>TARA_R110000744_G_scaffold66596_4_pt1 | contig 23665 bp, 21 predicted proteins | sample TARA_R110000744 | Tara Oceans TARA_R110000744 (sample SAMEA4398083) | marine metagenome | biome: Polar Biome; feature: [DCM] deep chlorophyll maximum layer (ENVO:01000326); material: water (ENVO:00002006), including particulate matter (ENVO:01000060) such as... | depth 36 m | reverse complement strand
TAGTAACAACATCAGCAGCAGTCAGAAGCACATCAGCTGCGGTCTCAACTAGATCGGCAGCAGTGTCTATGGTGTCCTGGTTAGTAGCTACCAGATCAGCTGCGGTAGCGGCGGCATTTGTACTAGAAGTTGACGCACTAGCAGATGCGGCCGTCGCAGAGGCAGCAGCGGCAGTTGCACTAGCCGCCGCACCAGAGATGGCGGTGACAGTAGGGCCTTCAACCAAGGCTGTACCGGCAGCATTCCAGGCTATCGTGGTATTGCCAACAACGACCGGCAGCAGAGTGGAGACAGTAACTGCACTATCAGATAGAGCTAAACGAAGTGACCGATCTCTCTCCCGTTCATGCTCATTCGCGATCAAGGTCAACTTGTCGCCAATAGCCTCCTGGACCTCAGCGTTATAAGCGCCATTCTGCAGAAGGTCAGTTTCCTGAGTCTTCGCTGTCTCCCCTAACATTAAGATGCTCTCAGTGGCCGCTGGTGTCCCAGCAACAGCATACGCAGACGTCAGAGTGATATTGCCTCCACCAGAGGTACCCACACCAGATACTGTATAATCAGTCGTCAGGGTGAGGAGGGTAGACAGACCAGCGGCATCTACGTGGTAGACCTTTATGTCTGTATTGGCCAAAATCAGAAAGTCATAGGCAAAGACCAAAAGAGATCCATTGCCAACAGCATCAGCCCTGCGGTCATTTCCTGTTGTTACGGTCACTGTCTAATTCCTCCAATATTATCGTTTTCGTTTAGTACCTCGAACCATTCCCTGGCCCGGGCAACCTGATACATCTTCAGTGGATACCAGTTCTGCAACGGTACGAACTTATAGGCATTGTGAGCAGACCTGAAGTCTAAATCACCGCTTATAGTGTCTACCGCTAATCCACCTGCTCTAACAGCCTGTCCAGCCGTGGGCCCAAGCAAGGCACCCGTCTTCCATTGTAGCGACGAGCCCCAAGGATCCGCTATCCCAAGTAACGGCCGCATTCCGACGCCGTTATCGGAGAGGGCTTCAAGTGCGGAGTTGACATTGCCAGCCCAACCCCATGCTCCTGACTGATCAAATCCGTTAAACAGGAAGTCGTCAAGGCTGTCCGGTGTCTCTCGTCCATTGGCTATATCCTTCAGTGAGGAGACCATGCCACCTACTAGCACCATACCCATGAGACCGCTCAGTGCTGCACCATCCTTCTGCTGTAGACCGGATATCGCTGTCCGACCAACACTACCAAAGGTGAAGCTCTTGTACTGACCGAAGAATTTACCCAAGCTCTCGTACATGGCCTTACTGTTCTGGCCGATCTTGCTCTCTGAACCCAAGGCATCATCAATGGCCCTATTGAAGTTCTCTGTACCTGGTGTTTTGTGAAAGGCCAGAGGTAAGTCACCATGACCAGGCGTGACGATCTGAGCGTCAACCTCTTGAACAATGGCGGCCCTCCAGGTCTTTACTGCCGCTAGACCAGCCGGGGTATCATCCCACAGGCTAGTGTTGACGATGTGAACATCGTGAACAATGTCGCCATGTGTATCAATCTGACGCAACACTTCGTCGAGATTGTCCATATCAAATCCAGCGTGTAGCAGCATGGCCTCCTTGGTCTTACCCAAGGTGCCCTTCTGCATCTTCTTTAGATCTGCAACCATCCTGTGAGCCGTCACCGTGCCAGCAACCTGTTTGAGGCCAGCATTCCAGGGGGATAGTCCGTTCAACATAAACCAGGCGTTAGAGCCATACCCTACGACCTTTTCAATTCCGGTATATCGAGGGGGCAGTTCAGCACCATATGCCAAGGCCATAGCATTGGTCTGAAGATACATATCCAGGCCAATACCTGATAGCTTGGCGTCCTTCATTCCTATTCTGAATGTCTTCCAGTCCTTGAATGCCAACTGAAAGACAGGAACAGTCGCCATGCCATTTCTCATCACTGTTTTAAATGGATCTCCGAGCGAGGATATCGTCACCATGCCGAGCATTGTGAGGTTATTCCACTCCATTGCCAGCCGAGCACCAACTGATGTAGGTGCGTAGGGAAAGTCAGGGATGTTATAAGTGCCCCTCACAAGATCCCTCATGGCCGTCATGTCTATGACCCTATCCTGCCACTCCTTTGTAATGACTTTTCTCTCAGCGGCTCCAGGAGCGGCCTCAATCAGAGCTTTATACTCCACTTCAACGGCATCGAAGTCTCTCTTCATGTCCAAGGAGCCAAATCTCTTGGTAATTTCCACATCAGCAGCTACCTGGTGGATCCAATTCTTTATCACGGTGTCAACATTGTTCTCCAAGTATTCCTCTATCACCTCGTCTGGAGCGAAGATGGATCTCTCTTGAAAGACACCCTTCTTGCCCGCAGCTGGAGTATTCCTTTGTGATCCTTCAAGCCCATTGTTGAGACTGGTCAGCTTTTCAACTTGTCCCTCGAGTACAAACCGGTGATTTCCTGCGAGGATCTGCCGCTGGAGATTGGGCGGTAGCAGGCCGATGTTCTCAGACTGCCACATCATTACAGCGTCGATAAAACCTTCCTTGTCGTCATTGATCTTTTGATTGTACATGCGGGGAAAGAAGGACTTGGATGGACCTGGATCCAACTTGGCTTCCAGCAGACCAACGGCCTGAGCCTCAGATGTGCCGTGGTCAAGCATATCCCTAATTCTTTGAACTGACTGCTGCACCTCAGGGATGTCACTAACATCTCCGCGACGAGCAGCTGCACTGACCTCATCCTTGAATTGCCAGATGGACATTGGCTTGCTGGGATCATGAGATGCCCCACGCATTCCCTTTGCCAAAGCGCCAGCAATCTGGCCTGCCAAGATCTTTTTATCGGACGAAGCCTTGTCGTTGGTGAACCGACGATGATAGGCCAGGAAGTCACCCTGCACAGCAGCCAACTGCTCCACCATCGGACCGCGCCACAGCTTGACTAAAGTCTCTACTGGTTGTGCCTTCTTGATCTTGTAGAAATTCTGCTTCAACAGCCAGGGCAGCTCGATCATATTCTCAGTAAAGATCCGCACAGCAGTTGCTTGGGCCTTCATCATACGAAGATTCGGATGCAGAGGAGCTATCTTGTCTTCGATCCCTGTGCCGGTAGGTTGGATGCCGGACCCACGACCGGGAGTGGCAGCTCCTCCGTCCTCAGGCCCGACACCCGAAGGAGGGACCCCGTCCCCGCCTCCACCTGGTGAGCGGTTTCCCGCTATGTCGTTGAAGGCATTCCTGAAGTTAGCCATGAACTCATCGCTAATTTCAAACTCAGGAACCTCTCGTCCGGCAATGTCTTTATCTATTATGTTTTCAGTGACCAGATCAGGCCGACGCCTTTCCGTGGCGATGCTGTCCAGCATATTGCCCACAAAGTTATCAATGAGCTCATCATATGATGGAGCGCCTTGCATAGGCCCAGGAGGAACGATCTCTGGAATGTTCCTCATCCGCTGCACAAAGGTCGATATGGTCTCGGCCACTAAGCGAACGATCTTGTATAGCGTACCTTCATCAGCCTCGAACTGAGGAATACGAAACTCTGAGCGAACAGACTTACCATCCACATTGCGGCCAACGCTTTCCATGAAGACGTCAGCAAACCATTCGTGAAAATGATCTTCATTAGCCGACCCGTTAGGGAAGACCCGGTCATATATCTTGAGCGCCTCAGAAGCCTGGTCCTTATCCATGAAGGAGAACAACACGCGATGGCCCATCTCGTGAGAGAACGTGTCAGCGTTATCAGAGGCGACCTTTCCGCCAAGAGATGTCCGTCCACGGAATAGCCGACCAGAAGTAAATACGCTTAGGGTCTGCTCGACCTGTCCGCCAAAGGGCTGATTACGGAACAGACCAAGATCCGGACTATCCCCATCGACGGTCTCGTCAGCCCTGTGTCGGATCCGAACAGTCAGGTTATCCAGGAGGTTCTCAGGCAGGATCTCGATAACTCTTTGAAGGCGAACCCGTGTAGCCTGAGGCATTACATCTTCAGCGAGATTGATGATCTGAGAGATCAGCGTGGATCTCTGGGCCTTGGTAGCCTGGCCCTCGAAGACCTCATAGATTAGTGGAACACTCTGAGTGGCTACGCTATCAACATCCTCAATAGCACTCCGCTCAATATCAGGATCTTCTAGATCCCGCTGGGTGTTCCCGTCCACTGTCTCGATGGCATCTCGCTCGACATCAACATCAGGCCGACGAGATACTTCGTTGAACGGCACATCCTGACGCGCTGTGCTGGCCCCTCCTAGAACCATCTCATCATCCAGGGTCGCTATAGGATCAGGATCCTCACGCAATCCCGGAGGAGTACTGGTTTCATTAACCTGTCCGTCACCCAAGCTCCTGCCTGATCGATAAGAGAATGTCCCAAACAATCCACCAAGGAGTGTAGCTGAACCAACATTCACAGCACTCTCGAGAGGGCCCCTCTCAGATCTGCTTGCCTGCAACAATCCCTCCTGAACAGAGGAGGCCACAAGACCAGCGCCACCAGAACGATAGAGAATTTCTGACATCTTTAGACCGCGAGGAATAGCGAAAGGCAGAAGTAGGACGTTCATAGGATCAGCCAAGCCAATCAGTGACCCAATAGCCAAGGTCTTCCCAAAGCTTTGATGATCAAGCACCGACTGATCATCTCTCTGTTGTATAAGGGATTTCCCAATATCGTCGTATTCTTCAGCATTCCGAGCAGCAGCAAGCGGGATGAGGTCTCGACCACCATTCTCACTCAGAGCCCTGCCGATGGCGTCAAAGTTGGGATCTCTCGTATAGTTCTTAGCACCGATCAACTGACCAATCGCAGTCCAACTATTGAATTCCCGATTGAACGTAGCCATTACCCGACCAGGGTTGTTGTAGAAGCTACTATCAAGCTCAGCACTGCCAACCAGTGGTCCGCGTTGAACTAATCCCTGAAGCTCACCCATGCTATTTCCTCGGAATGGCTAAGGGACGATTGCCATAGACGCCACCTCTGGCCGAACGTTCCATCGACGCTGCCGTTGCTTCTGCCGGAGTATTGTATAGTGGAAATTTGTTCCCGGTACGCTTCTGATACTTCAGAGCCATAGCAAACGCTTCCTTTCCAGATAGACGCTTGGGTCCATCCTTAGTCATCCATACGGAGGGGAAAAGCATCTCCTTGCCCTGATACTCCATCGACATTGAGCTCTCTGAGCTATTGGGCCCAGTCGCATTCTCTAACTCAGGATCACCTCGTTGCAGTGGGCGCATGTCGCCACCTGTTACAGGGAATGGGCCATGGAGAATGGTGTTAGGCTTCTTCTTTGAGAAAGTAGGCTGCTCGTACCCAGGCACAGGGAACGGACCCTCGAAGGGTTTCATTGGAAGCTCACCACCGGCGATCTCTGCATTCTTCCGCGTGTTTTCTGCCTGGCGATTAGCCCTGCCTAAATGAGCATTCCACTCAGAGGTTCCCTCTCTCTGAGGCACCCATCCATTAGGCGTTACCGTCCGATAGGTTCCATCACGACCACGCATCCAGATCTTATAAACGACCTTACTCCGCGTGCCATCCTGACTAATACCTTCCATGCCCTGCACGGCCTGTATCTGCAAAGTGCCATCGTCGAACATATCTTGCATCTTGCCCCGAAGGACCATCCGATCACGGTGTGGCTTCGTCCCGTTGTAGGCATCCTTCAATGAGCGACCTATACCTGTTGGACTAATTGAGAAGGCAAGCTTCTCAGCATTCACAGCATCAATTCCAAAGAACTCTGCAATGTTATCTACGCTAGTGTGAAAGAATCCACGCTCATCTTGAGTCAATGTGTACTGGCTTTTAAGCCTATCGAACACCGTCTGTATAGCATCACTGTAGATGTAAGAGATCCCAGCATCCCCCATATCCGGTATCCCATACTGCTGCTCAACGGGGAACATGGCCCAGCGTCGGCTATCTCCCTGACCAGTAATGCCCATCGTCTTTTGGACCCGAATGATTGCCGCATCAAGCTTAGCGTGAATTATCTCCTCTGGCGTGCTCTCGTCATCAATGCCCTCGACATTAATAAACTCTGCCACATTGTGCAGCATATTAAGAACGCCGTTCCGTCCCGATGCAGTGTTATCATTCAATGCTGTCCAAGACGAAGTACGCTCATTGAGATACGTTAAGGTCTTGTCTTTAGACCAGGTATGCTGTGCAGGAGCATACTTACCAGGGTTAACCCCATACTTAAGCAACTTAGCTATATATCGATCCCGCTCTTCCCCAATAAATATAGACGCACCAAAGCCAATGCCAGCATACCGGACCATGTCGGAGTTTGGCTCCAGTTCTTCGGGGCGCTGCCATACCATGCCGATTAACTCGGACGCCATCTTCACACCCTGGGAGATCTTCTTGGGATCTCGACTAGCGACCAGACCCTTTATGTGCTTGACCAGAGCGTTCGGGATATGTTGCGACTTCTTGACAATGTCTATCGCCATGATCCGGCCCGGCATGGGAGGCCTGTTGGGATCCCTGGGCTCATCAGGATCATCAGCCCACTGATTAATTATATATTCAATACGGTTCACAACCCGACCGTCAGGCAAACGAAGCATGTTACTTTCAGCATTGTTCCATGCCTCAGCAGCTTCAACCGAAGGAAGCTGACCCAGACCTAATGCCGTATCATAGGCAACCGTCTGCTCACGAAGACGAATTGTCCTCATGAGCTCATGCTTGCCTTCTGCATTGACGTTGCCAACTCCGTTAGCTTTAGCTGCGAAGGCGGCCTTCAACAGGACAAGCTCAGATTCGGTTATATCTTCACGAGCCTCCAAGGCATCCCCGAAATCCTCAACCAACTCACCCATCACCTCTACCTGACGAGCAGTATATATCTCGTTGAACTTCTCTCTTGGAGGGGTGATGCCATTCGCCTCCATCATGCTGGCCATCTGATCGCCCGCCATCTTTAGCTCAACAAGCTCATCCTGGCTTGAGGCATCCTCTAAAGCGCTATGGTAGTCAGCCATGAGCGACTGCATGTCTCCAGCCTTCATAGAGAGAGCCTTTTTCAGCATCAGCAATCTACGGCCAGCAGCCCCTGGCTTGAAATCAGGGTTAGTCTTAGAGAGGAAGTTTACCGCCTCAGTAAGACCCTTAAACCCAGCGTACGTTTCGACCCCAGAGATTATTTGTTTCATCTTATAAACACGAACATCAGAGTGGACGGCGCTTATAGCATTAGAGAGCTCATCCATCTTCTTGGCCTTCACATCATCATTCAAATGAGGTGAGCTCATTACGACAGCAACGGCCATTTGTAAGCTTTTAAGAGCGGGACCAGCAGCTTCAACATTTCCATTCCGAATACTCTGTCCAATTCTCTGTGCCTGAGCCTGGGCTAAGCCAGCAGCAGCAGTAACATCACGCTTACCTTCCTTACCCATCTTGCCTACGTTGATCGCAGCCTCTTCCTGCAAGGCCAAAGACTCTGTCGTGTTGATGAATTTGAATTGCTTGTCACCGCCATTGGCAACATCAATACTGCCTTGGAGCGTCCGCATCTTTTTACGAGTATCGGTGTACTCTGCCCGCGAATCAAAGGCACGCATCCGAGCTTTCCTATCAGGCAAAGAAATACTATCAGAGTTCGCCTTTAGATAATCCTCTAACTCTACCCGACCATCAATTCTCTCAGGAGAACCCTTAGGATTACGCAAGACTTCAGCTGTCTTTCTAAGAGCGTAATCATCGATAGCAAGCTTCTTTTGAGAACGCTCAATCGTCAAGCCGGCAATGCCCGCTCTATTCGCAGCAAGCTTCAGCTTCAGCTGTAGCTTATCCGTAAGATCAGAATCACCTTCGCCAAGCTCTATAACAGCAGATTTAAGGTTTCCCTCCGTTATGGTTCCCCAGAAGCCACCAACAGTGCGATGATCTTTATTCAGTGATAATAGGTTGTCGCTAGCTGCTACGTCAAAAGCAAGCTCTGCCTCTGCCCGCCTCTTGTTACGGGCATCAGTCCTACGAACGGTAGCAAATTGTCCCAGAGCCGCACCAAAGCGAGCAAGCCCCTCTCCCGAAGCCATAGCCGTGCCAAGATCAACCACGTCTGATGGAGCTGTTTCCTGAAAGCCTCGAACTATGCCGGGACCATTTTTTGTAGGCTGTATTCCTGAACCGCCGCTAATGCTAAATGCCATGAGACCCTCTAGTCTGTATTTAATGCTTCAATAAAGTCGAGAGCACCAGATGCCGCTCTGAAGCCTTGAGCCGTAGATGCGGCAGATGCCGCTTGTTTAGCCCGAGATCCAGCCGAACCAAAGTTCAATGCGCCGGTTTGAGCCTCTAGGAATATGATTTCCTTACGGCGCTCTTCAGTCCGAATGGTAATTTCAGTATTGTAATCTAAAATCAATAGATCCCGCTGTATCTGAAGCAATGCAGACTCCAGAGAAAAGTTATTCTGCCGCTCAGCTAAAGACAGCGTTTGAATGGTTTGCAACTCAGCAAGGTTTATATCAGAAATATTCAAACCGCTATCAACATTAACCCCAGTAACGACGTCTTGGACAGAACCAGTATTAGAGGTTATCCCCGACGCTCCACCTCTAGCCCGTGCAATAGCCACAGTCTTTTCTGTTTGTCTATTGATTTGAGCACGACGAAGACGGGCTGTTTCTATAGCCTGACTAGCACTAAGGCCGATCTCCTCCCTATTAAATTCGGCCTTGATCCGCGTCTCAACGGCGGTATTCTCAAACTCTCGTTTGGTAAGATCCCGAGACTGCTTGATAGTTACAATATTTGCGTCTACCTGCTCAGCATTGGCTTCAGCCAACTCTAATACAGCGACAGCATTAAAGGCAGCATTAGCTGAAGACGCCTTCCCAGCACTCTTAGCATCCAGACCACTCTTGACTGCACCGACAATACCAACAGCAGCGCCAACAGCCGCCAACCCTTGTAGGAAAGTTATAGCCATTATCCCTCTCCTGTCGTCTGATCAAAGACCACGCCAGCCAGCGTAAAATCAAACGGATCATCATCTTCAATCTTCACAATAAGATCCCTCTCTGGATCATGGTCCAGCGTAACAAATGCAAACTGAGTTGCGGGCGTGGGAGCTAGATCGTAATTGGTAATCTTCCTTAGAGAGTAGTTCGATCCATCAACCGTCAACGATACACTATCAATCAGGAAGAATGATGCTGAGGCATAACGCCGAATGCTACCTGATGCGGCACCAAGAGAATGACCAAACTCAGGGTTAAGTAGCCATATCTTGTGAGAATAAGGCAGTCCTATCTCAATATTCGTCCAGCTATCATTCGTGCCCAGCTCAATCTCACCGGCTGAGCTAACTACACGATTAGGAAGACGCTCTCCATCCGCAACTACGTAAACAGTCTCGCCTATAAGATGAGTTAGCCCGCCAAATGTCCCATTGGCGGCAACGCCAGAATAACATATAGAGCTATCCGTATTCAGACTCCCCATGATGTATTCCACGTACCGTGCGGTGGCACCGTTTACAGTTCTCCTCACCGATAACCAGATTTGATCTCGCTTGCCATCTTCAGCACTATTTACCGGAATAACAGCGATACTTTCAATGACTGTTCCTGTCCCACCAAGAACGGCTCTGGAAAAACCAGCTACTTGCTCTGAGGGCAGGTAGGAGATCGTAATCATTTCTCCATCTGCACGGACATAATGAACACGCTCTTCAGGATTCTCCTGATAATCTCCTTGAACAAGTCCACCTTCTGTAATGTGCTCTGATACAAGAGACACCGGAGGTGCACTGTAAACATTTTTAGCCAAGTCATACTCGACCTTATTAATTTGCCGACTATTCCGCTGTATAAAAAGCAAGTCAGTATTAGCCGACACTGGCTGCATTTCATTTACACCAGAACCAATGGCTCTCTTCGCATTACGATCAGAAGGGGTAAGCACACCTCCATTAGAAAAGACCCTCCATACCCCGCCAGCCGTTCCAACGAACAGTTGCTCAGAACCTTCCTGAATGAACCTTATGTCTGAACGATATCGTGAGGCCAATGTAATCTCAATGGCCTCATCTGCCAGACCCGTACCGGGACCAAAATTAGGATAATTATCCGTTGCACTAAGCCAGAATGTTGTAGGGCGATTAGTTGTTCCACCAAGCACCAAGCGATTCTCATAGAAAGTAATAGCCGAAGGAAAACCGCTAGTCGTGGAGAATGCTCCAAGCCTGACAATAGTAACATTCACACTACTCAAGGTTCCTACAATAGTAACTGTAACTACCGTGCTTGATGTGTAACCGGTAATCTTGGCCCAGTTCCAGGAGGAACCGTTGTACAAACGAATATGCCGATCAACAACACCAGTTCCGCCCGTACCAGATGTGTCCGTAGCGGCGAACAACGAGGCTGTGGCGGTCAGTGTAGTGGAGCCTGACGTTGCACCAGCAGTCGAGACATCGGCTATCTCAGGCTCATAAGGCCCGTCTACGAAGTCGTAATCAGCAAACGTGAAGGTCGTGGAGCTTGTCCTAGTTAGAACCTTAGTTGGACGAGTGTTCACTGCCATCAGCAACTCATCGTTCATTTGAGCATGATGGATATTAAACAGATCTCCGGCAGCATATGTTGTGACGTTCTCTACGGCTGTGCTTGAGACCAACTGTGCCTGGGACGTATAGTATCTGACATACAGCGGGCCGAGCTCAAGTACGTAAGCAATCGCTTCGCTGTAGATGAATGGCATTAATCGGACGGCACTGGAGCTAGTCTTTACTGAAGCAGCATATCGAGAGCCTTCTCGTCGCTGCGCCGGTCCTTGTGGCAGCAATACCACATTCTCAGCCTTACGAAGGGCGCGGCGATAGTTATCAGTATCGACTCGGAGTAACATGCGAGGAGATAGCTCTCCTCCGTCGAAGTTCGTTTGTATTGGGCGGGCTCTAGTCATTACAGGCGGATCCCCTCAAAGTGATCTGAAGTAACAACAGGAGGAGCGCCCTCCAGGCCATCCGTTCGAGCGGCTTCCCTTAAAACATCCCCATACCGAGCATACGCCTCATTCATTACTTGACGACTGCCGGTAATCTTAAGAGCCACGGCGTAAGCTAGGTAAGCAGCAATAGCCTCTACCAGCATCGGATCGTATTCCTCAGTATCAACAATACGCTTGATGTAACGAATCTTGATACTGGAAGCGTCGATCAGTAGGCGGCGACCCTCGACATTCCATTCGTGACTTCTGAAATCGTAAACCTCGATCACACGCAGGCACCAGGGATCAACAGGCAAGACATGCTGGTTGTTATATCCAAAGGCCGGGGCAGTTGTTTCTGCGGTCGTAATCTTCCGCTCAGTTGCACTGTTCCAATTCCGAGACCGGAGGACAGTATCCTTCACCATATTAAATCGAGCATTTATAATGGTGGCCGGTACGCCAGTATCCGTGGAGATGTTCTCAACGGTACTCGCTCCCAACTGGATTAGGGCGGCATTTGCTATATCAGTGTTGCTCGACATTCGTAGTCTCCAAACATAATGGGGGCACCCACTCTCGCAAGTGCCCCCAGATTTATGTTAGCTCGTCCGGCTGGACAGGCTGTCTAATCAACCGTGTAAGCCATCTCAAGAGCCAAGGTGCCACCGACACTTTGGACACCTGCAACGACGGTTACACGGACATCAAACATCCCACCAGGATCAGCTGAGAAGCCAAGCAATTCCCAAATGGTCTTGCCGTAATTGGCAATACCAATCGGACCGACGGCACCGCTACCAGCGGAAGTCGGATTCAAGCCCGTGCCAATGATATCGCTATCATCGTTGGTGGCGTCATCAACACCGTACAAACCCACAGTTAATGTGGATGTGGTAGTGCCGAGATCGTCCCAATGAAGCAAGGACATATTCGTGATAATGCGAGCATTAGCTGGCAAGCGGGCCAGGTCATACGTGGACGCAACAGAAGCAGCAGCAGTCACTTCAACCGTGTCATTCGCATATCGAATACGTCCACCAAGCAAGCCTACAGGGGCAAACTTGGAAGGCGTGGAGTTGGCAACTAGCGTCATCACCTTGGAGCCGTATAGGGTTTCAACAGCCATGATTATTCTCCCTTTCCAGCTTATTCAGCACAAGCAATCTCGACGACCTTTTCATCTTCGATGCGTGTAGCACCGACGGCCTGCTCGAGATAAACTTGAGTTGAATATGATTTGTCAGCACGCTCACTGACGCGAACGATAATTTCTTCACCCATGGCGAGACCCATACCACTTTCGCACCATAGGGGGCAAAGGCGTGTGGTCGAACCAGTGGAGTTGAGGCGTTCGCTTAGAATGAACGTGATGCCCATCCATGATTGAACATTGCCCTCAACCAATGCCTTCACTGTGTTGTAATCCGAAGAAGTAACTTCGGTTACGATCAGCAGATCAGACAACTGTTTGGCTGAGATACCCATATACATCCGATTCATGGGATCATCCAGGTCAACATCGTTGCCCCGTAAAACCTCAAGAGCGGAAAGGAGTTTGGCTTTGGTCAAGCCCGTTGTACCGACAGCTACCTTCTGGGCAGAGGGAAGAACAACAGCGGTAGCTGCGTCATCCTCATCCATCGAGTAAGCACTGCCGGTCAAAGCGGTGATGATTTCATCATCCTGAGCACGACCCAAAGCGTAGGCGGCGTTGATGGCATACGATCCCTCGGGATCAGCCAGCATCCGGATACGATCTGGATTGTCGATCAAGTCAGCCCAGTTATAATCGTTCATCGTAACACGACGACGACTATGGGGCGTGTTGACCTGGGGGGTGTCCTGGTGACGACTGGTACGCAGCTGCGCTGTAGTCGAACCAATCCGCTCATAGTAACCGGCCTTGCCCTGAAGGAAATCAGGATCAGTCCGAACACCTTTACGGAGTTTGGAACCCTTCTGTTGCGAAAGGATAATGAAGTTGTCCTTAAACTGTTGGACGTAACTAACAGGGATCTCTAGGGACATAATGTCCTCCCAATGAATGTTTCAGGTTCATCGGTCTGAGCTACCTGGAAAATCCAGACCCTGCCTTGCCGGTATTGCCGGCCAGTCATCCGTCTTACCGGATGTAGCGGACCTGCGTTGAGGCTTCCCGCCAGACGTGCCCAGATGGACTGTTCGTCGGTTGGCATCTTTGTTTATCTAGCGGTATAAAGTCAAGCATAAAAAAAGAGCCCTGGATTTCGGGGTCCAGAGCTCTCTTCTATGTCTCCCAGGCCAGGGAGGGTGTATTGGCACAATCCTTACGCTACATCTTGGGTTCCTGTCAATACGAAGTCAGCATACATCTTCGCAAGACCGAACGGATTCTCAACGCCAGCACGACTTCCATTGATAACAACAATCTCCAAACATCGAAGCCTTATCCACTGATCATGCGGTATTGGAGGGACCGCAGCTGATACCAGAGATGCCGTCATAGGTACTATCTTACTCGCCCTTTGCTGCCCCTTGGATGCCATTATGAACCACCACTTTTATTATCTTCATTCTGTAAATTGATCATATCCGTGGTTAACTTGCTCATATGGTCAACGGCATCACGATGCCCTGGGTTGCTCCGATTGAAGTAAGCATGATCTTTATCTCCCATGATGAGCTTGCGTTCGTCTTGGATGCCAACAAGCGTGTCGCCGCCCCCACCACCACCAGATCCTCCCTTGTCACCAGTGTTGTTATTCTCACTCATGCCACCGCCAATATCGGCAAAAGCCTTTGCAAAGCTTGGGTCCGCAGTAGCCATTCTAATCATCCTTTCCGCATCATCGCCTTTGAAATAATGATTGATACCTTTGTCAATCATCGCTGCCTTGTTGTTGAAATCGGCACCCCATTCTTGCCTGAGAGCCTCACCGGTCTCCCTGATCGTATTGGCGTTGGCCGCATTGGCATTGGCTGTACCTTGAATCGTCTGATCCACATACCAGCCAAACAATCCATCAGCATGTTCAGAAGACACGCCACGATCGAATGCCGCCTTCTTAAACTCAGATATGAAGCTCTCGTGAACTTGAGATCCTTCGGGAATGGTTATCGTGTAACCTTCAGCGGTCTCAGGACGACCAAGTTTGCCATAGAAGTTGGCCTTATCAATCTCGGAGGCATCGTCTCCAGGTTTGAAGATAGCGCCCTCCATCTTACGGCCTTGCTCACCAATCATCGTCTGCCCATTGATGTATGACTTAGCGAGACCGTTGAAGTCCTTGATGTCCACCAGAGAGGTGTGTTCTCGCATGTCTTCATCAAGCATAGCTAATTGTTCGGGGTCCAATTCTCTAATCCTCTTCATCTTGGGTGACGATTATCTTCTCAGCCGGGACACCCACTTTCCGACCAATATGATCTACAATTAGATCGCGAGACCCTGCACGGTACGCGGTCTCAAGACCATCCATACCAGGAGAGTACATTGCTCTATGGAGGTACTTATTCTCAAGATCCTCCAAAACAATCTTCCCGTCAGTAGAATTAAAAACTCGCTTATATGAGCTTTTAATCTGCGTCGGGGTTAGCTTATTTCTCTTCGTCACGCTCACTATGCTGCCCTTTCCAGATCTGCTGCTCCTGCGGTACCCAGGTCAGAAGCGATACCCGCCGCCTGTTGTGTTTGCTCCATTGCCTGTTGTTGTTTCTGAGCTTCTTCTCTCGCCTTGCGAAGATCATCAACAACCTTCTCTGTCCGCATGAAATTTTCATTCTGCTCAGAGTTTTTATGCAAAGATCTTTGTACGGCATCAAAGTCAATGAGATCCAGACTCTGTGGATTAATCTGAGCCACGGCAGAAATGGCCTCCAACCACCTCAGAGTGCCGGAGATTTCCTGCTGTTTCTGAGCACGTGACAAAGGACCAACATACGAGATGGAGACTTCACCATCCGATAATGCTTGAGCCAATATCTCTGGCATTGGTGGGAAGAAACCCGCACGTAGCAGGATATTAAATCCTCGGCCAATTAATGGATTCTGTAGTTCGTATTCCAGACGACCCAAGATTGGACCCAAGATACGTTGCATCAAATCAAATCGGACCTGGACTTCTGTAGCCGTCATCGTAGATGTCGTGGGCAGCTCTAGCTGATCGGCAAAGAATGCCATCCGGATACTATCCCGGTACTCATCCAATTTAATCCGATTAACATCAAATCTAGCCTTCGTTTCAAAAGCTTTTACAGAATTATCCAGGCTCCTAACGGTGTTGCCCTTTCCCGGTCGCATGTCCAAACGACCACCAACAACACCGTCCTCCTCCATCAATAGAGGAGGATCAATAGCTTTTGCCCAAGCGTTTAGCTCGAGGCGGGTAGCCTCATTCAAGACCTTGATATCGGGTAAGGCACAATTGCCTGGACCACGACCCCATTGCTCTCCTGAGGATTGGGCCCATCTGGGTACGGCACAGGGAAACTCATGATATCCGCCCTCTACGGCGGTCATATTCATGTCTTCCTCTATATGAGCCGTGTAGAACGCCATGCCGTCAGGGGTCTTCTTGCCTTCGAAATCTTCGACTGGCCCGATGACCTGAACAAAGCGGAACCTAGCTGTAGGATCCTTCAGAGCCGCAGTCTTAAGTTTCGCTGAGACGTTTTCAGCACCATATTTTTTTATGGCCTGACGACCGGTGTAATGCCGAGTCAAATAGACCGTATCAACCAGACCATTACTGGCCTCCTCGAATACATAGTCTTGAATACTGAAGGTGGTAAACACCAGCTTCTTCATGGCTGCATCTACGCCGTCAGGCTCCTGTAGGATGCAAGCCGTGCCCAACCCCGTGATATCGAGATAAGCTTCATGGACCTGAGTATGGAAGTTGCCTGAGTTGAAGGCTTTCCACAGGATCTCCGAACTCTTATCGAAGAAATCCCGAACCTCCTTGACCTCATCAATCTCGCTCTTGCCCGTAGAAAAGCCGAACCACTGTACGGATGAACTCGACATAGCTCCGTGCAAAGCGGCCGATAAGATCCCATGAGCGTGTTCACCAGTAGAAGAATATCGTTTAGATGTCCTCTTGCTCCCTCGCTCTCGCTTGGTAGAGATCTCGTTCTTACGAGGCATCATGTTATCGGTGATCTCTTGCCAAGAAACTTTGAATACCTCCCGATCAGTATCAAGAGCATTCTTCGTCCGAATGATATCAGTAGCAAACTCGTCAGGTCTTTTAGCAGCCATGGTTATTATCCAATTCTATTGGCAACGGGAAATAGCTTGGGGCTGAAGAGAGAGGCGGGATCGACCATCCCCCTCCCAGCATGAACAGTTGTCTCCAGACCCTTACTTGGTTTGCTGCCGTTGATAATAGATTCCACCGTAGCAGCGCCATCTTGCGTAGCTTCCAATTTCCGGATAACTGAGGATGTTGCCCCAGCACTTCCTGCCGATTGGATAGTGGGTAGATTTGGGGGATCTATGCTCAAAAGAATAGATGCCACCGCCCTACGATCAGCTAATGGTACGCCTGTCTCAATCGGTGAAGGCGGTGAAGGCGGCAGCACATCTACTCCGAAATCGCCACCGTCTGCGCCTTCAGGGGCACCAGGAGCATCAAATCCTTCACCTGGACTAGCGCTCGGATCGGAGCTAGTCCCCGGAGCTGGAACTGCCCCCATCGCCTCAAGAGCCATCGCAAGCCCGCCGATGACTGTACTCACTGGACCAAAACCAGGGAAGACCATTCCTAGAGCCAAAATCCCCGCACCTACCTTCGTTGGGTTGATCATGCTGGCTGGGCCGCCGAAAATACCTTGAGGGGTTCCGCTCTCTGGGCTGGTGTCAGAATTGGCTTCAGCTGCTACCGCTGCTGCCTCTGCCGGCGCTACGGCAGATGCCGCCACGTTGGCATCCTCTTGACTAGAAACTCCTTGAGTTGCTGCGTCGGCCATTGCCGCCGCTGTCGCGTTGGCATCCTCAGCCGCCGCCGTTGCTTCAGCCGCCGCTACCGCAGCTACTCCAGGCTCTTCGCCGCCTGTTCCGCCACCGTCACCGCCATCACCGTCAAAGCAATAGCGCCAACATCTGACGGGGATCCCTTCAAACTCAAAGTGAAATGCCTCTGGTATATATTTCATCGCATAACCTTTCCGATATGCTGCACTTTGCCCGCGCCATAGCTCCGAGCCCATGACGCCCGATCACACGGCCATCCACCAGCATTTGCTTTCTCACGCAAATCTTTAACAACATGCCTTACCATGGGACCAACGCCTCCATATGGAGCTAGGGCATCTATACACCATAATCGACTATGGTCTCCAGCACTCCAATCAGAAGGCTGTAATGTCCTAGTTCTGTTAATAAAGCCAAGCTCAGCGTCCATTGTCAAATTAGCCCATGTAATGAACCCTGTCAGATCACCAGATTTTTCCCTAAAAGAATAGAATTGTCCTAGAGTTATAGGTGGAACAAATAACCTCCGAAGGTCAACTAGGGTCCACCCTTGATAGACCTCACTCACCATCGCCAAAACGATAGCTCCTCCCAATAAGTCAGTCTGATTATATTGAGTCATGGTCCTGCATCCCCATCACCGACACAGAGTTATAGCCACCAGAGCCCTTGGTCCGTGCAAAGCGTAACTGCATAATCCCATATCGAGTTGCAGCCATCAGATCATCTCTGAGCTTTACCACCTGTCCATCCTTACGATGATACATCCTAAATTCATCGAACCAATCAGATAGATGATCAGCGATCACAAGACGCTGGGTTTGAAATCTGCCTAGCATATCCATGATCCCACTCTCTACACCATATTCCTTATCCTCAAACATGGCCCTGTCCCGAAGCATCTTCAGTCCTTCTTTTTGATAGAGACCCTTGATTGTGTTTCCTGTATCTTGAGCAGAGTGAGTAGTGTGCTTAAGGCCATCGTGAGGCCAAGCCACTGGGATCCACTTTCCTCGTGCTCGTATCGAGGAAGCGTGGTCTGGAATGGATACTTTGTTTCGTTTATAACAATCGTATATGTACACTGTGTCATGTTCCTGATCGTAGGCCATCCAGACACAAGCTGTCGGATGGTCCCATTCTCCGAAGTCAAGGGCAGCTAGATGACGATACCATTGAGGAAATCCCGTTCTGAATTTCTGCTGCACATTGAAACGGATGCTCTCTTCCGTAATTGGGAAGATCCTACCAGAGCCAAGCATTGGGATACCCTTAGCCCTAGCCTCCCGCTCATGGTCCGGATAGGAAGCGATAATAGCCCGCTTATCTTCCTCAGAGTAATGATCAACCTCATTGATCTCCATGTTGACTACGCCACGATTTTCAAAGCCGTCCATATCCTCAGGCTTTGGATTGATGAATCGAAGGACAACTTCCGACATGCCTTTAAGTGGTGTGAACGTGATCCAGACCGGTCCCATGACAGCGTTGGTTCTCGTCAGGCACTCGGTGTAGACATCCATCGGCGGTTCCTCATCACACCAAATGGCGTCCACTGTTTCACCTTGGAGGTTCTCCCGACCTTTTTCGTAGAACTTGAAGTACAGATAACTGAATCCATCAAATTCTCCGTTCTGATTGAGATGCCGGACTTTGACGTAATCAAGCAGATCGGCTACGCCACGAGCCAACTGCATATGCTCAAGTGCGTCCCCTGGAATGGACCCTGTACCGTAATCTCTCCCACGGCCCAAGAGGATACGCTGGGGGTTGTCTCGAGTACTCTCGCCCGATACGCCAAGGGCCCAGGCAACGATCGGTCTGTCGAAGATTTTCCCTTTCCATTTTTTGGGATACCGTCCAGTCAGGTGATATGACATCTCCATGCCACCGGCCCAAGTCTTTCCCAGCTGATTACCAGCCATGAAGAGCCGCTCTCTTTTCTGGGAGCCCATCTCGTGGAATTCTTCTTGCTTACCGTATGGGCGATAACGCCTCGCTAGATTCCTCGTCGATTTGGACTTGAGGGTTTGGTATAGCCCATCTAGCTTCGTAATCGTTTCGTTGCGAGATCTGCGATCCAAGGCTTCACGTGACGGCATTAATGTTTCCTCATATCTCTGGTTATGATCTTACCCATAGCCTTCTCGTGCATCTTCCTGGCCTTCCTCGTTGGGGCCAGTGATCTAATATGCATGGCTCCGTTGGGATGCAACATCACTTCTGCCAGAAAGGGACCAGCATCAATAGTATGACGCTGTATGTTTACCGGCCCCTTAAGCCTGAGTGATGTCTTCACCATTAGCTTTCCTCTGAGTTAGATCCCATTCTGTATTGTGTTCGTCTGCACGGACCAGCACGGCGTCTTCGATAATCGGAGCTGTATTCGCATGGGCCATCGCGGCGTGGATGTTGGTAGCTATCCCACGCAACACCTCATTAGCTCCGGCAGGGATGTTCATCCCGCCCACCGGGACCACCATGAAGCCAACATCTGAGAAGAAGAACATCCCGTCCGTAGCCCCGCTGATGGCCTGCTCGATCTCATCAGTGATCCGGTCAGCATCCTCAGGTAGACCATCCCCCATCGGGATGACCAGTGACATGACTGCATAGTTACTCATAGTGCTGCCCTCCTATATTAAGATGCCACACTGTAGACCACACGCTCCCATGTAGTCAAAACGAACCGCAGCCAATGCACGTTCCGACCGCGCTGACCACCAATCTAATATTATGAGCTCCCAGCACATAGACCCGCAGCCCTTATCAACCACCAAATATAAAACCGTAACACTAAGTGATTTGACACCCTTCCGAATACCCTCTAAGGGGAACCTCACAGGAGGGGTTCACCTGTATGCACTAGAAGCATCTCCCCATAAGACAGACCCACACATATCTGTCTCCTTGTCCCAATATCCCCTATAAGCAGACGCAGTCAAAAACACCACCAACCTCTCCATTCCTGAAATATTTAGACCAACTACATCCTACCCCAGGAATATAAACCAATCCCTAACACCAAAAATAACCAAAATAAATCTCCAACTATTTCCATCTAATAACCCCAATCAAAAAACTAAATCAACATTGGGGCCTATGCCCCCCTCATATAGAAAGGTGCACCCACTTCTTGGGGTATACCCCCCCCTCACCTTTTACCTCCACCCAGTGATATCCAATCAATGTACCGCTCGTTAGCTCTCGCTAGATAAAGAGACATCATCATCATCTTCCAAAGCAACGTGCTCAACAACAATTGGGCCATCACTCCCATGCAACTGAACATGGCCTAACTCATCCATGATCTCCCTGATCTTCCCAACCAAGTCATCCTCATTCAAAGCATCACTGTTATCAACACTCAACAATGCTTCCAATGGCTTGTGGCCTGCCCTGTCCAGTAAATCCGCTGCCGCCCTAAGTCTTACCGTCTCAGACTTGGCGTTCAGCATCAAATCCTCCATCACTTTGAAAGCCTTAGCACCTACCGTAGCAAAGCTCTCTCTAGTGATTGTATGGATTCTCGCCCTAACACGAGGGTTCTGCAACAGTTCGTATGCTTGACGTCTAGCTGACCTTGGAGAGTATCCTGCTGCCTTGGCTGATTTCTCTAATAGTCCTCCCGATTGCACGTACATACTGGCGAAGAGCTCCATTGCCTCGGAGACTCCATTGCCATCCATGACCTTTCGGCCTGAACCTATTCCATTGTTTGTCATTGATTAGTTCATTCCTATTAGTGTTGCTTATACCTCACAATGCGACATTAGTACCACATGACCTTCTCTGTCCATATTAGCCCGCTACAGCGTGTTATGGATTCTCAGGTATATCGCATCATCTGGACACTAATATCGTCCCACATCCCCCTCTCACACCCCTTAGGAGTATCTCTTATGGATATAGTCAAAACATACATTCCCCATGTCATCGGCGGGGCTATTGGCGGCACATTAATAGCTTGGGTTATTATTGGACTTTATTATGTCGGAGGCTTTATTGAAGGGATATTGCTATGAAGCGTTATCAGCATGATCTCATCTGGGTATTTCTGGTCTTAGGCATTGGGTGGTTAGGACTGTGGATATCGACAGACTATTGGTATTGGAGGTTTCCATCATGATTTTGAAAGCGTGGGCTATTGGCATCATCATCTTCACATCGGCATATTATATCACTGGAGCAAATGATCGAGGTGAAATCATCTGGGCTGAGATCTGTAATGATCCTCCCAACAACCTAATCTCGCAGTGTGATGAGTATAAATTCCATATGCACCGTGTGAATCTAGCATTGGAAGAATAGCCTTACGGCGGGGAGTTTCCCCCTAACCCCCTTGTACATTTAGTCATCAATTACCTACCAGCATCATGCCAGCGTAGAAGACACTTCCAACAACACCAATCATCAATACCGTCTTCCTGAAATACACTTGTTCAGCCGCCTCCGGCGTACGAGATTGTAGCCTTCGAGAACAAAGAGGCTACTTTATAAAGGAGAACGATTTAGAGGTGAGCACATTGTATCCTGATAGGTCGTCGCCCAGAATGCCATTTGCTGAAAATTGCTAGTCTTCCTACCGACGCCCTTCAAGTGGGCTTACTCGGTTACGTCAGCCGTCACACCGCGAGAGAATTGTTGAGCCATCCTTCAGAGGCAGAACCATTATTGATAGACAATTCCCTCACTATTTCCCTCAAATGTCATTATGGCCTCTTCAGTTCCCAGAGGACATGGAGGTTTTGCCACCTCGAAATAGTCCCGGCCCAAGAGCCGCGCCCCAAGAGGCGTCCTGGATACGTGGTTCTCTAATAGGCTCTTCCCCAAATAAGGTTTTGCAGGGTGCAGAGCCAAGAAGAGGAGTTACCAACATGAACGATGTAAGAAACCAACCATCCACACACCTCAATGATTACTGCGAAGTTTGCCACACTATCACTCATCACATCGATGGAGATTGTATACCTTGTCTGAGAGATGACCAGAATACCCTGGCATCAGAACAAGACCTTTACGAAGATCTCATCTATGGAAATGAGACCACACAACAGCGTGATAATTGCCTCGATCATCTGTGCATCGTGCCAACTATCTACATTTCCATAAAAGGCTCCAGTAAAGTCAAAGCCCTGTAAGCGTATCAACACCTACCAACTTTAAAATGAATGGAACAGAACATGACGAAATCAAACACAGACTTACAAGACCTATCAACCCGCTTAGATGCCAACGATGCAGACCTAGCTCGTGGTGAACGCATGGACCTAGAGACCCTCTCAGGTGCAGCTCATCAATGGGCTATGGATGGCCTGGAACTCCTCATGGGCTATCCTGGACGGGATGGGACCGAATGGCGTGCAAAGTCCTTACTGGGCGGAACACTGAATGATCTCAACTACAACATGACCCAGACCGAGGAGAAATGGTTGCCCAATGCTATACGCTGGGCTGATCGGTGTGAGGCCGTTGCTGAGAAGTCGAAGATAGAGCGAGATCGTTCAGAGGAACGCGCTTCCTACGACAGCAGGGGCAACGAGTACATTCAACAGTCCCAGTCCCACAATTCCACTGACCACAACGGACTGTCTGTTACCCCTGACGACAATCTAGAAATGGCAATCGTTCAGCTTGAGAATACCCAGGCTGAATACGACGCAATGCAGGTGGTCTTCCACGCCGTTGAGAATGTCTACGCTCAAAACTTCGGAGCATGGGAGAAACGCGGAGCCAAACCTGAAATGAAAACCACATCTTCATCTCCACGACTGGCCGCTTTAAAGGCTAGGGCTTCCACAATCATCAAAGACACATCTGCAAGCGAGACCAAAACACAGCGGCTTAATCGCATGATTCAACAGGCAGCCGCAGAAATCGAGAAGAAACTTGGCTAGAGGAAAATCATGGGTGGGAGGGCTTCGGCTCTCTCACCTATTTTTCTAATAGATTGCGACAGGCGTACCATCAGCGGACCCAAGCCGGATCCACTGACGATACACTTGCAGACTTGTTTTATCCTGAAATCATCAGGCCGCTGCAAAGAGAGCTTCAACTCTCTATGTTTTTCTCGTTGAGGGAAAGAAGGGTCTCACGTAACGACTCGCTAGTCCTACCTAGTCGCAGCCCCCCCACCAAAAACCCACAGTGACAATTTACCTTTTTCTAAACTTCAGAAAAGATTGGAAATTCAATGTTTGGCTCAGAAGCTATCCATCCATTCAAATTAATAGATTGGAAAACTTGTCTTGATATTGGTTCAGGCACTGGGGTCCACAGTAAGATACTCAATGATGTACCTGATCGAGATTGTTACAGTCTTGATAGCCATCATAGTTCTGACTTTAAAAACAATTACTTAGATGAGCACTTCACTACTAAGTTTGATGCAGTCTGGTGCTGCCATGTACTAGAACATCAACCCAACGTCCATGAGTTCATTCAGAAGATCATGTTCGACGTAAAGCCTGACGGTCCTATCTGCATCACGGTCCCGCCGATGAAGCCTGAGATCGTAGGTGGACACCTCACCCTGTGGAACCGAGGTCTCCTGGCTTACAACCTCATAGCTGCCGGCCTGGATCTCACTGACGCCAAGATCTGGCAGTATGGCGATAACATCAGCGCCCTGTTCCCTAACATCCATCGTCCTCATGTTGAGCTGAGCAATGACAGTGGCGACATCAACGCGCTGGCACCCTATTTCCCCCGCAACTGGGGCGTAGAGGAAGGCTTTAACGGAGACAAG
>TARA_R110000744_G_scaffold305007_1_pt1 | contig 23727 bp, 31 predicted proteins | sample TARA_R110000744 | Tara Oceans TARA_R110000744 (sample SAMEA4398083) | marine metagenome | biome: Polar Biome; feature: [DCM] deep chlorophyll maximum layer (ENVO:01000326); material: water (ENVO:00002006), including particulate matter (ENVO:01000060) such as... | depth 36 m | reverse complement strand
GGAGCCAGATCCTTGCGTCAGCTTCCCCGTGACGCCCAACGTGGAGGAAGCCGTCAGGGCAGCGGAGAACGTCTTGGCACCACTGAACGTCTGGGTTCCTGCAAGGGTGGCTACCGTCGAGTCGATGGCGAAGGAAACCGTGGTGCCTGTCGCAGACGACGCCAGCCCAGTCCCTCCCGTCAGCGTGAGCGACTCCGAGTCAAGGTCGATGTCGATGTTGCCCGACGAGGTGATGATGTCTAAGTCGGCAGCGGTGATCTGGGCATCGACGTATGTGCGGATGGCCCCAGCCGTGGCGAGCAGAGTCGCGCTCGTCCCGAGCGAGCCATTGTCGATTCCGGTCACCGTGGCACCCGACGCTAGAGCGAGGCTAGCAGCGATGAAGGCGTCGTCCGTGCGAAGCGAATTGGTGCCTGACTCATAAAGGTTGGTCGTCACCCCTATCTCGACCGCCCCTCCGACGTGAAGGTTCCCGTTGCTGGCGTTGTACTTCAGATTCCCATCAGTGCGAGCCGCCAAGCTCCCATTCGAACTATCGAACATTGCCACGAACGAGGTCGAGTCGTTCGAGTCTGTGACGACAATTGTATTCGCCACGGTTGCCACCGAGGCCGTGCCAGTCAGCGGCCCGACGAACACGTCACTCGTTATCGACGTTGCGCCAGTCACGACCCCGGCGTCTATGACGACAGCGCCGTCAAGCACGATCTGCTGCCCGCCGACTGGCGTGATCAGTAAGTCCGTCCCGGCGGTGGTGCTGAGCGTGTTCCCGTTCAAGCTCAGGTTGTCGACCTGAAGAGCCGTCAGCGTTCCGACGCTGGTCAGAGAACTCGCTGTCACTCCTGACGCCAGCGTTGAGCCTGTGAGGTCTGCGGCCCCGTAGTTGGTAGCGTCGGACAGATCGAAGGCCGGAGTCCCGTCAGAGGCCCCCAGAGCCACCGTGACCCCGCCGAGGCTGACACTGCTATTCGTGAGGCTACCGTTCGCGATAGCACTGAGCGTGTTCGATCCGCCTGCGATGGTTTTGTTGGTCAGCGTCTGGCTGCCTGACAGCGTGGCGACCGTCGAGTCGATGGCAAAGGTCACCGTGGTAGAGGACGCAGACGATGCGAGGCCCGTGCCGCCCGTCAGAGTCAGCGACTCAGAGTCGAGGTCAATGTCGATGTTGCCGCTCGACGTGATGATGTCGAGATCCTGCGCCGTCACCTGAGCGTCAACGTAGGTTTTAATTGCGCCCTGCGTGGCGAGTAGAGTCGCGCTGCTGCCGAGCGACCCGTTGTCAATTCCGGTGACCGTTGCACCTGACGCTAGAGCCAAGCTCGTCGAGCCGCTGATGGTCGTAAACGAACCAGCACCAGCCGTCAGGGCTGAGCTTCCAATGTTGATCGCCCCGAATCCGCTCGAAATGCTGCCCGCCCCTAACGCACCGACTGAGGTGATATTAGTCTGGGCCGCTGTCGATAGCGTTCCTGCGAGTACACCTCCAGTCACGGTCCCGGTCGTCGTGATCGCGCCAGCCCCCACGTCAATCGACGTGAAGCCGCTGGTGATGGAGCCCGAGTTGAGCGCCCCGGTCGTCACCAACGTCGAGTCGCCAACGTAGGCCGGGGTCAACGTGCCAGCGGCGTCGTTATAGCTCCAAGTCAGCCCACCGCCTGCGCTGTCTTGAATCAGATCCGCGACCTGATCGTCGACATTTTCGTCTATACTCTGATAAATCCATTCGGACGCAGAACTGGAGTAAGTGAGCACCTCGCCATTGGTGGGCGTTCCTGTCTCAATGTCGCGGCCCCGTAGCGAGATCGCGTCCCGAGAAGTAGTGACCTCAAGCGTCTGCTGTGTAGCGTCAATGACTAAAGTAGTGGGCACGGACATAGTTAGTTCCTCGTCACGCTGGGTGTGAACTCACACGTGCCCTCGACCAAGCGAAGGTTAGACCCTCCCGAGTCTATCAACTCAAGATCCCACACCCCGAAGCCGGGAGTGATCGCTGCTGTCTGGCTATCTGTCAGACTGATCGTGATCGTCCCTCCGCTGCCGCCGAGCGTGATGCCACTCGAACTCGTGAGCGCGATCAGCGCAGTCGAGTCGCTCTGCTTCCTGCGTATATCAAGTGCCGCAGTGTAGTTCGTTAGGTCTTTCTTGGTGCCCGCCGCAACCGTGGTCACGTACCACGTCATCGTCACGCCGAACTCGCTGTAGCACGGAATCTCGAAGTGAACTGGTCCCGCTGTGCTCATCTCCCCTCCTAGTTCTTTGGTGCTCCGTCCAACCGATCCAGCACGTCAGGGATACACCTGACGCTCCACGTCTGGAAGCGCCCAATCCCCCGGTCCAGATGATCGCGCAACGTAGCAGGCGCGGCGGCGGGTAACTCCAGCTTGATCTCGCGTTCTATCGTGTACATCCGAGGCACGCCGTTCGACTCTGCGCCTATGGCCTGCCCAGCCCCTTCGAACGCGGAGAGGATATCATTCAGGTTGCGCTGCTCACCTACCGACTCGACCGAACTCGTGATCAGGATTCGGTAAATCGTCTCGAACTCGTGCTTGTCCAGCTTCAAAGTCGCCATTGTCATTTTCCGTTAAGCGGAGGGGTGATTGTATACGTACTGAATCTAATCGACCCCGTCCAGCATGGCGACGTTCTAGCGTCGTGCTCACTCGCCTTCTTCTACTTGGAACGTGACGGTGATCGCCGGGCCTGCGACGCCTCCCTTGTCGGCGTCGGGGTAGGGCGTGACTGTGATCGTCGACAGCCCAGTCACTGAGCCACTCGCGGTAGAGAACGGGAACGAAGTCGAGCCGCCCTGCCCTGCGGTGAACAGATACGGATCGTCAGTCGTGCCCGTGAAGTTCTTGTAGTAGTCGTAGGTGCTGCCCGAGGCCGGGTCATGCTCCACCTTATAGCTGCCCATTCCCGCGCTAAACGAGAGGTTCAGGACGCACCACGAGACATCGCTGCCGCGATCTTCTGCGGCGGGCACGAAGTTTGTAAGCTGCACTGTCGGGCCATCCGCAGTCGTGTATCGTGCGGGCAACGACGCCGCCACGATAACAGGCTTCACGGTCATTGTTGGGACCACGTAGGTGGCGGCGACGTAAGATTTCAGCGCAAGCTGCACGAGCCCGTCACGTCTGAGCGAGACCGCCTCGACCCAGAACTTCTCGTCCGTGAACGACGGAGTGGGATGCGTGAGGTTAACCACATCTCCAACCGAAAGCTTCAGAGCTTCGCGTTGAGCTACAAGCGAGCACCCGCTGTCCGCTCGCCTCTCCAGCAACTGCTGGCTGGCGATCATCTCGGCCATGTAGCGGCTCTCGGTGAAAGGGAGTTCAAGTCTAGACTCGACAGCGTATCCGTTGTCGGCGGCGAGGTACGTGTTGGTCGCCTTCGGTTCAGGCCACGAGACCGGCTGGGCGGTATAGTTCAGGTCGACATCCACGTAGGTCGCGACGAGGGTGTTCGGCGTCTCGTCGATGCCCGTCCTGACGAACGACCAGTCCCCGACGATGTTCGTCCTGTCCAGTTCAAACGTCTCCGCCGACTGAGCCTTTCGGATGAGCAGCTTATACTTCCCGCCCTCCCTGACTATGCGCCCACAGCAGGACGAGAGCAGCCGCTCCAAGTTCGAGAGCGGTCCATCGTCAGGCAGCAGGAAGCCGTTACAAGTGAAGCGATCCGCTAAGGTCACATTGTCGCCGCCACTGATCGTGACCGTGACGCTCTCGTCGCAGTAGGCGGCAGCAGCAGCGAAGCTCGTGGCGTCGATCTGTGCGGTGGGGATGCCGAGCCCGTAGCGGGTCGAGGTCATGTAGTCCCTGATGCAGTCCGCTGGGTTCTCGGAGTACGCTGCCGCCGAGCCGAGGCTCTGGCAATCAAGGGTCTTCATCCCCTTGAGTTCAAGGGTGACGTTCGGGACTCCATTCGTATAGATCGCCTCGTCGTAGTAAAGCCACAGCACAAGATACGCGACGCCTTTTCCTATGGCGTTGGCGTCCCATGCCGTGCCGAACTGAGCGTTCAGGGCATAGTCCTTGGCCTGTGAATTGTCCCCGTCGTGGGCGAAGTACTGCAAGAAAAAGGCGCTGCCGAACGACCCGCTGGAGGCGTTGCCGTTCCACGGAGACTTCACAACCGTGTTGTTGAAAGGTTGCGGATTGTTGCCACTGGAGTTCGTTCCGAACACGGGATTCTCCAGCGCCCGCAATTCGTTGAAGTAGACATCGGTAACCGCTTCGATGCCAAGCCCAGACTCGGGCGCGACCGCTATCGCACCAACGAGGGCGAGCGTGTTCACATCGCTTGCGCCCTGCCGCACGTCGACCACGCTCATGCCGACCTTCGCCTTCCCGTATACGACAGGGAGGGTGACCTCGGTGCCTGTCGGATTCGCCTGAATGCCGACCTGCTTATTGATGACACCGTCGTTGAGGTCGTCGAGGTTCGCGGTCATGCTCCGCGCAGCGATGGCGGACTGGATCAGGTTGGCGGCTATCGCTGCGGTCGTCCACTTCGCGCCTGCCGTGTAGAGGCCAGCCATCCCGCCAGTCACGTACAGCGCCCCAGCTATCGCGGCAAATTTGACCGCGCCCTTCGCGATGTCGCTCATGCGTCGAACCTGTAGGCACGCGCTCGACGCCTCAAGTCCTTCGTGCCGATCCAGTGCGGGCCTTGCATCGGGTCGCTGGTGATCAGCACCTCGGCGTCTAACGCGAGGGCAAGGCGCGGGAGCCCGTTAACCGTGCCCGGCCTCACGACGACATCGCCGCCCTGAACCCGACTCAGCGGCTGAAGCACCGCGCCGCACTCCTCCATGTACTCGCTCGCGCTGGTGCCCATGTCCTGCATCCACGACTGTGCCTCCTCTCGGGACGTGTAGTCGATGGACATGAGCGGGGCACCGAAGACCACCTCTAGCCCCTGACGCATCAAGCTGCCGCAGTCCGTCTCTCCCCAAGCCCACCCCATTCGACGCTGGCGGGCACCCCACAGCAGAAGCCCTCGCTGCCACTGGGGCACTCGCTTACTCCTCGACATTGTTGCCATAGTAGGAGACGCCTCCGGGGTTCGCCGCCGTGCCTCTGCGGCCCCAGTAGACGGGCTGGCCCATCAAGGCCGGGAGGGTGGCGAAGAACGTGTCCGGGTTTGTCGGCGTGATCCCCCCACGTGCCTGCATCAGTGCCAAGCTCGTCGGGTTCGTGCGCAGCATACGCCGGAACATATAGCGAGCCATCTCGCTGACTATCGTCGTCGACACTTTGACGCTGCCCCGAGTGCCCATGTCCGAGGGCGTGTGCTCTATCTGCCAACTGGCGTTCATCAGACCACCGAACACCTCTATCGCGTCAACTACGACGACGCCCGTGCTCGTCAGGATCTGCCCCCAGTAGAGACGACAGTCGCGTCCCCGGAGGTTGTGATCCAACACCTCCGTGATCATCGTCGTGTCTACGCCTGAGAGCGTTAGGCCGAGGCTCTGGCCCGATGGGTCCGCTGTCTCTGGCGGTGGGTCAAATTCAATCAGGCCGCCGATGCCCGTCCAAGTGTGCGGCGAGGAGGTGGAGCCCGAGTCCCACGACACGTCCGTCGGGGCGGTCGTGTATCGGAGGGTCGTGTTCGACGCTGCGATCTCAATGAACCAGACATCAGCATACCCCGCCTTCGCGCTGATCGCTGTCTGCATCGCAGAGCTTAGTGTGCGGCCCACTTACGGAGCCTCGCGGAACGTGACCTGTACCCCACCGAGGAACTCGTCGGGCCCAGCCGTGCCCGCCGTGTAGTCCATCACCACGGCGGTGAGCGTAGCCCCTGCGACAGTGAGCAGAGCCTCGTCGGCAGGAGAACTGCCTGCCACTATCGGAGGCTCAATCACCAACGTCTGCGCGTTCGTAGATGTGCCCGACGTTGCGTCGGTTGTGACTCGGAATAGCACGTCAAGGCCAGCGAGTGCAAAGCAATCGCCCGCCTTCATTCGGTTAGCCGCTTCCGTTGTCCAGTTCTCCGTGACAAGGCTCGTGCCGCTCTGGCTCGCGCCATTGACTCTCGGGGTGCCACCGCCTGTTCCGTTACGCGCCTTGCCGCTACCCGGTAGCAGGTAGTGTGTAAGCGTACACGTCGCGCCCGTGTTGAATAGGTTCTCTATCGTCGTGAGTAGCTCCTGCACGTCCTCGCTCCCGGCAGGCATTGCAGGCCACATCTCTTGCCAGATCCGCCCTTGTGCGGCCTCTGAGCGAGTCTGGATAGCCCCGCTCTGGCCCATGCTGATCAGGCTCCCCATCACCTTCGGGTAGGTCACACGAGCCGGGGGGACGGCACGAGGGAAAGCGGCCACGACCTAAGCGCCCTGCAACTGGCGACGGAAGCCGGTGCTGTCCTTGGCCGCTTTTGCTATCACCTCGGCTATGGTGCCCCCCTGTTCTTTGATGAATCGGGCCGCGTCCCGCCCGTCGATGGCCGACACCTCGAAGTGGATGTTCTGGTTCACGATCATGCCGCGTGGCGATCCGCCCGCTGCCCTGCCTGACAGTATCGGCGTGCCCGCCCCCGCGTCGCCCGTATCCCCTCCGCCCGTAGCCGGGCTGAAGCCAGTCATGGAAGTGGCGAAGCCGCCGACCTTCTCCATGTCCAGCCCGAGCTTCTTTCCGATGCCCATGATGGCCTGAAAGAAAAGCGCCCTCATCGCGAGCGCGATCAACTGCTTCTTCATGTACGCAAAGAACCCCGAGAACGACTCTTTCCCGCCCTGCGCGGCGTCCTCCATCCGGCCCACGAAGTTCTTGCTGATGCTCTCGCCTAGCTCTTCCATCTTCTCGCTCAAGTTCATCACGCTCTTAGTGGCTGTCGTCACGGGTGGGTCGAGCAATTCCAAGTCCGCAGCCGTGTCATTGACCTGAACCTGCAACGCGAGGAACGCCTCGTTCGCCCCACCGACTGCGTCGCCAATTGCGTCGACCACGGCGACCCCAGAATCCCAGACATCAACTACCGAGCTAGCGACATCCTTGAGGTTTCCCCACCCCTCAATCATCGCGTCCGTGACCCCCGCGAAGTCGAGCGTCGCGATGCTCTTCAAGAGCGTCCACCCCACCATCAACTGATCCACCAAGTTCTTGAACATTATCACCGGGACCTTGAGGATCTCCCCCACCATCTGGAAAGCCTTGATGGCGACAATCGCCCACGCGCTGATGACTCCGGTGTTGTCGATGATGGCCTGCTTGAAGTCGATGAATTTGCCCTCGTTGTCTTCAAGGCCCCGGAGGACTTGCGTGAACGCTGGCATCAGGGCAGTGGCAATCGCGTCACGGATCTCCTTGAAGCGAGCGACGAGCCGCTTGGCGACGTTCGCGGCTGACCCCTGCGTCCGGTTCAAGTCACCGACCGCGCTCCCGGCTTTCTCCGTAATAAGCTGAAGCGTGGCAGTCGCCTTCTCTTGTGCAGTGAGGTTCGCCGCCACCGTCTTCCCAGTGTTGGCGAAAGCTTGCTGCTGAACATCAGCTTCCTGAACCACGATTCCGAGAGCTTTGAGTTGCTCACGCTCGCCAGTCAATGCTGACGAGATCGCGTGCATCGTATCCGCAGTGGGGATGTTGTTGAAGGAACTCAGATCACCCGCGAGCTTCGTCATGGCGATGGCCGTGTCACCCGAAGCCTTCTGGGTGAAGCCGAGCCCCTGAGTGATCGCCCCAGCCGTGGCGACAAGCCCCTTGGCCTCGTTGGTTGTGAGGCCAGCCTTGTTCGCGAAGTTGTCGAGGAACGTCGAGACCTTCGCGCCCGCTTCGCTTCCGAAGACCGTGTTGAATTTCGAGCCCGTCTCGGCTATGGAAGCTCCTAAGTCAAACACTTTCTTGGCTCCCCACGCCAAGCCAGACACAACCGCCGCAGCAGCCGCAGCTTGTATGCCGAACGCCTTCATCGAACCCGCGACCTTGCCTGCGCCCTTGCGGAACTTCTTCACCTTCCCGCCAGCCTTGTCCATCGCCGTCGCAAAGGCTGACGTGGATGCCGTCAGGACCACCTTCATCTCTGATAGTATCATCGCCTCTGCATCTTCTGGTCGACCCTCGCGATCATCTCGGCCTTCCTTTCCTCTTCCGCTTTGATCCGGGCTCTGGCGATCCATTCCCCGAACTCGCGGCTGGTCATCCTGTCCTGCAACTCACCCACCGGGCAACCCATCAGTTCAGCGAGATCGAACCAGATTCGGCGCTCGCTTCGTGATGGGTCTCTGAGTTTCCCTCTAGTTTGTCCACGTCTTCAGACGTGATTCCAGAGAGCCTGCAACAGACCTCGAACAGGCGGTTCAGTGCAGTCGCGCTCTTGTCGCCCAACTGCGCCGCCTCCTTGTTCGAGAACAACCGATCACCCGTCTCGTCGATGGCTGACATCGCGACGAGTCGCGCTCTCATGTTCGCCATCGTGACGTTCCTCTGCTTGTCCATAGAGCCCTCCTCGAACGCATCCCGCTCGCGTCCGCGTAACTCGCGCACCATCACGTCGCCGCCCCACTCTGGGGTCTCTACGACTTCGTTTTTGAGATCATCCGCTTGGAGGATCTGCTCTTTCGATAGAACCATTGGACTGCCTTGCTTTGAGGGGAGGGACTTGGTGCTGCATTCTACTATGTGGCTCTAACTAACGCCGACGCCGACTGGAAGGTGGCGGACGCCATTGCTTGATCGCCCACGCTTCCCGCGACCGGGTTGTAGCTTTCGAGCACGCCCGATCCTGTCCAACTCGGGTTGGCCGTGGAGACCCCCGCGCTCGTCGGCTTGATCACGAGAACCTTCGGCGTGACTCCGAGGCCCAAGCACGAGGACATGGTCGCATCCACTTTCGAGGCTGCGTAGTCCTGAAGCATCTCCAGCGTAATCGACCACGACGCGAGCCCTGCCGCATTGGAGACCCATTCGTCGCCCATTGCCGTATCGTCGGCCATGTTCTGGCTGGAGTCGATTGTCACCGACCGGATGTATGTAGACAGGTCAACGCCGCCTACGGTCACGCTTGCATCGTACATGACAAAGGTTGCCATTCTTTCCTCCTAAGTAATCCCGAGTGAACATATGAAATTAAACGACCCGCCGCCCGAGATCGTCCACTTAACCCGCCAGTGGGCGTCAGTGATCGCCCCGGCTATAGACTTTATTTCGGCACCGACGCCACCGCCGGTCGTATACTGCGTGTGCGTTATGCGAGTCGTCTCGCTCGACCAATTCGACGGTGCACTCTCAACGATAACGTCGAGCGTGCCACTCACGGCGGTCACGTGCAGGGCGCTGTAGAGCGACTGCGTCGCGCTCACCGCCCCGATAGAGGAGTTCGTCGCTGACTCAGAACTCGACGAGTACGTGTTAGGGACCACGAGGATCTCGCCGGTCACGCTCTTTTCACCGACCCCTTCAGCACTGAGAGAGAAGCCCATCATGCTGCCGACTGTCCCCGTGCTGATGGGGTTGTATGTCGAGGTCGTCACTTTGCTGAAGATAGAAGGCAAGCCTACTGTCGCCGACCCAGTCGGCGTCACACTCAGGACAGTGTCAGCGGCATTAATTGCTAACCCCGCATGAAGCACACTATCAGTCGTGCTCTGCCAGAAGCCCTCCGCCTCTGCCTGAATCGACGACAGCCCACTAGCGTTCGACTGGAAAGAGTCGCCATACACTGTGTCGTCTTGTGGCGCGTTGCCCATGTTCAGCGCGATAGCATTGAAGCTCGAAGCTAGGCTGTGACCGCCCCAGTATAGTCCCACATCAGTCTGGACAAATGTCGCCATTATTTACTCCCGGTAAGCGATTGAAAAATCCTTCTCAATCGCGAAAAGATCGGCACCGAAGTCGAACTGTTCAGACCCGCTCTCGGGCCAGCAGCCGTCGACCACTGGGGTCGACGTGCTGTCCGCGTAGTATCCGATGCTCGCCTTGACGGTCGCCGCCAGTGCTCTCGCGTTCTCGGGGCTGTTCGCTTGGCAGGAGAAGCGGAACCTAGCGGTCACGTTGCCGGGGTCCGCGACCATCGCAAGCGGGCAGAACTCGCTAGTCCTGACGAACACGACCAGCGGAAGGCTCGCGTCGGCTGGCCGTCGGATCGGGTACACGCGAGTCGACACGAGATCGGTCACCGCCGATGTCGCTTGCAGTCGCGAGTAGATCACGTCTTCAATCTGGCCAGCCATCAGAGCCCCTTCTTCACGGCTTTACGGATCAGGCGGTCTAGTTGCACTTTGATCGCCCTGTCCGCGTCCCTGCGCTTGGCATCGTAGGCGGGAATCAAGAACGCATTCGGAGGCCCGGTCCCAGTCGGTGCCGTCCCCGTCTTGAGTTCAACCTTCCGCCAGCTTTTGCGCTGCCTGTTCTTCGTTCCCTTCTCTTGCATGATACCGTAGAAGGCGGGGAACTGCGACGCCTTGGTGTTGCGCCAGCCGACCGCAACCTTCGCCAGCTTGCTGCCCGACTTCAAGGTGATCGTCGTGATCGCACGACGAAGGAGCCCGGTCCTCTTGGGTGCCCGCGCCTTCGCTTCGCGCTCTATGATCTCCGCGCCCTGCGTCAATGCGTACACAAGCGCCTTGCTTCGGAATCCCTTCGACATGGCGTTGAGCTTCTTGATCAACTCCTCGTCGCCTTCGATCTCGAAACGGGTGCCCTTCCTCCCCTTCGTCATCAGTCTAGCACTCCCGTTCCTGTCGTGCAGAGGAACTCCAGCCAGCGGTTCTCCTCGTCGACGTTTATCATGCTGATGATGTCGTATATGGTTGAGCCGTTCTTCATCCGCCAGCGGTCAGGTTCCACGTCCGTGATCGTCGCGTCGTAGTGTGTACGGATCTTGAGGCCCTGAGATCCGAGCACCGCGTGCGCGTCCCAGTACTCGCGGCCCTGTAGCGGCTCAACCTGACAGAACCGCTCTCCCTTGTTGTCCCAGTCGGCGGTCTCGAAGCCGTCGGTATCCTTTGTCCGCGTGTCGTATTGGAACATCAGCTTCGTTCGGAGGCGGCTCTTTCGTTTCGCCATCCCCTAATACCTCTGGAAGCGTTCGGAGTCGATTAGACGACGGACGCCCAGCGGAAGCTCTGTCGCTATCGTGCCCGTAATGACCGGGATCGGCTGGTCGAAGAAGTAGGCTGCTGTCATGCAGACGGCGGCAGCAATCGCCGGAGGCACATCGTCGGCGTCCGCGCCGTAGCCCGCCGAGAACTTGATCTCAATGGGGTTGGGGCGGTCCATCAACTCGGGCCAGTCGGCGTCCTCGTTCAGCCACAGAAGACCGGGGTCCCCTCCAGTGCTCACGGTGTAGTTGCTTGCCGAGAACGTGTCGTGAGTCTCTGAAGTGTCGCCCCAGTACTTGACGTGTCCAACTGAGATGAGCGGCGGGTATGGAAGCTGTATCTCCCGTCCCGGCCAGCGGTCGAGGTGCAGCGTGTAGACGGTAGTCGTCAGCGCCCTGCCGAGGTCAGCGGAGACCGCACCGCTGGCGCTCTTGATAAGCTCTTGGATCGTCGTGTCGAAGTCGCGGACGTTGTCGAGCCCGAGGCTGCGCTTGACGCGGTCCAGACTGACCGCCTCAGTGACTGCCGCCGTCGTGGTGACGACCCGATTCCACGGCGTCTGCTGGTGCATTAGCTCAACGCATCGACGAGGTCGCGCTTGAGCACCCCGCCGCTCTTGCCGCTGCCGCTGACGTTCAACCGTCTCCGCTTCACTTCAGCTTCAAGCTCTGCACGAGTCATCTTCGCGACAGGCTTCGACGACTCTGGCGTCTCAGGTGCGGCAGGCGAGGATATGTTGTGATGACCGAAGGTCGCTCGCTCTGCTTGACCAGTCGAGATCATCGCTTCAGCGAGGTCGTCTCGTTCGACATACACCTGCCCAGCGGTAACCCCGTCCAGCCTGATGATTGCGATGCCCATGTGAAACCCCACTCGGTAGAGCAATACCTGACGGGGGGCGTGAGCCCCCCGCCAGTCATTGTCGTGATACGTTAGGCGATTGCAGTTGGTGATTGCACCTCGGCGTACCTTGCACCTGAAAGCACGACACCGATGCAGACTACCATCGCTGCACCCGGTGCGGACAGGTGAACTGTCAGCCACTCAGATCCATCTGAGAGATCAGTGGCGTCAATCTCAATTATCGTGAACTGGCCGTTGCTGGTGCTCATCGCATGGCCTGCCGCACCGACTGTAGTGCGGGCTCCGAGGGTGTCACCACCCGCCGTTGTCTCGGCGTAGTACGAATAGCCGATGGCCGTGGCTCCAGTCCCGTCAGCAGCCGTGTTCTCTTTCAGTGTCAGCGTCGCCGCTGCACCTGTAACCCCAGCCGACACTATGATACTGGCGTGAGAATAGTTCTCCAATTTGAAGGCGTCTGACGTGACCGCGCCCGCGTTGATGCTGACGGGAGCGTGAGCGAGCACGTAATGGCCCTGCCCCTCCCCGATGCTAAATCCTTGAGCCGCCATAGTCTTCTAGCTCCGTGTCGCAAGGTTGATGAAAGGTGACAGAGTGTTCGCGCCGTTGGCTGGCGTGAGTGCGCTGGCCCATGAGGGCTGACCGTCGACGCGCATGGTCCAACGGAATGCCAATTCGTCATAAAGGAAGCGTACCGATGTGGATGAGTCCGCTTTCACAGAGCCCTTTTCAATCAGGAAGTACTGACTGAGGTCGAGCAACTGGATGTCCCCTACAGTGCCGAGCGTTGAGCAGTACTCGGACATGATCACGGGACGGTTGAATAGGCGCGAGTAAGGCGTGTCGGACAGCCCACCCGGTGGAATGTACAGGGCGTTCCCATTGGCGTCGGCTAATGTCGACAACTGCGGCTCACAATCTTGGTTGATCAACCAGACCGCGTTCGCCCTCGACGGACCCCAGAGGCGCGACCACATATTGGTCACGTTGTCGGCCACGATGGTGGTCGCAGCCTGTCCGCTCTTCTTGGCCTGCGTCACCACGGCGGCGCTGTTGCTGATGCCGAGCGGCTGACCTGATCCGCTCCCGCCGAGGATGGAGTCCTCGACCAAGAACATGATCTCGCTACCCACCACCCTGTCGACCATACCACTTAGGGCTGTCGTGTCCTCCAGCAACTCGGACGTTGCATAGAAGAGGCACCCGACCTTCTTCAGGGTCAATTCCTGCTGGAGGAAAGTGGGCTGGCTCGAAGTCAGTGCTCCTGCCTCTGCCACCCAGTACGCCCGCACGCCGCCGAAGCGCGAGCCTGCCGCTCTCGACGACTCGTCGACCACGTTGTACCTAAGACCGTTGGCGTTCGGGCCGATGGTCTGGCGCGTTACCCGAGAAGCGACATCTCCCGTGGAGTAGACTTTCTCTTGGATACGTGCGTCGAATTCTTTCTGGACCAGATAACCGCCCTGACTAGCGACGGCCTCGTTCGCACCGGATGCGGCGCGGACCTCACCATGTGGATCGCCGCCGCGCTCCTGCAAGAAGAACAGACGCTTGTCGATGGTCTCATAGCGGCTCTCTGGGTGCGATGCGTGCGCGATTGCCCGCAACTGCTGCCCGATGTTGTCGAAGCCCTTCGCGACTGCGCGGTCGTGACCAACCACGACGCCGCGTGCTTCCGTCTGCTCTGGCTCCAGCGCCGCTGTCGGCCCTACTGACGGCGTCGATGGTTCTGCGAGCCCTGCGGATACGACCGCAAGGTTGTCGGCACGTCTGATCTGAGACAGGGCACCTTCGAGTTCGACGAACTTCGAGTCATACTGCTCCTGCTCGTCAGCACTCAGGCTGCGGTCCTCAGATTCGGCGCTTGCCAGAAGCTCTTCGCACTGAGCCTTCAGGTCACGCGCCTTCTCTCGGATGTTCATAGGTCTTCCCGGTTATGTGTGCCGGGGGAATTGGACTGCCCCAGCACCACGTAGAACTGAATGTGGTACGCGGTGGCAGTCGCGCTCGCGCAAGCGTCACGCACTGACCTGAGAGGGTTCCGGTTGTCGTGGGCCATCCGCCCCCGTCGCCCTCTCCTGATATCCTGACACTAATTTACGACGGCACCGCGCCAGCGGTCAACATGGGGTGGAGCGGGTCTACCCGTTGCCCTTGCGTGAGAGGACACCTGTCCTCCATATTCCCTCAGTACCACAATCAACCTTCAAGATCGGAGCTTCAAGATGAGAACTGCGGAAGAGATGAAAGCGTGGGAGATCCAAGCCTACGGAATGACGGCGGAGAACCTCGACGCAGAGTTGGCTGAACAGAGGGAGCGGATGGCGAGGCACGGACTAAGGCAGCTTGATCCGTCAGAGGATGGTGAACTCGCGTGGCAGTCGCAGAGGTTGGCCCTGATCGCCAGCCTTCTCTCGGACGCGCAAGAGGAGATGGGCCATCCCGACCAACTCTCCGCCCGTGGCAGCAACCGAGCGAGACAGAAGATGAACGTGGCCAAGCGCATGATCTTCGACCTACGAGATGACATGGATGCACTGAATCTGGTTGGAGGGGATCACGGCTGAGACGGTCTCCAGAGAGGGGAACGAGGAGGGGGCCGAAAGGCCCCCTCTTTTTTTTGCACCCTACCCTTGCGTGAGAGGACACCTGTCCCCCACATTACCTGAGTAAGAAAATCAACCTTCAAGATCGGAGCTTCAAAATGATCGACCTAACCGCCGCCCACACAGCCGCCCACGAAGAGAACGTCGACAGGACGGTCGCCGCAGGGCAGGACGCCAAGGACAAAGCCGTGACGAACGCCGCATGGCAGGACGCCAACGCCAAAGCCCGCGACGCCTACAACGACCTCCCCCGCTTCGAGTTCAGCGCCGTCATCGCCCACGGTGGCAAGGTCCACAGAGTGTACTCCCCCAGCCGCAAGTTCCTGAACGATCCGTACTGCGGGTCCAGCCGCTGGAATCGTAGCCGCGCACACGCCGTCGACGCCGAGGTGACCTGCCAGAAGTGCCTAGCCTAGATCTCAACGAACAGGAGGGGGCCGAAAGGCCCCCTCTTTTTTTTTGCACCCCACCCTTGCATGAGAGGACAGGTGCCCCCCATATTCCCTGAGTAAGAAAATCAACCTTCAGAATCGGAGCTTCAAGATGACCACCTACTTCGCAGTCGTGAAGAAGCGCGTGGACGAGGCCATGAGCGCCGAGAACGGATACGGCGATCACCCGAGCTTCCGCTACGAGCGCCTCGGCCCAGTACGCGCCACCTCTCCGCAGTCGGCTCGCACGCAGTTCAAGAAGGTTCTCCCCGGCACTGAGTTCTCCGCACGCTTTTCGCCTTGGCTGTTCGCGGAACAGGATCTCGGCCCGTGGGCCGACGCGCCGATCAACGTCGGCTGGTCGCTCTTCTCGCGTTTCCACCTCAAGCCTTGCGGCTCACCGAAGGCGGCATCGTGAACACTTCCCTCATGTGGGGCGAGACGAAGGAACTGCCCGACGGGCGCACCGTCCGCTCCGCCACGCCGACGCCTGAGTTCTGGGAACTGTGGCGCTCGAACAAAGCCGAAGTGAGGGCGCTGGGCTACGGCGTCTCGAAGTATCAGGGCGAGTGGAGAGTCTCCCATTGGACGACGCCCGACGCTGCCGAGGTCGAGGCCGCTGTCGAGGCTTCCCGCGCTACCGACGCGACCATCGACATCCCCTCCCCTGACGGGCTTGAGTACCTGCCGTTCCAACGTGCTGGCATCGCATACGCCCTCGGGCGCGACGCCACGCTCTTCGGTGACGAGATGGGACTAGGCAAGACCATCCAAGCCATAGGCGTCTGTAACGCCACGCGCCCCGAGACCGTGCTCATCGTCTGCCCGGCATCGCTCAAGCTCAACTGGAGGAACGAGCTTCAGCGGTGGCTAGTGGACGAGCGTCGGATCGACATCGTGAACGGTGGCGGGGAAGTCTTCCCGAGCCAGCCCGACATCGTGATCATCAACTACGACGTGCTCGCGAAGCACGCCGCCGACCTGCACGGACGCACGTGGGGCCTCGTGGTCTTCGACGAAGCTCACTACTGCAAGAACCCCAAGGCCAAGCGGACCAAGGCCGCGCTCGCGATCAACGCCGAGCGGAAGCTGGTCTTGACCGGGACGCCCATCCCGAACAGGCCGGTCGAGATCCAGTCCATCGCGGGCTACCTCGCGCCGTCGCGCTTCGGCAACTTCTTCGCCTTCGCGAAACGCTACTGCGCCGCGACGCAGACTCGCCACGGCTGGGACTTCTCAGGCTCCTCGAACCTCCCCGAGCTTCAGGAGCAGCTTCGCAGTTCCGTCATGGTGCGCCGCCTCAAGGCTGACGTGCTCGACGAGCTACCGCCGAAGCAGCGTCAGGTGATCGTCCTCGACGGTGGAGACTACAAGGAGGAGTTGAGGGTTCAGGAACTCGCGGAAGCCGAGGCCGAGACCACGTCGCCGCGCATCGACTTCGAGGGGCTCTCACGCGAGCGTCACCTGATGGCGCTGGCGAAGGTGCCAGCGATCCTCGACCACCTCAAAGCGATTGACCACTCAGTCGTCGTCTTCGCGCATCACAAGGACGTGATCGCTGCCCTCGCTTCAGAACTCGACTGCGTGACCCTCACGGGCGACCACACGACTGAAGAGCGGCAGGCGGCAGTAGAGAGCTTCCAGCGCGGAGACGTGCAGCACTTCATCGGCAGCATCGGAGCGGCGGGCGTCGGCATCACGTTGACCCGCGCCTCCCACGTTGTCTTCGCGGAACTCGACTGGGTGCCCGGCAACCTGAGCCAGTGCGAGGACAGGTGCCACAGGATCGGCCAGCGCGACAGCGTGCTCGTCCAGCATCTCGTCGTCGACGAGAGCATCGACGCCCGTCAGGTAGAACTAGTGGTCGCGAAGCAGGGAGTGCTCGACGCGAGCCTCGACGTTGTAGCGGCTCCCAAGGCCCCAGAGGCCCAAGCACCGGAGGTCACGCTCGAAGTGCTGTTAGGAGCCGTCCCAGCGCCGCAGAGCACGGTCGCGGTGCCGGGGCTCATGGCGGCGTTCGAGAGAGCAGGCGCAACGGTCAACCGTCCGCGCCTCGCCGTCGGATCACTGAAGATCACGACCGCGCCAGAGCAGGGCAGCAACGCCGGGTGTCTCTACGTGAAGCGCGACGGAGAGTATCAGGGCAAGGTCACCCGAGACAGCGTGTTCCACCCGGTGGGAATGGCAGACCCCCAGACGGGAGCCGACCTCCTCGCGATTGACGAAGACCCCATCGGTGCCGCTCGCGAGCACGGTCGCGAGACTGGAGTCTGTTCACACTGCGGGCGCGAACTCACCGACCCCGAGTCGATAGAAAGAGGGATCGGCCCGATCTGCTTGGCAGGGTGGGGATGATCGCCCTTGCGTGAGAGGACACCTGTCCCCCACATTACCTGAGTAAGAAAATCAACCTTCAAGATCGGAGCTTCAAGATGACCGACCAGACCGCCGCCCCCACCGCAGCCGCCGCCGAGAAGCCGGTAGACGTTTTCGAGGGAGTCATCTGTGTGATCGGTTCCATATGTTGCCGGACCAAGCGCGACATAGTCGTCGCAGAGTTGGCCTACATCTGCCGGGAGTCCCCCGATGCGGATACCATCAAGATGCTCTGCACTCATCAGGCTCACCCCATCATGATGGAAGCTTACGGCTGGAACGACGACGAGTGCTGGTACGACCTGACCAACCGCCAAGTGCTGCGTCTCGTGTCAGACATCGAGAAGATTATTGACCGCTACTGCTTGGCCCTTCGGCAAAAAAACCAGCGCGGATAAGAGGACAGGCCGATCAACCCCCACCCTTGCGCGAGGGGACAGGTGTCCCCCATATTCCCTGAGTAAGAAAATCAACCTTCAAGTAGGAGCTTCAAAATGACCGACACGACCACCGTCACCGGAACCCTGACCTTCCAGTCCGAAAAGGATGGGCGCGAGATCACACGGCGATTCCCCGCCTTTCAAGCCGACACTGGCTGGGCCTACATCGACCTCGTAGACCACGCCATAGAGTTGGTCTCACTCCCCAACATAGGCCATTACTGCTGGATGCAGATAGAGGAAGCGATCATCGAAAATCCCAACCGGAAGGAGGGCTGAGATGAAAGACTGGACCCTGATGACACGCGAAGAGAGGGAGATGACACAGTTGGGGCCTGCTAGGATTCGCGTCGGATACTTCACCGACAGCCGTGCTCGCCGCACCTACTTTGAACAAGAGGCTCCAGAAGGTTGGGCAGTTCACGCAGCAAAGGGGAGGGGAAAGACTACGTACGTTATGACAACGAGTTACGACAAGGACGACGACGGCAAGGAGTGCTGCGGGCAGCTCACCCACATTTTCTTCGAGGATTCCCGGCCCGTCGTCGTTATCGACTACGAGAACTACTACGGGGATCGAATCGACGTGGAGCGGATGACCTTGGCCGAATACCTCAACCGGAAGGAGGGCTGAGATGACGGTCAAGCGGATCAACCACGCGATCCGGCACACTGGGCTGGAGATTGTAAGAGGCGACGGCTACCAATACTTCCTCGACTGGGAGGGGGATCAAGTCGGAGATGCCGTGATGGTCTGCTACCTCAATCAAATGTCGCTGGAGCGTTGGGTGGAACAGGCGGAGGAAACCGCGCACCATTGTGAACGGCACCGGCCCAAATGGGATCGGCATTGGTCTTGGGCTTAACCGCCGCCAAGCCGGGGACGAGGGGCCACTCCGAAAGGGGTGGCCCCTTTCTCTTTATAGGTCGACCGTCACCAACCGCAACCGATCCCGCCGCACGCTCTCGTCCCCTGCTTGCGGAGCTTCCGGCACCACCTCTGGCACCACCTCTGGCAGGTCGATGCCAGCCTCGTGGGCACTGCGGACCGCGACGCTCGTCTGCTTGTAGGCGGGCCACGTGACCGGGCTGATCTCCCTGAGTTCGATCTCCTTCAGCGTCCGCACCACGGGCTTCGACTCCTGCTGCCACTCGTCTTCGATGGTGACGAAACCGAAGCTCATGTTCTTGACCACGCCGCGCTGTAGGAGATCCAACTGGCGCTCGCTGAAGTCGGTGGCCTGCGCCTCGAACCAGAGGCCAGACTTCCGCACTTCGAGTTCGAGCCCACTCGACTGACGAGTGATCGGGTCCGCCGAGTCGTGCTGCCAGAGCATGACGATATCCGTGCCATCTAGCGTTATGGCACCGGGGTCTATGCGTTCGATGAAGCCGCCGAGGTCCGCGCTGTTCCGGTTGAACGGAAGCGCCAGCCCCCTGATGGTCTGACCGCCAGCGGTGTCGCGCACCTCTAGCTCTTCGATGTCGAAGTCTCGTCTCTCAATGTCCATGTCGTTCCTCTCTATAGGCCGGGGGAGATAAAGCAGTCACAACCGGGATGGGCGGGTGGGTGATTCACGTTGCGGGCCACTCTCAGTTTGCCCTCCTCACTCTCCAGCGCGGTCCCAGCTTGCAGGAAAGTCTCGGAACCGAGCACGCTTCTGCCGTTCAGCTTTTTGCAGAACGGGCACGTCGCGCTTCCAGCGGTCACCCAGCGCAGGCTGACGACGCCGCCCGCAACATATGCGAACTTACTGAAGGCACCGTTGCCCTCAGTCGTCTGTCGCTTCGCCATCCTTGCCGCCCGCTTGTCGGTCCACTCGGCCAGCTTCAATTCCAAGGCGTTGACCAACTCGGTGAAGTCGAGGTTGCTGATCAGCGACTGCAACTCCTGTCGCGATGTCTTCGCGTGCTGCACCGAGGCGACCGCCACGTAGCCCCTGATGAACTCTTCGAGGTCAGGAGTGAACTCTGGCGGGTAGCCCACCTCCAGCGCCGCCTGTGTATAAATCTCGCGGGCGTAGGAGCGCACCACCGGAAGCAAAGCCTCCGCGATGACCTCCATGAAGTCGCCGTGGTAGAACTCGTCCAACTCCGTGAACAGTCCATCGGTGCCTCGCAACTCGCGACCGTCTGGCAGACCGGACAGTTGCTTCGTCATCATGCGGCGCACCGCTTTGACCTCGCGCTTCAGGAGGCGCTGGCTGGCCTCCTCAATCAGTGGCCGTGTCGCCTCCGCGATCTTGCGGCGGTTCCCCAAGCTGCGAAGCTCGCGCAGGCCGAAGCTGTCATCGACCTCGACATCGTTGCTCCTGAGTTCGTTGCGTAGCTGGCTAGCCGCATCCTCTTCGCTTGGGCCTGCCTCGTCGACGCTCACAGGCGCGATGTTCAGGGGCATCCAATGCGCTTCGCCCGCCGCTGAGTCGAGAGGGTTCATGTTCTCGCGAGCCCTCCACTCGTCAATCGACAGAGCGCCGTTCTGGAGCAGGATCTGGTTGGCCTGTGCCCGAGCCATCGTGTCGGGCCGGAGCAGCGCATCCATCTCGAACTCGGTGGAGAGCGAGCGATCACCGAACCGTTCGAGGATCGACTTGCGAATAGCCTGCTCCCACCTGATCGCCCATGGACGGATGCAGTTGATCGCGAACGCCTTGTTCTGTTCCACGACGTTCGAGAACGTGGAGCGGTCAAGAAGCATGAGGAGGTGAGGGGGGACGTTATACAGGCGGCAGATTTCCTCGGCCTGATAGGTCCGAGTGGCCAAGAACTGGGCCTCCTCTGGCGAAACCGACATGGCCGTCCACGCGAGACCCTCCTCAAGCAACGCGACCGAGTGCTGCTTACCAGCACCGTGAGCCGCGTGCCACGACTGCTTGATGTTGCTTCTCGCCTCGGGTTTTAACTTCCCCGGGTGAGAGAGGATTCCTGAGGGAGTGGCTGAGTTGGAGAAGAAGCGGGAACCGTACCGCTCCGCCGCCTGCGCGAGCGCAATCGCTCCCGCCCCGATGGTGATCGGGCTGTAGCCGATGAGCCCGTCAGAACTCAGGCCCTTGACGTGCATGATCTCCTCGGACGAGAACACGCGCAGGCTTCCGATGCCCTGCTGGTAGTGGTATTCGATCACCCCACCATCCAGCACCTTGAGCTTCATCCTGTCAGGATGCAACGGCACGATGGCGATCAGTTCGTCGGCGCGATTCGTCTCCAGCCTGAAGAAGGCGTTGCCTCGCAGGCAGAGATGACCCTGCCCCATCTCCATCAACTCGACAGCCGTTTGAAAGCCGTTCGGTTGCCAGCGGAAGAGGTTGTAGAGCGAGAGGTCCGTTGCGCGTTCCTTACCGCCGTTTTCCATCTCCCGGTAAAGAATCAGCGGGAGGCTCCCGATGGTTCCGGCGATCAGGTTGACTGCCGCCCAGACAGGAGTCGAACCGAGCGCCGCGTGCGGGCTGATGTCGGCCTCGCCCGGCACTCCGGTCGACGATTCATACCAGAAGTCATCGAACGGACCCGGCGACTGCCGTTCCTCTAAAATCGAAAAGATACCCATCAGAGTCTCCCCATCCGATACGTGCCAAGGTAGAGGAGTACAACGCCGAACGCGATGAGCCCCCCCGGCCAGCCCGCATAGGCAAGCACCCCCAATGAAATTGACACCGTCCCACCGTATACGTGTGCATCACGAAGGTCAACTTTCATATAACGAATATACCCTCTTCCTCGTAAACGCTTCCGCCGTCCCATAGGGAGGCTCGTGCGAGAGCAATGATGGTCGCGGCGATGCCGTCGATCTTGTGCGTCTTCTGGCCCTTGTCGGGCTTGATGTTCCCAGCCGGGTCGTGGCGAACCGTGACGTTGTTCGCCTGCCACGAGAGGCAACTGTTGCCGCCGTGCGCCAGCTTGCCAGAGACGACCAGACGCTCGAACTCTTTCGTCGGCTCCGACAGCGACATGAAGCCCTGACGGATGGGCACGACTGGCAGGCCCATGTCGTCCCGAATCCGTAGCGCCGTCTGCTGCGCTGACCACGGATCGAACGCGACCTCCTGCACGTTGAAGCGTTCGCTCAGTTCAAAGATGTCGCGTTCGATCCACTTGTAGTCGATCACATCGCCGTCCGTCGGCGTGATCCAGCCGTCGCGCTCCCACGTCGAATAGGGGATACGGTCGACTCGCTCGCGCTCCGCCATCGACTCGCGGGGGATGTAGCAGTTCACCCAGAGTCGCCAGAGGTCGTCGTCAGTCGGCGGGAAGATCATGGCGAGCGCGGTGAGGTCGAGCTTACTAGAAAGGTCGAGCCCCATGTAGCACTCGCGGCCCTCCAGTTCGTCGAGATTCACCTCGTGATTGCAGGCGTCCCAGTGGTTCATATCTAGCCACCGTTCTATCTGCTGCGTCCACTGGTTCAGGTGGAGGCGGGTAAATGCGTTCAAGCTGCTGGGCTGAGACAGCGCCTCGCTCGCTCGCTGTTCGATGAAGTCGGGGTAGATACTCACAGACAGATTCGGGTTGCCCTTCTGCCACGTCTTCGGGTCATAAGGGTCGTCGCCTTTATCGGCGGCGCTGATCCAGACGAACCAGCTATCGTCCTCGACTGTCGAGTTGAGTAAGCCAACGGCGTGCTCGTGAAGTTGCCACCCGATACGCGCTGGATCGTAGATACCCGCAGTTGTAATACAGACGCTCATCGGCTGGCGGCGTGCCGCCTGTGCCGTCACGAGCTTGTCGTATACCGACCTGTCCCTATGGCTATGGAGTTCGTCGATGATCGTGCCGTGAGGCGACAGTCCATCCAGCGTGTCGCCTTCGCTGGACAGCGGCTCGAACTTCGACCGGGTACGCATCACGCTCATGTTGGTGCGCTGGACCTTGATGTGCTCCGCCAACTGGGGGCTCTGATTCACGATCTCCTTGGCGAACTGGAACACGATGCGGGCTTGGTCCCGCTTGGTCGCGCTGGAGTAGACCTCCGCACCCTGCTCGCCGTCAGCGACGAGAAGGTAGACACCGAGCGCGGCTGCGAGTGCGCTCTTCCCATTCTTGCGACCAAGCTCCAGCCACATCGTGCGGTGAACTCGGAACCCGTCCTCGCGCATCCAGCCGAACGCCTCCAGCAGAATCACCTTCTGCCAGTTCTCCAGCAACATCGGCTTGCCAGCCCACTCGCCCTTATAGTGGCGGCAGTAGCCCTCGACAAATTCGATGACGCGAAGGCCAGCCGCGAGGTCAAACGTGTACCCCTTCTCGGGCCACTCTTCGTGCGCTCGAAGGATGCGCTCACGTGCGAGCCTCTCATGCTCACCAATGGCGCGATCTGTCTCCAATAATTCGAGCACCAACTCGGTCCCGGCGTCTAGAGCAGCGACGGCAGGCGTCACGCGATCACTCTCGGAGCGAACAGGAACTCTTCGGTCGCGTTCGCGATCTTCTGCTTGCCCTCAACTGCGATGCCGCTGCGGCTCGAAGGGTCCAGCCCGAACCGCGTCTCTAGGCGTTGCATCACCTGATACGACTTGTCGCGCACAGCGATCTCTGGAATCGCTTGTCGATAACCGGACTCCGTCTCGCTGTACCAGTTGGCGACGCCGAGCTTGTTTAGCAGTCGGGTCAGTTCCAGCCAGTCGGCGTAGGCTTGGCAGTAGACCGCGAAGGTGCTCTGGTCGATCTCAGACAGCAATCCGAGGCCGTGCAGCTTCGGCGCGAGCGACTTCCAGACCCTTATGGCCTGCTGGCTCAACCCCACCGGGCGCGTCGGCAACCCAGTCGCGGCCACCGCCGACTCGACCTCCCGGTCCTTCCGGGCCGTGCCGTGCAGCTTTTTGAGCGCATCAGGCTTTCGCGGCCTGCCGCCCTTGGGGCTAGGCATCAGATAGTGGCCTCCCGGCACCCATCGGGGCCTCTTCTAGGCCCCTTTCTAGGCCCCTTTGGCGGAAACCCCCCCGCCCTAGTAGTGACATCACGCACGCAAA
>TARA_R110000744_G_scaffold378122_1_pt1 | contig 23782 bp, 40 predicted proteins | sample TARA_R110000744 | Tara Oceans TARA_R110000744 (sample SAMEA4398083) | marine metagenome | biome: Polar Biome; feature: [DCM] deep chlorophyll maximum layer (ENVO:01000326); material: water (ENVO:00002006), including particulate matter (ENVO:01000060) such as... | depth 36 m | reverse complement strand
CATACCAGTAAATATAGTGTTAGGGTCCGTTAGCTCAAATTGCCCACTCCAGTTTATAAAAGGGTATTTTAAAGCGTTAGTATTATTAACTCCTAGGGCTGGATCGTAGGCACTACTAGTAGTTAAAAGCGGTGTAGTTAGAGGTAGTCCTATAGTTGGGTCCCAGCTATCTGGTACAGTATCTTTAGAGTAGTCATGGCCTAACTCGTCAAAATCTAAATTACTTAAAGCGTTACCTTTTAAATAATCACAGAACGTAGTGGGCTCACTATATAAGTTTATATTATAACTTACCTGTCCGTTTTTAGTTTGTACGTTTATTAGTTTCATCCATCCCTCAAATACTAACACTGTATCGTCTTTAATTATTGCCTTAGTTTTAGCAAAAGGGTTAAACATAAAAACGTCTGCGTTTTGTGAGCGGCTTACATCGTAGTAAAAACTAAAAATTTTGTTATTATGTTTAGTCGCTGGGATCATAAAAGACTTAGAGTAACTAGCTATTTTCTCGTCTACCTTTGTAAAATCGTCTACACTTAAATTTAGTGGTATACTTTCGTCCTTATATAAGTCTAGTATTACCTGTCCATCGTCTAAAAATGTCTGTAAACTAGGTGCAGCTGTTTGTACTGTTTGGTTATTTGTAGTGTTTGTGTTATTACCTCCTGCATTTATACTAGGTCCTACAGTTAGAGGTCCTGGGCTAGTTGGACTAGTAACTAAACTCGTATTACTTATTACTAAAGGTGTCTGGGTTGCACTGGTTGCTAATAAATTTAACTGTAGTACCTCTACTGGTCCTCTAGCTGTAAAGTTTATATAAAATCTAGTAGGTGTATTTATTGCGGTCCTTAAAGGGTTTCCTATTGTCATCCCTGTACGTGCGTCTACCCAGGACGTACCGTTACTCTCAGCTCCATTATCTCCTCCTAACTGTCTTAACTGAGTTAAACCGTTAGTATCTGTCTGCTGTCTCCATGATCCCTCGCCAGTGTTACCTAGTTTTAACTTACCTATAGGTCCCTTATCTATAACTACTAGTACCCTATACTGGTTACCCGCTTGTAAACCTGTTACTGTAGTATATGCAAAACTATTAGACTGAGTAGTGGCTGTAGTTAAATTTAACTTACCTGCCTCTACAAATGGCTTATTACTAGCTAAATTATCTGTATAACTTAACCTCCACCTACCTACTGGTGCGGGTGCTTGTCTTAAAGCTATACTATTATTAGCAAAAGAGGAGGACGTGCTTACTCCTATATTTGTAGGACCACCAAAAATAGACCCTCCAAAATTAGAGTTACCTAATATCTGTGGGGTTAGTACAGGTGTTAGTATTGGTGTGTTAGTATTGTTACTGGGGTTAGCTCCAGTAGAGGTACTATTTGAGGTAAAAGCTTGCCAGCTATAGTATCCATCGTAAACCTGTGGGTATAGTATTAATTGTACAGCCATTTTATGCTCTTTGTATATTTAAACTTTTACTCTTATTTACCTTTAGATTATAAGTTATTAAACCATCTACTACTCTGGTCTTTTTGGTATAACTTGCACTAGTAATTACTACACCCTCTAGGTATTTATGTATATATGTCGCCTGGTTAAAGCCAGTTAAGGGGTTACTACTAAAATCATTTACTATAAATACATTCGGACTAGTAAATAACTCCTCGAACCATGCAGCGTCTGTCTCGCTCATATATCCAGTATTTAGGCTTAGGCTCTCTGTTGCTTGGTTATCAAAAACCTTAGTACCTCCTAGGTGGTCCTTTGGTCTCCATACGGCCTCGTTCCATGTCCCCGCTAGTTGTTGGTATGTTTTACGTTTACTCTTTATAGTCTTTACACTCTTTTTAGTAAAAGTATAATAGTCCCAGGATCCTAACCTATTTAACCAGGCTAGTCTTACTGGTTTATGTCCAAAACAGTCGTCTGTTATTATATCAAATCTGTAGCGTCTGCTAAGAGGTGTAAACTCCTCCCCTCCTCCTGTATATGGTGGGTGGGCTTTTTCGCAAGCATACTGGTTTATATATTGAAAAGGTCCACCGCAATAACTCCACCATGAGGGCGACGCGTGCTGCTGTACACAGCCGCAACCTGGGTTAAGTGTACCACCTGTCCCGTCTGAGGCGTAAACTTCATAACCTGTAGCATTTGCTGGCCAGGTTTCCCCTCGTCCCTGCATATTAGCTAGACCATGTCCAAAGTATACCCAGTACGCGGCTGTATCTTTATCTGAGGTCCAGTTATCTTTACCTCCATTAGCGGGTATATTAGCGTAATAATTTGCTTGTAGTGTATTATTAGCCTCATCGTAAAACCTTAAAGCTATTCCTGGTATAGCATTTTTAGGTAGTCCTGGGGCTGTTACATAACCTTGCCAGTTAATACAGTTAAAAAAAGCTATAGTTCCATAGTCGTTAGCTCTTATATATTGTTGCTCTGGCATATTAGAGATAAACCTACCCTTATTACTTACTCCAGCTACTCCATTTATTAAGTAGTCTCCGCTGCCGTCCTCATATTGTATACCGCTAAGGTTGTAATAGTACCAGTTGTTATAGTATGTAATAGGGTTAGTGTTACCTAACACTCCATTAAAAACTAACCTACCTGTACTCTTTTTGTCATGGGTAGCGTCTAGCTCTACTCTACCTGTTGCTGTGTTTAAATATTCTATACGAAAACGTAATAAGTACCATAGAGTATTAGTACTATTAGTACAGAACCTATCTATTTGGTGTATGTTATGCGGTGTATTACTAGCAAAATCTGTGCCCTTAAACGTACTACTATTTAACGGATCAGCTGTACTAATAGGTTTACGTCCCTCATAAGTAGGTTCTACGTAAGCCTCTATTACTGGGCTAACATCAAATATACCTACACCAGCTGCGTTAGGACTTGCCTTTAAAGTAGCTACAGGAAAATCTGTCGCTATATTAGGGTAGGTCCTACCTACATATACCTCGCATAAAAATTTTACGTTTGTCTCATTTAATACTATATTTGTTAGGTTCGCGGTATATACAGTGTTTTGTCCTGTCATCGCTAGGACCCCATACGGTTGCTGAGTTAAATTTATAGCCATTTTTTAGTTCTGTTTATTCTATTTTTATTTTTTAGTAGTCGCAAAAGCTGTCTCTATAAAATCGTCTTTAAAAGCTATACTATAGTTTTCTCTTAGTCCTCCTATATTTTTATTTAGTGCGTTTTGTAAAAAGCTTATACCATGTAAACCGCGTATATATATATTTCTACTTATTAACATTACTAGCGACTTATCTGTAATAAATTTACCTGTTTTTGCGTCCCTCCCTTTAATACCCTTTTTTTTTGCCCATGGTCCTATAGCTTTAGTTAGTCCACCGTTTTTACTTTTACCAAAACCATACGGGCTATCTTTTCTCTTACCTTGCCATGTCTGGTAATATCTACGACCTCCCCAGTTACCTTTATATTTACCTGTCTTTATCTCTCCTCCTGCACCTTTTACACCTTTATCTACAAAAGTACCATAGTCAGCCATTAAAAAACTTACTACTAACATCCCCTTATCCTCCTCTAGTTTGTACTTTATAGTACCCTCTAACTTAGTTGCACCCTTTTTACTACTAAGGTTACTCTTAGCCATCTTAACTACGTCTTTTGCAAAACTCTCTAGGGCTCTCTTTTGTGCTAGTTCTATCATATTATCCTACTGGTGGTGCACTTGCTACAAATAACTCTATATCTACCTCCTGTGCTTCCGATCTGTTTAGTATAGTTACATAGTTTAGATCTGTTAAACCTATACCCCAGTTAGGTACTGTTACCTCTCCTCGTTTACCTCTGCTAGTATCAAACATTATAGAGGTCTGTAGTGGTCCTAATTTAAACCTACAGCTATCCGCTGATTTGCCTGGGTTACATTGGTTATCCGTTCCATTACTTACCCATGCTATCTCTATAGTTTCGGTCTCCGATAAATTAGTTACCCTTACATATTTTGCATTTTGATAATCGTAATTAGGGTAGGGCGCTGTATTAACTGCACTAGCAAAAGTAGCTATTACTGTCTCTTGTTCTCCAGGTGGGACGCTTACTATTTTCTCTCCTATATTATTTACATTATCTATACTTATCGTATTTGTGTTCCCTCTTACCGCTCCGTTAAGTGTTACCGTTTCACTTATCGTACTTGTAAAAGTACTACCAGTAGTTACTGCCATTTTATTTAATTTTTATATTATTATTATTGTATACAATTATTATTATCTTTAAGTGGTATATCGCAAGCGCTAAAAGGGTTATCCACTATTACCGTAAACTCTGTGGACCACCCGCATACTGCGGCATCAAATCTCTCTGTAAAAGGTTGTAAAGTATAGTCCTCATCTGTATAGTATATCCTTAGATCGTTACCTGGTTCGTCTGGGCTCGTTATACTACCATTTCTAAATAGTGCTATAATATCCTGTAGTATCTGTGCGGTGTCGCTCATTACCTGCTGCTCGTTACTTAAACCTGGCTCTACTAGATCCATAACTAATAACTGAAAAGTATATTTTATACTAGTCGTAGTGGTTCCTATATTATTTGGTATACAGTGAAAATAAGGAAAAGCCGTATTTTTTTCCAGGTCCACCGCGAAAATATCCCCGCTATCCACTTGCTCTATAAATTTATGTTTATAGGCGACGCATAAAATAGTCTCTATAACATTATTAAATGTCTTATACGTTACACTATTATAAGGTACCTGGTCGGTTACACTGGTGTTACTCTCTGATCTCCATACGGCGTATCTACTTTCGGGCATTTTGTCTTTGTGTTTTATTAGTACTCTCTAGGTCCGTCTCGTAACATAACCAGGTTAAACATACGTATAAGTCTAACTTTGTTATTTGCTCTAACTTACAAACATCGCCTCCACTGAGACGATACATTATACCAAAGTATCCCCATCTCTCTACAAATTGCTCATCTGTATTACGTCCATGGGTCTCTGGTTCCTCATCTCCTAGGAGGTTACCGCTCTCATCCGCTCCTGTAAATACTGTGGCAAAACGCTTAATAGTGAGCTTACGAAAATCCAAAAAAAAACCAGGGCACTCTCTACTGTCTCAGCTGGCATACGTTTAAAAATTTGCTCTCTTTTCTTTTTACTATCTATGTCGTATGGTTCTATATCGTACCAGTTATCTTTACTATCTGTTATCGGCCTGTATAGTATTGCCATGATCTCAGGTAGATTATTCTCTATACCATCACTTATACAGCTCTCTATATCTGCATACTCGCCGATAGTTATTGCTTCTAAATTAGGATGGTATCCGTAAGTTTTACCCTCTACCTCTATCTTATTTTTTAAGTTACTATTTGCTCTACTTTGTATATCAGCTAACTTACTCATTAAAGCCGCTACGTCTGCTAGTGTTAATTGCTTTATTAGGTCCTGGGGTAAACTGCTTAAAGTAGAAATATTACCTATTGCCTCATCCGCTTTACCTTTATATCCTTTAGCCTTTGCTACCAGTTCAGCCCATTTGTCTAGTGTAACATCTTCCCAGCTATCTATAATATTATAGGCTTTACTAGATCCGTTTTTTTTAATATTTATCTTCATAGTCTTTGCTTAATTAATAATAGAAAACTCTCTTATTTAGTTTAATATGGTTATTTTAGCACTGTTTTTAGTTGTAACATTAATACCTGCCACCCTATTCTTAGTAAAAAGAGGTAGGTATTTTTGGTTACTGTACAAAGTACTGACCATAATTTTGCTCTATCTCGTAGTACATTCTCATCGCCATAGCGTCGCTATAATCTGGCGACCTCCCTATAGTTATCTTAACCTCATCTTTTGGTATTAGTTTTAACTTACCATCCTTATCTGCGTCCTTACGTCTTATCTGCTCGCACTCCTCTATAATATGCTGCTTTATATTTATATCCTTACAGGTTACTCCTAACTGTCCTGTATTAATATACTCAGCTAATTTATAGTAACACTGAGTTTTAAGGTTCTGGTAGTTCTCAGCTTTAATAGGTCTACTATTATTAACAAAACCTACACAGCGTAAGTAGTCCTTTACTCCTCCACCTACCCCATCCTCATCTACTATAATATTAGTTAGCTTTACAGCGTTCTTACCCTGTAGATCTTTAATATGGTTTACTATTAAAGGTATATCGTTTTTAAGATAGTACTGTATACTTACTATATGTAAGCCTACCCATAACATTATAACAGTCTTATCGTCTCCAAATCGTGCAACATCACAGGTAATATATTTATCCCCATCTCGTCCTACATTATCAAAGATATTAAGTATAGCGTCATAGTCTACTAAGCTATCGTTACTCGTATCGTATTCCCAGTTACCATACAGTAACCTCTGTTTACTTAGTTCGTCTAAAGTCTTTAACTGGTCCTCATAGTGTTTAGATATAAATGGGTTATCTGTTACTAAGCTCTGTATAAATTTACGGTATGGTTTTATAGTACCATCCTTACCTGGTCTATAGTACTCATTATAGCACCAGTTTTTAGAGGGGTTGCACGTTAGTAATATCTTTGGCATAAGGTTAAATTTATCTAACTTATACCTTAGTCTACTCGCTACTATATTCTTTGCCTTTTCTGTTATCTGGTTCGCCTCATCTATAAAGGCTGCGGTTATTTCTAAAGATCCTAGACTGTCAAAATTACGATCCGATGGGTATAAAAATAAGTCCTTTAGTATTATTTCACTCTTATTATAAAAGGTTATTATATTACTGGACCCATTAAAATTATAATGTTTGTTAGCTATTAGTCCCCACTCTTGGCATACTTCAAAGAACGTGTTAAGGGTAGTCTTTTTAAGTGCGTCTAATTTACTCCTACCCATTAAGTACCTAGTACCTGGGTATTTTAAAGCCATAAGTAATAGAAAAGAACAACCTATATAAGACTTACCACCGCCTGCAGCACCTCCAAATAAAACCTCCTTAGTCTCCTTATCAAATAAGTACTCTATAGCAAGATCCTGTTTAGCTGTAAACTTAGGGCTTATATCCATCCTTTAAACTTCCTGTCCCTTTATACTAAGGTTTATCTTAATAGGTTCGTCTCCACTACTTAGGTCCATCTCAGTACGTTCTATATAACCTCTACGTTTACCCTTAGTCTTTAAAAAGAAAATAGTTGCGGACGTATTACCATCCCTTATCTGTGCGTGTAACTGGCTCTCTCCAAAGTCTAACGCTATATTTTCTATATCTCTTACCTCAGCCTTAAATACCTCGTCCTCTTTTAACCATTTATAGTATGTACTACGTGGGGTCTTAGTTTCTTTACAGGCTTCTGTTACTACTCCTAAACTTTGCTCTAACGCTTTTAGTAGTGTCTCCTTTTTTATGTGTCTACTTTTGTCCATATATAATAATATAAATTAGTCCTTTTCATTTGGTAGCGGTATCTTTATACCTAGCTCCTGTATTGCCCAGCACCTTACCGTCTCTAAGTAATTATTAAACTCGTCCCTGTCTAACTCTTTAGTACTGTCTGGTAAAAATCGGTGCTTTAAAGTCTGGTGCATTTCCATTTTAGTATAACCTAACTCGTTACCTAATAGTAATACTACCCACCTCCAGTAGTATTTATTTTGCTGCTCGCTTCTTTTTGTCATACTCTAATATTTCTATAAGTTTATCCTTAGTAAATAAGTTCCTAGATCCTAACTGTTTTCTATATTCTTTAGGGTTAAATATAAGTTTAACTTCCTTTACTAGTTCTCCATCATATTTTACTATCCATCTATTATCTTTACTTTGTGGTCCCCTCTTTAGGTGTGTTAAGTATGTACTCATTTTTTTACGTTTTGGTTATATAGGTCCTGTAGTCCATTATATACCTGGGCTAGGCAGCTACTACAGTTAGTGTCTATAGAGAAAAACGTGTTATGCACTAAATTAAATAACTCTATTGCTCTCCTCTTTATCTCTGTATCTCTTGCTACCCTATCCTTTATATGGGGCCATAGATCTATTAACTCATTTAATACCTCCTTACTTACTTCCCCTGTTTTCTCTAGTATACTAGTATTTCTCCATTTATTTATCGGGCAGCTTAAACTACTAATTTTGGCTTTTAGGCGCATAAAGCAACCGCATTTTTTACAGGTCCCTGTAGGTTTAAAATAAAACTCACAGGCTTTACATATATCTAGTCTCTTATTATACTCCTCTGTAGTTGTTAAGTATTTATTCTTTGCCATAATCTTTTGCTTTTATTTTTAATACTTCTCTTACTTTATCTATCGTACTAAATAAACTGTTACGACTTATCTTAGTTTTAGAGGCTAAGCTGTCTAGTGTATTACTAGCCTCGTAATAATAGAGCCTAAATACCTTAGCGTCATACCAGTACATATTATCTAGGCACTCATCTAAAAACTCTAACTTAACATACTGTTTATTATTATGATCGTCCTCTGTTTCTGGGTGTTGCTCTAAATACTCTGTTATCCTATCCCTATCGTTACTGGTCCAGCTACTATCTAAACTAGTTACCCTCTCGTAATACTTATTTATTTTATAGTAGTACTGGCTTTTTTTACTTATTAAACTCCTTTTTATTACTATACATCCGTAACCTATTACTCCCTTTATACCATCGTTATCGTATATCCTTTTTAATGTTTCCTGGTTCATTTGTAGATAATAAAGGTAAAGTTCCTGTACTACCTCGCTAGCCTCGTTATGGTCCATCTTTATCTTTAAGGCATACCTGTAAAAATTATTATGATACGTAGCTATTTGGTTATGTATATTAATCATTACTTAACTGTATATCCTCCAGGTCATCCACTAACTTATAAGCGGCGTTAGTTAGCATATATCTGTAAGCTCTAACTGTTATTACATTACGTCTATTTTCTAGTCCTGCTAAAAAGCCCTGTGCAGCTATCCCTATGTTTGTAGGTATAATACCTAAAAAGTCGTATAAGTTTCCTGTATCTGTCCCAGTTCTATACTCGTTATGGTATTCTATAACTAAGTTGCATATATCTATAAAGTCATTATATTTACTTTTATTAGATCCTGTACAGTCCTCCATAGTTTTTAGTATAGTCTCCATGTAGTTATCTAATAATATCTGGTGCTGGTAGTTTATACTTATTACATTCTTTAACACTTTCAATAATAACTAAAAATCTAGCCCATTTGATAATTTACTTAGCTTTTTATTAACAATAGATTTATAGTAAGTTATTTTATCTATGTACTCATGTCGCATAATTTTTAAGGTCTCCTTACTTTTAAGGTATAACTCCTCAGATAGTTCTGGGCCTAGTCTTTTAGTATATAAATAAATATTACCGTATTTAAAAACATTACAGCCGGCGCACTGTACTTTACAGTTATCGTCTAAGAACCTAGTACTTAGGTGTTTACGGCTTATAAAATGACCATTTTGTAACCTCTTATAGTGGTCTCTCTTACCGCATGTATAACACTCGGTCCACCCTTTATTATCTATATCTTTAGTTCTTATGTATAAACTATACCAGGTGTCTAGTTCTTTTTTTAGTTTTGTTATGGGTTTCTTTGTCATATACCGCACTCTCCACTATCGCAACCATACTCATCTGTATTAAAGTCCTCAAAATTTAACTCTATCTGTTTTAAAGAGTTTCTTATATCTTTATAAGTTAGTTTATCTTTTCTCCAGTATCCATTATCTCCTCCCTCCTGGTCCGCAAACCAGTCCATTTTATTAGAATGGGTATCGCTCATTTTTTTTAATAGTATAGGGCTCCTATGAAAACAACCTACACAGTTATTAAGTTCTGCAAATGGTACAGGTTTATCTATCCAGTACTTATCTATATTATCCTTATACATCAAATCAGTTATTAAGGGAAACGTAGGGACCCTCCATGGTACGTCTGCCCAGGCGTTTTGTGTACCTGTTTTGGTTCTACCTACTATAGCTCTCATCTCGCTTATACCGTCCTTATTAAGTTTATCTAACATCTTATTAGCTCTACTGGTTTCGTTAGCCCTAAAGCCTATCCTCATATCTACGACCTCGTTTATGTTTTCTCTCCACCAGTTAAAAATAGGCTCCATTTTTAGGTGTGTAGTGCAATATCTATGCAATACGTTAGGTAGGTATCCTCCCTTATTTTTTATTATCTCATCAAAAGGTAAACCGCTTACCCATTTTATCTCGGATCCTATAAATTGCTCTAACTCTATTAGGGTCCTTATTATTACATCCATCTCTAAGGTACCTATAAACTCTCTACCTATTTTATCGCTTACTATTTGTCTTATTTTTTTATCTGGGTATAAACATTTTTTATCGTTAGTAGTAACTAAAGCAAAAATATTATAATCAGCTGGGTAGTTTTTAGCTATATATGCTGAGGTTTTACCTCCACTTATACTATTTACTGTTATCATTTTTTAAGGTTTTTAAATATATGGGTAGCAACATCTACAGTCCACCCATCGCCTATAAGATCTCCAGCCTTAGTCTGGTTTAATATTTTAGTATATCCTTTAGGTATGTTATGTAACCTCTCTAGTTCGTTCTGGTTTACCGTTCTTACTATATCCTGGTCCTCATAAATTAAGGTTATCATACCAGTAGTATTATTCCTATGTATCATACTCTCCTGGTTAGGCGACTGGTAACCACTACCTGTATTTAAACAGGTGTGTTTTCTAGTTTTTACTTTACCACTATCTAATATGTTCTGTAAGTATATTTTTTTATCCTTTGGCTGTGGTATATTACTAATAAGTCTACCAAACATATCAGTACTAAAGGGTGGTATATTAGTCCAGTATAATCTATCTCTTAGGGCTCCACTTACTAGACTACCGCATATTCTAACAGGTTCGCAATTTAACTCGTTACATATAAACCAGTAGTTATAGTTACTCATTATTACGTTCTCTAATAAAAAGTACTTAGGTTTACACTCTTTTAATAATCTTACATACTCAAAGAAAAGACTAGACTTACTACCCTCTACTCCTTTACGTTCTTTATTAGCTCTGCTAAAGTCTTGGCATGGACTACCACCTATTAATAAGTCTATTTTATCTATATCTTTTGCTTTAACTTTAGTTACATCTCCTAACTGTATAGTATTAGGGTAATTATCCTGGGTACATTCTATAGCGTGTTTTTTAATCTCGGCGGCATAATATTTATTTATTTTTATTCCTGCCTTTTCTAAAGCGATCTGTCCGCAGCTCATACCATCAAATAAACTTAGTACATTCATAGTCCTAAAGTATTATATCCTAGGTCTCTCTTTACTTTATCCTGTTGCTTAGTAATACGCTCTAGGTATTTCTTACCTCTAAGCTCTGGTTTATCGTCCTGTACTACAGATCTTAACCTTTTTATAGTAGCGTCTGTAGTTATTCTACCCTCGGCATACAGTTTTAAAAAGTCTGTAGCTCTAAAAATATCTAACTCTACGTTTTTACTTTGTAACTCTCTATACCATATATGGGTACATAGTCTTTTATCATCGTCTCGTAAACTAGGTACCTGTATTAACAGGTCCTCTATACGTTGCATTATTGTATTGCGTTGTTTTTTATTTATCATTTTAAAGGTGCTCTTGGCATTTAGGACAAAGTCCGTAGTCTCTTATCTCTCCAGTTATTTCTATATTACAGCACGTATACTCTATCTCGTCCTCCAGGTCCTCTAGGTCCTCCTCTTTTTTTAGTTTTCTAAATACTTTGTAAAAGGTTATAAAGGCACCTAGACCCATACCTACTAATATTATTATTAAAGTATATACTATCCCTATTATTATATCCATGTTAATTAGTTCTTAAAATTAATACCTCCTTATTATTTTTATTATACATCTCTGTATATCTATTAAGATCTTCTTTGTATTTCTTATTATACTCATCTCTAGTAGGTCTATCTGATCTATCCCCGCATACTATACCGTCCCAGTAACTACCTTTATCTATTTTATTATACCCATAAACCTCGTCTAGTATAAAGTCCTGGCTGTCGCTCCATTTTGCTATCTGATCCTCTGTACCTACTACTCTGTAGCTTTTCTGTCCAGTTGTATAGTCCTGTATATAACCTCCATTATGTCCTTTAGTATGGTTCCATACTTTACTCGGTAAATATTCCTTTTGTAAAAAAAAGTCCTCAATTATTATGCTCATAGTTTTTAGTTTTATTAATTTTTAGTTAGTGTTATTTTTTATATGTTTCTCTATTTGGCTAGATATGTATATACCTATAACCACTCCTACACCTATATATATTATTATATCCATTATTTAAGTAGTTTTATTTTTGGTCTATATAAAGGCGCATTTTCTTTAGGCTCATTAAGTTGCTCTACTTTATGGGTATCTATATCTATTAGTAATTTTTGAGCTCTTACCCATCTGTAAAAAGTAGGTATATTTAAAAACTGTTTATCGTCTGTAGATCTTATACCATTACGAAAAGCGGCTTTTATATCAGTTATATATAATCTTTTAAACCTGTTCTCGTTTTGTAGATCATAAGTAAAAGTATTAGCTAGTAGTACCATAGTCTTAGCGTCTGTACGGTGTCCTAGTTCTATAGTAGACTTAGCTATTATATCGTATACCTCGTTAGTAAGTTCTTTAAGTTCTATATTATATATCGGTATCATAGTAACTCCTTACCTTTTTGATACTCATTTAATTGTACATCTAGCTTACTATTTGTATCTTTATTAACTGTCCATTTTTTAGTATTCTTAGCCCAGTTATTTATCCTCAGCTCAGTACTCCAGGTCCTCATTAGTTCGTACTTCATTTTAGTATTACTTTTATTAGGTTCGGACCAGTAATTTTTAAAAGCTAAAGTATCCTCTATACTTAAAATATCCTTAGCTAAATTATCTACCTCTCCACTAAAAAAAACTTTTCTTAATTGTAAAATAGCTTTAGCTGTTTGTTTAATACTATTATTATTATTATTAATTACTTTATTATTATTAGTAGTTACTGGCTTAGTGTAGGTCTTGTTATTAAGTAACTCCATAACTGGCTCTGCATTTACTTTAAAGTGTCTCTTAGCTGGTATACCCATTAACTTAACATCTATAAGTCCTAGAGCTTTTAATTTACCTATACAGTTCCTTTGTTGGTATGGGCTTAGAGTTGTATCTTTAGTTATATTCTCCTCAGTATTAAAAAAATACTCTGTTATACCATGCTCATTTATAAAATAATCTTGCTTACCTATCAGATCAGCTAGTAAAGCGGCTGCTTGTAAACCTACTCTTTTAGATAGTTCTTTATTAACTATAAGATATGCGGTACTACTTAGTAAATTTATCATAGTTTTATATCTATATGGTGGTTATAACCTTTTAGTATCTCATCTAGTTTAACTATAGTACCCGCAAAATCTCCATAATTTTCTGTAATTGCATAAGTACTCATACCACTAGTTATAATAATACTTACTTTACTTTTTTTATCGTCTATACCGTTCTCTTTTAATAGTTTTTTAATACCTGGTCTAGTTAAAATAGGTAGAGGGTTCGTATACATTTGTTCAAAAAGAGCATTATACGCTTTTCTATACTTAGGCCAAAACTCGTAGTAATTTTTATGTCTAGTCTCATAGTGGTATACTGTAGTACGGTCCCTGTTTATCTCTGGGCATATATTTGTGTAGTGTATACCATCCTCAAATCTAGCCATATTACTTACTACCATCCTAGCTATCTGTATGGGTTGCGATCTGTTTTTACCTATTAAGGTAGGTAAAGGTATTTTAAATACCTCTACCGCCTTTTTTAATAGGTTTTTAACTATCTTACCATCTGTTACGCTTATCTGTTTTATTAGTTTAGGCATTTTAAAATGGTACATCGTTAGTCTGTCCATTAGTTTTTACTGGTAGTTTTTCAGTAAATACCCAGTCCCTAAATATTTGTGCGTTTTCTGTTACCTCCTCTGGGCTACAGTTAGCATTTTTACAAAAATCTACCGCCGCCTTTATACAGGTCTGTCTTACTATTAACTCGTCTCTACTTAATAGTGTAGTACTGTTAGTACTTTTAGCAAAATTATTATTATTAGGGGTATTAGGTTTATACCCTCCATCCTCATCTCTAACTACCTTAAATGTACCTTTAGCATTTATAGTATATTGTACCTCGTCTCCAGGTCCTATATATGGGTTATCTGTTTTTTTAAACATATTACCAGTGGTGCCATCCTCCATAGTAACCTCAAATTTATAAAGGTCCATAAAAGATCCTGGACCTCCACCGTTACCCTGTACTGTTTTTACTTTACCTTTACCCTCTGTGTTTTTACTCATAATTTTATATTTTTTACCTACGTTATTAAGGTGTAGGTTTACCTTATAGTTTATTTACAAATTTAATTATACTCTTTTTTATATACTCTTTATCTGTTATACCACTATTTAATACATCTAAAGCACTAAATATTATATGTTTACGTTCAGTCTCAAAAGTTTTATCGTTAGTAACCTCTACACCTAACCATATCTCATTAGAGGTACATTGGTAACTTACTATTTTATCTACGTATATAAACTCCTCCTTTTTATTTTTTTTAGCCATTTTGTTTTATTTCTTTAATTATATTATCTAATTTATCCCCAGTTAAATAACTGTCGTTATTCATGTGTTTATATGTATTACTATTACTTAATAACTCTACACCCTCTATTATAGCTATCCTAAAGGTTACTCGTTCTATGTCTGTACAGTCTGTACGTAGGTCTAAATTTTCATTTATACCATACTGTATATCCTCAAAGGTTTTTATTCTTTTTATACTGTTATCTAAACCATCGTAAAAGGTATTTAAAAAATAATTACACTCATTAGATCCTAATATATACCACTCCTTAAATATAGATCTTACTAACTCATGTTTTTTTATCTCTGTTTTACTTAAACTTTTTTTAGTAAATATTAATTTAGTACTTATATACTGTCTAATATCCATATTATACAGTCCTAGATCACTAAAAACTAGTCCTCCTGTATTTGGTATAGTATTATTAATATCAGTATTAAAGGTACGACTATTAGTGTCTCCATTTTCTTTTATTTTAAGGTGTCTATCTCCAAAAGCACTATCCATAAATTTATCAAAGTCTTTAATTTTCATGTTATTTAATTTGGTTTATAAATTTGTGCATTTCGTTTCTCCACTCGTCCTCTGTTATAGGTTCGTTAGACTTATTAAAAGCTGAGTTTACAGTACTATAGTTTAGTTCGTAAAGGTTTTCCCACTGATTTTTAAGTAGGTCCGTTACTATTCTACCGTTTTTATTCCTTACTCTATAATACCAGGGACTACTCCCTAAAGTCCATTTAAAATATAGTGGTAAGTCAGTACCGTTATACTCTTTAATTACTGTAGTGGTCTCTGTTACTTCAAAAGTTACAGGACTACTAACCTGTTTAGTTAAACTGTCTTTAATTTCGTTATTATCCATATCTTTATTTAATTTTTATTTTTAGTTGTTATTGTTTTATTTATTTCTATTAGATCCCCTAGAGGTAATAATATTAATAATTGGTGTAGTTCGTATTTTAACTCCTCCCTAGTCTTTTCTATACTCCAAATATTAGATATTTTTTTTGATAAATTATACTTATCCTTATACTTATCCATTAGTACTCTTTTAAAGTTCCTTTATCGTCTGACTGTATAAACTCCTCCCCAAAATATAAGTCATATAAAATCTCTTTTAGTTCTACTCTACTCATAGTCTGTAAGTCGGCTATATCCTGGGCGTTATGGGTTTCTTTAATAGCTACTGTAATTTTTTGGATCATTAAATTTTTGGTCATTTTTATAGTTTTTAGTTTGTCTTATTGACTGGCCAAAGATATATAAAAAAAACTTAATAACGGTTAAAGGTCAATAAGTTATTAACAATTACAGATAATAACGTATAATCGTTTTAAAGACTTCTAAGGGACTTTAACGGTTACGTAGTGTATTAGTATTAAATTATATTGCTATTAATAGTACTATTAGTATAAGTACTAAATAAAAGATAAATAGTGTTAGGGCTGGGTGTTTATCTAAAAATCTCATATTATTTACCTCCTAACTTCATTAATAGGTTAATCGGTAGCTGTCCCTGGTCCAGTACCACCATACAGCCGATAGCTGGTTTACGTCCTGCCTTAGCATAACTAAAACTGTATTTATCAAAATCTATTCCGCAACCGATCTGGGACCCATATATACGAAAATTACGACCGCAAAAATGTTGCGTATAGGCTTGAGTATGTAGGTGGCCCTGTATAGTATTTTGCATATCGGCTCTACATTTGGTGCTTGCCGTACCTCCCTCGCCATGGCAATACTGTACACCGTTTAACTCGTACCGTTCTACAAAGTCCCAGTTAGGTACGTTAAGTACTTCTTTATATGATTTTATCCAGTCCCTAGGTATAGCTGAGGTCTGGGCTTTACGCATTATAAGTCGGTCATGGTTTCCTATAATTACCTTAGTACCCTTTTTGTTAAAGGCTTTATACCATCTCGCTATCCTTACCTTTGCCTGGTTTAACTCATCAGCTCCAGTTAGGACCTCATCAGCATTACTAGTCTCATGGTAAGAGCTATAGTGGTTATCTATTATATCGCCTATAAATATAACCTTTTTGCATTTAAACTCTTTATACTTTTCTATACAAAAGTCCAGGTAACTATCTAGGCAAAATGGTTCGTGCAAATCTCCTATTACTAATACGTTACCCTTTTCTACCTCAGTAGGTTTTTCTTTTTTATTAAAGTGTTTTTTAAGCTTTTCTAGCATCCGCTACGCCCTGGCCTATAACTAAGGCGATTAAAGAGTATAGTATATTTTGGCTTACTTCTGGGTCTATACCCCAGGTATCGCTTAATAATTGTACCACTATACCAGCTACAGTATATAAAAATTTCCTACTACTTAGAGCTTTTTTAATAGTTTGTGTAAGTATCCATTTTTTAAACATAATCTTATTTTTAAATTATTGGTTATTAATTGTAATTTTTGCTTTACATTCTGTATCTTTAAGTCCACTAGTATTATTTATATATAATACTGGGTTAGTAGATCCAAAAGTATTAGTACTTATATGGTTCCATTTAGTTATCTGATTATTACAGGACCGTCTACTTTGGTTATATTTATTACAGTCTACAGTTAAGTCTGTTATCCATGTACTATTATCAGGTCCTAATATTATTATACTAATTACTTTAGGTATTCCGTTAGTATTTACTTTACCTAGATCATAACTATACTGTCCTTTTTTTAATTTAAAAGTTATAGTTTCACTATCTATAAAAGTTTTTACTTTTGGTTTATCTTTATTTTTGGTCTTTTTAGTACTCATAATTAATACGATTTAATTGGTTTTTTTACTACTTTTTTCCTTTTCTTTTTTGCCATATTATTTTATTTATATGTCCATATAACCTCCTGGTCTTTTTTAATATCATAATCACAGTGTATAAAAGTGTTACCTATTCCCAGTCTATTTATTCCTACTTTCATTAAAGAGTTAAGTATAAGGTATCGCTCCCTACTTCCCTCAAAAGCTATGTCTGCAGCTAGTCCTATTTTATGACTAGAGCCCCACCGTCCACCTACTTTTAAATTATGTTTTTCTGAGCGGTAACCACTATTTATAGAAAATTTACAGCCGGCTATCTCCCTCGCTTTATCTAATTTTTTTAAAAAAGTAGGGTCCATTTTGGCTCCACTTCCTGGCTCATCTGGGCTATCAAACTCCCCTATTTTAAAGTGTTTTAGGTTTAAGTCTATAGTTAGTGTCTGGGTCATTTTAAAGCCTTTTAAGAGGTTTAATAGTATTTGTAGTATATTAGTATTACTTTTCATAGTTAATAGATTTACTAGAGTACATTTACTTATTTTTATTATCCTTATAATGTTGCGTTAATTTAGTAATAGTATATACAATACTTACTAATAACAGTATTATTTTTAGTGCCATTTCTATATTCGTAAAAGTAGTTACGCTTAACGTAATACTATTTAGACCTATTACCTCTGGTAGTCCGTTTAGGCTGTTTTTTATCGGCATTTTGTTTTATATATTTTTTTAAAGCAAGCTCGTTTTTTACTTTTGGTTTATAGTTTGTCTTAATTAACATTAAATTTATATCTGTTAGTTTGTGTTGGTAAAGTAGTCTCTAAATTCATATTATTATAAAAAGCATTAGTATCTGGGCATACGCCATCTGTACAGCTACTTTGTGTGTATTCTGGGTACTTACTGTTATTATCGCATAAGTATTTAATTAATCTACTTTGGTAAAACTCAGCCGTATTAAGTACCTCCTGTCTTAGATCCTGGGCCTCTGTTTGGCTAAGCGCTGTACCAGTCTCGGAGGTCTTACTAAATATATTAGAGTTCTCCACCTTAAAGCGTAAAAACGGTATACATTCGTAAAAAGCGTACTGTACTAGAGTATCAGCTATATAGTCATCTAATAATAACTTATAATCTGACTTAGCTGGTAGGTCTATATCTCCAGTCTTTATAAGGTCTAGTATATAGTTATATAATTTAGTCCCTAGCTTAATCTCCATATATTTACGCTGGCTAATTTTCATATAAGGTAATAAATAATCTGGGTCTACGTTTCCATTTATTGCTGTCGCCTCTTTAAGCCTGTTTTCTGAGATCATTAAGATATATCCTGCCATAATTTTATTTTTTAAGCGTTAGGGTCGTTATATTTTTTACGTAAAGCTGGATTAACAAAACCTGCACCTGGCATTACTTTAGGTGCTACTGGTACCTGCTGAGCATTTGTAGGTGGTTTAAAGCCCTCACTCCTTGCCTGGGTGGTAGATATTACTTTAGCGTCATCTAAGCCCATACGGTCTCCTATTCGCGTCCTATAGATACGTCTGTAAAACCGATGAAAACAGTTGCCGCCTCCTTTCCATTTAAAAACATCGTAGTTATCTGTCCCACCTGGTCCCCATCCTTTATTAGCTGATATACTACTTAAATTATTTGCAAAGTTTTGGTTAGGTGCTAACTCATCCTTTTTATAAACCTTACCTCTATCACTTGCCGCCATCATAGCTCTGCAAAATAATCTACTTTTACTACCTGCTTTATATTTTAAAGACTTGTCCCTGGTGTAATAGTATCTTACTCTGTATAAGGCGTCTCTATATTCCGTCTGTTTACTCTGTCCGTCCTGGCTACCTTTACTATCTACTCTACTCCCTGGTGCTGAGGTCCTAACTAGTTCCGTATTAGGTAACATAGTGTAAGCTAGATCGTTTAACTCATCCTCAAAATTAAAGTCTGTAGGTTCGTTACCCATATCGTTATCGTCTATTACTTCCCAGTCCCCATCTTTATCGTCTATCTCGCCATGGTTCTCTATCCAGTGCTCTAATTTAGTCTGGTTACTAAAGTTATGGCTATTATAGTCCATGTCCTCGTCTGCTACCTCCTCTGTCTCCTCTAAATTTGCTAAGCCTAATTGCTCTCTTATTTCTGCCTGGGTCATTACGCTACGCATGTCCTCTATATCAAAGGTCGTAGTAATAGGTTTTGCCTGTACAAAGTATAAGGGTACAGCTATATCGTTTACGTTTAAGATTTTATTTAAAGTACTAAGTATGTTTTTCTGGTATCCAGCTATAACAGTATTTAGGTAAACTTCAAAAGCACTATTTAACTCCTCACTATTATTACCCAGTCCAGTATCAGATCGTATACCGCATAATACTGGCGACGTTACTCTGTGAGAAACTAATAAATTTTGCTGTATAAGTTCTCCTAAAGCGAGGTACTGTTTATCGGCATTACTCATTGCTATAGGTGTTATCTCTGGTATCCTATCCTTACTCTCTGAAAATGTGAGCACGAAACGGCCCGCCGCATTGGTGCCCGTAAATTTAGATTTTAGACTACTCTCTATAGCAAATCTCTCCTCCTGCGTGGGCACGCCATTTGCGAAACTAATAAAGTAGCTACCTGCAAAACCGTTTTGTATATTGTTTAAATGAAACTCAGCTATATGCTGATCTATAAGGGCCCAGTTACAGCCACTTACGTAGTCTGGTGCATAGTATGCGTCCATCTCTGGGCTATATCGTCCTGTATAAAGTATCTGGCTCGGACTTGTCCTATTATTAGTATTAAAAGCTGGTACTGGTTGCGGCTCGTTTTGCCTTGTATCTGCCCAGTTAGCACTTACAAAATAGGTATCTACTACGCCCATAGCGTTAGCCTTTGCACTTCTTATACGTTCCACTGGTATATGGTGTAGCTCTACTATTTCTGTACGGTCCAGGCTATAAATTACGTTAATCGCGTACGCACCGTATAACTTAAAGTCAAAAGCTAACTTTTTTACTAGTTCGTGCATGGTCTCCTTACCATTAACATTAGCTAAAAATTTCTTTAGTTTAACGTATGTATCTAGGTTATCCTCCTCATCGCATTTAATATCCTCCCCTGCGATCATTTCTGCGGTGCTATTTATGATACTTGCGTGGGTGCTACTATTATAGTATAGGTCTACTAAAAACTGTGGGTATAAATTCTCATTATCCTCAGTACCAAAAAGTACCCAGTCCTTACTAGCTGTCTCTCTTATTCTAGGGGCTGTCTGGGTCTCTAGTGCTACATTTAAAATCTTATCCATTATTTAGTATATATATAATTGTTATTAATCTGGTTATGCTCAGTATAAGTACCTCCCTCTGGTGGGACTTCTTTAACGAACATTTTACCCTCCTCTACTGCTATACCTAACACTCCCTTATCTATTGACGGACTAGGCCCCTCCTCTGGTTTCTCCTCATAAGTACCTATATTATCTATAGGTGCGTAACCTTTGCTTATTAAATTAAAAGGCTGTCCTAGGTACTCTATCTCTGTACCGTTAGGAAAATTTACCTCATATATAATATAATACCAGTACCCAGGTGGGTTAAGTTGGACCTTACCGTTATATACGTCCTGTAAAGATAATAAATTTACCTGGTCTATAGATAACTCTGTATATTGGTAGTTACTTCTTTTAGGTCCATAGTCATCTATATACTTACCATTAACATACGCGTAACATACTCTACCGCTCATATCGGACCTAAAATAAATTAGGTATATATCCTTTTCTCTATTTATAGTATCTACAGTGTTATTAGCTGTACGCTGTACTGGTCTAACATTTATAGGTTGTATAGTGCTTGCTGCGTCTGGGGTGTATAGTACTCTTATCATATCTCTAATTAATAATAGAAAAGTCTCTTATTTATTTTATTAAATAAAAAAAGGCAGCCATAAGCTACCTCTTTAAAATTATATTATGTTATTATTTACTAAACAGCTACTACAGTTACCCCACTACCACCGTTAAAGCCTGCGTTATCTAGTGGCGTAAGCGTATAGTCCGCTACTATCCATGTAGGGTAAGAGCTTTCTGCTGAAAATGTCCACTCATAACCGTTAAAATCGCCCATTGCACTACCGGCTGTATTAGTACCTCCACTTATATTAGCTCCTGTATCAGTACCTAAAGCCATAATTACGTTCTTACCAGCGTCGTTTAACTCGTTAAGCTCTACAAAACATATTAAAGTATTTTGCGCTATTAACTTTAACTCGTTCTGATCTCTAACCGTTAATTTTGATAATTTTAAACCAACCTCTGGCGTGTAAAAAACAGTGCCGTTTTCTGCACTCGCATTTACAGTTTCATTATAACTACCCATACCGCGCCTCATCTGGTACTTATAAACATTTGGTACTCCATTAAAAGTATCTAGTAAACTATTAGTCGCTGCAGTAACAGCTGTACCAAAGTCAGCAAAGTATACATTTTTTACTCCTCCTATTGTGGTTAGGCAACCTCCTAGGCCCCTACCTCTTGTCAAATCACAACCTACTACCGCCATATTATTTTATTTTAAGTTTATTAAAAAGTAAATAGGAGGAGGTTTTTACACCTCCTCACAGTTTACTATATTATTTTTGCCATGTAATATCTGCTGCTAGTCCAGTCTGTACTCCCATAGTGTACTTAGCGATTATTCTAATATTATCTGAGCCATCTAACGTACTCATATCCAGGACCCTAACCTCCGTTTCGTCAGAAATTAAGTCTGTGCCTCCAAATAGAGAAGATTGTAAAGCTACTACTGCGTTATTGTCTGGCATACCTGGGCATACCGCGATTTTTACGCCCTCAAAATAAGGTACATAGTCGTTATTCATAGAGTAAGCATTTACGTAACCTGCAGCCGAAATAGCTGAGATATATAACCTGTAAGTTTTTACACCCATATACATATATAAGTCCTCACTTGCTTTAGCGTATACTGGCGCTGGTACAGCCGCTAGTAAAGCTCCTAACTCATCTATAACATTTGCTGCCGTATAAGCTCCACCTGTAATAACTGGTGCTAAAGTTGGTGCGTCTGCTGCAAAAGCTGCTAAAAAACCTCCAAACTCTCCAGCGTTAGCCTCTACTCCACTCCATATATTAGTCTCAGTACTGTCTGCTATGATCCCAGCAATATGTGAGATTAAAAAAGCTGAAAAGTCTGCACCCATAGCTGTATTCCATTGGCCGCTTTTCATTTGTAAAGCTTGCCACTCCTTAATTAAGTCAGCCTTACAAATTTGATAATTAACTTGTAACGGTTTTGGTTGTAAAACTTTATCAACCATAACTAAGCCACCTTTATTAGTAAAGTCGCACGTTCTATTCTCTACTAAGTCTCCTCCACCTGTCATTACAGATAAAGACTGCTTAAATTTAATGTTTTCTAATAGAGTTATATACTCTAAAGACTTTGCTTGTTTTAGTGCTGCTGCGATATACTGCCCTGCGTGGGTCCCGCAAAAGTTGCTAGTAATATCTAAACTTCTCTCTGCCATAATTTTATTTTTTATTTATTTATTTATTTATTTTTTTATCTATAAAGATCGTAAGCAAATTTTTCTTGCTTAGTTAATTTACTATATTCTGATTTACTTAATTTGTTAATAGGTGCACTATTATTAGTACTAAATTTATTTAGATTAATACCGTTAGCTCCTTTAGATTTATTAAGTTTTTCTATCTCTTTTGATAGTTTAATATTTTCTTTTTGTAACGCTTTAAACTCAGTTACTTCTGTTTTCTTAATTGTCTTAGGTCCTCTACGTGTTGGTGTTGGTGTACTCATCTCCTCCTCTCCACCGTCCTCTGTCTCTACCTCATCGTCTCCACCATCTTTATCTGCCTTTAAGTCTGCTATTCCATCCTCTAGGTCCTTTATTCTTACCTCTAAAGCTTTCCAGTCCTCTATAGTTGCCTCCTCAGCTGCCTCTACTGCTACCTCCTCTGTATCTTCTGTAGGTGCCTCAGCCTCCTCAGTTAGTAACTCACTTACTATACCATCAGCACCATCTGCTACTACAAAACCTACACCGTCCTCTGTCTCATAAGATCCAGCTGGTAAAGGCATTTGGCTACCATCTTCTACTAAAATATTAACCTCTGATCCTCCAGTAAGTTCTACGTCTGGGCTAACTACTATAGTACCGTCAGTTAATTTAGCTTGCCACTCTAACATAATTTTTTTATCTATACCTAAAGCTGTCAAAATTTGCGTCTTAATATCCATAATTTTATTTAGTTTATTTTGTTTCCTTAATTAATAAAGTACTACTTTGTTTTTTATTTGATTTTTAAATACGGTTAGCTAAATTAGCTGCTGTTTTATATTTAC
>TARA_R110000744_G_scaffold78514_3_pt1 | contig 23831 bp, 17 predicted proteins | sample TARA_R110000744 | Tara Oceans TARA_R110000744 (sample SAMEA4398083) | marine metagenome | biome: Polar Biome; feature: [DCM] deep chlorophyll maximum layer (ENVO:01000326); material: water (ENVO:00002006), including particulate matter (ENVO:01000060) such as... | depth 36 m | reverse complement strand
TGGATAAGTATGTTGAAAAGCACAGGAAAAGACCCTAAAGATCTGGTGAACTTTACGGCAACTGTGTTTTAACTACTTGTAATTAAAGAAAAAAGGTAAGTCAGAAATCCTTTTCACATATTTATTATTATTTTTTTATTATGTGGATAAATAAATGTCCGAGCTTAGATTTACTTGTTCAATTAACGAACAATAGAAATAAGCGAGCTAAGAGATTACCAGAAAACCACGCCATTACCAGACAATTATTAAACTATTTTAATCCTGTAATGACACCTAGAAATAACAAAAAAACATAAGCTATATTCGGCAAGGGCTAGCTGAATTATTAGAATTTATTTTTCTTAAAAATATAATTTTTTTCGTTCATATAATAAATTTATCTTGTAATATTTTCTCTAAATAAATTCAATGCAAAAGCTTTAAATTTTTATGCTGGGCTTAAGTCAGTTATCAACACATATGCAAAGACAACAATAAAATTTTGCCGAGGTAATTAATATCATTGTTAGGATTGCGTTTGGTGTTAGCTAATGCGTAAAAAAGCATTGCTTGGTTATGAGATGTTATAAATTTAATGACGAAATTTATGCCACTAATATTAAATTGGCGGCCCTATTAAGGTGGTAAATATACTGGTAATAATAAGTACGCATAATGCGATAGACATCTCTATTGAAATAGAGCGTTTTAGTGTCGCCACATGACATTTTTCTGTGATTTGGGGTACTAAAGATAATTTGTGCCATGCGCCAAGCAACAACATTCCACTGACGAAGAGCAATTTTAATAATATAAGTTGGCCATAGTTTGAAGTAAATAATTCAGCCACACTGTTTAAGTATTGAAACAGCAAGGTAACACCTGAAACTAACAAAACTAATATGATAATAATGGCAAGCTGACCAAAATCATGCATTAACCTCTTAACTTCAGTGCTTGGTAATAGCTGACAACTTTTATAGAGTGGCCACAATGCGCCTACCCAGCAACTAATAGCAAAAATATGCAGCATGAATAGCCCTTTTATTAATAGGTTTTTCTCTGCGCTATGTCCGGTAAATGTGAAGCTAAAAATAATAGTGATTAAGGTAAATAATGTCAGAAAAAAATTGAGGTTTGTTATTGATGGAATATTTTTTTTCCAAGCAAAAACAACGACTATAGCTAAAATAAAAGCAGGGATTCTGACCATGGCTTGATCACCAATGACCGATTGCCAAATGATTTCCAACATAAAGGCATCTGTCATACCTGAAAAGCCTGACTCTGCCATTGAACCAGCTTCAACAAATATTTGTAATATAGAAGCAATTAACCCGGCGCTGAGGCAAATTAATAACCAACGCTTTAAAAGTAAATTAAAAACAGTAAATTTATCATGTGTAATTTCACTGTTTCTATTAAGTACACGTAAAACTAAGCAACCAGCCATTGCCGCGGTAGCAACATAAATTACTAATTTTATAAGTAATAAAAATACTGACCAGTCACTTATTTGCATTGCTTTGCTACCTAATGATTATGTTGGCTGTGCGATGTGGACTGTTCCATGTTGGCATGTGCACTGTGACCACCAACCATAAAATTTAAAGTGCCGGTCATTTTATGTCCGTCGCCCCCTAATACAATCCATTTAGCAGTATAGTTTCCTGCTTTTAAGTTTGGTAAAGACCAACTAAATTGATCATTAGGTTTAGCACTTGGCTTAAAGTTAAAATCTACCGGTTGGCCTTTTGAATCGCTCAATGTAACTTTGGCTAATCTCACCTCACCACTAAAAGTCAACGACAGTTGTTCAGGACTTTGCATTAACATAGCCTCATGCGCTGGTGCTGACTGCGTGAGTGAAATATGTGCCGATGCTGAAAACGCTAATGTTAAACTTAAAAAAGCTGCCACTGTATTAAAAAATTTCATTATTACCTCTTATTTATAAAAAATTAAAACCAAAATTTTACGCCAGCAACGAATTCTGTTTCGCTACGACTTTGTCCATCTAATTTTGCATAGTCTGCTGTACCGCCAAATTTATGAGTCCATTCAACACCAATATAAGGCGCAAACTGACGTGTAAATTCATAACGCACTCGAAAACCAATAGCACTGCTTGATAAACCACTTCCTAAACCATTTTCTACATCACTTTTGCCGTAAAGTGTAAGCTCAGCACGCGGTTGTACGATAAGCTTTTGGGTCAGTAATAGCTCGTATTCAGCTTCAAAAGTCAGCGCAGTGTTCCCTTGCTCGCCAATGTAAGCGGTCATATCAAGTTCGAACCAATACGGTGCTAAACCTTGCACACCCAATGCTAACCATTGACGATTTTTACCCTCTTGATAGTAATCAACGCGAATACCCAATTGAGTATCCCAATAGGCGCTAATAGCGTGTCCCCATAAGATATCCGTCGAGTTTTCTTCCAGTTTACCCTCTGAAAAATCGCCTTCTGTTTTAATCACTAACCGGTCAAATGTTGTTCCATACCAAGCTTGAAAGTCGAATACGCCAGCATCTGTTTGTTCATTATATTCAAGCCGATTACCTAACAGTGCATAAAAACTATGCTCGTCAGCAAGGGTTAACCGATGCTTTTCACCTAAAGCGTAAGGGCCTTGTGTTAAGGTTGTCCCTGCAGAATAAGCATGTGGATCGCGAGCATCTATTGGAGCATCACCACTTTGAGGCTGAGGTTTTTCGCTATCCATTTCAGACATATTTGCCATTTTATTTTGCGCAAATGTTTGCACGCTGACTAAAGGCAAGCAAAGCAACAGTGCACTGACAAAAGGTTTAAACAATATTAAATTTCTCATGATACAACCACCTCTCTAAACATACCGGCATCCATGTGGAATAATAAATGACAATGCCACGCCCAACGGCCCACATCATGTGGTGTAGTTAAAAAGCTGATACGCTGTGCAGGTTGAACTGGAATGGTATGGCGGCGAACTTGCACATCACCCTGCTCATTTTCTAAATCGCTCCACATGCCATGTAAATGCATCGGGTGCGTCATCATGGTATCGTTTTGTAAAATAACCCGTATACGTTTATTATGTTGCATGTGTACCGGCGTACTTTTACCAAACTCTAAACCGTCAAAAGACCAGCTATATCGTTCCATATTACCGGTTAAATGCAGCTCGATTTCAGCTTCAGGCTCTTGATGATTAGCGATACCATCCAAAGAATGTAAATCTGCTAGGGTTAATACACGGCGACCATTTTTACGAAGACCGATACCGGGATCATCCAAATTTGTTCTTGGCATATCAACACGCATATCCACTGATGCACCATATTCTGTTTTTGCATGACGCACTTTAGTACTAGCAACACTCAAAGGATTCTCAGACATGCCATGTTTACTGTGGTCCATTGCCATCGCACCATGTTGGCTATGATCCATTTTCATTGCGCCGTGGTCCTTACCTGACTGCTTCATATTGGCCATAGCACCATTGTCCATATTTGCCATATCGCCATGGTCCATGTTCCCCATCATGTCAGTCATCGTTAACCATTCCACAGGATCTAATGCTGGTGTCGGCGCATCAAGACCTTGCGCTACAGATAAGGTGCCTTTTGCATAACCTGAACGGTCCATACTTTGAGCGAAAATGGTATAAGCATCGTTTTTAGGCTCAACAATTACATCGTAAGTTTCACCTGGACCGAAACGAAATTCGTCAACGGTTACCGGTTCAACATTTTGACCATCAGCTTGCACAACCGTTAATTGTAGTTCGGGTATTCTGACATCAAAAAAGCTATTACTAGAACCGTTAATAAATCTTAATCTAAGCTTCTCGCCAGATTTAAACAGCCCCCGCCAATTAGCCATCGGCGTAGTACCATTCATAAGAAAGGTCATCGCAGATGCGGATAAATCGGCCAAATCGGTTGGGTTCATGCGCATTTGATGCCACATTTTTCTACGTTGCAAGGCATTAGCAACACTGGTATTTGACACATCAGCAAAAAATTCAGGTACCGTAGGTTGACTGAAATTAAACACGTCACTTTGTATTTTTAATTTACGAAATAGTGCCATGGGATCATCGTCAGTCCAATCAGACAGTTGAATAACATGCTGATTATCAGAACTAATAATATCGGTTTCTCTTGGTTCAATAATTAATGCGCCATACATGCCGGTCATTTCTTGAAAACCACTGTGCGAGTGATACCAATAGGTACCACTTTGTTGTAATTTAAATTTATAAACGAAGGTTTCGCCGGGCATAATGCCTTTAAAACTAATGCCAGGTACGCCATCCATTTGATAAGGTAAAATAATGCCGTGCCAGTGAATAGAGCTAGGCACTGATAACTTATTTGTCACCTTAATTGTAACGTCATCACCTTCTCTTAATCGTAACGTTGGAGCGGGTATAGAACCATTAATAGTGGTTGCCATACGAACGACACCCGTAAAGTTAACGGGTGATTCATCAATAACAAGTTCGATCACTTTTCCACTGAGCTCTGGTGTATTGCCTGTAATGTTTCCGGCAGCCAAAGATGAAGCTGCATGGATAATACTTGGAAACGCGGCTAAAACGCCTCCCGCGATCAACCCTTGCACGAAACGGCGTCGCGGAAAGTGAGATGCATGCTGTTTGTTAATGTCGTCCATTTACCAACTCCTCTAAATCAGAATACGACTAGAGTATAGAGATATTACCTGTCAACGACATGACTATAAAATGACAAAGGTGTAATCTTAGTGTCATGTTGCAGTGTAGACCGCTACTTTATAATGTTTTTAACAGCAATTTAATGAAGTAAGCGGGCAATTATATTGACCTCCTTAGAATGAATGATTTTTAAATTCAATTGCTATCAATACTTTTTTAGGAAAGCTTCATGCGATTATTGGTTGTAGAAGATGAGAAAAAAACAGGTGATTATTTGAAACAAGGCTTAACTGAAGCTGGGTTTCAGGTGTCTTTAGCACGCAATGGTTTAGATGGTCACCACATGGCTATGACCGAAGTATTTGAGGTAATTATATTAGATGTAATGCTACCTGACGTTACAGGATGGCGAATTTTACAGTCGCTTCGAGAAGCGAATAACCAAACGCCGGTGCTATTTTTATCCGCCCGCGACAGTATTGATGACAGAGTTAAGGGCTTAGAACTTGGTGCTGATGATTATCTTATAAAACCATTCGCATTTGCGGAGGTATTAGCCAGAGTTCGTACCTTGATCCGTCGTGGAGGCACACCAAAAATTGAAAACATCTTAACCGTCGCCGATTTAGAAATGGATATTTTAAAACATAAAGTAAAGCGAGCAGGCAAAAATATCTTACTCAGTAATAAAGAGTTCAACCTGCTCGAGCTAATGATTCGTCGCGAAGGGGAAGTTTTACCTCGATCATTAATTGCCTCACAAGTATGGGACATGAATTTCGACAGCGATACCAATGTTATTGATGTTGCAATTAGAAGATTACGAGGAAAAGTTGACGATGTATTTGACGTTAAGCTCATCCATACCATTCGTGGTATGGGCTATAAGTTAGAGGTAGAGGTTAATGAAAACTAACGCTAGGCCATTATCATTAACCTTTAGAGTCGTTTTATTTGTTGCCGTAACTACAATATTCAGCTTGAGCTTTCTCGGTGTTCTAATCGACAGCTCTATTCGCCATCACTTTGTTCAGCAAGATATTAATGAGCTCGAAGTTATATCCGCTTCAATTGAAGGCGCGTTAATGAAAAATCACACCAATAACGAGCAATTAATCGATTCTTTATCTCAGGCTGTAGTGGGCCATCATGGAGTTTATTACCAAGTTAACGCTCAACAAGGCGATTTTATATACGCAAATTCCGAACGTAATTTGTCTCATTTTAGTTCAACACTACCCGCTAAAACTGGCTTTGAGATTGCTAATGTTACTGAGCAACAAGTTGGCAATTTTTCGTATAGGGTATTAATAACTACCTTTAAAACCCCACAAACAACATATAGCGCTATCGTCGCTATTGATATGAGTTTTCATACCCACTTTTTAACTCAATTTAGACAAAGTTTAGGGGTAATTATGATTGGCGCTGGCTTGTTAGTTCTGCTGGCTGGCTGGTTCGCTGTTCATCAAGGGTTAAATCCTTTACGGGGTCTGAGTAAAAAAATGCATGATATTCAAACAAACAATTTTGAAGTCAGGCTTGACGAAACAAAGGTACCAATCGAATTATTAAATATGGTGCAGTCTTTTAATTTAATGCTCGATAGGCTGCAAAGTGAATTTTTGCGTTTATCTAATTTTTCAACAGATATTGCTCATGAATTACGAACTCCCTTAACGAATATAATTACACAAACTCAGGTAGGGCTTTCCCAACCTAGAGCCTCAGAAGAATACCAAGAGCTGTTGTTTTCTAACTTAGAGGAACTCGAAAGGTTGACCAATATGGTGCGAGATATGCTTTGGTTAGCTAAAACTCAAAATGGTTTAATAAAGCCAAAGCAACAAGTACTCAATAGTCATACTGAAATCGAGGCCTTATTTGAATACTTTGATGCATTAGCTGAGGAGTCAAATATTACCTTTGTAAAACAAGGCGATAATCTTAATTTTTATTGTGACCAACTCCATTTCCGGCAATTGTTATCTAACCTATTATCAAACACCATTCGATATACCGCTAAAGGTTTATCAATAATTGTTAATACTGAAAAAGCAGACAGTGGGCAGGTTTGTATTACCATCAGTAATCCAGGCGATAAGATACACTCAGATCATTTACCCTACTTGTTTGATCGCTTTTATCGACCTGATAAGTCAAGACAACGACACAGCGATGGAGCAGGTTTAGGCCTAGCTATTGTTAAGGCCATGGTTGAAGCCAATAGTGGTAAGGTAACCGTTGCCTCAGATGATGATAATACCCATTTTAAGGTTTTCTTTAATTCGCCTTAACCTTAAATAACATCATTAAAAAAACCATCCTTTATTCGCTATTACTCGGTGAATAAATGATGGTTTCCTAAACTTTATCAGCTGGCGCTTACATGCCAGATAACAGCATATTTAGCTTTTCACTGATTACATAGTGACAAATTCTTCCGCAGACGTTGGATGAATAGCCACTGTGTTGTCAAAGTCAGCCTTAGTTGCGCCCATTTTCATGGCAACAGCGAAGCCTTGTAATAACTCATCACTACCAAAACCAATACTATGAATGCCAACAATTTTTTCTTCTTCGCCCGCACAAACTAATTTCATGCGCGTCGGGTCACGATAATCTTCAGTTATTGCTTGATACAGGGCAGTAAACTGTGAGTTATATACCTTAACTTGATCAACGCCATACTCTGCTATGGCTTCTTTTTCTGACAAACCAACCGTACCAATAACCGGATGACTAAATACCACAGTTGCTATGTTTGAATAATCTAAATGCTCGTTAGGTTTATTATTAAATAAACGTTCACATAAGCGTCGCCCTGCAGCAACAGCAACCGGCGTTAATTGTGCACGCCCTGTGTTATCGCCCACCGCATAAATTCCGTCAACATCTGTGTTTTGAAATTTATCCGTAGGAATAAAACCACGTTCATCGAGCTTTATTCCCGTAGATTCAATATTAATATTGTCTGTTGCTGGGTCTCGCCCTATTGCCCAAATTAAGCTATCAACTGGACCGATACTTTTACCGTTATCTAAATGAATAGTTAATTGGCCGTCACTATGTTTTTCAACACGCGTCGGCACACTCATGGTATGCAACGTTGGACCGTGTTTTTCCATTTGCTCGACTAACGTATCGCTAAGCATGTCGTCAAAACCACGTAATGGTTTTTCTTTACGTACCAATAAATGTGATTCACTACCCAAGGCATGTAATACGCCAGCTAGTTCAACAGCAATATAACCTGCGCCAACAACCGCTACTTTTTTTGGTTGCTCGGTTAATGCAAAAAAGCCATCTGAATCAATACCGTGCTCTGCACCTTCAATACTTGGACGACTTGGACGTCCGCCCGTGGCAATCGTAATATGATCAGCCGTGTATAAAACACCATCAACCTCTAGGGTGTTTTTATCTACAAATTTTGCAAAGCCGTTGATTACCGTAACGTCATTACTGGCAAAGCCACGCGCATAAGCCGCATGAATTCGTTCAATATAGGCTTCTCTATTTTTTACTAGCTTAGACCAGTCAAAATCTTGCAAAGGCGCTTTAAAACCATAATCGTTGGCATAGTGGAGCGCGTCGGCAATTTGTCCGGCATACCACATCGCTTTTTTGGGTACACAACCCACATTTACACAGGTGCCACCAATATGCTTGGCTTCAATAACCGCTGCTTTTTTTCCTAAACGTGCCGCGCGATTCGCTGAGGCAATGCCGCCACTACCAGCGCCAATTGAAATGTAGTCAAAATGTTGTGTCATATTAATATTCCTGTGTGATTATCTTCATTATATTGGACTGATAAAATTAAAATTCAAGCAATTGAGCCAACATAGATTGTTTTTGCTGAGCTATAGAAGCAAATGACATGGTTTTCAGCAGTTAAATTTCAATTTTTTACATCGATAGCCAAATAATAGTGAGCGCTAAACCTTGATTATCGAACGATTTGCCATTACATCTAGTGCATCATTTAGTAAAACATGCGAATTTTATGACCAATCCATTATTACAAAATACATCTCTACCACAATTTTCGAAAATTAAGCCTGAACATATCAAGCCAGCGGTTGAAAAAGCTATCGGTAATTGTAAAACAGTTATTGCTGAGGTGTTAGCCAACAACACACAATTTAGCTGGGAAAATTTGGTTTCGCCAATTGACGAGGTAGATGACGTATTAGGTAAATTATGGTCGCCCATTTCGCATATGAATTCAGTGGTTAACAGTGATGAGTTACGCGATGCTTATGAGTCATGCCTGCCGTTATTATCAGAATACGGTACATTTGTAGGGCAACATGCGGGCTTATTCGCAGCCTATCAGCAATTAAGCAAGAGTGATGAATTTAAAACCTTAAACGAAGCACAGCAAAAAGTGATCTCTAACGCCTTACGTGACTTTACCTTGTCAGGTATCGCCCTGAATGATAACGACAAAAAGCGTTACGGGGAAATTGCGACACGTTTATCTGAGCTTAGCTCTACTTTTGGCAATAACATCCTCGATGCTACACACGCCTTTAGTGTTAATATTACTGATGAAAAAGAGCTAACTGGCCTACCTGAAAGCGCCAAAGAAGCGGCGAAAGCCTTGGCTGAGTCACAAGAAAAGTCGGGCTGGTTATTCACCTTAGACATTCCAAGTTATTTACCGGTAATGACCTACTGTGACAACTCAGCTTTACGCGAAAAAATGTACCGAGCTTATGTTACTCGCGCTTCAGAAATAGGGCCAAACGGCGGCGAATATGACAACAGTCCAATTATGGCTGAACTATTATCCTTACGTCACGAGCTTGCCAACTTACTAGGTTTTGATAGCTTTGCGGAAAAATCACTCGCCACGAAAATGGCCAATAATGTTGGTGAAGTAGTCGGTTTCCTAGAGAACCTGGCGGTAAAATCAAAAGCACAAGGCGAACAAGACCTAGCTGAAGTTACGGCCTTCGCTGCGGATAAATATCAACAAAGTAACTTACAAGCTTGGGACTTACCATATTACGGCGAGAAACTAAAACAAGAGCGTTATGCTATTTCTGACGAAGAGTTGCGTCCTTACTTCCCTGAAAGCAAAGTGGTAGCAGGCTTATTTGAAGTGGTGCATCGTTTATTTGGTTTAAACATTAGCGAGCGCCAAGGTATTGATACTTGGCATAAAGACGTTAAGTTTTTTGATGTTTTTGATAAAAACCAAAAATTGCGCGGCAGTTTCTATTTTGATTTATACGCACGCCCACACAAACGTGGCGGCGCATGGATGGACGATTGTGTCGGCCGTCGTGCATTAGCCAATGGCGATATTCAATATCCAGTGGCTTACCTTACTTGTAACTTTAATGGCCCTGTTGGTGATAAGCCTGCGCTATTCACCCATGACGAAGTGGTAACGCTTTTCCACGAATTTGGTCACGGTATTCACCACATGCTGACACAGATTAACGCTGCAGGTGTTTCTGGTATTAACGGCGTTCCTTGGGATGCGGTTGAACTGCCTAGCCAATTTTTAGAAAACTGGTGTTGGCAGCCAGAGGCATTAGCCTTTATTTCTGGCCATTACCTAACGAATGAACCTTTACCACAAGACATGCTTGATAAAATGTTAGCGGCGAAGAACTTCCAATCGGCGATGCAGATGATCCGTCAACTAGAATTTAGCTTATTCGACTTTAAAATGCATGCCCAGTACTCTCCAGAAAAAGGTGATGAAATTCAACAAGTGCTTAACCAAGTACGTGACGACTACGCGGTAATTAAAGCGCCTGAGTTCAATCGATTTCAGCACAGTTTTGGTCACATTTTTGGTGGTGGTTATGCCGCTGGTTATTACAGCTATAAATGGGCTGAAGTGTTATCGGCAGATGCATTTTCACGTTTTGAAGAAGAAGGTATTTTCAACCAAGGTGTTGGCCATGACTTTTTAACCAATGTTCTCGAAATGGGTGGTTCAAAAGAGCCAAGCGTTTTATTTAAAGCGTTCCGTGGCCGAGAGCCAGAAATAGACGCATTATTACGTCACTGCGGTATTACGGGCTAATAACAATGGCATTAGAAACACTTGACGATATATATCAACGTGCCGCCGCCCGAAAAGGTGGCGTACATAAGCTCAATATATTATTGGGTTCAGGTAGCCAAGACCATTTATTGAAAAACATAACTGACGATCGGTTTTTATCGGAGTTCAGTAAAAAGGTCTTTCAATCCGGTTTTGTTTGGCGGGTGGTTGAAAACAAGTGGTTAAACTTTGAAGAAAGCTTTTTTAATTTCAATATTGAAAAAGTGTTGATGATGCCAGAAGAAATGATGGAGCGAAAAGCCAGCGACCCTAAAATCATTCGTAACTTTAATAAAGTTAAAACCATTAAAGCGAACGCCGAAATGATTTTTGAAGAGCAGCAACAAGGTCATAGCTTTGCTGAATTTATTGCCAACTGGCCGAGTGACGATATTATCGGCTTATGGGCATATTTGAAAAAACATGGCCAACGCCTTGGCGGCAACACAGGGCCTTATGCTTTGCGTGCATTAGGTAAAGACACTTTTTTACTTAGCCGAGATGTAGAAGCCTATTTTCGAGCACATGACATTATTACTGGCGGTATTCAAACAAAATCGAGCTTAAACGCTATTCAAGCAAGCTTTAATAGCTGGCAACAACAAGGCGACTTATCCTTAGGTCAGTTGAGTCGTTTAATTGCCTATGCGACTGGCGATAATCATATTCATCTAGAAGAAATCGCTGATGCTGAATAAAATTGCCGTCGCTTATGTTGATGCTGTCGACGTCGACAAAGCGAAAAAAATTGCCAAAAAATGGCAGTTGGAGTATATCGGTGATATCGCTGCAATAAAAAACTATCCAAAGTTACTGTTTGCTTTACAAGTTAACTTGCAGCGCCTAGAACTAAGTAAGCTTGATGAACCAAAGCTTGGCGCTATTTGTGTTGATTTTGTTGATGGTGCCACAGCACATCGTCGTAAATTTGGTGGTGGTCGCGGTCAAGACATCGCTAAAGCCGTTGGTTTAAAACATGGTTTTACTCCCCATGTGCTTGATGCCACCGCCGGCTTAGGTCGTGATGCCTTTGTTTTAGCTACCTTAGGTTGCAACGTTACCATGATGGAGCGTATGCCAATTGTTGCTGCCTTACTTGAAGACGGTTTAGAACGCGCGAAACTAAGCACCGAAATTAATGATATTACCGATCGCATGAGCTTAATTAACTCGTCATCGATTGAAAATATGAACTTAGCTCAGCAGCCAGATGTAATCTATCTTGATCCCATGTACCCACATCGAGAAAAATCAGCGGCCGTTAAAAAAGAAATGCGCGTATTTCAGTCATTGGTGGGTGAAGACCTTGATGCTGACAACTTGCTAGCACCAGCCATTACCTTAGCAAAATATCGCGTGGTGGTTAAGCGCCCAAGCTATGCGCCGCCACTTGCAGGTAAAACGCCATCAACTAGCATTAATATGAAAAAAAATCGCTTTGATGTTTATGTAAATCAAGCGATTCCGAAAAACAATTGATCACGTTATGCCAATAATTTCAGGGCAAAATTTGCTAAAAAATTAAAGACTTTATTCAGCATTAACGTGCGCTAAGACTAAGTTTATTCTAGACTAATAATCAGCGTTATTTAGCTGGTGTATACATGATAAGCATTACTCGAAAGCTGGTAAATACCGGCATCCCATTAACTACAATGACAATGGAAATATTATGATCTCATTAAATGCAAATATGCCTGATGGGCAACTACAAGAATTAAAAGATGGTGATATGGTCACCCACAAAACGTCTGAATTGTTCGCTAACAAAAAAGTCGTTATGTTCGCTGTACCAGGAGCGTTTACACCAACGTGTTCGGAAACACATTTACCGGGTTACGTTGTCTTAGCTGATGAGTTAAAAGCCAAAGGCGTTGATGCTATTGTTTGTGTCGCGGTTAATGATGCCTTCGTTATGTCATCTTGGGGTAAAGCTCAAAATGCTGAAAATATAATGATGCTTGCTGATGGCGATGGTAGCTACACCAAAGCACTGGGTCTTGAAATGGACACGGCGGCTTTCGGCGGTTTGCGCTCGCAACGCTATGCCATGGTTATTGATAACGGTGTGGTCACAACATTAAATGTTGAGCAGCCGCAAAAATTTGAAGTTAGTAATGCAGAATCTATTCTCAAAGCGCTTTAAATCAAAGTAGTTAGTTACCATATATGAAAGAAGGGAGCCGATGGCTCCCTTCTTTATTTTGCCCATTTAAAATGAGCAGTTAATTAATCAACTTGGTATAAGCTACTCGTCTTCAGTTTGCTTAATCATTTCAATGCGGTAGCCTGTTGGCGAATCGTCATCAGCTTCAACAATTAAAAATAGCTCATCTGAGTCTTCATCAAGCGTCAATTGAAAGCTTGATAAAATAACCTCACTACTATCAACCTCGGCAATGGCAAACACTTGATAAGTATTATTTTGCAAGTAAATTGACTCAGGCTGAGTATAAACGGCACTGCGGCTATACAAGGCAGTTTCGATAGTTTCATCACTACGAACAAAATAGAATTTCACAAAATTAAAGTCTTCGCTATCAACTAAATCAATCATAGTAATTTGATGATCGTAGATACTTTCGCGGGTACTGTTTGCAACGACAAGTGACTTAATAGTTATTTCAATTTCATCAACAATACCGTCATTGTTCTCATCTACGTTACCATCGCCATCTAAATCTACATCTTCTTCATTTAAATAGAAGAATACCGTTTTATTGGTGTTTTCAGCCAAACTGAGTAAATGATTACTTAACAGTCGCTCTGTGCTTCCCGGAATTAATAGATCTAAACTATAATCGCCTTTATTCTGAATTTTAGTCTCGCTGAAGCTACCAATTTCAAGCGCTGAAATTTCTGCTTCATCATCAACACCATTAATATATATATCTAACGTACCAGTGTAATTAGGGATCAGTCCGTGTTCTCTAATAGCGTTATAGGCTCTAAACTGTGCTTCAGAGTCTGTGTCTAAATATTCGGTAATTGACGAGTTAGACATTCTATCCATGGCATACGGCGACGTACCTGAACCGCTATTTTCACGCACTATCATCACATATTGTGCAGGGTACGCGTAATCGATGTCGTCAGAGGTAAATAATACCTCTTGCGTGCCCGATTTAGTGATATAGAAAATATATTCGTCTTGGTCAAACTTTTGATTTTCTGAAAGCTGTCTGTAATTAAATTGACCTACTAATGTAGCCTCATTAAAGGTTTCATCTGACTCTGACATGTAAAAATCAACGCCAGCTGAATCAGGGTGTAAATTCAACACACGTAAATTGAATAAATCATTATCTTCGTCTTCATCATCGTCAAGCACATCAATGCTATAGGTATCAACTTGAGGCGCTGTAATATCATCAGTTAGCACTAATAGTTGAATGGTATCTGTAGTAACTTTAATTTGCCCTTCTGCAATTACCTCAAGATCATCACGGTCGCTACTGTCTTCATCTTGCCAACCCATTTCGTAAAAGTAACTGTCTGTGTCAATTTCAAATACGCTTAAAGCTTCAGTATATGCAACGCCATTAAAGGTTACTTCAAAATTATCTGCATCATCGTCATCGTCTGATGCAAGATCTTGATCAAGCGTGAGAATAATATCAGGAGCATTTTTCGAGCTGTTATAAAATTTAACATAACCGACATTTGAACTGTCACTACTACCGCCACAAGCAGCAAGGGCTAACGCTAATGAAATTATCAGTACCTTTGAAGGTGAAATAGTTGAAAAGAGGTTGGATTTAAAGCACATATATTTTTCCAATAAAGTTAATTGCCACTACTGCGCAGAAAACTACTGCCAGTTAATTGATGCTTACAGCTGAAATTAGCTGACAAAGCACTTTGTAGAGCGGCATTCTAGGGTTAAGTTCAGCGATTCAAAGTATCTTTGCACTTCTTTACTTAACCCTACCTTTCCTTACATAACTCCCGATTTATAAGCCTTTTAGGTCAAAATATTATCGCTTACTTTAACTTATCGCCCTACTTTGCGAACTCAAGTATAATGCCGTCATTAAATGCATAAACTAGGTTATTTCTTTGATATTTTCAGATGTAGTTATTATTGGTGCCGGCGCAGCAGGTTTAATGGCAGCAGCAACTGCGGGCTATCGTGGTCGTAGTGTTACCGTTGTTGATATGGGTAAAAAGCCCGGCCGAAAAATATTAATTTCTGGCGGTGGTCGTTGTAATTTCACTAATGAAAACGCCAGCCCCGAAAACTACTTATGCCAAAACCCTCATTTTGCTAAATCAGCCCTGAGCCGTTATAGCGCGCAAGATTTTATCGAGCTAGTAGACCGCCATGGTCTTAATTATCATCATAAAACCTTAGGGCAATTATTTTGTGATAACAGCGCACAAGACATTGTTGATATTTTGATGACCGAATGTGAATGGGCCGGTGTTGATGTAGCAATGCGCAGCGAAGTAATATCAGTAAACAAAAATGATACCGGTTATGAAGTGGTTACCGCAGGTGAAAGTTATCAATGTGAGTCATTAATTATAGCGTCTGGTGGTTTAACCATGCCGAAATTAGGCGCAAGCCCGATCGGCTATAAAGTTGCCGAACAATTTGGCTTGAAGGTTTTACCGACAATGGCGGCATTAGTGCCATTTACTTTACATGATCACGATAAACAAAAGTTTGATGGCTTATCTGGCATCAGCATTGCCACTGAAGTAACCAGCGAAGACGGTACTACATTTAAAGAAAACATATTATTTACTCACCGTGGTTTATCTGGCCCCGCGATATTGCAAATTTCATCATTCTGGCGATCAGGACAAGCCGTAACCATCAACTTACTGCCTGAAACATCCATCGATGAATTAATCAGCGAATGGCGTGAAACCAGTGGACAAAAATCATTAAAAAACATGTTAGCAACAGTTTTACCGAAACGCTTTATTGAAGCGTTGATAAAACAAAAAGATATTTCAGATAAAGCTATTAACCAAATAAGTAACGACGAAATTACCTACTTAGGCCAGTACCTACATCAATGGCAAATAAAACCCAATGGCACCGAGGGGTATAGAACCGCCGAAGTGACCTTAGGCGGCGTCGACACCGACGAAATTTCATCAAAAACCTTCGAAGCTAAAAAAGCCAAAGGCTTATATTTTATTGGCGAAGCAATTGATGTAACCGGTTGGTTAGGCGGCTATAATTTCCAGTTTGCTTGGAGTAGTGGTGTGGCTTGTGGGCAAGCGGTTTAGTAGTTTTATCAAACTAAATCGAATATACACCAAACTAAAACAAATACACAACACATCAAAAAACACCTTTTTTTATTTGTATCATCACAGCAGGAATTGGCTTCATAAAATGCTCCAAAAAAACTAAACCCTCAGGTAACAGTGTAAATTTGCATGATAAATAACTAGATTTTAATGGCGTTTGCTTATAACTCTGTGCTGAATATTAAAATTTAACAGTTTATTTAGCCTTTTATGAGTATTCAATATTCCAACCATGCTCATCATCTGTGTCAATCCGTACAACTCGAACAATGTTATAACTATCATTTATTGTCGCCATTATATCTGAAAGGTGATCATTCTTGTCTCGGTTAGAGTTATGGTCTAAACCATCTGGATCTATATGAAAGTCACTTGACATATTACTCTCCTATTTAGTTTTTGCTTTTAGTAAAATATTTTTATAAACAAAGTCAATCATTGAAACTACAGCCTTATTTGATGAGATTTTATCCTTAGATTCTTTTATCTTTGCAGGAAAAGATTCAATGTTATCTATCATTTCCTGTTTCTCTTTCGCACTAAAAGCTGCACCTTGATATGTATATGAGCTATCAATAACTACTTTTTTGGCATGTCCCAGAGATTGTTCCATAGCCTTAATATATGGAATAATATCATTAAATGATTTGCCGCCTTTTATTGGGTAAGGAGCAATACCTATATCTTTTGTGCCTGCACTTAAAGTGTAATGAGTGAAACTCTTCTTAAATATACCATCATCTAACGCATCAAGACTTTTTTTCAAGGTAAGCGCTTCACCGGCTTTGTCGCCATCCGGAGGATATTTATTGATTAATTTGTACATGCTCTGTATGTGAGCATATATCGCTAAGCTATCATTACTCTCCAAGTTAGCTTCTTTCTGAACTTTGTTGATTTCTGGATCGCCAGCTAAGGCCCCTGCTATCCCTTTTGATTTTGCCAATAGCTCGGCTGCCAACCCTGTAGCAAAAAACTGTGAGGCGGATGCTCCAGATCCCCCACCGGTGGCTCCAAAATTCATTTTGGCAAGTACAGAGTGTGCTTTATTATTTTGCCCTTTAGGTATAGCAGTCCCCTGAGGAGTCATAATAATAGAAGTATCGCCGTTTTCAGGTTGTTCTAACGCTGCAAGAGTTGCACCTCCTGGCACTCCTCCATTCGCAGAAGTGTCATTTGGAATGAATTCATAATCAGGAATAAGTGGGTCTATTACCCCTTCTTGCCTTTTATATCCAACAATGAATTTGGCTGGAGAACCACTTGCTGGCTCTGAGGCTATCTCGACTCCGATAGTGGTATTTGTAAAAAAAACTAAATGGTGATTTGAAGAACACCCAAACAATACAAAAATGCTCCCTATTAATATCATTTTCATTGAATTACTCATTAATATTCCCTTTTTGTTTGTTTTTTTCATAAATTAACTTACTGTGTTTTAAAGCTTCTTTTCCAGCCAAATCACCAATATAGAGTTCGACTAAATTATTATGGCAAGTTCCCTCTTTCATACTAATTATTTCAAGAAATTTACGATCAAAATACCCTACGCCAAAAGATCCAACCCCAAATTGAACCCCAACCCCCTCCACTTCGCTATACATGCAATTTTCATTTGTTTCTTGAAAAGATTTAAAGACACCAATAAAAACTTTCTCACGATCTATTACTACTGGTCTATAGGCGCATCCAACAATAAAAAATAGAAGCATAACTACAACCATGCGCTGAATATTAATTTTCATTTCTTACTCTAAAACCTCATTTTCGATGACATATAAGTTAAGCAATAGGCTTAGAGTTAATTTGCTATTAACTTTCATGCTACTGTTGAATAGGAAAATCAGTTTTGTTTACTTTTAAAAATTATCGATCAATCTCATAACTAATTTTTGGAAAAGGACTATTTTCTTCGCATTTTCAATAGTATTGATCAAATTAATAGACATGGTTTTTGACCAATTAATTTTTGCGCTTTTTCTATAGCCATAATGGAACTAGGATAATCATTAACCATCACCCACCATTTTCAGCAATACTAATACTCACCTCGGACATTTCACTTCTCAACCCTTTGATTAGTGTAGCCCAATAATGTATCTCAGGTATAATCAAAGAGTAGTTATTAGCAATAGTCAGTTTATCTACATATTTATCGACTAAAAATTGCTAAGCAATAATCCCTCCTGTGCTATGCGTAACTAAAAATATTCGCTCATAACCTAGTTGGCTCAACTAACTTAAGCGAGCATGAAAGGCATCTGTATTTTCTCTTACACACAAATTTCACTTATCGTATTCAAAGCAGTCAAAATCATAAAATTGACGCGTTCCAAGTACCTTTTATAGAGAACTATCTTGTTTCCAAATGTTGTACGGCATGTTCCATTCCAGCCATGTATTGGCAAAATAGTAGTTTTAAAGTTCTTATCAGGTTTTTTACAATGAGCAAAATTGATTGCGATGATTCAGTTGAGCAAGATTCATCAGGGTAGGCGGAGGCTATGAGTTTTAAACTACAATAGGGAAAGCAATGATAATTAATATAAGTTTATTTAAATCCATTTAACCTATCCTTAAATACTTACATCCTGTATATAAAACAGGCTAATTGGGGAGTGTAAATTTTTAATATTAATATTAAAAAAAGGAGATATTACTATCGGAAGAACTCAAGAACGAAACTTAGTTAGGATTTTAGTTTCTAACCTTAATAAACATAGTAGCTTTATGACGCTTTAGTTTGCTAACAATGCCACCCTAAGTGTGTTAAAAGTAAAGGCTACAATGACTTTATGTATTCGTTATTTTTAGGTGTAACTATTAGTGTTGTGTATTCGATTACAAATGCAGTCATTTTTAATCAACTGAAGACAAGCTACATCAAATAAGAACAAACATATTAATATTAAGTAAGTTTTCGAGCACGTAAAAAATACAATTAAAACCAGACAAGTAAATTTTCAATTGTGTCTGGTTCAATCCAACCTTTATAAAGTTTCAAAAGCTTAGCTCAAATAATCGCTAAATTAATAAGTTACAAGCTTAAATTCACTGAACTAATTTCATGCCCTAAGTTCAGTGAATTTAACAATATTTAAAGCTAACTATGCGTTAACTTACAGTAAATCAATAATTAAGCACTTAATCCGTTTCAGTCTTTTCAATCAATTTACCAGAAACCAAATGTAAATCACGCTGTGGAAACGGAATGGAAATATTATGTTCGGCTAATGCTTTGTTAATCGCTATATTGATTAAATGTGTCAACGGCAAACGGTTTGTTGGTTGACTTACAAAAGCACGAATTTCGAAATTTAACGAGCTATCTCCATGCTCCAAAAAGAAAACCTGAGGAGAAGGAAGTTCAAGTACGTCTTGTTGATCTTTTACTGCCTGCAGGAGTATATCGGTGACCTTTTCTATGTCTGAGCCGTAAGCCACCCCAACTTTAACCACGATGCGGGTAACCGCGTCTTTTAATGTCCAGTTAGTGACATTCTCAGTGATGATAGATTTGTTTGGCAATAGCACTTCACGGTTATCAAAGTCTGTTACTGTCGTGGCGCGAATTTTAATATTACTGACCGTGCCACTTAAATTACCTATGGTGACGAAGTCGCCCACACGAATGGGTCGTTCAAATAGTATGATTAAGCCAGAAACAAAGTTTGCCACAATCTCTTGCAAGCCGAAACCTAAGCCAACACCAAGTGCGGCTATAATCCACTGCAACTTTGACCAATCGATTCCAAGCTGCGAAAAGCCAATGACTATACCGCTGCCTACTATGACATAACCCAATATAGACATAATGGCATAGCGAGCACCATCGTCCATTTCGAAACGCTCAAAAAAACCAATTTCCATTACGCCACGTATATTTTTCGCCGCCAAAAAGCCACCAACGACAAACGCTAATGACAAAATAATATTCCACAGGGTAACACCACTTGAGAGCTCTACACCGTCGACTATTTTTACCCGTTGCCAGACTATAATGTCATCAACAATCCCAAGTGCTGGTAGCAGTGGCATCCAGATAAACCAGAGCCCAGCTAACAATAATAAGCCAGTGAACCATCGCATGATTGATTGACTTTGGCGTTTCACTTCTTCTTCATCAATGCTCTTACTTTCTTCAGGTGTAGCTATTGCTTCCACGCTTGACTCTACTTTTGGCTCAGCATTTTTGATCGCTAAATCTTCGGCCTCTTTTTGCGCTTTGCGGACCATGTAACGGCGAAACGTCACTAAGAAAACGCGCAATATAATGCCATAAATAACAGCCGACATTACCAGTAAAGTGCCTGACAGAAAGACTTTAGATTGCAACTCTACAGCAGTATCAAAATAGCCAAACAGTGGCATTAAACCTATTGCAAAAGGTGCTATCACCGCGATGGGAAAGGCAATAATAGTCAGTAAATTTGCCGGTGTTTCGCCCGCGATGCTCGTAGCCACACCACTCTTAGGTTGAAAAAATTGATAACTGAATACCGCAATACCAATAGAGCTGATAATAAATGCTAAAATTGCGATGCCGTATCTCAGCTCAGTTTCACCACTAGCAATCGCAGTAGCAAATACAAAGCCGGTAACCGACTCTAACCAGACAAACCACGAAAGCATAGCGCGTAATTTACGTCGTGCTTTGGTGCTCCAACCAAAGTGCTTCTCAAACATGCCGTTTTCTCGGCACATTGAACGAAAAGACAAGAGTATTAGGCTTAACGATGAAACAGCCGCCAAGCCTGTTGCTATGGCGATAGAAAAGCTCAGTGGTTGAGCACCTTCTGAGATCATGCCAGCGACAGTGAACAAACAAACGGGTAAGGGTAACGCTAGTGCGAAAGTTAAGAGTAACGCTAACGGCGTACTATAATAAGTGTCATGGTCTACGTCACCCACCTTTTCAAATAACGACCACAACGTACGCTTAATCGCGCGGCGACTCGCCAAAACGAGTATGGGTATAGTGGCAAAAAGCAGCAATAGAAAAGGCGAAGACATAGCTCCGCTGTATAGGTCGCTGACTAAGCTCAGCCATGCTGTAGGTGCAAAGAACCACTTAACGCTAAGTAATAAATTTAAGCCAAAGTTACCTGCAATGCCTGAACTTGAAGACGGTAGCCAAATTAATCTACGTTCCAATAGCGCGCTTAAATCAGAGCTCGCTATTAGCAATTCACTGATCGCAAGTTTTTCATCTGTAGTTCGATCAGCTTGCATATTAGATGCATCAATCAACTTACGTATTAGATCACGACGAGACGTTGTCAGCTCTTCTGCCTTTTCAAGCTCGATAGCGGTGAATATATTTGTATCGGCACCTTTATTCAGCTTAGATTTTTTACTCAGCTCGGGAATATTCTCAACGAGCAAACGCTCTGCTGCCTCAGGAATATGTGTTAAACTGCGCAGCCGGTCTTGCCACAAAATCACATCAAGCTGTTGGCGTATAGTCGACTCTTCAAGCTTTTCATTGCGTTCCTCAAGCACAGCTTCTACCGGTAAACTGGCCTGAAGTCTTCGTAAAAGCTCGCCCAATTCATCGGTTACACGGCCTGTTGCTAGCACTCTATCGACAGTTTCTGAAGACTGCTGTACCTCAACGAGTTGTTTTTGCAACGTTGCAACATTGGTTTCGCTCTCTGGCGCGAGGCTTTGCAAATCTTGCAGTTGATTAGCCAATACTAAATTTTCACTGGCTAGGGCTTCAAGGGCTGGTTGTTGCTTGAATTTAGCTAGAACAGCACTGCTTCGTTCTACCGTCTTTTTTACTTCACTCTTTCGGTTATCGGCTAAGTAGGATTGGAGTAAGGCGATCTGTTTTTCATAAAATGTACTTTGAGTACGTAGCTGGCTTAATTCTGCTTCTACTAACGATTGTCGAGCGGGAATAGTCGCTATCTCGCTTTCAAGTGCTTTAATAGTAGCCGCGAGCTTTTGTGCGTTGGCGTGTTTTTCAAGATAGTCAGCTCTTGCATCAAGGCTTATATTATCAGCTGGTTGCTTGGCTATCGCTTGATTGATCGCTGTTTCGTCAGACCTCGTTGCACTTAATTGTTCGGCAATTTTATTAGCTCGCAAACTCAGTATAGTTTGTTCACTTTGCTTTTCAGAAAGTACTGACAGCCGTTTTTTTTGCTCAGCTCTTTGTAAAAGCAATTGATTTGCGAGCTTTTCTGCTGGCTGGCTTTCATCTATTTGCACTACCTGCTTTCGCAGGGCTTGGTTGCTTTGTCGGATAGCAATGACTTTTTGGGATGCACTCGCAGCCCGGTCTTCATAATCTAAGGTCAGGCGCTGTTGCTCTTTTGCAGTAGCAAGCATGTCTTGTGCATCTTTAAGTTTGAGCAGCGTATTTTTTCGTTCTTTTTCATCTAAATCAGTGGTTTGCTGCACACGCTCGATGGTGGTTTCAATATCACTTCCAAGATTTGATTCTTGGGCTTCAGCACTGGGTATTAGCCCACTTTGCGTGATGCTAATTATTAAAATTAAAACCAAACTTAAAAAGACACTGACTAATTGTTTTAGCATTCATAAACCTACTGGAAATATTATGATGAGAAGAATAAACCACCGACCTATTCTATTCAACAGACGCTGATTTAATAGTTTTTTAGTTTACCAACTATCTGTTAAAAAAGGTAAAATGATGTTTTATGGGAATAAGTGTAGTTTAACAATAAATATTAAATAATCTCGGTTCAGATACCAATACATTAACGACAAATGGGGCTGATTACGATCTTTTTTCGCTCGCAGCTAGCTCATATGCTCTAGTTTGCTAATAAAAATGAAATGATCTCCTGTGCAGCTCCTATGAAAAAGTAAGTCTCCTCTATTTAACTGTCTCAAACCCAGGCAAAGTAAAACCATCTGATCTAGTGTTTGCATAAAAAATACACAAACTACTTTAAAATCGTGGCTCTATTTTTGCCGTTTTTCTTCGACTGATAAAGCGCAACATCTGCCTGTTTCATTTCTTTCTCAAAATCAACACCATAACTGGGGTGACACAGCTTAAAGCCAGCACTGGCCGATACAGATAGATCATGGCCATTAACTGACACTTTAAGATCACGAATTCCGTTGATTAGTCTAGTTGTTATAATCTCTAAGTCAGATTCTTTTTCAATTACCAACGTAAACGCAAACTCTTCTCCGCCATATCTGCAATAGGCTTCATCGGCCCTAAAAAAAACGGCAAAGTATTCAGCCAATTTCTTCAAAATTAAATCGCCAGCATCATGGCCATGTGTGTCGTTCACTAATTTAAAATCATCTATATCAAGCAGTCCAAAGGCAATCGATAACTGCCTACGGTTGCAAGACTTGATTAATCGATGAGTTTGATCAATAAAAAATCGTCGATTAGGAATATTGGTTAAAGGATCTAAGAATGCAATTTTTTCTAACCTTTCTTTGGCATTTTGTAGCTCTGCAGTTCTTTCTTGCACAAGCTGTTCAAGCTCACTTTTTAGCGCTTTTAATTCCTGATTTCTATATTGTAATTGCTCTAAATGAAACTTCCGCTCTGAAACATCCCGCTCGATTGCGCCAAAATGAGTCACTTCCCCATACTTGTTTTTTAGTGGGATTATATTCATTTCAATCCAGTATGGGCGACCATTAATATCATAGTTCAATAACGTTTCCGTTACTGCTTGATGATTTGTCAATGCTTCTTTAATACGAGACATTGCCTCTTTATCGGTTAAGTCTCCTTGTAAAATACGCGGAGTTTCACCTATAACTTCTTCTTTTTTATAGCCTGTTAATGTCTCAAACGCCTTATTCACATATATTATTTTAGGCCCTGTTGGGTACTTAAT
>TARA_R110000744_G_scaffold94462_3_pt1 | contig 23901 bp, 40 predicted proteins | sample TARA_R110000744 | Tara Oceans TARA_R110000744 (sample SAMEA4398083) | marine metagenome | biome: Polar Biome; feature: [DCM] deep chlorophyll maximum layer (ENVO:01000326); material: water (ENVO:00002006), including particulate matter (ENVO:01000060) such as... | depth 36 m | reverse complement strand
ATTACCAAACAATGAATAATTAATAATTACCAAACAACAAATAATTAATAATAAACAAAAAAAAACAAAATGGGGAATTTAACAGAAGAAGAGTTCAATCAATTAAAACAATTAGAAGGAACTAAAAATGCTATTCATCACGATCTAGGTGCATTAGCTACACAACAAAAAAGACTACACAAAGGTTTTGAAAATTTAGAAGAACAAAGTGAAAAATTCAGAAATGAATTAGTCGAAAAGTACGGAAAAATTAATGTTGACCTAAAAGACGGATCATTTAAAGAAGTAGAAGAAGTAGAAGAAGAAGTTAAAGAATAATGGCATATATTAATGGAACATCTTTTGGGCTGTTTCATAATGAAATATTGCTAGGACATTCTACAAGCGCTAGTTTTAATCTTAATGTTGACTTACCTAAATCAACCACAAAACAATCTGCTGGATTTCAAGAAGTTATTGCTGGAGTTAAATCAGGAACTATATCTGTATCTGGTTTAATAGACTATAGTGATACTTTTGGTTTTGAAGAATTCAGCTCTATGGTATTAACAAGAGAGCTAAATAAGTTTGTGTTTACACAACAGGCTTTTTTAGGGATGACATTAACTGGCAAAGGTTATATTGTAAATGTAGAAGCTATAGCAGAAGCAGAAAATGTTGTAAGCTATGATTTGGAAATACAATTGACTGATTTTTTTGATATACAAGATGATAGAAGCGGGCATCGTTATTGGAACACAACAGATGTATTTTGGAATAATGCTAACTTTAATTGGAATCTTGCATAATAAATAAATATTGTATATTTGTAGAAATAAAATATTATAAAATTTAAAAAATGGCTACAACATCAGTATTTAATGGAACTAACCTATTATTAAAGATCGAAACAGTAACTCTTGGACACACAACTAGTTGTTCAATGTCATTGTCTAACGATTTACCAGAAGCTACAACTAAGGATTCTAACGGATTTCAAGAAGTAATAGCTGGTGTAATAAGTGGGGAGATTTCTTTTGAAGGTTTAGTAGACTATAGTGATACATCAAACGCAATTCAAATAGCTGATTTCTTACTAGCTAGAACACAAATTACTTGTGTATTTGGTACAGCCGAGACTGGCGATTCTGTTTATACAGCAGAAGGATTTCTATCTTCATTAGAGCAATCTGCTGAAATGGAAAGTCCTGTAAGTTATTCAGGTTCAATTACGTTAACTGGCGCAATTACTAAGTCAACAAACTAATATAAAAAACATATAAATGGCAAATAGGAAAAGGGGACACTACACCATTAAATTGGGTGGTAAAAGTCGTACAATGCATTTTTCAATGAATTTTTGGGCGAACTTTACGGAATCATTAGGAATATCATTAGATCAAATAGGCGCTATCTTTGAAAATGGCGTTTCTATTAAAAATATAAGAGCGTTGATACATTCAGCGCTTTTAGCATTTGATCAAGAAGAAAATAATGAAATAGATTATAACGAATTTACAGTGGGTAATTGGTTAGCTGATTTAGAAGCATCTAAATTAGAAGATATTGTCTCTGTAATGTTAGAGTCTAAAATTCTTGGTAATGACTTAAACGTTGGTATAAAACGTAAAGTCACAAAAACTACAAAAAAGGGAAAGTAAAAGCGTCCATTAGTTGGGACGATATTTTAGATTATTATATCGGTCAAATAGGGATTTCACCAAGTGATTTTTGGACGCAAACTTGGGGTGAAAATCAATTACTAGGTGAATCCCATATGATCAAGCAAAATTTAGAATGGGAACGCATTAGATATTTATCTATGATTTTATTTAATATAAATGTAGATAAGCGTGCCAATATGATTACACCAGATAAATTATTTCCATTGCCACAAGATGTTTATTTAGAAAGAGATAAACCTAAAAGCACAAAAGCACAATACAACAAATTTCTTAAACAAATCAATAAAAGTAAAGAGAAAAATTAAACGTCTTTTTTTTTGTATTTTTGTTAAAATTCTAAGATATGGCAACACAACCATTAAGAGTAAAAATAAATGGTGATGCTAGTGGCTTAAACAAAGCTGTTTCAAGTGCATCAAGTAAATTAAAATCATTTGGTGGTAAACTTAAAGGACTAGGTTCGTCTTTACAAGCTGTAGCATTGCCGATGGCTCTGTTAGGTGGCGCTAGTATAAAAATGGGATTAGATTTTGATAAGTCTATGACTAAAATAAAAGCTCTTGTTGGAGTTGCTGGCGATGAAGTAGATAAAATGGGTGAGAGTGCCAGAAAAATGGCTTTAGCTACTGGTATAAGTAGTTCTGAAGCTGCTGAAGCGTTATTCTTTATAACTTCTGCTGGTTTACGTGGTGCGGATGCTATGGCAACTTTAGATATTGCAGCAAAAGCAGCTGCTTCAGGTTTAGGTGAAACAAAAACAATTGCTGATTTAACAACTTCAGCAATGAACGCTTATGGTAAAGAAACTTTAAACGCTGAAGATGCAACAGATATATTAACTGCTGCTGTACGTGAAGGTAAATTAGAATCAAGTGAGTTAGCTGGCGCAATGGGTGGTGTTATACCAATAGCATCAAATATGGGTGTTTCTTTTGATCAAGTCGGTGCTGCAATGGCAGCTATGTCTAGGACAGGAACTAATGCCGCCGTAGGTGCAACACAATTAACAGCAATATTAGCTTCATTAAAAAAACCAGCTTCTGAAGCCGAACAAGCACTAGAAGCGATGGGGCTTAGCACTAAGGGTGTGCAAAAAAGTCTAGCAGAAGATGGCTTAATGAATACCTTAGAAATGCTAAAAGGTAAAACGGAAGAATTTGGCGTTGACATAACAAGTATATTTCCAAACATAAGAGCCTTAAAAGGTGTGCTAGATTTAACTGGTGCAGGTATGAAAGATGCAAAGAAAATATTTGATTCTTTATCTAAAAGTGCTGGTTCAACAGCTAAAGCATTTCAAACAACACAAGAGAGCGCAAGTTTTCAATTTCAAAAAGCTATTAATGGCGCAAAAGAAACTTTAGCTAGTTTAGGACAGCAATTATTAGTTGCTGTAGTGCCTTTATTACAAAAAGCTGCATCATTTGTGCAAAATTTATATCAAAGATTTAACGAATTAACTCCTAATACAAAAAAATTAGTCATTGCTTTAGGTGGCGTAGCAATAGTTTTGCCAACCATAATAACATTGGCAGGAACATTAACAGGTATTTTAGGCGCTTTGTTATCTCCAATAGGTTTAGTAGCAGCTGGATTAGCTGGCATAGCATATGTAATAAGTCAAAACTGGAATGATGTTTTACCTGTCATAGTAGGTCTGTATAATCAATTTGTAGATTTATATAATTCATCTAAATTAATAAGAACAGGAATTGCTGCTATAGGATCTGTGTTTAAAACAGTTTTTATAGCTGCAAAAGCATCAGTAATGAAGTTTGTGAATGTTTTTAAAACAATGTGGAAATTAATAAAAGCATTTAGCAAAGATGGTTTTGATGCATCTTTTGGAGATATATTAAAAGAAGGATTTGCTGAAAGTGGCAAAATAACTAAAGATGCAGCAGAAGATATAGCTACAGAATTTACAGACGGTTATACAAATGCACTAGCTAATACACTTGAAAAGAAAACAGTTGAGCAAGTGCAAAGTGGTTTAAACAATGCTGCTAGTAAATTAAAAGGTTTTGTAAATAATTTTACAAGTGATTTATTTTCTGGTGGTGGTGGTGGTGGTGCAACAGATGTAGCATCTACAGACTCTACAACACAAGAAGATAAGCCTACATTATTAGATCAAACACTTGGAACACCAGAAGAAAATGATGAAAAAATTAGCGGATTTGTAACAAAAATGCAAAATTTAGGATTAAGTATAGATGGTATAATGAGTGAAGTTGGTAATTCTTTTATGTCTGCATTTTCTGCTGTTATGGAAGGTGAAAATTTCGTAAAAGCATTAGGACAAATGCTTGGTCAAATTATAAAAAAATTAATTGCAGCTGCATTGGCAGCTTTAGCACTATCCGCAATATTAGGTGGATTAGGCATAGGATCATTTCAGGGTGGTGGAACAGGTGTAAAAGATATATTTGGCAAACTATCAGGTTTTGGAGCTTTTGCAAATGGTGGTATTGTTAGCGCCCCTACAATGGGATTAGTTGGCGAATATCCAGGAGCAAAAAGCAATCCAGAAGTTATAGCACCACTTAGTAAATTAAAGGGTATGTTAGGTAATAATAATAACGCTAATAACGTACAAGTTGGAGGATCATTTGAACTAAGGGGACAGGATTTGATTGTTGCTTTAGAGCGTGCAAATTCTACTAGAAACAGAATGATATAATATTTATGGCATATGCAGTTAAATATAGATTAGATTTTAGTGATGTTTTGACCTATGGAAAAAGGGTAGAAATACTAAAAAAAGATTATACAGGTATTCGTAATGATATGATTGGTCAAGCAGAGCCAGTTGTTATAAAGTGGAATGCTAATGACGATTATTATAATTCCCCTATTGTGGGGTCTGTTTGTTCTTTAAATTTATTTACTACAAACGATGTAAGCTATGATAATTTTTATGAGTACGATGAACGTGAATATCAAATTAAAGTTTCTTATAAAGACTCTAATAATGATTATCAAACATATTGGTTAGGTTATATAGTAGTTGACAGGCATATCGAAGAGTATAAATCAAATCCTGTTGCTTTTACTTTAAAAGCATATGATGGATTAGGTACATTAGATAATTATTCAACTCCTTTATATACATCACCATTTAATGAAAATATTGGTATAACTAATAGAACAAGAATAGCAACTATATTAGCACATTTAGATTTAGATTTAAATATAAAAGTACAAGCAGATATAACGCCATTCTTTGCATCAACTCCTGCTTATCCCTCACGTAAAGCTGTTATGAAAAGCACATTAATTAATGCTGGTCGTAATGAATTAATAAATAAATTTGATGTACCAACTTGCAAAAAACAATTAGAATCTATACTAAAAAGCTATAATTGTAGAATATTTCAATCTTATGGATGTTGGTATATAGTAGAAAATACTAATATATTTGATTTTAATGTTAAAAACACAATATTTACAACCTTAGCTGGTGGTGGTAGTGTAAGCAATATTAGAACAAGTATAAAAAATCAATTAGTAAGTTCTTCTGATGAAGTTATACAAACAGATTTATATAATACAAGTGGTGTTTATCAATCTGCAAGTAACGACTCTATTTTAAGAATAGTTCCAACAACTTTAAAAAATGTTGGAGGTGATTTAGTTAGAGAATATATACAACCTTTAAATAAGGCTCGATATAATTTTAAAACTACACAAGCTAATATATATGAATTTACTAGAAATGTAGGGTTTGAATATGGTTCTTATGGATGGACATTAACAAGTTATGCGTCTTTAATAACTGATGAAACGGATCAGCAAGGTAACAAAGCTATTAAGTTAGTTTCTGCGCCATCTAGTGGTCAAACATTAATGTTTGAATCATTACTTAGCACAGCAAAATCTTGGAGTCAAAACAATTCTGGAGTCATAGCACAAATAGGAGTATTTCCTGAAAAAAATCAAAATACACTTTCTTCATTTAAAATACAATTCCAAATATTAGTAGTAGCTGGTCCTAATACACATTATTGGGATGCTGAAAATAGTACTTGGACAACAACTGCAACTACAATACAAAGAGACATAGAAACCTTTAATAATTGGCAAACTATAAGTATTAATTTAAGTGGTAATGGTTACCCAACTAGTCTAACAGGTCAACAAATAGGTATAAAAATATTTAATTGCACGTATTCTGGAACTGGTTTAGTAGATATTTATTTTGATAATGTTGGTATTATAGGTAACTTTTTTAGACCAGACGGTACAGCTGTTACGGGTGATACTAATGTAAATATACCTAGCACATATATAGAATTTGCAGAACGTAATAATAGTACACTAGTTTTTAGTGATGAAAAAACAATTACTGGTACTTACTACTTTGGTGGTGTGCCAACTACTGATTATGCATTTCATAGAACTAGAGATTACAATACAAGAAAACCAATATTTGAACGACATTTACAAAACATAATGAATGACTATAGAGCTTTTGTTGTTAGATATGAAGGCACTTTTAGAAATGAAATACAAAACCCATTGTCTATGCACAATAGATTATGGTTTAATTTTGGTGCATCAATAGCACAAGACGAGCAAAGTTGTTTTATAAATGGCTTAGAATATAAAGTTAAATCTGCTTATGCTAAAATTATAGCACATTTACCAAATGATGACGATGATATTGATTTAAAGTTTAGAATTACAACAGAATAGATATTCAGAATCCCCTTTCTGTTTGCGAAAAACTCCTAATTTTTTTTTAATTTTAGGGGTTTTTCTATGTTAATTGAAAATAATTTTTTATTTTTGTGTAAACTCTAAAATTAAAATATGTTTGAAAATCTATTTAAAGACGAATTAAAAAGTCTTAAATTAAAACGGTATGACGTGTGCGAAATTCTTAAATGCACAATGCCCACACTAAAATCAAGAATACAAAATCCTGAAACATTTACTATAAGCGAATTAAATATTTTACGTAATTCAGGGTTTGAAAATTCAGTGAAAAATTTAATAAACAATTAAACAATTAATAATATGAAAACAATTAACATTAAAGGTAATAAATATGTTACCGTAAATGAACGACTAATTTATTTTAGACAACAAGAACAATTTAAAAACTGGCAAATAGTAGAATCTTTAGTGTCAATAGATACTATAGAAGGTATATTTAAGTGTACTATAAAAGATTCAGATGGGAATATAGTTGCAGTTGCTCACACGCAAGAGTATCGTGATAGTTCTTATATTAATAAAACTTCTTTTGTAGAAAATGGATTTACATCTGCATTAGGTAGAGCATTAGGTTATTTAGGTATTGGTATAGATACTGCAATAGCATCTAATGATGAAGTTACAAACGCAAAAAATAATCAAGTATGGTTAACAGCATCACAACTAGAGGCAACTTTAAAAGGAACAAAAAAGGAAGCGTTAAATGTTTTAAAAGGCTTTAAAATGAAAGATGAATACAGAGAAAAAATAAATAATAAATTTAAATTAAATTAATAATTATGAGCGAACAAAAAAAATCAATTTATGTAAACGGTGTAAGATTTTTCCCAAAGGGAGATAAAGCGCCACAGAACTTATTAGCTAATGGTGTGATTACACCAAATGAATTAATAAAATGTTTAAAGCAAGCTGAAGTACAAAACGCAAAAACAGAATACAAAGGCGAAACACAATTTAAAATAAACCTTTGGCAAAACGATGACAATTCTGTTTCAATGAGTTTTAACACTTGGAAACCAGAAGAATCTAAACAAACAGATGAGGGGGATGGCGATTTACCATTTTAGGTTATCGTTTGATAAGAAGGGATTCAGAAATGAATCCCTTTTTTTTTAAAGTTTTTTTTCATAAATGTTGTGAAATTGAAAATATTTTTTTACTTTTAAGAAAACAATAAAATTTATGTTATGAAAACACAATTAAAAGATTTAAAAATTAAGTTAAAAGATGCCGAAGCTAATATTAGATATTGCAAACACAAAGGCAAACAAGGTAAGCCAATTTACAAATATTTTTTAGACAGAAGAGACACTATTATTTCAACAATAAATAACATAAGATGAAGGATAGAAAATACGAAGCAAATTTAATAGCATTTAGTATATCAATAATTGGTATGCTTATAATATTAATTGCATTATAATGACAACAAATAAAGAAAAAAGAAAACAAATACCATTATATAGTGGGTTAATAAAATATTTTCCAGATGCATTATGTGAAGTAGCTAAAGTATCTTTTATAGGGAGTAAGCAACATCACCCTAATAAACCTGTGCACTGGGACAGGGCAAAAAGTACAGACGACTTAGATGCGCTAATGCGACATCTTTTACAAGCTGACGAATTAGATATTGATGGAACATCACACTTAGCAAAATGCGCTTGGAGATGTTTAGCAGCTTTACAGAAACAAACAGAAAATAAAAACAAATAAATATGCAAGAAAATAAATACACTCCAGTAGAAGAAGCAGCGTTATTTCTACATCAAAGAGTAAAAGCTATGGAAATAGAAATTAATAGATTAAATGATGTTAATGAATCCTTATTTAATAAATATAAAATACAAAATACAGAAATTGCTAAACTTGAAAAATTAGTTGTAGATATGGATAAATTAAAAGATGAAAATTATCAATTAAAAAAAACACTTATAGGATGTTAGTACAAAAAGATAGTAATGAGCTATATCATCAATCACCTGGTATTAGTGCAAGTGGTTTAAAAACAATATTTAAAAAATCTATATATCATTATTTAAATCAAAAACCTTTTGAATCTAGTGCAATGGCTTTTGGTTCTGCTGTACATTGTGCAATGTTAGAGCCTGAAGATTTTTATAAAGAATATCACGTTATGCCAAAATTAGATCGTAGAACAAAAGATGGCAAAAGTCAGTTTGAAGATCAAAAACAAAAAGCTAGTGGCAAAATATTGTTAAATAATGATGACTTCAAAAAAATAGAAAAAATACTAGTAAACTTTAGAAACCACGATTTAGCTCAAAAATTTTGTAAAGGTGACATTGAATTTTCCCATTATACAAAATGTGATGACATAGAAGTTAGGGTTAGACCTGATGTTTTAAACAAAGCAGGTAATTTTATTTGTGATGTAAAAACTTGTCAAGACAATTCACCAATGGCATTTAAAAGGGATATATATAAATATGCTTATCATTTACAGGCTGCGTTTTATATGGATATGTTAGGGATAAATGATTGGCGTTTTGTAGCTGTACAAAATACTTATCCTTATACTGTAGAAGTTTATGCGTTAAGTGAAGAACTAATAGAACAGGGAAGGGTGGCTTGGAAAAAAGCATTTTCAGACTATAAATTATATATAGAATGTGGCATTGTATCTGGTTATAATTGGAATGAATTTAAAGAAGATGGAAGTCTAGTAATATAAATGGAAAAATACAAAAAAATAATAGAACAGTTTTATAATATAAATTTAAACAATAAATCAAGACATAAGAAATATATTAATGCTCGTGCTATGTATTATTATATCTGCAATAAACATACTAACTACAATGTTTCTGAAATAGGTAGGTCTTTAAATAAATGTCACGCAACAGTATTGCATTCTTTTAAGGAGTTTCCATTTATGTTACAATATGATAAAAAATTAAATGAGGATTTTTTTTACATACGTGAATTGTGTAATTTTAATAGCAAGCCTAAAATGGATTTAGAAGAATTATTACATAAATACAATACTTTAGTAATAAAATATGATATATTAAAAGAAAAATGTTTTAAAAATAAATAAAATTTTAAATTTGTATAAAAACCACTATGCGAGAAAATCCATTTAATAAATATTTAACAAAAGAGGATAAATTACAGCATAGAATTATTAGTTATTTAAAATATCAATATCCTAAAGTATTGTACACACACGTACCAAATGAAGGAAAACGATCAGTATTTGAAAGATATAAATTTAAATACTTAGGTGCAAAAGCAGGTGTACCAGATTTATTAATATTTAAACCTAATAAAATTTATTGTGGCTTGGCAATAGAATTAAAAGTAGGGTACAATAAACCTACTGAGTCACAAAAGGAATGGTTAAAAAATTTAAAGGATAATAATTGGTTAGCATTATGTCTAAATAATTATGAAGAAATTATAGAAACTATAGATAAATATTTAAAAAATGTATAAAGTGTATTTTGATCAAAACAACCAAAAAGTTAGATGGACACAAACATCTACTGACAATTTACATTATGATTATCAATATGTTGGCGCAATGACTAGAGTTGAATTTGATTTATTAGTTGAGGTCTTATGGGAAATATTTGAAGATAAAGATATTCCTTTTGAAGATTTTAAAAAATATTTTAATGATATTAGAGTTTTTTGCGACAAGATAAAGGTCTTAATGGAATAATTAACGGACAATGAAAATTAATAAAATAATAAAACCTAAGCGTTTTGAACGCTTTACTGTAATCCCGTCTGCCATATTTAGATTTAAAAATATAAGTATTGGAGCTACAGGATTATACGCCTATTTGTTTAGTCATAATATAAATCAAGAAATTACAATTACATTTATTTGCAATCATTTTAGAGACGGTAGAGACGCTATCAATAGTAGATTAAAGGAACTTATTGATTCAGGTTTTTTAATAAGAGAAAAAGTTAGAGTTAAAGGTAAATTTGTTGGCACTAATTACATTCTTAATGACATACCACAAACTGAAAAACCACAGACGGAAAAACCACACGTGGTTAATCCTGAACAAAGTAATACTAATAATATATATACTAATAATAAAAGTAATATAAGTACTAAAAATAAAATGCCAAATAAATTTAGTGAAACATCTAAAAAGGCATTTGATTATTTTGTACAATTATTTCCAGAAAAAAATAAGCCAAAAACAAAGGCACAAAAAACTAAATGGCTAGATTGTTTAGATAAAATTGAAAGGCTTGATAAATATGATTTGCGTGATGTTTATGGTATAAGTAGAGATTTAAGAAATGATAGCTTTTGGAAAAATAATTTTTTAAGTATTTTAAAATTAAGAAACATAGACAAAAATGGCATAAAATATATAGATCGTTTTATGATAGCAAAAGATTTAAATGTTAATGATGTAAAGAAAAAAATACAAGGTGCTGTAAAGTTTTATAAATACAATGAAACAAATGGCAATACAGCTATAGGAGTGAAAACAATTAACGGTGATATAGATTATACAATGCTTAAAACAATGTTAAATAAAAAGGATATAGATATAATTTTAAATAACATAAATGACATTTGAAGATATATTTGAACTTGAAAGACAATTGGTTTTTCTTTTAAATCAAAGTGGTTGGAACTTAAATTGGGACAAAGATGAATTTAGTTTTTTTGATGCAAAAGGATATGATCAAAACGGTCAAAGTTGTATTGTAGAAATGAAATTTAGAAATCAATACTACTTAAATAAAATGTTAGAAGAAAAAAAATACAACAATTTAATAAACAATAAAAACTACCAAAAAAAATATTATGCTGTAGTTGATAACAAAGGATGTTTTGTGTATGATTTAGACAATGTAGATATAACATTAACTAAGTTAATAGAATGTCCAGTAAAAACAATAACCGATAAAAAAGTAACAAAAATTAAAAAAATAATTTTACTTTTACATCACGACTCAATGAAATACAATTACAAATTTTTTTAAACAATGAAACAATGTCTTATTATAATGATCTGTCAGAATTAGGAATAATACTGAAAAAAACAAGTGGCATATGTAAAGTCAAATGTCCTGAATGTTCACATATTAGAAAAAACAAAAAAGATACACCACTATCGGTAAATATAGACGAGGGTTTATATAATTGTCATAACTGTGGTTATTCTGGAAATGTTAAATTTAAAACAAAACCTGAATATATAGTACCTGTAAAACAAAATGCTGAAGTTACTGAGCGTGTTTTAAAATGGTTTGCTACAAGAAAAATATTAGAACCAACTTTAGTACATTGGAAAGTAGGCGAATCTTTAGAATATATGCCACAAGTACAAAAAAACCGTAGAGTTGTAAACTTTAATTACTACAGAGAAAATAAATTAGTTAATGTAAAATATAGAGATTCTGAAAAAAACTTTAAAATGGTTTCAGGTGCTGAACTTATATTTTATGGATTAGATAATATAAAAAATACTGATATAGTTTATATAGTAGAAGGTGAAATGGATGCCTTGAGTATGCACGAATCTGGCATTTATTCTGTTTGTAGTGTACCTAATGGAGCGAGTAAAGGAAACCAAAAATTAGAATATTTAGATAATTGCTATAAGTATTTTAAAAACAAAAAATCTATAATTATTTGCACTGATAACGATGAAGCTGGGTTAATGCTTAGAAATGAGTTAGCTAGAAGGTTTGGTTTTTATAAATGTAAGTATGTCGATTTTGGCGAGTTTAAAGACGCTAATGATGTTTTAATGTCTAAAGGCACAGAAGCACTTAGAAGTGTTGTTAAAAACGCTAAAAACTTCCCTCTGGAGGGTGTTTTAAACATAAACGATATATGGCAAAACGTGTTAAGCTATAATGAAAAGGGAATAAAAAATTATTCCATAGGTATGGGACAATCTGATGAATATTGGAAATTAGCATTTGGAGAATGGACGGTAGTAACGGGTATTCCGAACAGTGGGAAAAGTGATGTAGTAGACCAGATATGTTGTAATCTAGCTACAAAATATGGGTTTAGATGTGCTATGTTTGCCCCTGAATCATTTCCATATGAAGGACATATCAAAAGGATAGCAAATAAACTAAATAAAACTAATTGTAATACTGATCAGCTAAACAAAACTAAAGACTTTATAGAAGAACATTTTAATTGGATAAAAATTGATTTAGAAAATTTAACCTTAAAAGGTATTTTGAATGCATTTAAAGAGTTAGTTTTTCAAAAAGGTATAAACGTCTGTGTTATAGATCCTTACAATATGTTAGACCATTCAGCACAAAGAGATCACTCCTATGTAGGGAAATTATTAAGTGAAATAACTCAGTTTTGTCAACAAACTAAAACACATTTATTTTTAGTAGCACATCCTAGAAAAATAGAAACTATAGAAGGCACTTATAAAAAGCCTACTCTTTATGACATATCTGGTAGTGCGGATTTTTTTAATAAAGCATATAACGGATTAATTGTATATAGATGCATTGGTCAAAAATCTAAATACAAAAGTGATCTTGTAAAAATGTATGTAGAAAAAGTTAAAAGAAAAGAAAATGGTCAGCTAGGTGAATTTGAAATTGCACCTGATTTTAATGCAGGTGGTGTTTATAAACATTTGGAATTAGAAAAGAAAAAATTTGAAGTAATAAAAGATAATATACCTTTTTAATGACTAAACCACATTATAAAGCAATACAATGGTGTGTAAATAATAATATTTATGTTAGTGCATATCCTACTACTATAGGCACAAAAGTAGAAATAAATAATAATGGTAAAACCTTTATTTCACCTAATACTTATGGTAAGAAACAATTAGATTTGAAAATATGGGAATTATATTTGTATCTTTATGACCAAAATAATTAACAATGGCTAAGAGACAAAATCCAACACTTAAAAAAGCAATGATTAAAGCTCTGGAAAAATGTAAGGGTATTGTTACTACAGCTGCTAAGATGGCTGGCATAAATAGGACCACACATTATGAGTGGTTAAAAACAGACTTAGAGTATAAAGATAAAGTTGAATCATTAGAAAATCTTATTTTAGATTTTGCTGAAACTAATTTGCATCAACAAATAGAAGAAGGTAATACAACTGCTACAATATTTTTACTTAAAACAAAAGGACGCAAAAGGGGATATATAGAACGTCAAAACATAAAAGTCGAAGCTGACATTAATACAACTAAATTATCGCCTGAAGCACAACAGAAAATAGACGATATTTTAAATGACGAATATTAATGGAATAATAAAAGAGAAATGTCAGGATTCATTACTTTTTTTTACTAGGTATATATTTAAAGAAAATACTGGTAATAAGTTTGAAGTTGCTGAATTTCATAAAACTTTAGTAAACACCTTACAACGTGTTTATGATGGCGAAATAAAGCGTCTAATTATAAACATACCGCCACGTTATGGTAAAACAGAAATAGCTGTAAAAATGTATATATGCTGGGTGTTGTCAAAAAATCCAGCAGCTAAATTCATACATTTATCTTATTCTGATGCATTGGCATTAGATAATAGCTCACAAACTAGAGAATATTTACAATCAGATGCGTTTCAACGTGTTTGGGATATAACATTAAAAAAAGATAGTCAATCACAAAAGAAATGGTACACTACTCAAGGTGGTGGTGTTTATGCAACTGCTAGTGGTGGAGCAATAACAGGATTTGGTGCTGGATCTGGTGGCGCTATAATAATTGATGATCCTTTAAAGCCAGATGATGCAACTTCAGACGTAAGAAGATCATTTATAAATAATAGATATAATACAACAATTAGATCAAGGGTAAATGACCGAGATGTACCAATAATTGTTATAATGCAAAGATTACACGAAGATGATTTAAGTGGTTATTTATTAGATGGCAACAGTGGGGAAGAATGGCATCATTTAAAATTATCTGCAATACAAGAAAACAATGTACCATTATGGAAAAGTAAACATTCTTTTAAGGAACTAGAAGCAATAAGGCAAGCAGATAGATATACTTTTAGTGGTCAGTATTTACAAGAGCCTGCGCCATTAGAAGGTGGTGAATGGCGAATTGATTGGTTTAATATAATTAATAAAGCAGAAATGCCTAATGATATTAACTGGGAAATGTTTGTTGATGGTGCTTATACAAAAGACACAAAAAACGATCCAACAGGAATACAAATTAGTGGTAAAAGTGGTGAGAATTTATATATACTAAAAAGCATTGATAAATATTTAGAAATGCCAGAACTAAAAACTTTTATAAGTAATTTTATTAAAAACTGTGGTGTTAACATTAATCAAATACTTGTTGAACCTAAAGCATCTGGTAAATCATTAGTGCAATTATTAAGGCGGGAAACTAATTACAATGTTTCAGAATTGAAAACTGAATTTGTTAGATATTCAAAAATAGAACGTGCTAGAGCTTCATCACCATTTATTGAAGGTGGTCGTGTGTATTTGATTAAAGATCATTGGAATGATGGTTATTTACAACAAGTTAGCACATTTCCTAATGCAAAACACGATGAACATATTGATGTTACATCTTACTCAATAGAGCGCAATTTACTAAAAAATTTCTTTATTGTATAAATACTTTTAAATTTTGTATTTTTACAAAAAATTTATTATAAGCAAAAAAATATGGCTTCACTTTTTGACCGCTTCAAATCCATAATTAATAAAAATTCACAAAATACAGCTGAAGGATATAACAAAGCTATATATAATTGGCTTGGTGAATCAATAATCTGGAATCCAGAAAATGACGATTCTTATATTAATGAGGGTTACAGAAAAAACGCAACAGTTTATTCATTAGTTAATATTATTACAAAAGCTGCAACAACAATACCGTTTCAAATTTATGAAGTTAATAATGCTAATGATTATAAAAGATATAAATCATTAACAAGTGGTACTATTGATTCTACAGTAATGCAAAAGGCAATGATGCTTAAAAATAAGTCAATGGTAGAATTGCAAGATACTGAATTACATCAGTTATTAGAAAGACCTAACCCTGCTCAATCTTATAATAGTTTTATAACAGAATTAATTTCATTTGGTAAATTAACAGGTAATAGATATATATATGGTTTATCACCTGAAACTGGAAATAACGCGAATAAATATACAGAGCTTTATGTAATGCCTTCACAAATTATGGAAATAGTTAGTGGTGGTTTAATGAATCCAGTTGCTAAATACAAAATACAATATAATGGCACATATGAAATGGATGCCAGCGATATATGTCACATAAAAGATTTTAATCCTTACTATGACGGTACAGGATCACATTTGTATGGTCAATCGCCATTACGTGCTGGACTTAGATCTTTAACAACTAACAATGAAGCAATACAAACTGGTGTAAAATACTTACAAAACCAAACAGCTCGTGGTGTTTTAATGTCAGAAGAAGGTGACTTAAATGAAGTACAGGCACAACAATTAAAAGATAAATTCAGAAATCAATTTACTGGTTCTAATAATGCTGGTGAAGTTTTGATTACACCTAAAAAATTATCCTGGGTTAACTTTGGATTAAATGCTGCTGACGTGTCTTTAATAGAACAATACAACGCATCTGTTAAGGATTTATGTAATATTTATAATGTGCCAGTACAACTGCTTAATAATACAGATTCTAACACATATAACAATATGAAGGAAGCTAAAAAAGCATTATATCAAAATGCTGTTATTCCTGAATTAGTTAAAATAAGAGATGAGATTAATAGATGGTTATGTCCACAATATGGTGACAAATATAAGTTTGATTTTGATTTTACTTGTATTCCAGAATTGCAGGAAGAAAGCGATAAAGTAGTCGATCAATTATCTAAGGCGTGGTGGATTACTCCAAATGAAAAACGTGCTGTAATGAATTATAGCGAAGATCAAGAAAATGAATCTTTAAACGATTATTTTATTCCTGCTAACTTATTGCCAGTAAATGCCGAAAACATTGATATTCCTATTGAAGAAGATGTAAGGGAATCTCTTGATATAGATGTTTCAAAATTTTTAAAAGAAAATCCAAAAGAACATATTGACGATAAATTAGCTGTTCGTGATTTATTTACTACAAAAGAATTAGCCAATTTAAGAGCTATTGAAATGGGTGGTAGTGGATCGCATAAAATAGCAGGACATTATATGCCATTTAAAAGTCATAAAGAATATGTTAAAGCAAAGAGATAATTGGCAACGGGAATTTGAAAAGCAAATAGGAATTGCTGAAAGGCGTAATCTTCCTAAAATAAAAAAATTCTACAAAACAGAATATAAAAAAGGTGTAGATTCTTTTTTATCTATGAATCAAACTAATTTTGATGTTTTATTTAATGTGACTACATTATCTAAACTATATAGAGATTTATACCAAGATATAGGTATGCAATTTGCTAAATGGTATGCTAGACATTTTGATAAATATATATCAAAAGGAGTAAATCCAAGCCAATATGAATCATTTTGGATGGATAGATTCGCTTATTTTGGATCAATAATAGCAGCACAAAGAGTCACATTAGTTTCAAATACCGCTAAACAAACATTAATAGCACTTACGCAAAGATTAATGTCAGATCCTGAGTTTATGATGATGAGCTATGTGGAACAGGCGAGAATCTTAAACAGTAGATTTGGTCAATATTCTTTAATGCAGGCACTTAGATTAATTAGAACTGAAGGAACTAACATCGCTAATTATGCTACAATGCAAAGCGCTCAATCTATATTTCCAGCTTCACAATTAAAAAAAGAATGGATCGCTAGTTTTGATGATAGAACTAGAGATGCCCACGCAGAAGCAGATGGACAAATAGTAATGCAAGCTGATCCATTTCTAGTGGGTGGTGAGCAATTACAATATCCTGGTGATCCAGCTGGTAGTTCTACAAACGTTATAAACTGTAGGTGTAGTGTTGCTCCATTTCCAGTTGAAAATCCTGAAACTAATGTTTCAATTGACAATATTGGATTTGGGTTAGCTGGTCTTCTTACTTAGCTAAAATTTAAAATTTGTATATTTACAAAAATTTTTTCTATGAACACTATACTATACAAACAAGCTCCTATTGTAGAGCTATTAGATGCTGATGAAAACGCTGGAATAATTAAAGGTTACGGCTCTTACTTTGGTAACAAAGATTCAGACAGTGACATAATTGTAAAAGGCGCTTATAAAAAAACTATACAAGAAAATGGTGAGCGTGTGAAATATTTATATCAACACGATATGAATCAGCCAATTGGTAAAATGAAAGAGTTGTATGAAGATGATAAAGGATTAGTATTTGTAGCGGAAATAGCAAAAACACAATTAGGTAAAGATGTAGTTCAATTAATGAAGTCAGGAGTAATTACTGAAAATTCTGTAGGCATAATGCCAATACAAAAACAAAATAAAGGCGATTACAGAGAGATTAGCGAAGTTAAATTATATGAAATTAGCGCTGTTACATTAGCTGCTAATGATCAAGCAAAAATATTAGATGTCAAAGGTAATATAGATTTAGATAAATTATCAAAGAGATATGACAATCTAAGTAAACTAATAAGAAAAGGAGATATATCCGATGAATTAGGATATGCTATCGAAGCTGAAATTTTAAAACTAAAATCATTATTTGTAGAGTTCACGAAGCCGACAGAAGAAGTCACTTTGCCGAATGTTGAAGCTAAAGCAAATGATTTAGATATATACAACTATTTAATTAATTCCTTAAAAACATAAAAATGGAAGAAAACGTTAAAAATCAATTAGATCAGTTAAACACTGCTATTGATTCAAAAATTGAAAAAGCTAAAGACATTGCTGTAGAAGCATCTGTTGTACAAGCTGACGAAATCGTTAAAAGCCAAGTGTCAGAAATGACTACTAAGTTTAACGATAGACTAGATGCTATTGAAGTGTCTAACAAAAAATCATTTGATGCTAACCAGCCAAGAGATTTTAAATATGCATTAGGTGTAGCTTTAAAAGAAGGCGCAATTGATTCATTAACTAAAGGAAACTCAAGAAGTGCATCATTTCAGATTAAAGCTGATATGACTACAGGAGCTGACTTTACAGGTGAAGTAATTCCAGCTGATAGAGTACCAGGATATTTTTTCGATCCTACTAGACCAGTACACGTAAGAAGTTTAATTTCTGGTGGTTCTACTGTAAGTGATGTAATAAGATATGTAACAGAGTCAGGATATGCTAACAACGCTGCACCAGCTGCTGAGGGAGCAACATTAGCACAATCTGATTTTGATATGACAGCATCAACTGCATTAGTACAAAAAATTGGTACTTACTTCAGAATTTCTGAAGAAATGCTAGCTGATACGCCTCAACTAACATCTTATTTATCTGCAAGAGCGCCAGAAAAATTATTAGAAATAGAAGATACACAACTTCTATCTGGTAATGGATCTGCTCCAAATCTAAGTGGTATCATTGGTGCTTCTGCTGATTTTGATGTATCTTCAGGCGGTGCATTCTACCAAGCTGTAGAAAGTGCTAATGAATTTGACGTTATTGTAGCTGCTTTAAATCAATTAAGTCTTGCTAATTATAGCGCTGATTGTATCCTATTAAATCCAACTGATTTTCATAAGATATTATTATTAAAAGATACAACTAACAACTATATTAAGGATCAAGTATATGCTGGGTTACAACCAACATTTATGGGTGTTAAAGTTATCTTAAACACTGCTATGACAGCTGGATCTTTCTTAATTGGAAACTTTGCTGCTGGTTCACAAATGTGGATTAGAGAAAACCTAAACGTAGAGTTCTTTAGAGAAGATGGAACTAACGTAAGAGATGGTTTTGTTACAGTAAGAGTATCTGAAAGAGTTGCTTTAGCTAACTATTTGCCAAATGCTTATGTAAATGGCGCATTTAGTACAGCAAAAGCTGCGCTAGAAACTCCGTAATATAATAATTACACTAACTAAAGAGGGCGCTTCGGCGCTCTTTTTTTTTGCCTAATCTTATCTGTAAAACAATAAAATGAAAAAAATCTTTAAAATAAAATGAAAAAATATTTTGTATTTTGAAAATAAATGTTATCTTTGTATAGAACAACAATAACAATTAAATTATATATTATGAAAACTAAATTTGAAATCGGGAAAATTTATAGAGGAGTTAGCGGAGTTGGTACTATCGACTTAACAGTAATTAAAAGAACAGCAAAAACATTATGGGTAAAAACTTGTTTTGGTATTGATATGATTAGAGTAAAAAATAATTGTATATCTGAAGAAAATGTTAAATTTAGAAGTTGGTATTGTGGTTCAAACGATATTTATAAAGAAGAACAAATGTTAAAAGATGCGTATTATCAAGCGTATGAATATTAATTATAAAAACAAAACAATGAAATCAATAATCACATTTATAAAAAAAGACAAAGACAATTGGAAATGGCTATTAGGTTTTTATGCATTAGCCACAATATTATGTTTAATTTTAACAATACAAATATAATGGACGCAAGAGATTACTTAGATACTTTATTAGATCCTTACAACATATTTGAACACGAATGTCCAGTATGTGGTAGACCACAAAATTTTAAAACTGCTTGTAGTTCAATTTGTGAAGAAGCTGAAATGATATGAATAAAAAACAAATTAATTTTTGGTTAAGTGTTTTATTAATTTTTTTTACTATAAGGCAAGTATTATTATATTACGATTTTTTAGGTGCGTTATTTTTTTTAATTTTAACCTTAGCTGTTTTAAATAATAGAAATATATAGTTATTTGTTAGTCTGAAAAAAACCAGCTGTTTTAATTGATAGTTGGTTTTTTTGTATATTAGAGCGTGGACAACAATATGCGAGGCTGTTACGCTGAATACAAATTTGCTACTATGGCAATGGAATGTAATATGCTAGTATCTATGCCACTTCTTGATTCATCGCCTTACGATTGTATTGTTGAGCTTCCTAATGGTAAGCTAAAAAAAATACAAATTAAATCTACAAATAAAAGCGAACACCCTAAAGGTATTCATATTACTTTACGATATTCTGATATTAGCTATACTACAAAAGAAGTTGATTATTTTGCAATATGGATAAATGTACGGAATGGATTTTATATAATTAAAAATAATGGTAAAATGTCTGCATTTAGAATATCTAAGAATGGTAAATATTCAAAAAATTTTAATAACTTTGCTGAAATTGTTTAATTTTATTGTTTTCATTGTCGAAAAGGTGCTGCAAATTTATTGTGGCACTTTTTTTTTATCTTTACAAAAAAGAATATTATGAAACTAAATGTATTAATGCCTTTAAATCACAAAGGCAAAGTTTATAAAAATGGTGATTCAATAGAAGTACCTGTTGAGAAAGTAGCAATATTTATTAATAAGGGGTGGGCAGCTAAATTTGAAAAGAAAGAAGCTAAGCCAAAAAAAGTAACAAAAGAATTTAAAAAAGATTCTATAGAAACTAAAAACGATGCGACAAATAAAGATTAATTCTGTAACAGGTAGTGAAATAATAACAACATCTGAGGTTAAAGACTATGTAAGAATAGATACTACTGCTGATGATACTATTATATCAAGAATGATAGTGCAAGCTAGAATATGGTGTGAAAATTATATTTCAAAAGATATAGTAGCAAAAACTAGATCTTATTACATACCCGAAACTAATTCAGGTATATTTGATTTGCCTTTTGCACCTGTTGCTAGTATTCAATCAATTACTATAGATAGCACAACTGCTACATATGAAGTTTTAGGTTTAGATAACGAAACTATAGAATTAGATGCTGGTCCTACTAGTAAGGTTCAAATTAATTATACTACTTTAGGATTATCGGATGACCTTCTAAAACAAGCTATGTTACAGTTAGTGTCTACTTATTACGACAATAGAGCTGATTTTGTAAGCGATACAAAAGGATCTATTGATGAAGTACCTAGCTCAACAAAAAATATTTTAAACTCATATAAAACAATGTTTTTATAATGAATGCAGGTAAACTAAATCAAAGAATAACTATAAAGAGATTAACTAAATCTAGCGATGGTTTTGGTGGATTTAATTCTACATTATCAAATGTTAAAACTTTGTGGTGTTCTTTAAAAGAAACAAGCGGAGAAGTTAAAGATGAATTTGGTAAACGTGAAAGATATGTAGAAGTTGAGTTATTAGTTAGAAAAAAATCTGCTGATGACATTACAATTGGCGACATATTTATAGCAGAAGGTAATACTGATGAATTTAGAATTAATAATATGTATCAATCTAAATTAGATTTTTATGTTGAAATTAAAGCTACAAAAATTGATTAATGAAAGCTAATATAAAAATAAAACAAAGCGATTTGAATCAACTAAATAAAAAATTAAATTTTTTTAAAGATTTTGATAAAAAAGTTTTATCAAGTGAGTTAGGAAGGACTGCTTTAGATATTTCAAGATTAGCAAAAAGAACAGTTCCTGTTGATACAGGGGGTTTAAAAAATTCTATAACAGCTGAAATACAAGGCAAGACTGTTTCTGTTGTAGTTAATAAAAATTATGCGCCTTATATAGAATTTGGCACAGGAAGTATGGTGAACATAGATGATATGGTAGCGCTAGGAATACCGCCTAGTTATGCTATGCAATTTAAAGGAAAAGGATTACGTGAAGTAAATTTACCAGCAAGACCATTTTTATTTAGTAGTGCCAGGATAGAATTTAATAATTTATTAAATAGGTTAAATAATAGAATTAAAAAAATAAGATAATGTTAGAAGCTATTCATTACGTCAGAAAGGCTATTATAAGCAAATTAACAAACAATGTTAGTATAGACAGTAGTATAGTCCAAATTTATAATAGAGTGCCTAATAACGCTTTATATCCGTTTATACGTGTATATTCTGTTTCAAATAATGAGATAGATCAAAATCAAACACAATACAATTTTGAAACTATAACAAGAATAGAATGTGTTACTCGTTTCGTTTCTGACGATGGTGGTGAATTAGATGTTAATTTAATGATGTCGCAAGTTTTACAACAGGTGAGAACAAGACCAAACAATTATATTGATTTAAGTACAGATGGTTTTAGTGTTTATACTAGCGTCAATGCTGGAATAACATACTTAACTGACGATCTAAGTGATCATACATATTACAGAGCAATATTAGAATTATCAAACAAAATAACACAAAATTAAAAAATGTCACAACCTCAACAAATATCTGAACAATCAAAAGTAACTTTAGATTTAAAAACAATGGGGTTAATTGTAGGATTCACCATAAGTTTAGCAACTACTTATTTTTCTTTAAAAAGTGAGATAATTTTAGCTAAAGAACTTCCTAGACCAGAAATAACAGCATTAGAATTTTCATACAAAGATGAATTAATTAGATCTAGCTTAGAAAAAGCAATACTACAAGTCAATAATATAGAAAATGACGTTAATGAAATTAAAGAGTCATTAGCTAAAATGGACGAAAGGTTATATGAAATTAGCACAAAATGAAAAAATTAATTGTAATAGGTGTTTTTATAACTAATACAATATTTTCGCAATCCTATAAAGATGGTGTAAGTATTGTCCAGTACAGTGCGCCATTTGTAATTGAAGCTGAGTTATCTTTAAATACTTTTAGAAATCATAATACTCACACTTTTTATTTAGACAAAAACCCAAAAATATTTAATAAAGAAAATATAAAATCTTTACCCACTATTTGTTTATATAATAATGGTGAACTAATTTTGAAAATCGAAAGTGGCATATCTTTAAAATTACCAGAAAATTCAAAAAATAAAATAGAAAAAGAAATTGATAAATTATTAATTAATAAATTTTAATAAAATGAAAAAAATAATAATTAAAATGAAATCATTATGGAATTCATTTTTATATAAAATAACATTTAAAAACTATAAATAATAAAAAATTATTATTACTATTATTAAATTATAAAAGATGACAAAAAATTTTACTAAAAAAGAATTTGATTCAAATTGTGGTTGTGAAATGCCTATTAATGTATATCATAATATTGTTAAAGTTGCTAATCAATTACAAGTATTAAGAAACGAATTACAAAAACCAATACACGTTAACAGTGCTTATAGGTCAGAATGTTGGAATGCTAAAATAGGTGGCGCTCATAAAATAGATGAAAAAGGCAATCGAATAGAAACATCTCAACACGTATTTGGTAGGGCTGCTGATATTGTTGTAAAAGGAATGACACCTTTAAAATTATCAAAAGTAATAGAGAGACTTATACTTAATGGAGATATGTTGCAGGGTGGTTTAGGAGTTTATGAAAAAAAAGGATTTGTACATTATGATATAAGAGGAACTAAATCAAGATGGAATGGGTAAAAAATTATTTAAAGAAACTAAAATTGGCAAATTTTTATCAGCAAATGGGTCTGGTATAGTTAATTCTTTAGGTGATGTATTACCTAATAATGGTATCTTTGGTTTAGTGAAAAATCTTATAGATAAAGACGAC
>TARA_R110000744_G_scaffold117411_5_pt1 | contig 24090 bp, 23 predicted proteins | sample TARA_R110000744 | Tara Oceans TARA_R110000744 (sample SAMEA4398083) | marine metagenome | biome: Polar Biome; feature: [DCM] deep chlorophyll maximum layer (ENVO:01000326); material: water (ENVO:00002006), including particulate matter (ENVO:01000060) such as... | depth 36 m | reverse complement strand
GACACGGAACAATAGGACAATTTGGAATAGATGAATAATGCCATTGGTAAAATTAACAGCACCAGCTGGAGTAACTACAGAAGTAACTGATTACCAAGCTGCCATGCGTTATACAGACGCAGACAAAGTTAGATTTCGCTACGGTCAACCTGAAAAAATAGGTGGTTGGGCTAAACGCGACGCGTTTTCTTCTGCATCTTTTTTAGGAATACCTCGTAATATATTCCCCCACAGGGATACAAACGGTGCAAAATTAATTTATTATGGAACAAGCACCCACGTATTTGTAGAATACGGTAACGTAAATTATGATATTACACCTTATAGAACAGATCCTGCAACTTTAACAAACCCTTTTGCAACAGCAGCAGCAGGTTCAAGTACTATCACCGTTACACATGCAAACCATGGGGTAGCTAACACTAGCCCATCATCTCGTGTGGTAATAGCATCAGTAGGTTCGGCAGTTGACGGAGTAACAGTAGCAGCTGGAGAATATTTGGCTGTATACGTAAATACAAGCACATACACACTAACTGCTGTATCTGGTGGATCAGGTAGTCCTGGCATAACTGGAACAGCAGGATCAGGTTCTACAGCAGGCGGTGGTTCAGTTGTACTTAGATATTTAACAAACAACGGGCCAGATGATGGTCTTACAGGTTTTGGTTTTGGTGCAGGTTTATGGGGTACATCTTCTTGGGGTACAGCACGTTCTACTTCAGGTATCGTATTATCACCAAGAGTTTGGTCAATGGATGCTTGGGGAGAAGACATTGTAGCATCAGTAGGTGGTGGCGAAGACACAATATATTATTTTGATGCCAGCGCTTTCATAGCATCAACAGGCACAAGAGGAACTACTTTAGCTTATTATGTAACTAGCATTGGTGGAAGTGCAACACAAATACCAACTAAAGTTGGGCAAGTATTAGTATCTACACCAGATAGACATTTATGTGTATTTGGTACAACACCAGAAGGTTCAACAGATTACGACAGAACAACAATAAGATTTGCATCTCAAGAAAGTTTAAGCGTTTGGAATGCACTGATTACAAACACAGCAGGTTCACAAAAACTTGGTACAGGTACAAACATAGAAGCGGCAGAAAAAGGTCGTGGTCAAATATACGTATGGACAGATGTAGACTTATATGGTATGCAATTTGTTGGCCCCCCTTTTACCTTCTCATTTCAACAACTCGGTGAAGCATCAGGAACTATATCCAAGAATGCAGCAGCCATGATTGAAGGGGGCACGTTTTGGATGGGTACAAATAACTTCTATGCATATGACGGTGCGGTATCAACTTTAAACTGTCCCGTGCTCAATAGAGTATTTGACGACTTTTCACAAACACAAAGAGAAAAAGTATTTGCAGCACAAATTATAGAATTTAATGAAGTGTGGTGGTTTTATGCATCCGCTTCATCAACAGAAATTAACAAATACGTTATATACAACTATATTGACCAAACATGGTCAGTTGGTTCATTAGAACGTACAGCATGGACAGACGCAGGTATATTTGCAAGCCCTATTGCAGTTGATTCAACTAACAAGAAAGCATTCAGTCACGAATCGGGAAGTAATGATGACGGATCAGCGCTAACAGCTTCTTTAGAAACAGGTTTCTTTAGTGGAGATGAGAATGGAGATAATATCATATTTATAAATAAAATTATACCAGACACAACATTTTCGCAAGGCACATCACTTAACTTTACATTAAAGACTAAGAGATATCCAAATGATTCTGAAATAACTAAAGGAGCTTTTGCTGTAACATCTAGCACAAAGAAATTAAACTTACGTGCAAGAGGTAGATCTTTTCAATGCAAATGGGAATCCACAACTACAAACACAGCATGGCGATTAGGTACTTGGCGTGCCGAAGGTCAAGCGGATGGAGTTAGATAATGGCGTATAATCCCATGGATTTAAGTAACATAGGTAATTGGATGAGACAAGAATCCAATATTGGAAAATTACAAAAACAACCTGCATTTAATTTTGGTACAGGCGGTGGTACAAATTTACCAGCATTTCCAATGCAACCCCCACAGCAATCCCAACCCGTATTACCAAATCCATCACCTATTCAAACACCTACACCTGCACCATCACCTATTCAAACACCACAACCAGCTATGCAAAACCCTGCACCTGAACAAATTGGGCAACAACCAGTAGTTCAAGCAGCAACTCCTACAAACCAAGCTGATCCTTATCAGGGTATACTAAGTTTGTTAACTCAACTTCAAGCAGGTATTACAGCGTTACAAGGCAATTTTAATACTACAAATCAAACAGGAGGCTTGCCCTCTTTGTTAGGAGAATAAATGGGATTATATACTAAAGGAGTTTACCCAGAGCTTTCCTATCAAGAAAGAAAAAATAACACAATCTTTGCTAGAACATATGATGCTCTTATAAACATGTTAAGATTACGTGATCAATCAGAAGGTAAAATACCTGTACGTATAGCAAGTGAAACAGAACAACGTTCTACGAGTTGGTTTTTAAGTTAATGGCTATTGTATATACAAATGCTAAAGCGGTATTGACAGACAACGGTCTTACAACTTTGTACACAGCGGCAAGTGATACTACTTCTATTCTTAAATCAATTAGAGTGTCTAATGTAGATTCAACAGATTCTGCACAAATAGCCACTTTCCTAGTCACCAGCGCAGGGGTTAGTTACACACTAGAAAACGAACGTACAATACAAGCGGATTCATCGGATGAATTATTAAAGGTATCAAATGATAGCTTTCACTCCGCCCCCCTTGTCTTGCAAGAAACAGAATTATTAAAAATAAAGAAGTCAGGCTCAGCAGAAATTAATGTTGTAGCTAGTATTATGGAGGTTACAGATGATACAATTGCATAGTGCCCCCTTTACTTCTCAACTATTATGGAGTATAATATAAGAATATGGCTAGAGGTATAGAAACACTGGCAGGCCCAGTTTCAGAAAATGACGTAATTATGAGAGAAAATGAAGCTCCAGTAGGAGCAGCAGCTCTTATGAATAAACAAGTACGTAAAAATGTACCTGGTTTTTACAAGTTACCATCACAAGAAGATGAGACACCTGGTTACATGAAAGCGGCAGAAGCTGGAGTAGATCAAGATATGGCTCAAATGGATACTATAAACAACATGGCAGGCGCTTTAATGAGACAAGGTGTAGATGCTAGTGGCATGAATCCAGATCAAATAATAATGTTATATGAACAATTAATGGGTTCTATGTCACAAGATGCAGACCAATTTGGTGTTACAGATGCTGGGGATATGTTAAATGAAATGGCACCTGACGGTGAGAAATTAGCATACATTGATGAAGAAGAAGCAGGCATACTATCTATGCTCGGTGGCTCTGGTGAATTTGATCCTTTAACTGGTATACCTTCTTTCAAAAGAAAACGTACAAGAGACCAACGCAAAGCAGATAACATTCGTAATGAAACTCAAAGACGTATCAATCAAGGTGATACAAGCTCATACGTACAAAGACAAATAGACAGAAACCCAGGCCAGTTTACTAATATTGAAAATGTAACTCAACAAGATTCAAGTGGAACTGAATCACAAAAAGAGATAAGAAGAAAAGCAGAACAATCTTATTTAGGTGGTCAACCTTATAAAAGTAAAAAGTCATTACAACCAGAACAATCTTTTAAAGATAAGGTAACTAATTCAGTTATGGATTTTTTTAATCTAAACCGTGAAGATGTTCCAGGCAGTGAACCTATTAATGCTGAAAAAACAAATAAATTAAATCAAATATTAAATAAATATGAAAAACCACCTAATTACTTTTCAGGAATACCTGGGCCATTTACTTTTGGTAAAGGTATGGTGGATTCAATAACTGCAGGTAAATATAGAAGACCTGAAACACAAAAAAGTGGATCTAGCACTCAAACTTTAGAAGATGATGAAAGAGGTTTGACCTTATCAGGACTAGAGGATGCGTTAAGAGAAGAAGGTTTATTTGGAGATTTCAAAGCTACCAAGCCTAGAGAATTTTATGAAATGTTTGGAGCACCTCAAACAACAGGTGGATTAAAAGATTTTGGTCAAAGCAGAATTTTAGATATAGATGGTAAAACAGATGCTCAAGGAAATGTTATACAAAAAGCATTGACAGGTGAAGATCGTAAAGAAGCAATTAGATACAATAATGCTATATACAATGCAAGAGACGCTGGACGAGATGGTAATAATAATAATTTATCCAACATATCTTCTCCAGGTTTTAACACACCAGGAATGGAAACAACTCCAGGTGTTGTACCTAAAAAAGACGCTTATAAATTTAACGTAGGAGGAACTATGCCTTACACTGATGCAAAATATACAGGTGGTAAAGAAATGCAAGTTCCAATAGGTAAAAGAATGCAGTTAGATGAAGCAGGAAAAATGAAAACAGCACCAGCAAGCGCGGCAGATATGATGAAATATGCAACAGTTGGTGGATATAATCAATTAGAAGATTTTAACAACTATATAAATAGAAGACGAAAGTTTTTAGGTGAAGAAGAACCAGAATATTTCGATGAAGAAGGAAACGTTATAATGACAGGAATGGGGGCATAATGGGAATGTTTGATTTTATGTTTGGGAGTAAAAATCCTCCTCCTGTAACAACTACAGACACACGAAATATACCAAAATATATAGCAGAACCAACTGCTGATATTATTGGTGAAGCAATGGATGTTGCTAAAGAAGGTTACTCAGCTTATAAAGGCCCACGTTTAGCAGGTTTAACTAAAGCAGAAAAAGATGCAATGACACAAGGTCTCGGCATGGCTGGGATTGGTGGATTGCGCGGAGGTCAGGCATTTACTGCGGCACAACAAGCAGGTGCTCCAGCACTAGCGGGTGTACCAGCTTACATGACTGATTACCAAAAAAGGGTAGCAGACATTGCGGCAAACCAAATGAGAGATCAATCAGCAAGAGAACAACAAAACATCGCAGCTCAAGCAGTTGGAGCAGGGGGGCTGGATTCCACTCGTTTTGCTGTACTAGAAGCTGAAAGACAAAAGAATTTAGGTACAGGCATCGGTGATTTATATACTAAAGCACAAGCTAATGCATATACTACTGCTTTAAATGCAGCACAAAAAGATAGAGGTCAACAATTAGAATCAGCAGTAGGTATGGGTACTACGGCACTACAAGCTCAAAATCTTGGTATGTCAGATGTACAACAACAACTCGGTATAGGCGCGTTGCAAAGAGGCCAAGAACAAAGCGCTCTTGATGTCGGTTACACTGATTTCTTAGAAGAAAGAGATTATCCAAAAGATCAACTTGGATTTGTATCTAACATCATAAGAGGGGCACCAATGCCTACTTCATCAACTAGAACAACACCAGGCCAAACACCAGCACCGTTCTTCCAACAAGCAATGGGACTGGGGGCACAAGGTTTAGGTATAGCAGGCAATCTTGGCTGGAACCCATTAGCACCGAAATAGGATAGAGTATGAGCGTATTTGACGAGTTTTTAGATATATTTGGTTTTGGAGATTCTGAAACTCCTGATATACAAGGGGGGCCAAAATATAATAAACCTAAATCAGACAAAAGTAAAAAGAAAGGTGGAACTGCATTAAACAATGAAATTAATGACTTTTTAAAAAAAGATCCAGCTGAAAGAAGTTTAAAAGATTTTTACAGTCTTTTAGGAGATATTTCTAGAACAGATAGACCTACATTTTTAAATCCAACCAAAGAACGTCTTCTTGTTGCCTTAAATTCTCAATTTCCAAATCGAGGGGCAGGTGATAATGCAAGCAAAAGAGATGCACTTAGAACTCCTAGGTTTGAAGGATTTATGAAAAATTCTAAAGGTGAGATTGTACCAAAACCTTTTGAGAAAGATGATATAACAGCAGCTATTCAACGTGGCGCTGTTACTAAAGCTACCAGAGAACAAGTTGAAAAAGATAATGCACCTTATGAAGGGCCGTTTGGTAAACTTGGAGAATACTTTTCAAAAAACGCAGATAAGCGTGATGAATTATTTGATTACATAAGTTCCGTAGGACAACAACTAGTTAGACCAACTAACCCAGGAGAAGCAAGAGGTTTTCTTAGCGATGTATCTGCTGGATTAGGAGCAGGTGAAGCAAAAATTGCTAGCAAAGATGCCGCTGCTTTGGACTCATTAGTTAAACGAGGACAATATGCACAAGCAACTAACCCACTTCAGAACTATACTTCTAAAATGAAAGAAATTAGATCAGAAGCAATTAACTTAGGTCTTGAACCTGGTACAAAAGAATATACAGATTATGTAGGTGGTAGACTTAGAGGCGAAGGCGTTTCTGAAGAAATAAAAAATACAGTAGATACTCTCGATACTTTAAGATTACAAAAAGTAACTAGTCCAGATTCTGCAGAACAAATTGATAAACAAATTAAAATGCTAGAAAATAAGTTAACAGCTTTATCTACTGGCGGTACGGGTACTATGGGAAGTTTTGATGATAATATGATATCATACTTAGGTACTTAAATAAAAACCAAGGGGCGTGCCCCTGAATACATTGTAGGGAATTAAAATGGCGCAAGGCGTTAAGTATATTAACTTTGACGAAGTAGAGGGAGCACCTCGTCTTGCAATACCTGAAGAGTTTGATCAAACTCAAATAGACAATTACCTCAAATCTGAAAAAGTAGAGAACGCCATGTTTGAAAAGGGCTTTCTATTTAAGTACGGCCTACAACCAGTTGACATGCTTCAACCAGAAAACCTTGACGACGGTAGTTTTAAAGCAGGTTTAAAAAAATCTTATAAAAATATAAAAGCATTGGGCGAGGGACGTGTAGCTGCATTTAATCAATTTATTGGCAATAAAGAAAAACAACAAGAAGCAATACGTGTAGCACAACAATACCAACTAGATACAGCAGCTAACGCTTATAGGTATGACCCTGAAACAGGTAAAGTAATTCCAAGACCTAACACTATAGAAGATATTTTTGCAAGTGAACAACAACTAACAGCATTTACTAGATATGTAAAAGGTACTATGGGTAGTGCGGCGGCTAGTAGCTTACCTACTCTATTATTATCTGCTTTTGGTGGTGCTGTGGGATTTTTTGCTGGAGGCCCCCCAGGGGCAGCTGGTGGAGCAACTGTGGGTGCACTGATGTCTGGTTATATGTTTGGTGTTGGGGAAAATTACTTAGCACAAGCAGAAGAAACAGATGATCCCAATCTGGGTATATCCTTAGCTTTAGCTATTCCGTATGCCGCCGCAGAGCGAATTGGTATTGGTGGAGTTGTACCTTCTTTAGTTAAAACATTGGGTAAAGGTGGTGCATTAAAAGCACTAGCAAAACCCGGTGGCCTATTGCATGAAGTAGAAAAACAAATAGCTGGAAAAGGATTTAAAAGATTTAGCGGCGAAATTGGTAAAGGAATGCTTAGGACTGGTGCTGAAGAGTCATTAGCGGAAGCAATACAAGAAACAGTTACAACAACTGCTGGTGGTTTGGAAGCAGGCAAAAGTTTTGAAGAATTATATGGTAACAAGGACTTTGCAAAACAATTAGGTGAAGCCGCAGCAGCTGGTTTCTTTGGTGGTTTTGGTTTTGGTGCTTTAAATCCAACATTGAAACAAGTAAAATCTTTAAGCGATCAACGTGGTGTCCAAAAAGATTTAAAAGGTGGTGGGGGCACATTTGATTTAGATACTTATGAAGGCAGCGCAATGAACCGAGCTGTGTTTGGCGGAGTATTAGACAAGAATTTAAAAATAGGAAGTACAGTTCTTTTAAAAGAAAGACCTGATTTAATAGGCCCTAAACATTTTAAGAAACCTAAATTTAAAGTATTAGGTACAACATTAAGAGACGATCAAGTTAATTTTGTTTTACAATCTAGAGACATAGAAGCAGCTACAGTTTTTGTGCCAATTGATCAAATAGATAGAGTCACAGTTGTAGCGGATGAAAGTACTGGGGGTGGTGACCGTGAAGAAAACTTTACTTACAACCAACAATCTGAAGAAGAAATTGCAAACAACGACCAACAAGTAAACAACTATAAACAAAACAAAAAAACTATGCAAAGAGAAGGGCATATGAGTAGCCGCACGGAATCAGCGGTTGAGGAAAAATTAGGTGGTAGAGATAAAATTATAGATGATGTTGTAACTGAGATTGAATTTCAAAGAGATTCTCAAAAAGAGAGCATGACTGAGGAAGGGCCTATAGATTTTATAGATAATGCATTTAAAAAATATGATGCTTTTTCAGGTGCCCGCCTTAGAGAAGAGGTGGCAAAAGACTATACTTATTGGAAAAGAGAATCATTTAACAATGAAGCAGAGGGTACAGTTGGAGAAAATAAATTATCAAAAACTGATGAAGATACATTAACAGAGTTGGGATATAATGATGGCCAAAGAGGTATAGATTATATTAATAAACGTAGATCAAATGTTACCAAAAAAGGAAAAAATAAAACAGAAGGCCGCGAAGAATTAGATGAAATTATTAAATCTGCCCAAACAGAAAATCCTAAAAGATTTGGTATGGTACCTGCTGATAAAGGGGGGCCGGTTGAGGTAGAACGAATAGTTGGAGAAAAGATTTCAAGAAAAGAACCTATAACAGCAGAAGAAAGAGCCAGTCTCAGTGGTGACAGATTAATTAATGTAATCAAATACAACCCACGTACTTATACAGAAAGTTCTACATTTGAAGATTTATACAATGTACCACTGCAATCTAGAATTAGAGATGCACTTGAGTTGGGACAACACTTAGATTCTCGAGGTTGGAAAAACAAAAATATAAAAAGCAAAACCATGACACAAGCAATTGCCTCTTTTAATAGTACAATCGCAACTGCTAAATTTGAATTTGGTTTAATAAGTAAAAGTTATAAACAAGCAGTTCAAGCTAAAAAAGATTTTTTAAACACTGAGTTACACACACTAGTGAATCCATTTGCACCAGCAGGGACATTTTCTTTAATACCTATTTTATCTCCGAAAGCTGTTAGACAAGCTGAAAGAGAAGTACAAAAATTAAAAGCAGACAGTCGGTCTCGTTCTGATAATCCAGAAATAAGCGGGCCAATCATACAAAAAATACAAGCTTATGAACACATAATAAAGCACACACCATACTCACGTAAACAATTAAACACTTTATTAAAAAGCATGAGTTTGGATCCCATCTTAGATTGGGAAACATTTACAGATTCTAAATTAAAAAGTTCTCTTACAGCTTATACCAAAAAAGTAAATAGAAACAGAGCCGAAGTTAAAAAAACTCCAGTTAAATTAACTTATACACAATTAAGCAAAGGCGATGGCACTACTCCAACAAACCCAGGAATAACAGAAAGAGTTGCAGAATCTAGAATTGCTATAGCTGCGGCTTTTAGGGAAATGTTAAATAAATTAGGTTTGCCTGGCATAGATTTAGGAATACAAAGAAGGTTAGAAGGTGTAAATACACAAGGGGAGTTTAGAAAACCTACATTCAAAGGAGAATTATTTCTTCAAGATACTATAGCAGAGTATGAAGAAGCTGATGGATATAGTCAATCCACTGATTTATGGACTCAACATTTCAGACTAATATCAGTGGCTTTTAATTTAGATGAGTACATAAAACTAAAAAATTACCCACTAGATAAACAAGATAATGCTAGTGTAAATAACTACAGGAACTATCAAAACAGAGCTGCTGGCATGTTAAGAAAAGCAAAGAAAACTTTAAACCATGAAGTCGTACATGCTTTAAAAGATGGCAAAGCATTTACAGATACAGAATGGCGACTGTTAACTAAAATTGCTAAAGAACAATTCTTGCCTATGTATTTACCAAAAAATAGCAGTCTACGTAGGTTTTATATTCGCCAATTTAAAGAACAACGAAAGAACGATTCTACCATATCTATAAGTATAGAAGATCAATTAGTGGAAGAAGCTATAGCCAGAGCATTTGGTGATTTTGCAGTAGGTAATGCAGTATCTAAATATGTGGATTTAGAATACAACAATAAGAACAAAGCAATAGAAAGTAAAATACAAAAAATATTTAGAAAAATTAAAGCTTATTTATTATCTTTAGTTTATGGTTTGAAGACTACAGGTTTTAACAGCCCACTAGATATTTTTGATAAAATACAAGCGGGTATTGTAGGAGCAAGAGTACGTACAGATTATGAAGCAGTTGACATGGCAACCCATGCTGATATAAATCAAATGGTTATGGAGTCTGCAGGCGGCGACATAATATTAACCAATAAAATGGAATACAATACTTTAAGTAGGAACATATTACAAGATGTTTATTCTAATTGGTTAAGTCAATACATGGAAGAAACAGATTATAAAAATATTGATATTAAATTTTCTACAGACATAAACAAAGTTAGATGGTCTATGGAATCTGACTCAATGGGGGGAATGTCAATATTAGCCCCATACACTGCTATGTACACTCCAATGTCAGTAAAACAATATCAAAGTTTAGTCCCTTATTTAGATTACAAAGATCAACGTAGTACTCGTTCAATTAAAGTTCTTACTAAAGGAATTAAAAATAATAAACCAATTGGTGCACCTATGTTGGAAATAGATATTAATTCCAACACATTAGTTGGTAGAGTTGTGAGTCATGAAGGACGCCACAGATCTTTTTCAACAGGGTTATTACATGGTGATCAAACTGTAATGCCTGTAGCTACAGTCTTTAGGATTGACAGTGATATAGTAAAAGACAATCCACAAGGCAGACAAGACCCTGTTAACAAAAAAATAATTGCAGATTTTATTGAAAAAGGCACAATACAAACACAATATGATCCTAGCAATACACAATCTACATCTAAGTTAATTGACAAAGTATTTCAAGAGTATGAAACTACAGACAGAAATAAATACAAATTTAAAAAAGAGTACAATAACGAGAACGATTTAACTACTGTAAGTTATGCAGTTGGTGCAGTTCCTGACTACGAAGATAAACAGAACAGACAAGAAAAAAGCAATACAGCAAGACAAATCAAAAACAATGTAAATAAAGCCGAGAAAAATAATACTTCTAATGTATATACTTATGAAAACATGACTTTGTTTTCAAAAATAATGGGGCACGCTAGAGCTTGGGCCAAGAATCCAAACACACCTTTTCACAAATTGTATGGCGCAGTTCAAAATCGGTTAAGTAAAGGCCGAATGCTTCAAGCTCAGTATTCTAGTAGATTGAGAAGACGATATTTAGAAATTAAAAAAGATCCATTTATGGACGAACTATTAACTAAAGCACATATAATAAGTCAAATGACTAGAAAACGTGTTAAGATGAATGACAAAGGAGAATTGGTGTTTGTTGCGCCAAAAGATAGCAGTGATAAAAATAAAACTGTTAAAGCAGGTGAAATAGTAATATTGACAGGTGATGCCGCAGGTGCTTTTGCAGATTTTGAATCGGTTATATTTTCTATAGCAGACGAATATTTGGCTAGTGAAATTGCTAGAGATCATGTGCCTAATTTATTATCAGCTTTGGATTTAATGAGAAGATATTTTCCTAAGTTACCAGAGTTACAAACATTGTTTAATTTTGAAGGGCTGACAGAAGAACAAATTTCAGCTAGATTGGAAACATTAAGTCCCGCCCAGATCCGATTCATACACAATCAAATTATGAACATCATGATTATGCCAACATCTATGGATGGTACTGTTATAGAAGAAATAGATATCTTACTAGGAAATGAAACGTTGGGTTTGAATAAATTAAAAACTATAGCTAATGAAGTCGAAGGTAGAAAACAAACACATTATGCCCCCCTTTCACGGTACGGGGATATTTTCGTATCTGTTAAACAAATGGTAAAGTTAAAAAACAAAGAAGGTAAGATTATTGAAAAAGAAATGTTATTAAATTACCAACAATTTGAAACAAACGCTGAAGCTCAAGAAGGATATAGAAAATTACGATTAGAATACCCAGATGCTAATGTAAGTCAACCAGCTAAACATACAATTGATGCAACAAGAGCATTGTTGCGGTCTACTACTAAACCTCCTGGACTCGAATTTGTATCACAATATATGTCAGATACCAGTGCCAGAAAATTCAATGAAGCTATGAAAGAACTAAGACAGGTTTTAGCTGACAAAAAATTAGATAAAAATATTTTAGGAATTGATCAGTTTTTTGCACAAAGAGATACAAGTGTAGGGTTAGAAGGTGTGCCTGGTTATAGTCCTGATTTTACTAGATCTATGTTGCAATACATTGCAGTAAGTAGTACGGCTTTAGCGAGAAACAGATTTGCGCATGATGTGGCTAATGGATACACAGAAACCATAACACATGCAGTAGAAAAAGGTGATACAAAATTAAAAGAAGGAACTGAAGCATTCTATAAATATGAAGAAGACCCTACGCATGAATGGGCGGCGGCAAGAAGAGTAGGATTCTGGTGGTACTTAGGGGGCAACATGTCATCTGCTTTACTGCAAATTATGTCAGCTGTACAATTTACAGGGCCTTTATTGGGAACAATGGGAGGCAACAGAGCGGCAGTATCAGAATTAACTAAATCTTTTGCAGACGCAAGTGCTAGTGTATACCGTGGTACTGTTGGAGGTGGTGAAAGACAATATGATGATGCTTTTATTGATTTTTCTTATTTTGACAAATACAAATTAACAGAACCTGGTTTATACAATGCTTTGATGGAAGCAATTGCTGATGGTACAATTAAACAAGGTCAAGTTTTACAAGAAGCAGGTATGACTGAAAGTTTAGCTGACACAAGCGGTAGTAATAAAAAAACAATAAAGAAAATAGAAAATGTTTTAGTAGGCGGTGCATTTAATACTATGGAGTCTCTATCACGTATTACTGCTTTTATTGCTGCTTATAGATTAGCTGAAAAAAATCCAAAAACTTTACAAAATGCAGCTTTAATATATGAAGGTGATATGGATTACCAAAGACACAAAGAAATACATGGCGAATCATCAGCTGCTTTTGCTAGATTCATGACTGAAGAAACTTTTGGTGTATATGGTAAAGAAAACAGACCTTGGTTAGCTAGAGGTGGGGGTTCATTGCCTGCCTTATTTATGACATATATTACACAAATGTTTGGTCTAATGTACAGGTTGTTAAATCCACCTGTTTTAAAAATGAAAGATGGCAGATTATCTGTGGGATTGGCTAATCCAAATAAAAGTGCAGCAGCTAACGCTATAGGTAGAAGAGCTTTTGCTAAAATTGCGTTAATGATAGCTCTCACAGGGGGGCTAATGGGCTTGCCTGGAGCTGAAGATGCAGAAGATATTGTTAATGCAATGAGAAAATTGCGTAACGGTGGTGTTGATTCTGATATAAGATCTGAATTTCGCAACATGTTATATGATGCGGGATGGAATGCAGGTTTGATAGAAGCAATGGAAGCGGGTTTACTTAATACTTTTTTAAATATTGATGTACAAGGTCGTATCGGTTTTGGTGTTGCTCCTTGGTCAAGACAAGTTAGAGCAGCATTGAGTTTGGCAGGATTTCAATCTGGAGCCAGAGCTGAAGAGTTTTTAGGGGCGCCTGGTTCCGTGATTATAGATCCTATAAAAGGTTTAGTTAATGAAGGTTTAAGAGAAGGTGATTGGGGTTCTGCGGCCATGAAATTCTTACCAACATCAATTCGTAATTTAACAAAGGTTTATCAATACAATTCCAGGGGTTATGTGCAAACAGGATACGGTCAAGTTGTGACTGATGATTTAAGTGCAATAGATTTAGCCATGCAAGCTTTAGGATTTACATCTACAGAAGTATCCAAGAACAGAGAAGCTTTATTTTTAGAAAGAAAATTAGATAGAGCAGGTAGTGGATTTACGAAAAGAATGAATGCTCAAATTACTAACGCATTACGTGATATGATATTAGGTGGCCAAAGAAGAGATACTAAGTTAATTAATGAAGGGCAACAAAAAATAAGAGACTTAATGGCTAAAATTATAGAACATAATAAAAATAATAAACCCCATTTAGCATTTACACCAGACATGAATAGATTAAGATTAGAAGCTATATCAGCAATAAATCCTAATTATAGATTAATGGGGAATAAAAAAACTATGATGGAAAAAATTAAATTGAGAAAATCTATGGGGCTAGATTAGCCGCCGAGAGGATTGCTATTTAAAGCTTTTACTTCTTCTAATTGTATATCTTGTAATTCGTTTTCTTTAGCAACGATTGCTACTTGCTTTTCTAGTTCAGATAAAATAGCTTTAATTTCTTTAATGTCTTTTTTAAGACCTTCGATGCTTGGTATTTTAATTCTAGCCAAGGTTTCTTTAATGTTGGATATTTGACTATATACGGGAGTTAAGTTAGTAGATTCAGGTATATCTAAATCATCTATTTGTTTTTTAACTGCTATAAATTCTTTAAGAATCCAAGTCATGTCTTGGGGTTTACTTTTTTTTTCTACAACATCAATACGATCTATAAGATCTACTTTGTATTCATTGGCATATAATAAAGCATCATCAACTTTCTTCATTAACTCTTTGTCCATTTCTTTTAAAGGTCTTAAATTTACAGATGGTGTAGATTCAATAGCATCAAGACGTGAGTTGAACTGGCCCCATGTGTAAAAGCCCCCACCAATTGCTCCTATAACGCCTAAAAGTGCAGCATATGTTGATAATTTTTCTATTATTTTCATTATTTTTTCAGTAGTTTTAATTCTAACATAATTGCGGCTTTTTGTCCAGCTAGTAAGTCTAATTTTTTTATGCGTTTTTGTATAGGATCATTGCCTATGTATTCGTTTAATGAAGCATTTACATAAATGGCTATAGAATAAGCGCCTAAATCAATCTGAGTATCAAATAAACCCGTGTTACCACCATAGATATCTTTGGATTTATAAAAATCTTGTTTGGTGTAGGCGCTCAAACCATTGTTATTTTTAAAAAATAATTCTTCTTTTGTGAGATTTTTAGTATTTTGTTTTACAATTTTTGCAATTTGTTTAGCAACATTCTTTAAATTTTTGCTAATTTTACTGTCTATCTTTGCAACATTTGTAGCAATCCTGCCTTCGGAGTCCACTTTTCTACCTTCCTGTTGTACAACTTCTTGCTCTCCATCTTCTTCTGACTGTACTTCGGAGTCCTCAGATCCTGTGCTATCGGGTTCCTCCTTTTGTTCATCTTGTTGTGGCTCTTCTGGTTCTGTGTCATTTTGTGCTACGTCGTTTTCTTGTTTAGTTTCTGAAGCCGGTTCCTCCATCTGTTCTGGCTCCATTGCCTCTGCCTCAGTCTCAGTAATCTCCGATACGCTATCTTCGTTTGCTTCGACTTCTTCCATTGGCTCGTTAATCTCTTCAAAAGATTCCTCAGTAAATTCATCATTGAACTCCTCCTCAGTTATCTCTTCAAAAAACTCCTGCTCAGTCATGCCTTCTTCTTCTAAAAATGCCTCAAACTCTTCAGCCATTCCAGAATCTTCTAAGAAAGCAGTAAACTCTTCTTCAAATTCCTCCTCAAATATCTCTTCCATTATTTCAATATCACCATAATCTTCTTCAAAAAAATCATCTGGTGGTGCTATATCAAAATCGGTTTCTTCAAAAAACTCAAATTCTGGTTCTTCAAATTCCTCAATTTCAAACTCAGTTACTTCAAAATCTAATTCCTCTTCAAAATAAAAATTATCTTCAAAGTAATCACCTTCACCTATATCAAATTCCGTATCTTCGAAGTCGTCAAAATAAGTGTCGTCTTCTATTATAACATATTCATCCTCCCAAGACCAGTCATCTTCTACATATTCCCATTCATCATCAAACCAATCATCTTGTGGAGGTGGGATTGTATCTGATATATCATCTATTATCTCTATTATGTCTTCTTCTATGGGATTTATGTAAGTATAGGTTATGTTTAATTCCACATTGTCTATATCTGGCCCACAATGACTAGAACAATTAGCACTGTCATCTATATCTAATTGGACTTTAATATCATAATCAGTAGATGTATTCGTACCAACAGTTACTTTATCAGTATAGGTTTGAAAGTTATTGTGATTGCCTACTACTATTCTTGTTTGTGTTGTGGTATTGCCTGCACTATCTGTTAACTCCTGCTTCATGGTAACAGTATCTTGTCCATGCCAATACCATATGTCGGTAGACATAGTACTAGAAAAACCATGGTTAATTTCCGATTGTGTCATATTAGTTGTTTCTGACAATTTTATTGTCTGACTAACACCCCCGTTATCTAAAGTTGCCAATGAGCCACTTACCCCACATCCAGAATTGCTATTATCAACAGCGCTGCCTGGACATTCATTTCCCATACCTACATGGTGTTGCTGTGTTGAACCATGATTAGTCCAACTCGATGTGCCCCCTGTAAAACCTGGGTTAGTTAAAATGTTACCTGTGTTGATTTCAGCGCCGAAGGATTTTTCCCAAGTAAACAGAAAACTAAAAGTAATAAAAAATGCAATTAAATATTTCATTCGGTCAATGGCACATCTAAATAGCCATCCGTCGTAGGTTCTTTTGTATATCCTTTATTGTGAACTTCGGGCATATCTTTTAAACATTTTGAACAACCATACCAACCAGTTAAATCTCCGCATCCTGTTATTAAAAAAGCTGACAACAAAAGTATTGTTGCCTTACGATTCATTACAAATCTAAAGCGATAATAATCCAACCACCTGCTATACTAATGGCATAAGCCATCACAATTACTTCAATCATGGACTCTAATTATTTTTTGTTCTCCAACATCTATATCAGTTTCAATGATAATAGATTCCATTTCTTTTAAAGATTGTGCTCTTATCGCCGCTTTTTCATCAGCAAGTTTTTGTTCTGTTATTTTCAATTTTTCTTGTTTTGCAATTTCTTCTAACTCTAAATCAATATTAGAACGGGTTTCTAATTTAGAAACATAAGCTTCATAATCTGGTCTTTCTACATCATACTTTTCCCATTGGGCTATTGCTTCTTTGCCTATTTTACCTTCAAACGGGCAAGGAGTCCCTGCCATGAGCATAGCTTCAAAAACTCTCTCATCTTGACATAGTATACTAACAGCCGCAACCTTCATGCCATAGTCAAAAAGCACCTTAGATAATTTTATGCGTTCACAGTTCAAATCCCTTATATGCTTACCACCTGCGATACCCAAACCTAAAGTAGATATTGATCCAGAAATACCCATTGAACATACATCTTGGCTCATTGCTGAGTAAGAGGGGGCATTTGCGGATCCTACAGGTATATCAGAACCTGTTGTAGAATTGGTAGTTGAATTTGTAGAAGTAGTTGTATTAGTTTGCCCATCATTGTTATTTGTTGTAGTAGCTGTATATCCACCAGTTATCTGGGTGTTACTGCCACTTGTATTTACTTGATCATTGTCGTCATTTGTTGAATCTCCCCATGCAGGTAGTGAGCCTACAATTAATATGAAAGTTAACAAAAATATTAGTAATAAATTATTTTTTAACAAGGCTGCCTCCAAAGTATAGTCCAACTATTGCAGACATTAAGTGTGTGTCTAGTGGTGTTATTATTAAACCATTAAATGTTTTATCCATAACAACTTCTTTACTTTCGATTAAGAATAAAAACCCTCTAGTAAATTCAGTCCATGTTAATATAACTGTTGTATCAAAAAACACAGGAGCAATTTTAGGCCATACAATAATAGATGCCACAGCAGATAATGCTATAATTCTTCTAGTCCATTGAAAACCTTTGTTATCATATGCACGAGCTTTATCAATGTGTTTCATTTGGTTATTAGCCCTAGCCAATAACATCTTTTGTTCGTCTTGTTTTGCTTTTATACTCTGTCCCCAAATGGACATTACTCCACCGAGAACACTAGAGCCTAGCATTGTAATCATTTCTACTGGTAATCCACCTAACATATTATACCTCCGCCTATGAGTTGAATTTAGTTATATAATCGGATATTTTAGTTCCGTTTTTATCTGATGGGTTATATTCTCCACCTGTTTCTAAAAATTGTCTCATGCCATACTTACCACCTAGATGAGCACCTGCAATAAGACCTTGTTTTGTTATTTTAGTTCCGTTTATTGTTTTTCCTATAAAGCTATTCAAATCATTAGAGTCAATGTAACTACCAATATCATTTACATGCCAATCAAAAACTTGATCTTGTAAAGACTCATCATTTAAAAAATCTGTTTTATTAAAATTTATGCCTGTATCATTTTTAAAATCAGTTAACCTATCATCACCAAATTGGTGCTTGCCCATAAAACCATCAGTATTTACGATATCAGATTTATTACTACTTTCTGACATTGCCATGTCTTCTTTAAAATCTGCATTTTCATCAGTCCCACCTACAGGAGGATGTGTTTCATCTACAAGAGGATGTGTTTCATCTACTCGTCCTATTACAGGATCTTCTTCACCTTTAAACATATCGTATATACTTTTTAATAAAGCTATACCACCTGTAACTGGGCTAAAACCTCCGCCAGCCATATTAAGTATCAAACCCCATTTTTTCCATAGGAAGCCATCCTGGTATCGCAAATGATTCGAAGGGTAAACAATGTGAATCTACTATCATTAAATTTTTGTAGCTCTCTGGTTTTGATTCATATGCATTAAAAAATTCTACTTGTGCTTCCACGCAAGTACCTTCATCTGGATAAACAAAAGCTTGTGTTCTAACTGATGGCCATCCAGGCGCTGACATGAAAGCAACAAGTAACCAAATCTTAATCATTTATTTCTTTTTCTTTGTTTTAGGAGATTTTTTGGGTTGATATTTATCGCCCGTAGTTCCCGCACCTTTACCATGTTTGGCTTTTGGTTGTCTTGGAATTGCACTAATTAACTTTGATGGGCCTCCACCTCTTGTATAACCTTGTGCTTGGCCGCCAGACATTTTTCTCGCACCACTTTCACCAAGAGACCTGTATTCTTTTTCTTTAGGTGGTCTTCCTCTTTTACTTCCATATGTTCCTTTACCTTGTGGCATATGTTTCTCCTCTATTTCTTTTTCTTGTTTTTTTTATATGAAGACATTAGTGTAAAAGGCACGTCACCCTTCATATATTGTTTTCCTGCTTTAGCAAATTCACCCTTTTTAAGACTTTTTACTAATTTTTTTACTTTACCTTTATTTAAAGCTTTTTTATTTTCACCTTTTTTACCAGCAACGTCTGCTTTATTTGGGCCAGTTTTTCTTTTCTTTTTAGCCATCTCTTCAGCCATTTTTCTCGCATTAGCCATTTTTCTCTCCGTTGTTTTTGTTAGCTGACTTCTTGTTATCGTCATCTTTTGGTTCCTCTACTCTTACAGCGTCTCCGCCAATCTTTACTTTACCCATCTGAAATTCTATGGGTGGTGTCATTTTTTTATTATCATCCATATATAACTCCCTTTATATTTACACGTATTATAACAGACAAAGGGGGCACATACAAGACCTGCCCCCCTCGAATCAGCTTTAAGATGCCCATTGAAGCCACTCTTTTTTAGGTACCTTTGGTACGCCTTGTTCGGCAATTACAGGTACTTGAAAAGTCACCCCATATTGAGGGTGTGTGAACCATAAAGCTTGTTTAGGTATCTCAAAGGCAAATCTATTACCCATCGCATATTCATCGTAGCCTTTGAGTGAACCATTTACAATGGCTCCTTTTATCGAAATATACTGATGGTAATGCCCCAAAATAACATAGTCAATGGATTTATTAAGGTTAGCATACTCCGATCTCACCTTCTGGACACCACGAGCTATTGGGCCTAACATCCCTACGATACCAGTACCGCCTCGCACACCAAGTCTGTCCCCGTGTGTAAGTAAGTAACTAGTACCATATATTTTATAGTACGTGTCAAATCCAGCAGGAATTTGAAATTGAACTCTTGAATCTTTTGAAGCTATATAATGTTTTTCCAACATGTTATATAACAACCAATCAAAACTCAAATGAGCCGCTTCTTTATTTCTGTATTGCTGATACATACGAGAATGATTACCGTATGCAGTGGGTATAAAAACTTTTCCGAATTTATCAGCTAATGAGTTGATTGTCCAGACCAATTGATCAAATAATTCTAATACATGGTCAATAGAAGTGCCATCATTTGTCTCAGTTAATTCATCATGAATAGTACCAGACATCATGTCACCGCCCAAAGCTAGAACAATTCCAGGATATTTAGGATTGACCATATGATTTTGACATAAATCAATAGCAGTTTCTACAGTTGACTTCAATCGCGATTGCGAAATCTTTTTGTCAAACTTATTTAGATTATTTACAGCATCTGGTTTAACTACTTCACCATAGTGAAAGTCACTTAGGAATAAAGTAGGAACACCTGGTGTCCCCTTTGCAGGTGATGATTTAACCAACCATTTTGGTGGTTTTGCTGTGTGTTTACCCAACTCGAATACGTGCTTACGTATGTAACTAGATGTGACATTTTGCAATGTGGCTTCTTCTAGTTGTTTTTTTAAGTCTTTTACTTGTAAGTTATTAGCCATTTTTTGTTCAGCCAATGCAACTTCTAAATCTGGTGACTTAACTGTGGGTGCAACACCTGCACGTTCAGCCGCATCCAATCTACTTATTAGAGTGGAGCGTGGTATTTTTAAATTTGATGATGCTTCTGACTTGTTACCTTTAGCTAATACAACAGCATTAACTGATTCTTGTAGTATGCTTTTCATCTTTATCTCCTGCCTGTTTTCTTAGTTTTTTAAAGTACTTGCTCTCACGCTTTTTAAGTTGAGCGATACCACGCCACTCATCTCTGTCTTTAAAGTTTAATTTATCCCAATGGGGTAAACCTGGTCTTTCTCTACGAAAATCATAGTATAGTTTTTTCGCATAACCATCATGTTTCGTTTCTTTCTCTTGGTACACATATCCTCCCAAACGCATCCACAAGTTGTCCTTGTCTATTAGGATCTCCAGATGCAGTCACTCTAAAGTATTTCACTAATTTGCCGTTGGGCAAATCGTCATACAACCACGTATCATGATTTACTTTATAATTAATATTTCTTATCATAGCTTGACAATCTAAATACTGACTATATGCTTTCGCAGATTCTTTTAGATCAGTCTTACGACTACGAGATTTAGCCAAAGCCTCACGGCCTTTAACTTGATATTCTTTAGTATACGTCTTTAGTTCGTCTTTTGAAAATTCCATCACACACTCCCAAAAAGCAAAGGGCAAACTAACCAAACCTGTATCGAAAAGTTAGAATGCCCTTATGTGCCCCCCTATTTAGAATAATAACATACTTTTGATTTTGTGTCAACACTTTTTTTACTCCTTATTCCAGAAAAGCTGGAAAGCTAGAAAGCTTTATCCCACGTACCTGTAAGAGTACCTTTGGCATATTCTGTTGCCTTGTTTTCAAAGAAATTTGTATGTTCTACGCCACTTACTACCCAATCGACCCATTCGAGAGGGTTATCTTTTACGCCATAATTAGGCTTCAAACCCAATTGTAGCAATCTTCTGTCCGCAATATGTCTTATATACTGCTTCACATCTGCTGGTTCTAGTCCTTCTACAGGCCCTAGATTAAATGCTAGATCTATAAACTTATCCTCAAGGTCAACCATTTCTCTACAGATTTGGTATAAGGTAGCTTTAAAATCATCATGCCATACGTGAGGCATCTCATCTAAAACACAATGCAATAGTTTAATCATATTTTCTACATGATGTGATTCATCTCTAATTGACCATGCGACAATTTGACCCATGCCTTTCATCTTACCAAAACGTTGGAAGTTTAAGAGCATTACGAAACTAGCAAATAGTTGCAAGCCTTCGCCAAAGGCAGAGAAAACCGCCATGTCTCTGACAATCTTCTCTTCCTCCGTGCCCCCCTTATTACGCCACAAATATTCATGTTTGTCATTCATGGCCTTTATCTCTTGAAAAGCTTTATAGTCTTTATCGTCCATACCTATTGTATCATTCAACAAAGAATAAGAATGTGCATGATTTGCTTCGCTGGTCGCAATAGCTGACAGCATCATTCTAATCTCTGGTTGTTTAAACATAGGCATATAGACATCCATATAAGCTTGTGCTATATCTACATCACCTTGAGTAAAGAAAGTTAGAATTTGTTTTACTAAATTCTTTTCCCCTTTATCCATTCGGTTATTCCAATCATTAACATCTTCATGCAGTGGTACTTCACTTGGCACCCAATGCATTTTTTGTTGCATATCATAGGCTTCAAATGCCCACTCATATTTAAATGGTTTATAATATGTTCTACTATTAAATACTGACATTTTTCCTCTTTCTATTTTGTTATTGTTTTTGGATGTATTCCCAAAAATTTTTAATACTTTCTTTAATTAATTTTTTAAAATATTTAATTTTATTCATCATAGTCCTCATGCATTGGGCAAGGATAAGAAGGTATAGGTTCCAAGTTATCTTGCATTTCTTCAGATGTCGTTCTTTCTTTCTTTTGCTTAATGGATTCTTTTAAACCCACATTAAGTAATTCTTTTTCCTCTAGCATTTTAGTATAAAAATCCTCTGGTTCATAAACAAAGTGAGTAGCACAATATTCACACATCGCTTTATTATTCTTATCAAAAGTATAATAGACAATAGGATGATCATTAGAACATGAGAATGTTTCGGTATTAATTATTTTAGGTTCCATTTCTATCTTTCTTGTTCCATCTTTTATGCCTCGCACATTATACATTCTTCTTCGCTATCAGCACGAACTTGTCTCTCTACTTTTACAGATATATTTTCTGCTCGTCTAATAGCTTCACTTCTTAAATAATATAAAGTTTTTAATCCTTTTGTCCACGCACGTTTATGTACGTTGTTTAATCTTCTTACATCCACATCTGGTGGAAAGAATAAGTTTAATGATTGCGCTTGACAAATATATTTTTGACGTTCGCCAGCCAAGTCAACCAACCACGCTTGATCAATTTCAATTGCGGTTTTAAATACATTTTTTTCGTGCGCATTGAAGAAGTCCAGATGTTGAACACTCCCCCCGTTAGTAATAATAGTTTGCCAAACATCTTTAGTATTCCTTTCTTTTTTTTCTAGTAGTTTTTTTAAGTACTTGTTCTGAATTAAAAAAGTACCGCTTAATGTTTTTTGTGAAAATGCATTAGCACGTAAAGGCTCAATGCTTGGTGAAGTGTTTCCACATATAACTGAACTACTTGCATTTGGTGCAATAGCAATCATGTGTGCAAATCTTTTACCTGAGCCTTTCATGTCTGGAGCTTCTCCACGTTCCTTACCTAATAGTAAATTAACTTCGTCAGCTTTCTTTTTAATGTGTTTAAATATTTTAAGGTTAGGCCCCATTGACATGGGACTTTGTAAAGCTATGTCGTTTTTTTGTAAATAGGAATGAAAACCCATTGTCCCAAGACCAATAGATCTTTCTGACTCTGCGCTTTTGATTGCTCTCCACATGCTAGAGGGGGCACTCTTTATAAATGTACTCAAGGTATTATCTAACATACGAATAATATCTTCTAAAAACATTTCATCTTGTGACCACTCGTCAAAGTATTCTAAATTTAAACTAGATAAACAACACACAGCTGTTCTGTCTTCTGCTGTAGGTAATGTTATTTCACTGCATAAATTAGAATGGTTTACTCTCAATCCTTTTTGTTTTAATTCTTTAGGCAAATGTTTGTTGACTGTATCAATAAACATAAGATAAGGCTCACCAGTTTGCATGCGTGTTTCAATCATTTTTATCCACAGAGTTCTGGCTTTAACGGTTCTAACTATATTTTTACTGTTTGGATCAATTAAATCCCAATCTAAATCTTCTGTTACAGCTTTCATGAATTTATCTGATATGTTAACACCATGATGCATATTTAAATTTTTTCTATTTATGTCACCTCCTGTGGGTTTTCTCATATCAATAAACTCTACAATTTCTGGATGGGACATGTCCATATAACTAGCGTAAGAACCACGTCTTGTTGAACCTTGATTAAAA
>TARA_R110000744_G_scaffold7342_3_pt1 | contig 24133 bp, 47 predicted proteins | sample TARA_R110000744 | Tara Oceans TARA_R110000744 (sample SAMEA4398083) | marine metagenome | biome: Polar Biome; feature: [DCM] deep chlorophyll maximum layer (ENVO:01000326); material: water (ENVO:00002006), including particulate matter (ENVO:01000060) such as... | depth 36 m | reverse complement strand
TAGAAGCTACTACCGGAATATTTACCAAGCTTATGAATAATATGAGGTCATCTGGAGGAACTGAAATAAATGATTTTACTGAAAGAGCTAGGGATCATTTCGATTTTTAGATTAAGGGGGAGGAATCCCTCTTTTTTTTATGTGCAATCCATAAATCCCGTAATTACTTTGGGTAAAAATACCTATATTCATTATGATCCATAGGTAACTTTACCTATGGGCAATTAACTAATAAATATAAAATTATGGCAGATTGTCACCAAGGGGTAAATGGATTACCTAGAATATATATAGGGCTCGATGGAACACCTTGTGTGGGAGGTGCCACTGAGAGTTTAACTAATCAAATTATAGTTACGCAATCAAATGTAACGACTACTTTAGGGGGTATTATTGACTCCACAAAAGAATATTTCTTAGATGGAATTATTGATTTGGGTACTACTCAAATAACAGTACCTACAACAGGAATGACTATTAGAGGTTATTCTTTTGATTTAAGCGGTTTAACTTCTAGCGAGGATAATTATACTATGTTTATATCTGAAAGCATCGCTATCGGTTCGGGCAATGTTTTAGGGTTTGATTACTTGGTAAGTGTAACGGGTACAAGTTCTAAAGTTTACGAGCTTTATGATGCGACAGGATTTAACGCTTTTGAATTTCAAAGGATTAATTATAACGATTGTACATCTTTAGGAGATATTTACGATTATAGACAAGGTTTAGAAACGGGTACGGGTCGCTTTGGTGGTAGTCCTTCTCTTACTTTACATGGTCTTTGGATTGGTGGTTATCGTATTACTACGTCAATTGTACGATCAATGAGTGATACAACAACAGAACCACTATTCAAAGCAGGTGCTTTGTTCCAAATGAATAGCAGGTTTTTAACAGATATTAACGTTGATTTAGGAACTTTACAACCTTTAATAGATTTCGCACCTGCTAATTTTCCCAACGCTAGTACGTTACAGTTGAAAAACTGCGAGGTAACGAGGGATGGTGTTTATAGTTCAGATGATGTTAATATATTACCTAATATTTTAAAATCTGATTTACCCAGTTATTTCAAGGGTAATAATGGTATTAGTAATACTTTTGTTGGTGGCGTGAATTCTGTGATAAGCGAAGAGACAACAATAGTAGTTGCTGGTTCTACCTATTACGACTTGGAAGGTGTTTTTCTTGGTACAGGATTACAACACTTTTCAGCTAGTGCGGATGGTAAATTAACCCACTTAGGAACAACACCTACAGAATACGAGATCACAGCGGTTCTAGTATTAGAAAGTACACAAAACGACGATTTAACTGTAAGGTTTCGAAAGTGGGATAACAGTGCAGGGGTTTTTATTAATCTTGACTATACAGAACAAACCAGACAAGTTAACAATTTACAAGGTGGTAGAGATGTAGCCACGTTTACTATTATTGTAGGTGGTGTTTTGGATGAGAATGATTTTCTGCAACTACAAGCAAGAAACAACAACGGCAACAGTAATATAACAGCAGAAACAGGTAGTTATTTCAGAGTACAAGAAAGGTAAACAGTGCTAAGACCAATTAAATATTTAGTTGGTCTTTATTTTTATCAAAAATACCTATATTCACAAACAGGTTATTGGTGAGGTTAATACCCAGACCTAATCAACAACCTTTAATTTTATAAACTGGGTGAAAAACACATATATTATGTCAGAAATATTGGGGAATTACCCCTTCGAATTTGTAGAATCCGATACCTATAGTGGATTTGCAGTAAGACTTACAATCAAAGATACTGTAGAGTCAGTATTGGAGCCTGTAGACTTAACTGGCTCTGTAGTCCAGATGAGGATTCAGTCAACAGATAAATCAAGGAGAAAGTCTATTGACTTAACAACATATAATGGTCGTATTAAGATAACCGATGCAACTGATGGAAAATTTATGGTCGTTAAGCAAAAGATAAAGTTGCCTGCAGGACTATATGACTATTCCCTACAAGTAAAATTTCCGAATGGCGATCAGAAAACATATTTAGTCGGTAACTGTAAAGTTATCAGTAATTCAACTTCTAAATCTTACTAGTATGGCTATCGTAGATATAGAAATAATTGAGAATGACTTAGTTGTCAATCTTGAAATCATAGAGAATCAATTTTTTGGTGAAGGTGTAGTTGAGGAAGCTCCAATTGATGGTAATCAGTATGCTCGAAAAGACGTTGCTTGGGAAAAGGTTGTGGAGTATGATGATACAGATGTATTAAAGGATTCTGATACAGTTAGTCTTGTAACACCTACTAACAAGATACTTACTGAGAGTGATAGTGTTCAAGTGGTACTTACTGATGGTAATGCTACAACAGCTAATGGAGATAGTGTTGACTTGGGTGGTGCTTTAACTAAAAATACTATTATTGAGGTTGATACTAATACATTTGAAATTGAGCGAAAATGGGATAATTTTGGAGTTATTTTCTTTAAGAATAATATAAAAATAGAAGAAGGTGGAATAGAACTTAGAATAGCTGAATTAGATAACGTTGATGCTGAACAGTGGTCTGGGTCAATTGTACTTAAAAAAGATTTTCAAACATTTGGATATGGCAGCACAGTACAAAGTATAGCATCATATTTACTTACTGATAATGCTGGTGCATCGTTAAACTACAAAAACAATACTAGCAATACAACTAAATTAGAAGTTGGTACAGGTGTAAAAATCTCTGACGATAACGGTTTAGGTCTTGCATATACTCAAGCATCAGATACATCAAACATAACTTGGGCAACAGATGATAATCACATAGCATCTATTGGAATGATTAAAGCTAATACGACTATATATGACGACACAGCAATACAAGCTGAAGTAACACTAAATACAGCTAAAGTAGGTATTACTACACAGCAATCTACTGATATTACAACAAACAATGCTAAAGTCACAAATGTAAATCATCCATTGGTAGAAACTGCTGTACCTGCAGGAGCTTTATTCACTGATACAGTCTACGATGATACTGATGTACTTAAGGATACTGACACCTTATCTCCTGTCAATGCAGGCAATAAGTTACTAACAGAAAGCGATGTAGCAGCCTCTGATCCTTTAAAGATTAACTATACAGATAACCCAACTAAGGTTCAGACAGCAGGTATCAGAGCATTTGATGACGTAGCTACAGGAACTCTTTGGATATCTATAGACGGACTAGACATACCTTAATATGGCGACTAATATAAAAAGACTAAAGAGGGTGGTTAGAACTACCCCCTCTACAGGCTTAACTCTAACAGCAGCTAATAAGGACTACTTGTCTATACCAGATGCGGAGCTAAACACTGATGTACCTACGATTGCTCAACAGTCTGTTTGGGCTTTCGGTGGGCGTTTTACGGTGCCAACTGTAAATCCTTCACTTATTTACGGTTTATTCGGTAAGACTATAGCTTCGGGTGTGACAGATAGATACGGTGTCTGGATTGAGACCGGAGATTTATTCGTTCAACCTTTTAACGGTCAACAGTATTTAATCTCTAACTTTATCGCAACATACGGAGGGCAAACAATCGACTTAAAAATACAATATGAAGCTTCGGAATGTGCGACTTACATTGATGATTTAGAAGTAGGTAGAGAAACAATAACATCTCGACCTGTACCAGACACAAACAAAACCTATTTTATCGGGGCTTATGGAAATTCCAATGGATTAATTCCAGTTCCAAACGCTTATTTTAGTGGTAAGATACACTCTTTCTTCATCGGAGATAATGAGTGGTTACTAAAAGATGGTAGTGGTGCAATAGCAGTATCAGAAGTAGGTGACTATGAAGCAGGTATCTATACAAATCATGCAGGAGGTATAAACTACATCAACGATACTATGTGGGATTCAGCAGTAACTACCCCTTATAAAGAGGTGCTTAGCGGAGTAGGGATTAGCCCTAACATAGTCAAGACACCTTACTTTAGACAGCATGGGTATCAATTAAACTTTGCTTTGGCTACAGGAGGCAACATAAACTATAATGGTATAGATTATCCACAAACAGGATTGATTCTATCGTTTGAAGCTGAGGGTTTAACTTGGTTGTTTGGTGAGTCAATTGGTACGTCTATTGAAAGTGAGACAGGAGAGTTTGCTACTATATCAATAAACGAGTCTCTTAATCACCTAGACGCAGAAGTATGGGGGAAGAAGTCGTTTGCTTTGGTAGGTAATGGTAGTACTGATAAGATAGTTTTCCCTAACCTTAGTGAAATAATACTGACTGCAATACCTTTAGTTGGTGGTTTTATTCACGAGGGAGATACATTCAACCTAACAGAAGGACTAGGGAACGAGGTGTTTAGTGATGATGGACTAGTAGTAGGAACGATAGAGACTCTACACGCACAAGGTAACGAGTATATCAACTATGGTGTATGGCAGAAGGAGGATGGTTTAGGCGGTTGGATGCCTTACGAGCAAGATGGATTAGGAAGTAACGGATAAAAAGAGAAGACTATGGCAACAACAGTATATTTAGCAATCCACGATATGACAGGCGTGATGAGTGACACAGTAATAGGTATGATTAACTACCGATGTGCTAACACTAAAGGGATAGACCATGTACCATTTACGGATGGGACAAATGACACTCCTAAAACAACGTATCAGATGTTGAGAGATAGATACGAAACGTATAAGCCTATCAAGGGAGCAGGTGGAGAACGTAAGAAAGATGGAGTTACCTATTGGGTGCTTCCGTTCTGGACAGCAGTAGGTATGCCAGATCCAAACCCCTTATATGGAGTAACATTATCAGCCACACAACTTAATGAGTTTGGTTGGGATGTAGAGGAGATAGAAATATAAGGTAAATTAACCCACTTAATGTAAGTGGGTTTTTTTATGTCATATAATATATTGGAGATAAGTCACTTAATGCTTCGGGATAGCTATTTTTAACTATTGTGTGATTTTTGTACAAAAAATTACCTATATTCAACCATGAAACAATTCTTAAAAGATGGAGATGAGTTGTCAATACGTAGACTAATTGCAATTTGGGCAATGACACTTCTTACAGTATTAATTGTAGGTGTATTCTTTGGTGTAGCCATTGACACTCAAATCATAGTTATTGTTGGTGGAATTGCTACAGTTGCGACTGGAGTAAGTGCAATAAAAAAGAAGGTGACATAATAATTGACAAGGTGAGATACCATTTAAAAAATAAACAGTGTGTATGATAGGTAAATATTTAAAAGTTGGGAAGTGGATACTTTCATTGGCAATCCTTGTGTTTGCATTTATTGGAATCTACTCAATCTTTCAGCCCATTCCAGAGCCAGAACTGGTGAAAACGGAAACTGTGGTTGATACGGTTTATGTAAATACTATTGATAGGAGTTATGAATATACACCTATTCCAGTAGAAACTGTGGTGACCATTAATGACACAATTATAATTACTGAAAAGGAGATTGTAGAGGTTTACAAGGAGCTTACGGATGAAGCCAAGGAGAAGATAGTTGAAGAATATTTTTCTAAAAGGCATTATGTTGATAGTTTAAAAACTGAATATGGTTATGTGATAATTGATGAGTATGTTTGGAAAAACAGGATATATAATAGGAAGTGGTCATATGATTTCACAGTTCCTCACACAACAAAGACAACAACGAATACGGTAAAATATACGCCACGCAGATTTCAATTGTATGTGGGGGTAGAGGGATCAATTTGGATTAACGGTGGTCAAGATCAAGGCATTGTGAATGAAATACCTCCTAAAATGTATTTAGGGGCAAATTATCGCCTTGGAAGTTGCCATTATGTGAGTGTAGAATATGATGCTTACAGGAATGACTTAAGGATGGGATATGACTACAGAAAAGGTAGGCACGAACTGAGAGCTGAGTATTCTACCAGATGGGATGTCCTACAAGTGGGATATAAATTTTATATTTTTCGATAAAACAAACAAAACAAACAAATGACAATTATAAAAGATGTAGCACTTAAGCTAATAGAAGGAATACCGAGTTGGCTTCGTGGAGCAATACTCACGCTAATGGTTGTATTCGGTGGAATGTATTTTCTCGGATTCAATTACGACAATTTTAGGGTGGCACAACAAGTCACCCAGATCAAAAAACAATCAATATTACTAAGTGGTCGATCTGCAAAAGATAGTAATGAATTCGCAAATAAGATTGTAACTGAGGTCTATGAGATGACAGAATCTTATGGGGTTGCTCTATTTGGCTTAGAGCCAGATTACATACCTAAAGTCATAAAGGTGGTTGCAAGAGATGGAGCTCGGATATTTAAAGATTATGTTGAGGTTGGCAAAAAGACTCACATCAGCTCTCGACTACCAAACGTATATTTAAGTTTGAGGGAAGGTTTGTCATATAAACAAAACTTAGCCTCTGATGGGGAATGTAAACTTATGGATATGGGGGTTAGATCGATGATCGCCCATCCAATTGTATATAGAGGTATAACGATTGGTACAATGATTGTATTTTTAGATAGACCACTTGAGAGTTATTCAGTGGAAGAGCTTGAGGAGATGGATGGAGAGATTAGGATGGCTTGTGTGGTGATAGTTGAAAAACTATACTACAATGAAGACAAATAGATTAAATAATAGGGAAATGGAAAACGGATTAATTTTACACAACATGCAACATGAGGAGTTCGCTTTAGAATACCTCTATGGTAAGGCAAAGGGTAATGCGGCTCGTACATACGCAAATATATATACTGATGGGGTAATTACTCCATCATGCTATTCTGCATCATCTAAACTTTTACGAAGAGATGATATGAAAGAATATCTGTCTGTGAAGATGGATGAAGCGAAAGAGCTTGCACAATACAGAAAAATACATAACGTTGAGATACTATCCAGTATTATCGATGAGATGGCGACCACTGATGGTGGTGTAGACATAAATGGAAATCCAAACTCAACACATTTACAGAGAAATATTGCAATTTCTGCAATCAGAGAGCAAAACAAAATGCTTGGACTGAATGAGGATAAGATTGATATTAACGTTGAGGGTGGAGCAAACTTCATATTCAACCTTATTCCACCTTCTGCAGATGAAAGTAGTAGAATAGAGAGAGAATTGAAAGAGATTAGAAATGAACTTGGTGATGTTGAGGAGGATGAAGTTGATGCTGAAGATGTTGATTTTATTGAGCTTGCCGATGATGAGATTGAGGGGGAAGTTGTTGAAAAATTAAGTAGGAGAATGAGAAGAAATAAGTAATATGGGGGATTTTAATTGGGGTGCGAGAAGCATCGAGAGGATGAGTGGATGTCATCCATTACTGAGAGAGTTTGCAAATAGGCTTATCAGTCGCTCATCAATAGATTTGACAATTCCACAATATGGTGGACTTAGGACAGCACATGAGCAGTTATCGATATATAAGACTGGAGCAAGTAGGCTGAATGGACATGATCGCAAATCATATCACCAGACTGGAATGGCAATAGATATTGTATCCGCAGGCAAAACCATAGGCGTTATGTATGATGTCGATAGACTGAAATATATCAATAAGGTTGCGAAGATTGTGTGGCAGGAATTGGTTGATGAGGATAATGTTGGAGATTATGAAATGACATTTGGGTGTGATTGGACAAGGTTTGTAGACCTTCCACACTATCAAATTAAGAAGAGATAAATATAGGGGTTGCTTAATTGCTTCCCCTTTTTTTTGTTTAAAATACCTATATTCATCTACAAATCTATTAGTTTATTTTGGACTAAGGACTGGGAGTAATTAACCAGTCCTCCAAAATATGTATAGATTGCGTAACTAAAACTAAGAACAGAAGACCCAACGAAATTGGTTGAGTCATTAATAGATAAATTAAACATTAAACTAATAGTAAAATTATGGAAATAGATTTTAAGCCCTCAGCAAAGCAATATGAAGTTTGGAAAGCAATAAGTGACCACGACAGTCCGTATAGAATGATTTTAGCAGGAGGAGCAGCAGGTCACTATCCCCCAAGACGTTAATTCGCTTGGGGGGTAGTGACTATAAATTGGAGGAGGAAAATCTTATTTAGGGGCGGTTTGGTTAATAACCTCGTGCCTAAAGTACGCAGGGTGGAGAGCAGTTGTTGCTCGTTTAACACTCAAATCACTTAAGGAATCAACACTCAATACAATATTGGAGTTGTTGAAAAAATGGAAAGTTAAGCATAATTTTAATCAGAAAGATTTGATTATCAATTTCCCAAATGGCTCATCAATCATATTAAAGGAGATGGCAGATACACCTTCAGATCCAACATTCTCAAGATTCGGTTCTTCAGAATATAGTTGTGCATTTGTCGATGAAGTTGATCAAGTTTCTGAAAAAGCGATTGATACATTGTTTTCACGTTTAAGATGGAAGGTTGCAGAATACGGAACCAAAGGTAGACTAATGATGTCAACTAACCCTAGTATTAACTGGGTGCGTGACAGATTTGTTATGGATGCAGATGGTCAACCACCAGTATTGAAGCCACACGAAAAATATATTCCATTCTCAGTCCTTGATAATCCAGATGAAGCATTTAGGAAGGATTACATCGAAACATTGATGTTATTACCTAATCAAGAAGATAGAGAGCGTTTATTGCACGGTAACTGGAACTACGTTAATCCAAATGATGCTGTTTTCTATGATGGATTTAATCCTAAGAAAAGTCTAATAAGAGACTTATATAAAGACAAATATGACACAAATAGAGCACTTTATCTTACTTTTGATTTTAACGTATTCCCTTTCATTTCGTGTCTTGCAGCACAAGCCTTTCCGAATGAGGATGGTAGCAAGGGTGGAGTTATTAGATTATTCACAGAGATATTGGGGAAACCGGAAGATAAAAATAATAGGACGATTAAAACGGCTGCATTAGCGGCAAAGATGTTCAGAGATCATAAGTCAATAATATATATAACAGGTGATCCATCTGGTATTAGAGAAGATACGAGAACGGAGCAAGGAACAAATGATTTCTCCCAGATTCTTCGTGGATTAAGACAGGAAGGCAAGACTGGGAAATTAAAGTTAATGAAGAAAGCACCAAACGTTGCATTACGTGGTGAGTGGCTTAACATTATGCTTGCAGGCAATGATCCGGATGGATGGACAATCGAAGTTGATATGAACAGTTGTAGAACATTGACTAATGATTTCCTTTATGGATTGGTTGCAGAAGATGGTGGTAAGGATAAGAGAAAAATAACAGACCTTAAAACTGGAGTTAGACATGAAAAACATCATCATATGAGTGATGCATTTGACTATTTAATTTTGGCAATCAGAAAATCAAGTTATTACGTACATAAAAAGGGTGGTAGAAGTGCAACTGGAACAAGACCAGTAACTGCAGACTATACTGCAAAATCTAAACATAGTTGGTAAAATGAGTGAAAAAAGATATTTAAAAGAGAGTGACTACAAGAAATCAATTTTCTTAAGTCAATTGGATCAGTTAACACAAGGGGATGAAAGCACTCTCCTTGATGCTGAACTGGATGCCAAAGCGTGTATTACATCAATGCTTACCGATGAGTATGAGATTGAGAAAGAGTATGAATTGGGTGAGGGTATCTCAGACCTACATACTCAAAAGGAATACTTCAAAGATGACTATGTTACTGTGGATGGAAGATTAAGTAAGGCGAAAGCCTATGTTAGTGGTTCTAAGCCGCCATTATCAGACACATATTGGAGATTAATGGACATTAGTGAAATTGATGAAGAGACCATATTTGAAGTATATAATCAAGACATTGCTTTTTATGAGGATGATATTGTTCTTTATGGTGAGCTGTATTTCGAATGCCTCATTTCAAATGGAGTTAGTGTTGAGTATGGAGAGGAAAATATTATTCCACCACACACAACAGTTTATTGGCAACCAACAACTCGTGAAACTTGGGATGTAGCGACAGATTACAGTGTATATGATGCAACCACATCACTTGTAGGAGAAAATGACGTAGAGTACGCTCTAATCGATCCTAGTAAGGCTGTAGTTGGTACTAGTCCATCAAACGATACAGTTGATGCTTGGTTGGAAGTAAATGTTCAATATTATGATCGAACTGAAAGATATGTTCGTCCAGAAGGATTTGATGGGTATGTGGTTCTTGGTGTGGATTCTTTCTTCGTATCTGAAGAGGATGAGGGGAGTGTTAATGGATATATTGCGGATGAGGAAAAATTCATATTTTCACCGGCTGCTGATCCAAGGAATAGAAATATAGTGTCAATTATGGTTCATCTGGTTATCCACCAGTTATGTTCGGTGGTTGTTCCAGATAACTTACCTACCGTAAGGATAGCAAACAAAGAGGCTGCTATGAAAAAATTAGATGCGTTCTCAAAAATGAAAGCGAATCCTGCAATTGACAGAAAATGCTTTACTATCACAACAAAAAATCCAATTACTGGCGTTGAGACTGAAAGTGTTCATAAAAGTTCACGTTGGGCTGTAAATTCGTCCGAAAACACGAGGGATAATTGGAGTTTTTAAAAATTACAACTACTAATAAACAAGAATAGGGAGCTAAACACTCCCTTTTTTTATGAACTTTTTTCTGGCTTCATAAGCCTCAATCTCTGTCTCAAATGAACCAATGTATTTTCTCTTTCCATCAATTTTTGCATAACAAGTCCATTTATCATTTTTCTTATGGTGAGACACACCTTCATACTCAGATGATCTGACTGGAGGCTTAATGTAGTTTATTTCATCCTCTCTTCCAGAATCAACTTTTTCTTTGGCATCAATATATGTTTTCGCTGCCTCCTCCTCATCATCAAAATACCCAAGGGTGTAGTATTGATTTCTATTAAATCTCATAGTAACTCTCCACTTATCCATCTTCTTATACCAACTAACTCCGATATATTTTGACGATGTTTTTGTTTTATCAATACTGTGTATGCAGTTATCTCTATTTGTGGTAAGTTCAAGATTAGAGGCTCTATTATCCAATTTATCTTCATTTAAGTGATTAACAACAACACTATATCCATCAATTATATGATTATGAAATGCTATAGCTACAAGTTGATGTACTTTTGCAGTAATATATACCCCATCCCTTTTTGCTGAAAACCTATAATATCCACCTCCACCAATATTAAATCTTAGCTCATTCCCAGTCTCACTATTCCTAATCAAACCAGTGCTTGATGCTTCATAAGGATAATATCCTTCAATTTTTCTCCATTCCATAATTTTAAATTTAGTTTACATTTGAATATAGGGATTTTTTAGATTAAAGATGGGCTGTCAATTTAAACTATACAAAAAAAGGAGTCCGAAGACCCCAGTTTTATTCTCCAGATATAATCTTGAAGTAATTTTTTGAGTAAAATCCATGCTCTTGCCACGAATAAGCGTGTGATGCCAAATAAAACTCTTTCTCAGTTTCTTGTTGCTCACCCCAATTATCAATGTAGATTTGAACTCTCTCTGGTGTCGAATCATATCCACACACAGACCAAACTTCGGTTGCTTTGTCGTATGTATAGACTACAGTAAATGAATTATACCCCAATTTACGAATAACAAACCTTGCACTTTTCCTATCCACAACATATACTGAAGCAACATCTTTAATTTCTTCAATCATTGCTTTAAAATCGATGTCAATTTTTTCAACTGCATCATCGACTAAATTAATATTTTTTTCCATATTTTTTCTCTAAGATTTTACGAATTGCAGGTTTGAAATAACTTTTACCTTTCAGTATCTTATTATCTTCTCTACGAATAACTTTACCATTCTCAAGCTTACTTTGATTACTGAGGAATACCTCATCAAATAGCTCAACAATTACATCTTGTAGACCGTGCTTGATTACCAGACCTACCGTAATAAATAGTATGTCCACCAAACCATCCCCAACTTCAACCATATCACCTTCATCGTGAGCATCAACATACTCTTGGAGTTCTTCCTTAAGTAATCTTACACCAAGATCAAATGTTGGCTTATCAAGAAATGTCGGCTCTTCATTTATAACAACGTCAAATGACTTGTTAAATTGTTCTACTTGCTTAAGCTGTCTTTGCATTCTTCAGTCTGTTTAAATCCTTAATAACTTTTTTCAATGTGGCGATCTCAAACTTGTTTACCAATTCACCAGTTGTGTGATGGAACTCTAATTTCTCCTTTCTCACAATTTCCTTTTCATACTTACTAATCAACTTTTCCATATCTATATATTTTTGAAATTTAATATTAATTCTTATTTTTTACGTGACCCTTTCCTAATTACAGTAAAGCCTAACTCTTCTAGCATATCCATAAAGTTCTTGAATGCGAATCTAAATCCATTTTCTCTATGCAATCCAGTTGCATTACCTTCAGTTATCTCTCTGGGCTTCCCAAGGAGGATAAAATTATATTTATTCTTAGTCATTATTTTATTACCTTTAAGTTACGACCACAAGTAATGAGTAGCTTAAATATCCTACCATCGACACTATGGCTAAAATTAAGCCAAGTTTCTTTAAGTGGGCAATATTTAATTGTTGGTTTGAAAGCGTGCTTAAGCTTAACATTCTCAGAGCTTATAGCAATCTTACTTGCAGATATTAAGTTTCCATCAAATTTACCATTCTCTATCAATAAGTCGTGTTCGGATAAATTAACCTTCATTTGTGATGAAAATATTTTGCCATCAGCCTCACCCATTTGTGTGACTAAGACTAATTCTTTACTAATTACTTGTAGAAAATACATATCGCTAAATTTAGATTTAAAATCTTACTCCTCTTCTTGTGTTGGTGCTTGTGCGAATCCAACTTTTGCAGGTTCCTCCTCTTCCTCCTCTTCCGGAGCATTAAGGGCAGTCAAAATTTGCCCAACTTGTTCACCTAATGCCAAAATTGCTTCATGTTGACTTTCAACAACAGCCTCTAAATGCTTTACCCTCTTACTTAATTTCTTCGACTTGTATTTTTCTACTGCAATAATTACTTCGTTTGACTTAGCCATAATAAATTATTTATATTGTTTAGATTTAATTCTTATACTACTAATAGGTAAAAGTGATGCAAGTGTATAAAGTTTGCGTAATTAATCTTCATCCCCATCTCCATTCCCACCAAGAAGATCACGGAGAATGTCATCTGAAGATCGAGGCTTATAAGTATTATCTTCCTCATCCTCAGTTAATTCTGATGTTAATTTCTCCCAAATTCCCCTCGTATCCTCCATCTCATCCACAGTAAAACTCTCTGAATCTCTGAACATAATATAGGTTAGTTGCCTCTGACAATCTTCAGACTGTAGATAAAGATCGTGCTCCTTATCCTTAAGTAACTCTATATTAAGACTATCACCCTGCTCCCACATATAGCAAACCTCTGCAGACATTACAATCTTAAAGCCAAGCTTGTCGAAGTATGCAATAACACCCATGTAAAATTTCTCCAATACTAATTTGAATTCAGATATTGACATTATTAGGTGATTAAAAGACTGCTTTATAAGTATGTCGATTTGCTCTGGATTATCGTCATTTTGACGAATTAGAGTTACGTCTGAGAAGCTTAAAGTTTCTTTATCTGAGAAGCCTCCATAGGTCAACCCAACCTCAAATTGAACCGCTTCCACGATACGTTTTTTCAAATCCTTTATATTGTACTCATTTGTTAAATCAAAGCCACCACCGAGGATTAAATCCGGAATGATGCCCACTGCGATTGCTATATTTGATGTCTTTCTCATAACCTTGATTGGTTTAAGTGTTTGCCCATAGGACGATAATACAATAATATGTAGAGGAATTTGGGTAGTGCGTAAAACACTGCCCATAACACCACATAAGTCTTAGTTTCCTTGAAGTTGTGCTTCCAGTTCTCTAATCTTGATTTCGGCTTTATCTCTTGCATTTAAGTTAATTTGTTGTTTAGCTTTCAATTTCTCCATTACTTCGTGCCCTTGGGCAATTGCACTTACGATAACTGCATTTGTTTGATCGTATGTGATCTTCTCAACGTGCACCTTGCTATCAACTATCCAGTTCAACAATCTTTCGATTTGAGCATCTGTGATTTCAATCTTTTCAAGGAATGAAATTTGTTTTGCTCTCCAAGTATTCAAGCTGTTTTCAATCTCTTCTTTAGTAGTAATCATATTACTTATTTAAGTTGTATATTGATCGTTCAAATTCCCTTCTCTCCAATAATCCCTTACTTGTTCTCTTTCTCCCCTTGTATGTGAAATGCTTCCATTTAACAATCTCATTGTCGATGGATAACTTTTCCCCTACAAGTTTTCTTAGTGTTGATTTCTTAAATTTAGTCTCACCAATATTATACATAAACATACCTAATGCAAGCTGCTCACTATAAATATCCGTGTACTTCTTTGCAAACCCAATATAGTTGTCGAAATCGGCACGTAAGAGCTTGTCTGCTTCATCTTCGGTAATGATGTTAGCAAAGTGTTCTCCACGTAGAATATGATGTCCATAACCGATTGTAACCGATCCATCGTTATCTAAATATCTTGTCTTACCAAGTGCCTCATATTTTTTCATGTGTGCGATACACTTATTTAATAAGTCCTCACGGTATGTTGATGGAACTGAAAGAGTATCTTCAGTCTCAACAACCACATACTCGATGCTTTCAGTCTCAATAACCGTATCTTCAACAACTTCCAGTTCTTCAACAAACTGCTCAATCAAAACCCCTCTCTTCTCAGACCTTCCGTTAATATCATTAATTAACCAAGCTGAATATGATACAACTGCTATCATTAAAACAACTCCAACAAATACTATTGCTGCGTGCATTCTTGTTACTACTGTGCTCATAATTATTTATTTAGATTCCTTTTTATTCTGTAGACTTGACTCTTATCCATTCCAGTCAATTCAACCACTTTTTTAACACTTGTTCCATTAAGTATCAACTCCTCTGCTTTCTTACCTGCAGCAGACTGAACTCTACCAATTTGCTTTCCTTGTGCTCTTGCGTGAGCTACACCAGATCGAGTTCTCTCTCTCAATAATTCACGCTCATATTCCGCAACTCCTCCAAGGACTGCAGTAACTAATGCCACTAATGGGTTTGTATTTCCATTGGCATCCAGTGTGTCCATTGATATGTTTGATATGTGCAAATTAATACCTTTCTCTGATAATATTCTGATTACTCTTTTTGTATCCTCTACGTTACGTGAGATACGAGAGATTTCACTGATTACGATATCTGTGATGCCCTCTGTTGACTCAACAAACTCCATTAGTCTGCTTCCACCTTCACGATCAGCAAAGCCCTTAGAGCCACTAATTTTGTCTGAGAAAGAAGTAACTACTTCCATACCATAGTGAGCTGCTTTAGAAGTCAAATCACTTATCTGACGAGAATTAGATTGGTCATCAGTTGAAACACGAGTATATAAAACAGCTTTTCTCATAGTGGTAATGTTTTGTTATACTACTAATATGGTAAAAACATAGTTGTGTATAATTTACTTTAAATATTCTTCAAAATAATCCAAGAAACCATCCAACCAGTCCATTCGATCATCATATTCAGCTTCAGTTTTAAAGTCTGTGAGAGGGTCTGCATTATTTCTCTCATTCATCATTTTCTCAAACAACTTATCGATTGCAGGCTTATCTGCCATTGACATCATTGTCAACAATCTTTTGCCTGCTTTATATCCTTCTATGTGTTGATCACCTTTTTGCATAATTTATTATTATTATAATTTCACATACTTCTTATCCCCTAAATCAATCAACTCCCTTGTAGCCCTTACTCCATTTGGAGTGATTCCTAACTTATCAGAGGCTTTCTTGATAGAAATTAAGTCGAGATCAGAAAATACAAATTTCAACAACCTTATTTTTTCTTCTATTGTGCAATTTAAAACGTCCTCCATTAGTTTAATTTGGTTCACTTTTGGAAGTGGTTCATTTTCTATTAAATCTTTAAAATCTGGGAATTCATCCATTTTCAAGGGTTTTAAGGGTGGTTCACTTTTGGAAGTATGTTTACACGTATGTTATCTACAATAGCCATAACGGAACTAGCTTTAGTGTAGTGGTCTTACCATTATTATAGTTTGGTATACCTGTCCTTTTAAAGCAGTTCATTATTACTACTTTATCCGCATTGTTGTTTTGAAGACAGTTAACATTATCAAAATTATTCTCAATAGGTAAACCCTTCTTAATTAAAATGTCTAGGATTTCATTTGCCCAAAGCCTATTATATTGCTTCTCTGTTATTTTTACAGTTACTCCATTGTGTTCGACACTATACATATTTCTTTTCATGATTCTAATAATTTAAAGTAGATAACACTGTATAAATTGCATAGCAAAAAAGCTACGCATCTTATACTCAACGTTGTATAACATTAGTAGTCTTCACGAACATACTCTATAATCTTGTACCCTCCACACAAAACAAGAATAACCAAATCCCATATAAGGCATATTAATAATGGTTCGTTAAAGAAGCTATTTACATACTCTTTTTCTGGTAGTAGGGTTTGTGCCGTAGCTCCTATTGCAGGTATTAAAATTAACAGTATCAATGTAGTAATAATAATCTTTATCATAATCAATTAACGCTATACAACAAGGTGCATAAAGCACTGTATAGCTATTTTTTAAGTGTGTAATTTATTTGTTTGCTCGGTGTTGTTTGTTTAGTTCGGTGGCTTAATGCACAAAACGTTAGCCACAACTCTTATTAAAATCTTCTTTACAATCTTTGCAGTGTACATGGTGTAGTTTATATTGGTGTAGGTTGTCGCTATTACACAAAGGGCAGTGGCTAACAAGGTCTATATTTAATGCTTTGGGGTAATTCTCGCTTATATACTCATCAGCAACCCTTTCAGCTTCTTTTTTGTCATCCATTCCATAACAGTCACCTAACCACCTCAAGAATTTCACTATATCTTCTTTATTCATCTTTCACGTTTTTAAATTGTAAGTTATTCCGCACTAAACATAGACAGGACGTTATAGGGTATAAATTTATAAATCTTCATATTCAATAACATATACACCTTTTTCAAAATCGTGTTCCCATCTGGTAATATTAACACTATGTTCCCACTCAACTGTTCTGTACTTGGATTTATTCCAATCACATTCTCTTACAATTATAAATTTACAACCTATAACACCATCTAAAAAAGAATTTCCATTCTGCTCATCTAGTTTATTTGTTAGGTACTCATTTATTTCTGTATCTTCTTTTCGTATCATATCATTAACTCTTTTTAGATTAACCGTTATGCTTAATTAAACAAAGTGCCTACTTCGCTCAATCTTTCCTTTATCTATTTTAGTCATTGTATGCAATAAAATTATTTTGCCCTACTTCTGTTTCGTTTCCTTTTGCGTTTACCTTTTTGTTCAACTTCTTTAAATTCTGTAGTTGTAGTTTTATAACACACAACATTGTGTAAAGAATCATACTCTTTAACTTTGATTTCCATTTCTAAAGCACGTCTTCTTAAATAGTCATTCTCTAATTGTAGAGCTTCCATAGCTAAAATATACCCATTAGGTAAATTGCTCATTTGTTTGCCTTTCTTCTTACTCATATCTATATTTTTTAATTGTTAAGTCGTTAAAGATTACGATTTATACACTTGTTATTATATGCAATTGGTGACTACTCCTAACTCAATCATTTCGGTAAAGTCCTTCGTTGTATTCTCCTCAACTACCTCCCACCCAAGAAGAGTAATACCGTAATAAGCATCACTATAATCATAATCCTCGTCATTCATTTGACCTTTAATCCTCAATATCTTTTCTTTAAATGTTTCTGTTCCTACAAGATTATAGTCTTTGTCGTAAATTTCATCTAACTCTCTATCTTCATCCTCATTACAATCTTTCCAAGATTCATAGTTATACTTCTTATCAATATAATCGTAAACCTGCTCATCGTTTTCGGCTAGTAAGTATCCCTTTATTCCTTTTCCACTTCCTTTTGGTGCTGTGTGCGAAAATAATATTTTGTATAAATTCATATCTATTAAGTTTAATTGTTAATAATCAAAAGCATATAACACAGGCTATATGCCATATTCGTACCTCCTACGGCTCATAGCCGAGCCGTTGTATGTAATGCTATATATCGCAAATAATATATTCACCCTCCTCTATATGACCATCCCTTAATAGTGTCAACAACACTTCGTGTGTACCGTTAACATTAACGTAGATTCCTTTTGATATTTCGTTTGCAAGAGTTTTATTTATCTTCTTCTCAATTTTATAATTCTACAAAATGTTGAGTGTTATTCTGGAAATCTAATTGGCAATCGAATGCTAGAGCGTGTGGTGTTGAAGTCTCCTCCAGTCCAATCTCTTCAGACAATATCTTATTTGCAACTTCCAATGAGCAAGTGCCATCAATTTTAACTTGTGACTTGATTCTTACTACTGCATTCTTGTAACCTTGGCTTCTGTTTTTCATAATTGTTTTGTTTAAGTTATTGTTTTGCTATACTACTAATAAACAGAAAATGGGGAAGTGTATAACACAACCCCAATTATTTTATAAATACTCCAATTTGATGTCCTCAGAGATATTTTTAAGTGTGTGGTAAATTAATCGAATTACCGAAACCACATCATCTTTGTGAACTTGTTCTACGACTGTATGCATTGAACGAAGAGGGAAGCTAATTAGTGCCGTTGCACAACCTCCAGAACCATAAGAAAATGCACCTGCATCAGTACCTAATCCACTACTACTTGCCTGCAGTTGTGTTGGGATACCTTTCTTGTCTGCTACCTTACGAATCAATCTATGTATCACATTATGTGTTGCAGGTGATCGATCAATAACTGCCCCTTGACCTGCTTTAATATCACCTTGTCTTTCCGCATTATACGCAGGGCTGTCAGTAGAATGGGTAACGTCTGTAACAATTGCAATATCTGGCTTGATATTAAATGATGCCATTTGCCCACCGTGTAAGCCAACCTCTTCTTGTACTGCGTTAATCACAACCAAGTTGAATGGTAACTCAACCTTATTCTCATAAAGCTTTCTCAGCACCTCTGCGATAGCTACACCACCAATTCTGTTATCCAACGCTCTTCCCACATAATACCTATCATTCAATATCATTAATTTGTCATCGAATACAGCAACATCACCAACCTCAATCCCAAGCTCAAGAACTTCTTCTTTACTGGAAGCTCCAACATCTAAAAAGATATCTTGTAATCCTGCATTCTCATTTCTTTGGTTGTCGTGAATTGGTGGAAAACCAAAAACACCTTTTACCTTACCTTTGTTGCCAAAAATATCAACACGTTTGGATGGTGCGATTAATGTGTCACTACCGCCATTACGGATAACACGGATAAAGCCATCTGGACGAATGTAGTTGATCCTCCAAGAAATTTCGTCAGAGTGAGCCTCTATAACTACAGTCTTCTTATCTGGATCAGTTTCGTTGTAATACGCATATGCAGTGCCATAGGTGTCCACTTCTACAGCTTTGGCATAAGGTGTCACATAATCAATCCACTTCTTTGCACCACCACACTCAATCTCAAATCCTACTGGAGAATTAGAATTTAAGTATTTTACCAAAAACTCCTCGTTTACTTTTGTCTTACTCATAATTACAACTTTCTAAAATTTACCTTCAAACCATCAAATGATCCGTGACCATTACTACCAAACTCCATATATCCAGTTATATAATTTATAAATGAAACCTTTATCTTAAGGTTCCCATCACCAATTTTAACAAACATATCTCCAATACTTATTTTTTGAATCTTCATATCATTTATTTTTTAGTACCCCCTTCTCCATAACCCTATCTTTCAGATTTACATAAAAACTCCTCTACACCAACATCTCTCGATCTAATGATTCTTGCACCAGTTGCAACCAATGTGTCTCCAAGTGAATTAAATGTATCTGGATGACAAATTATGATTGTGACTGGGTAATGATTTTTGCATCGATAAGCATAAATATCTTCTTTTAGCTTATCCCTTAGATACTTCACATATTTAGCATACTCCAAATATTCCCTATAACTCATTTTGCAACTGTTTAAGTTTACGTTTAGCTTTTCTAATCTTCAATTTCTCCAACTTCACATCGTATTTGTGATACATTTTGCCACCACGACCATACATTCTATCAAACTTCCAATCCTCAGTATTTTGAATCTCAAGACGTTCTTCGATGAATATCACATTCTTCTCCCAGATTGCAATCATCTTTAAGCATTTCTCTATAGTTACTGCCATAATTTCTAAGATTAGATTGTTGTTGTTTGATTGAAACTTCTATAACTAATATCGAAAAACAGCTAAAGTGTATAAATTACCTCCCATTATTTATTAGAATTTCTTCCACCGCCTTATTTCTTACTGGGGTAGCTCCATTCTTCCAAGTTTGCCCTAATGAATGAACAAATACGATTATACCAAGTACAACCATAAATCTAACCAATGTTTCTAAATTTTTCATAATTATCTATTTATTAATTGCAAATCCATTTTCGTTAAATCCAACACCCCTTCTGTCGAGCATTTTCTTCTTTGTGATCCTATGTCCAAATTTCTTGAAGTATGGATCGCCAATGTCATTATATGTCATTTCTGCACCATTGATAATCATTTGCCTAATTGATGCCCAGAACGTTAATTGCATTTTATAAATTGGCTTTGGTAGTCTATAATTTTTACTGCTTTTATATCTCATAATAAATTAATTAATTTTCAAATTTTCGGAAAGGGTAACTTAAGCTCAACCTAAAAAAAATAATTAGTTTTCGAATCGGGCGAAAGGGAATTTAAGTTCAACTATATAAAGGCGAAAGAGTAATCGTGCTCCACGCCCTATAATAGATCATAAAAATTATTTCATTTTCGTTTTCCCCGAAAGATTACCGTTATCTCATACATAATTAGAAATGTGTCTATCGCTATATAAAAATCACATATATGAATCACATAATCCATGTAGTGATAATGGATAAGGTACGTGTGTACGATACACTATATATCAACCATATATGTTGGGGAAATTTTCAAAAAGTAAACAATGTGAGGATTTTTTGCATTCCATTTCTTGGAGTTTTTCCAAATTTTGGAATTCATTTCCCGATTTTGGAATCTTAGTCCAAATTTTGGAATTTTTCCATTTTGCGGAATTTTTCCATTGGGCGGATTTTTCTCACGATTTTTGTGGAATTTTTGAATTTTGTGAAATTTTGGCACGATTTTTAGTTTGTGCCGATTTTTAAGGATATCCACTTTTTTGTGTTGTTCCTTATCACTTACAACTAATAAGAAGAAAATGCACAAGTGTATAAAAGTAACTGAGAAATATTAAAAGTAGTGCTTTAAGTGGATTAAGCGGATTTTCCCTGCTAAACTTACGAATCTAAATAAATAGAACTCCGATGCACTATACCTTATTTTACGTTGGTTGTTTTGGTAAGGTTGTGTAATTTGTAAGTTATTTTTATTTTGTGCTCTCAGTCTATCAATAAGCCACATTTTGAAAAAACTTTTATTTTTATGTAACCTTTTCAGCTCAGATACGAATACTATAATATCACAAACATTTAAACTTAGGAATTATGAAAACTACAAACATTATCAAATTACAAGGAATTGAAGGAACTGAGGAATATTTTGAAAATTTCTATCAAAGTAAGAAGCTATTTTTCTTTAAGTATAAAAAAGCTTTTCAGTTAATGTACTCAAATAATTGCGGTTTTTACTTGCAAGAAAACAAGTTTTTAAGATTAGATAAAGCACAAACACCATATACTAAAAGAGGTCGATTTGTTGCTTTCAATTCAAAAAATGCAAATGACTTAATAGGTAGAGAATTTTTTCTACCTTAAACGCAACCTTTATAAATAACCACCGTAAACACTACTATAACACAAACATTAAACTTTAGAAATTATGGGCATTGGAACTGTAATACTTATTATTTTAGTTGTTGGTTTGGTAATAAGATTAGTAAATCACAACCTTTAAAAATAACACTCGTAAACAATAATATAAACCTTTAAATTTAGAAATTATGACTACTAAAAACAATCAAATAATCGAAGAATATAACGTTATTACATTTGATGATTACTACCAATTTAAAGAGGTATCAAAAAAAGAAGCTGAAAGCTTAATAGGTGTTTGTTACGGTATTGATTTGAGTACACAAACCGAAGCACTAATTGAGAGCGTTGAAGACCTTGAAAATTTCGAAATCTTTGGCACGGAACTTGTTGTAAATTCAAGAGCTGATTTATACGCTTTATTGATGGAAGATGAGGACTAAAAAAAAATTACTGAGAACACAACCTTTTAATTTCTCAGTCGTAAACATAAGAAGACAACAAAAACAAACCTTTAAAATTTAGAAATTATGAAAGTTACTGAAAAATTATTGAACCACAAAGCAGAGATGAAAGCATTTTTTATCTCAACTGTAAAAACTCAACTTGGGCAAATCGTAGGGAAAAATCTACTCTCAGTATCCGAAGCTCAGAAATTAGAGATTAACGAACAATTCAAAAATTTTGCAACTGAGAGGTATAATTCAGCTCTTAAATTAGCTTCAAAAGAAAGCAGGGAAGCGGATTTTATGGGTGGTTTGGATCGAAAAAAACCAGTAATTCACACGTTGGTAAAGCAAGCTTATGAAATTAGCTTTAAGCATAGCTGTTTGCAGTTTTCAAAAGAAATTTTAAAAAATGTTCTAAATTTCGAAACTAAATAAAACTACACTCGTAAACACTACTATAAACCTTTAAATTTAGAAATTATGATTAAGGATAGTTTAGGTAAATATTTTACTTTAAAGGAATTATATAGTAATGAATACCCAGATAATAACGAGTTAATTTGGGAATATGTATCAAACTTTGAATTTGATAAGACTAAATTTAAAATAATTGAAATTGATGTCGATAAATACTTTAAAAAGTATGTGGATGAAATAGCAAAAATTAGTTTAGGGCAAAAAAGAATAATAAAAAATTACACAAAAAATATTGATAGCATATTAGATACGATAATTATTATAAATAGTATTGATGAATTGATTGCCGATGGTTATCACAGATTAGCTGCATTTCATCTTAGTGGTGTGAAAAAAATAAAATCGTTAGATTTATCAGATGAACTTTAATAATTTACCTAAATTCAGTTTTTTTAAAATAAGTACAACCTTTTCAAATAAATCTCGTTAAACTAATTATCACACAAACTTAAACTTTAGAAATTATGAAAAGTCACATCTTATTAAATATCTTCACTGGTTTATATTCAGCTACTCTTTTAGGTGGCGAATTTAGTAACTGTTATGGGCACGGTAAAACCGAAGCAAATGCGATTGCAAGCCTAAAAATTAGAGTTGCTCAACTGAGGAGAGGAGACAACAAAAGCGTAAAGCCACGATTTTGCAAACATAATAGAATAGACTAAAAAAAGTCAACAAAAACACAACCTTTTCAGATAACCACCGTATAAATAAGAAGAAAGCATTTAAAACCTTATAAATTTAGAAATTATGACTACTTTAGAAATTACAAACCGATTAGAATATTTGAGATTAGAATTGAGAGCTGAGAGAATTAGTTTAGATGAAATTGTCGAACTACAAAGCTTATCTCAGTATATCGACTCAAACGATGTAGAATTATTAGAGGCGGCAGGCGTGCCCGAAAATGATGAAATTATCGAATTTTCCGATGGTTACCAGTTCAAAGAAATTTCAAAAAATGAAGCTTCGAACTTAATAGGTGTTTGTTATGGCATAGATATTGCAGGTGAAAATGAGGCTCTAATTGAGAGAGTTGAAGACCTACAAAATTTTGATAACTTTGGCATAGAAATTGGTTTTAAGAAAATACTGGTAAACGTAACCTTTTAAAATCAATCACGTTAAACTAAGAAGACAACAACAAACAAACCCTTAAAATATTTGAAATTATGACAACCTTATTAAACTTAATTACGTTACAACAAAAAGAGATTAACGAATTTACTTCGAAAGTTCAAACCAAAATCACACAAGAAAAAAACTTTAAAAATAATTCGAAAAAATTGAAACATTACTA
>TARA_R110000744_G_scaffold84678_5_pt1 | contig 24149 bp, 25 predicted proteins | sample TARA_R110000744 | Tara Oceans TARA_R110000744 (sample SAMEA4398083) | marine metagenome | biome: Polar Biome; feature: [DCM] deep chlorophyll maximum layer (ENVO:01000326); material: water (ENVO:00002006), including particulate matter (ENVO:01000060) such as... | depth 36 m | reverse complement strand
CGGTGGCGGGATCTCGGCATGGGTTTTGGGGTGGGGTGCGGGCGCAGGCGCGGCTGATTCTTCCTGGCACTCAATCACAACACACCATTTCCCCCGGGCTTGTTCCGGGGTCTGCTGGAGCTGGTTGAGTTCGCTCGATTTCTGTTGGCAGGCCCCGGAATAAATCCGGGGGAAATGGTGTTGGGTTCTTGGGGTGGCGCTTGTTGGAAGAGCGTCGCTACCCGACACCAAAACCAACAAACCCTAGTCAGTGATCCGGGCGTAGATCCGGGACCTACCCGCTCTTCCAGCTGGTCTCACGGGTAGGTCCCGGCTCTGCGCCCCGCCTGCGCGGGGCATGCGGCCGGGATGACAAGGGGTTGAGCGTTTTGAGAGACGCGGCGCGCCCTATTGCGCCAGGCTGGCGCTGATCCCGGCAAAACCGGCTTCGTAAATCCCGGTCAGGGCTTCGGCGGCGGCGGCGTCCATGCCGTCCGGGGTGGTGTAATGGCTTGACCAGGTGACGGTCGAGACGCCGGGGGTGGTTTCGTTGACGGCGATGCTGGCGACATAGCCGGCGACGGGCAGCGGGCTGGAGATAATGGCGTAGGAATAGGTGTGAGCGGCGTCATCGCGGGCGGTTTCGCGTTCGATGAAGGTGGCGGAGCCGTCAGCGGTGATAATGGTGCGGTGGCCGTCATCGCCGATCGTGCAGCTGCCGACGACGGGATGCCAGTCGCCGAGCGAGCAGAAGGGACCGATCAGGGCCCAGACGGTGGCGGCATCGGCATTGACCGTGACGCTGCGCGACAGGGTCGGCGCGGCGGCTTCGCCTGTGGTTGCGGCTGTGACTTCGCCTGTGGCCTCGGCTGGTGCGGCGGCCGGTGCGGCCGGAGCGCTGGCCTCGGGCGCGTTGCAGCCGGCCAGGACGAGTGCGGCGCCGAGGCCGAGCAGTGATGTCTTGAGCAGATGAGTCATGGCAATATCGGCGACCGGAACGGCGCCCCCCCTTGTGTGAAATCCAGTGTCGGCGCGGACGCTATCACTTCAATCGCGCCCGCGGGAAAAAATAGGCCCGGACAAGGGGTCGGGCTTTAGCCGGGATGGCCCGCCACCAGCGCTGCGCGCGCGACGCGCTGCATTCCGGCGACATAATCAGCCTGGCTCCAGCCGCAATCGCTGACGAGATGCTCCCAGTTTCGCACCGAGAGCAGGGTCCACAGGAGGTCCGTGGCGCGCGGCTCGGTCAGGCCGGGCTGTAGCGCCTTGTCCCGGATCAGGGCCTGGACGGCGGCGGCGCAGCCATGGCGCATCGCCGCCATGCGGTCATCCCAGGCGGCACGGGCGGCTTCGTCGGTCTCGGCCATCGCCATCAGGGCGCGGCCGACGCCATGGATCACCGGGATGTAATCGCCCCAGGCCTGGATATAGGCGTCGAGCCGGGCGGTGCCGCTGGTGGCGGCGCGGCTGGCGGCGAGGCGACCGTCAACGCCGGAGGCCTCGTCGATGAAGCGGGTGGCGGCGATCAGCAGTTCGGCGCGATTGGGGAAGTGGAGATAGACCGCCTGGCGGCTGACCCCGGCCGCGCGGGCGATATCGCTCATCCGCGCCTGCGCGTCGGGACCCTGCTGCAGCAAGTCACTGCAGGCCTTGAGGATGCGGGCGCGGGTCTCGTCACCGGTCTTGCTCATTTTTCGATCCGTCGCTTCTGACTTGACACGATGTCAAGGTAGCGCATATAGCGGCGATGTAAACTTTACACCGTGTCAAGAAAACAGCGAAACAGGAGAGCATCATGTTCGATCGCAAGACCGCCAAGCCCGCCGCCAGCCGGCATCCCGTCAATCAGAACGGCCTCATCCTGGTGGTCGGCGCCACTGGAAAGACCGGGCGCCGCGTCGCCGAAGGCCTGATGCGTCTGGGCCATGCCGTGCGTCTGGCCTCGCGCAATGCCGCCGCGTCCTTCGACTGGGACAAGCCGGCCGGCTGGGCCGCCGTGCTGACCGGGGTGAGCGCCGTCTATCTCACCTTTGCGCCCGATCTTGCCGTGCCCGGCGCGACCGAGGCGATCACCGCCTTTGTCGGCATGGCGAAGACCGCCGGTGTCGGCCGGATCGTCCTGCTGTCGGGGCGCGGCGAGGACGAGGCCCAGGCCGCCGAGCGCATCGTGCAGGCGTCGGGCATGGACTGGACCATCGTGCGCGCCAGCTGGTTCAACCAGAATTTCACCGAGGGCGAATTTGCCGGCATGGTGCAGGCCAGCGAGATCGCTCTGCCGACCGGCGATGCGCTCGAACCCTTCGTCGACGCCAATGATATTGCCGAGGTCGCGATTGCGGCCTTGACCCAGGCGGGTCATGCCGGCGAGGTCTATGACGTGACCGGGCCGCGACTGATGAGTTTCGCTGCCGCTGCCGCCGAGATCAGCGCCGCGACAGGCCGCGCCGTGCGCTTTGTCGACATCCCGCACGAGGCCTTCATCGATGCCCTGGTGCAGTCCGGCGCACCTGAAGGCATGGTCTGGTTGCTGGATTATCTCTTTGCCACCGTGCTCGACGGCCGCAATGCCCGGCTGGGTGACGGGGTCGAACGGGCGCTGGGGCGCAAGCCGGTCGATTTCCTCGACTTTGCCCATGACGCCGCCGGCAGTGGCGCCTGGTCGCTCGCCGCCTGAAGCGGCTCATCCGCCCAGGGAGGGCATCATGATCACCAATCTTCTCGTTCCCGCCTGTCTCTCGATCGCGCTGGTCAGCGCGGTCGTCGGCGGCGTCTTCCTGTCATTCTCCGATTTCATCATGCGCGGTCTGGCACTGGCCCGCCCTGCTGGCGGGATCGAAGCGATGCAGCAGATCAATCGCACCGTCCTGCGCTCGATCTTCCTGACGGCCTTTGTCCTGTTGCTGCCAGCCGTATATGGCCTCGCCGCCTATGCTCTGATCCGGCTGAGTGGCCCGGGCCAGTCGCTGATCTATCTCGGTGCCGGGCTCTATCTGGTGACGGTCTTTCTCGTCACGGCATTCGGCAATGTGCCGATGAACAAGCGCCTGGACGCATTCGACCCGGGCGATGAGGCGGCGGAGCTCTACTGGTCGGATTATGTCCGGCGCTGGACCGGCCTCAATCACTGGCGTACGGCCGGATCGCTGGCGACCTCCATCTGTTTTCTGGCCGCCGCGCGGGAGCTGGTCTGAGCAGGCGCTATTCCGCCGTCAGCGTCTCGATGGTGAGGTTTTCATTGGTGTAGATACAGATCTCGGCCGCGATCGCCATCGCCTTGCGGGTGATGATTTCCGGGTCAGGCTCGTAATCGAGCAGGGCGCGGGCCGCCGAGCTGGCATAATTGCCGCCGGAGCCGACAGCGACGACGCCGTGTTCCGGTTCCAGCACATCGCCGGCCCCGGTCAGAACGAAGGTGGCGGTCGTGTCGGCGACGATCAGCATGGCGTCGAGCTTGCGCAGGTAACGGTCGGTGCGCCAGTCCTTGGCCAGCTCGACACAGGCGCGGGCGAGCTGTGAGGGATATTGCTCGAGCTTGGCCTCGAGGCGCTCGAACAGGGCGAAGGCGTCGGCGGTGGAGCCGGCAAAACCGGCGACGACCTTGCCGTCAGCAAGACGGCGGACCTTCCTGGCATTGCCCTTCATCACAGTCGGGCCGAAGGAGACCTGGCCATCTCCGGCGATGACCACGGTCTTGCCCTTGCGCACGGCGAGGATGGTGGTGCCGCGCCATTGGGTCGCGTCGGTCGTTGATGGGTTGGGCATTGCGCTCTCCACTCTGTGCACACACAGATGTGGCCGCAGTGGCGGCTGCGATCAAGCCCTCAGACCATGCGGGCGCCGGCCCGGCTGGTCTGTCAGACTATTCAGCCACCGCACGAAGGGCGGAACCGCCTTGCGTGTATTCGACGAAATCGCTGGCCGGCATCGGACGCGCAAACAGGAAGCCCTGGGCCAGGGTGGCGCCCTCGGCCCGCAGCATTTCAAACTGTTCCTGGGTCTCGACGCCCTCAGCGACGGTTTCCAACTTCAGCGCCTTGGCCATGGCCAGAATGGTCTCGACGACGATGCGGGCATGCGGATCGGTGGTCATGTCGCGCACAAAGCTCTGGTCGATCTTGAAGACGTCAAACGGCATGCGGGTCAGATAGGAGAGCGAGGAATGGCCGGTGCCGAAATCATCAATGGCGAAATTGACGCCGCGATCGCGCAGGGGCTGAACCTGGACGATGGCGCGCTCGGGGTTTTCCATCGCGATCGACTCGGTGAGTTCCAGTTCGAGCAGGTGTGGCGGCAGGTCGGCCAGTTCCAGCGCGTGCAGCACGGATTCGGCGAAGCCTTCACGTTCGAACTGCATGGCCGAGACATTGACGGCGACGGGAATTTCAATCCCCAGCGTGCGCCAGCGGGCCCCTTCACGGCAGGCAGCGCGCAAGACCCAGTCGCCGATCTCGCCGATCAGGCCACATTCCTCGGCGGCCTCGATGAAGGCGCCTGGCGATAACAGACCCGCGGTGGGATGCTGCCAGCGCACCAGTGCCTCGGCTCCGGCGACGATGCCCGTCTTCATGTCGATCTTGGGCTGATAGAAGACGACCAGCTGATCCTGATGCACCGCATCGCGCAGCTCGTTTTCCAGCACCAGGCGTTCAAAGGCTGACTGATTCATCGCCGGTTCGAAGAAACGGGCCGCAGAGCCCCCGTCGCGCTTGGCGTGGGCCATGGCGAGGTCGGCATGGCGGATCAGGGATTCCGGGTCGGCCCCGTCCTGCGGGAAGACGGCAATGCCGATCGAGACGCCCAGGAAGACCTGGTGACCCGAGATTTCAAACGGCAGACGAATGGCGTCGACCAGCTTGTTGGCAATCCGGGCCGCGTCTGCCGGCTCGTCGATCTCGGGCAGGAGGACGGTAAATTCATCGCCACCCAGACGGGCAACCAGGCTCGGTTCGCCATCGCCGCCAGCGGCAAGGTCGCAGCCGCGTGTCACTTCCGACAGGCGCCGCGCGACCATTTCGAGCATGCGGTCGCCTTCGCCTATGCCCAGGCTGTCATTGACGCGCTTGAACCGGTCGAGATCAAGAAAGAGTACAGCACCGGTTTCGCCATCTTCCAGCGCCTTGCGCGAAACCCGTTCGGTTTCCTTGCGGAAGCGCTCACGATTGGGGAGCTCGGTGACGAGGTCGACATAGGCGAGGCGGTGGATGCGTTTGAGATTGCCGTCGAGGCGCGCAAACATGCGGTTGAAGGCATTGGCGAGCACTTCCAGCTCATCGCCTGTATGGACGTCGATGCGCATGTCGAGGGTTTTCGACGAGGCCAGCCGTGCGGCATCGGTCAGTGTCTGCACCGGTTTCAGCGCCCGGCCGACAATCAGGGCCGCCAGCGGCAGGAAAATCCCCAGAGCAAACAGGGCAATGAAGGTCTGGCGCCGTAGCGCGGCATTGCGCGACCGGATCAGCTCGGTGAGCTCCTGGCTGGCATAGACAACACCGACCAGGCGGCGGCTCTCGGTATAGACGGGCACGGCGACCTGCAGGGTCGCAGCGTTCAGCGCGGCGCGGCGATCGCCGGCGCCCAGCGCCATGACGGCAAGATCAGACTGCGACAGGTGTTCGGGCGCTTCGCCCTCGGGATAGGCGCTGCCGAGGACTTCGCGGCGATTATTCAGGGCATAAACCTCGGACAGGTCGAGCGAGGCCAGCATTTCAGTGAGATAGCGCTGGACGAATTCAGTATCATTGCTGGCGATGGCGCCGGCAATCCGGTCCGTCGTCGACTGCAGGCGCGCGATCGAGCTCTCCGCGAGTAGATTGCGGGTCTCCCGCTGGGCCGCGATGTTCTCCAGCGTCATCAGCATCAATGTGGTCGCAAAAATCAGCATGCCGGTGAGAAGCGTGAACTTCATCACCAGAGATCGCATCACTCGCGATATCGCCTTGCGGATAGGTGCCATGTCTGCCCCTGATCGCGACCCTTTCGGATCGCGCCTACACCATCAAAACCTCTGGCAGGACGGAAAGCCGGCCAGTTCTCACGATGCAGGATGGGGGCAACCACTTGAATTGTGGTTAAAATGCCGGACAATTTTCATTAAGAATTGAATCGAATTTGCGGCCAGGCCTTACTCAAAAGGGATCCCGGCGTCCTCGGCGAGTGTTTTAAGACTGCATTCGGGGCGCGCGCCGAAGTGAGAAATGATTTCAGCGGCGCAAATCGCCCCCATCCGGCCGGATTCCGCAAGGCTTCTATCCTGTGCCAGGCCGAGCAGGAAGCCGGCGGCAAACAGGTCGCCCGCGCCTGTCGTGTCGACCAATTCCGAGACTGGTTCGGCCTTGATGGTGACGGTTTCCTTGTCACGCAACAAGACGGCGCCCTTGTCACTTCGCGTCACGGCGGCGATGGCGACATCGCGGCGGCACATCTCGATGGCGAGGTCGAAATCCTCGGTTTCGTAGAGCGCGGTGATTTCCGCCTCATTGGCGAGCAGAATATCGATGTGATTGGCGACGAGATGGCGGAAGGCGGCGCGGTGGCGCGCAACGCAGAATGTATCCGACAGGGTCAGCGCCGTCTTGCGGCCAGCGGCGGCGGCGAGCTCGGCGGCGCGCACATAGGCGCGTTTGGCCTCTTCACGATCAAACAGATAGCCCTCCAGATAGACAATGCTCGAAGCGCGAAGCGCGTCGGCACCGGCCTCGACATCATCCTCGGTCACCAGGGCTGCGGCGCCCAGGAAAGTCGACATTGAACGGCCGGCATCGGGGGTCACATTGATGAGACAGCGCGCGGTCGCCGGACCGCCCTTCAGCGGTGTCGAGGCGAAGTCGACACCGATGGCGCGGATATCATGGCTGAAGATCTCGCCCAGCTGGTCATCAGCGACCTTGCCGATATAGGCGGCGCGGCCACCGAGCGAAGCGATCCCGGCGACGGTATTGGCGGCCGATCCGCCGGAGGCTTCCTTGCCGGGCTGCATACGCTCATAGAGGGTGCGGGCGCGCTCTTCATCGATCAGCGTCATGGCGTCGCGCGCAATACCCTCGTCGGCGAGGAAGGCGTCGGTGGCCGGCGACAACACGTCGACAATGGCATTTCCAACGGCAAGAACGTCAAAGCGGGTCGCGGTCATGGCGGGTCTCTCGATCATTAAGGTTAAGCCCGGCTGGGCTGGCGGGCTGCCTCTCGGCCTGGATGTGGGTTAACCCTGACCGCGCCATACAGCAAGACTTGCGGGCATTGACGCGCCGCAAGTTTTCCCCGCCGGCCCCGTTTTCGATCCGCAAAACCGGTTTCCAGCCTGGCGATAAATGCTTATGCAGCGCCGCATGAAACATGTCGCCTTTCTCTCCGCCGCCTGCATGCTCAAGGACAATCCCGAGGCCCGCAAGGATTACTGGGAATATGATCTCGAGATCTCCGCCCTGGCACCAGCCTGCCGGGACGCCGGGATAGAGCTGGTGACGCGTATCTGGGATGATCCGGATTTTGACGCCTCGCAATATGATGCCGCGGTGATCGGCACCTGCTGGGATTACATGCAAAAGCCCGCGGCTTTCGAGGCGGCTCTGGAAGCCATGGCCGGCAAGACGCGCCTGCTCAATCCGTTCGAGACCTTCCGCTGGAACCAGCGCAAGACCTATCTCAAGGATCTGGCGGCGCGCGGCGCCCCGATGATCCCGACCCTGTGGGCCGATCGCGCCGATGCGGCGACAATCGCCGGCGCTTTCGATGCGCTGGGGAGTGATGACATCGTCGTCAAGCCTGTGCTCGGCGGCGGCGCCTGGCGCCAGGCGCGGATCCGGCGCGGCGAAGCCCTGCCAGCCCCGGAAATGCTGCCAATCGCCGAATGCATGGTCCAGCCTTTTCTGCCAGCCGTGTCGCAGGAGGGCGAATACGCCTTTCTCTTCTTCGGCCGCGAGTTTTCCCATTGCGCCCGCAAGCTTCCGGCGGCGGGCGATTATCGCGTCCAGTCGGAATATGGCGGGCGTGAGGAAATCCATCACCCGACGGCGGATGAGCTGGCGCTGGCCCGTTCGGTGCTGGAGTGTGTCGAGGGCGATTTGCTCTATGCGCGTGTTGACATGCTGCGCGGCCTCGATGGCAAGCTGGCCCTGATCGAGCTGGAATTGATCGAACCCTATCTCTATCCCGAACAGGGCCCGGATATGGGCGCTGCCTTTGCGCGGGCGCTCAAGGCGCTGATCTAGCCGGGCTGTGCCATAATCTGGCCGCCGAGACGCGATTGCATGTTGGCTGGTTCTGCAATGGGGGTTTGCGATGCGCGCTGTAATTCTGGCTTTGACGGCAATGGGTCTTTCGGCCTGCGCCACGACTAATTCGGGCCCGGGACCAAATGGCCCGGCCTGGACCGAGATCGAGATTTCCGAGGGGATGTGTTATGGTCGCTGCCCGGTCTATTTGATCCGCGTTACACCCGATGATCGCTATCAATTGACGGGCGTTTTTTTCACCCGCCATGACGGCGAAACGAGCGGCACGCTCGATGCGGGCAGTTTTCAGCGCCTTGCCGCGGTCCTGCAGGCCCATGACGCCGCTTTCCTGCCCGCCGATATCACTAGATATAACCCGGTCACGTGCGGCAGCAGCTTCGCGTCGGATATGCCCAGTTTTCGCCTGAGCCTGACAGACGCGAATGGCCGCCAAGACATTCTTTGGCATCCCGGCTGTGCTGAATCACCCTATCGCGACGCGCTGACACAGATTCGAGCCGGCGTACGGGAAGCCTATGATTACGAGACCCTGATTGCGCCGAAGCGTTAGGCGCCCTTCGGCGCCGGCGTCTTGTCCTTGAAGCGGCACAGATCGGCAATCGGGCAGCGCCAGCATTCCGGTTTTCTCGCCTTGCAGATATAGCGCCCGTGCAGGATCAGCCAGTGATGGGCGCCCTTCATATAGGCGGCTGGCACGATCTTCATCAGCCGGGCTTCGACCTCATCCGGCGTCTTGCCCGGTGCCAGTCCGGTGCGGTTGCCGACGCGGAAAATATGGGTGTCGACCGCGATGGTTTCCTCGCCGAAGGCCTCGTTGAGCACGACATTGGCGGTCTTGCGCCCGACCCCGGCCAGCGCTTCGAGCGAAGCGCGGTCATGGGGCACCTGGCCGCCATGACGCTCGACCAATTGCTGCGACATGATGATGACATTCCTGGCCTTGTTGCGGAACAGGCCGATCGTCTTGATACGGTCGCGGACATGATCTTCGCCGAGCGCCAGCATTTTTTCCGGCGTGTCCGCTTCCTCGAACAATAATTTCGTCGCCTTGTTGACCCCGACATCGGTCGCCTGCGCCGACAGCGCGACGGCGACGAGCAGGGTGAAGGGGTTCACATAATCCAGCTCGGTCTTCGGGTCGGGACGGTCCTGGGCCAGGCGGGCGAAGATATCGAGCGCCTGCTCGCGGGTCAGACCGCGCGGGGTCCGTTTCGCCGGTTTTTTGGTTGGGGTCTTTGCGGGTGTCTTGCTCATGGCCTTCTGTCTAGCGCGGTCCGCCCGCCGGCGTCATGCCGTTTCTTGCGTTAGCGCGCGGTCGCCACCAAGAGCCAGATGGCGACGCCGATCAGCAGTAGCGACAGGGCGCGCTGGAAAATGCGGTGGCGTCCTGGCTCTTCGAGAAAATGGCGGGCGCTGCCGGCCAGCATGACGATGCCGAGATGGATCAGGGTGGCGATCGAGACCGAGATCACGGCCAGCACGGCCGCCTGAGGCGCCACGGGAGCGTCGGGCCGGATGAATTGCGGGAAGACGGAGACGTAGAACAGTGCGGCTTTGGGGTTGAGGGCGTTGACGAGGAAACCGTGCGCGAAATAACGCAAATAGCCTTGATTGGCGTCGACCGAGGGCACATCATCGGCATCGCGCCAGCCCTGGATGCCGAGATAGATCAGGAAGGCGACACCGGCCCAGCGCAGCGTCTCGTACAGCCAGTCGACCCGTTCAAGCAGGGCGCCAAGGCCTAGCGCGGCTGCGGCCGCAACCACGGTCAGGCCGAGCGCTACGCCGGCCACCGCTGCGAAGCCGGCGCGCCGGCCCTCGCTGGCGCTGAGCACGGCCAGCCAGGCCATGTTCGGCCCCGGCGTCAGCTCGATGACGAGGACGGTGAATGCGAAAGTAGCAAGGGCGGCGAGGTCGAACATGAGCCCTGATTACGCAAGCTGTGCGGATACGTCACCTGTTGCGGAGGGCGAATGCGGCGCTTAGTGCAGAAATGCCGGGTTTGGCCGGGCCCCTGTTTCCGGGTTTTTGGGGCAACAGGCCGGGCGGTCAAAGATTTTCTCTATGGCTTGTTCGGATACTTTCGATTGGAGTTATGGGTCGCAATCCGGCATCGTCAGATCATAGCGTCAGAGCGTTCGCGTAAGGAATTCACCACGAACCATGATCGGAGATCACATGGACGGCGAAAGCAAATGCCCGGTAATGGGCGCATCCCAGCGACACACGGCAGCCGGATCGGCCAATAATGGCGACTGGTGGCCGGAACAGCTGAATCTTCAAATCCTCCGCCAGAATTCCAGTCTGGCCAATCCACTCGATCCGGATTTCGATTACGCCGAGGCGTTCAAGAGCCTCGACCTCAAGGCGGTCAAGCAAGACCTCTACGCCCTGATGACGGACAGCCAGGACTGGTGGCCGGCTGATTATGGCCATTACGGCCCCTTCTTCATCCGCATGGCCTGGCACAGCGCCGGCACCTATCGCATCAGCGATGGCCGCGGCGGTGCCGGCTCCGGCTCGCAGCGTTTTGCGCCGCTCAATAGCTGGCCCGACAATGTCAATCTCGACAAGGCACGCCGCCTGCTCTGGCCGATCAAGCAGAAATACGGCCAGAAAATCTCCTGGGCCGATCTGATGGTTCTGGCCGGCAATTGCGCCCTGGAATCGATGGGCTGTCCGACTTTCGGCTTCGCCGGTGGCCGCTCCGATATCTGGGAACCGGAACAGGATATCTATTGGGGTCCCGAGAGCACCTGGCTTGGCGATGAGCGCTATAGCGGCGATCGCGACCTGGAAGACCCGCTCGCAGCCGTGCAGATGGGCCTGATCTACGTCAATCCGGAAGGCCCGAACGGCAATCCCGACCCGGTCGCTTCCGGCCGCGATGTCCGCGAGACCTTTGCCCGCATGGCGATGGATGATGAAGAGACCGTGGCGCTGGTCGCCGGCGGTCACACTTTCGGCAAATGCCATGGGGCCGGCGATGCCGCCCTGGTCGGACCGGAGCCCGAAGCGGCGCCGATCGAGCAGATGGGGCTGGGCTGGAAGAGCTCATATGGCAGCGGCAAGGCCGGCGATGCGATCGGCAGCGGCATTGAAGGCGCCTGGAAAACCAACCCGACGAAATGGGATATGGGCTATCTCAATATTCTGTTCAAATATGAGTGGGAATTGTCAAAGAGCCCGGCCGGCGCCCATCAATGGCATCCCAAGAATTGCGAAGAGGCCGACATGATCGTCGATGCCTTCGATCCGTCGAAGAAGCACCGTCCGATGATGACCACGGCGGACCTCTCTTTGCGCTTCGACCCGATCTATGAGCCGATCGCGCGGCGATATCAGCAAAACCCCAAAGCCTTCGCCGACGCTTTCTCGCGCGCCTGGTACAAGCTGACCCATCGCGATATGGGCCCGGTCTCGCGCTATCTCGGGCCGGAAGTGCCCTCCGAGGAGCTGATCTGGCAGGATCCGGTCCCCGAACCCGATCACAAGCCGATTGGCGGCAAGGATATCGCCGCGTTGAAGGCCAAGATCCTCGCATCCGGCCTCACCACCGCCCAGCTGGTCCAGACCGCCTGGGCCTCGGCCTCGACCTTCCGTGGCTCGGACATGCGCGGCGGTGCCAATGGTGCCCGCATCCGGCTCGCTCCGCAGAAGGACTGGGCCGTCAATCAGCCGGCCGAGCTGGCCAAGGTTCTGGCAAAGCTGGAGGAGATCCGCAAAGCCTTCGGCGAGAAGAAGGTCTCCATGGCTGATCTGATTGTGCTCGGTGGCTGTGCAGCGGTTGAAGCTGCCGCCAAACAGGCGGGGCATGATGTCACTGTGCCCTTCGCACCGGGCCGCACCGATGCGTCCCAGGCGCAGACCGATATCGACTCCTTCGAGCCGCTCGAGCCGAGATCGGACGGTTTCCGCAATTACCTCGGCAAGACGGCTGACCGGCCAGCCGAGGAAATGCTGGTCGACAAGGCCCAATTGCTCACCCTGACAGCGCCGGAAATGACGGTTCTTCTCGGTGGCATGCGCGTGCTCGGTGGCAATTTTGGCGGCACCAAGCATGGCGTCTTCACAAACCGGCCCGGCACGCTCAGCAATGACTTCTTCGTCAATCTGCTGGATATGGGCGCGACATGGGCACCGGTCGCCGGATCGGACGATCTGTTCGAAGGCCGTGACCGCAAGACCGGCCAGGTCAAATGGACCGGCACCCGCGTCGATCTGGTCTTCGGATCCAACTCGCAATTGCGCGCCCTGGCCGAAGTCTATGCCGCCTCGGACTCGAAAACCTCCTTCGTGCGCGATTTCGTCAAGGTCTGGGACAAGGTGATGAATCTCGATCGCTTTGATCTGGCCTGATCCGCGCCGGCATATTCAAGACACGATCCAAGGAAAGGGCGGGCCGCAGGGCTCGCTCTTTTTCTTTGCGCGGGCCGCCCCGGTGTGGACTGCGCTGAAACGTCACCTGTCGCGACGCGCCGGGCCGGGCTTGAATGGCCTCATGGCAAGCCTTGTCGAAACCTGGCCCGCTTCGAGCGATGGCGATGCGCCCGCCGCCGGGCCCTTCACCATGGATGCCGAACTCGCCCCCAATCGCTCCCTGCCCAATCCGGCCTTCAAAGTCCTCATTCTGACCGTGGCCGGGGTTTCCTTCCTCTCCGGCATCCTCTTCGTCTCGATGGGGGCCTGGCCGGTGATGCCGTTTTTCGGGCTCGATGCGCTTCTGGTCTGGTTCGCTTTCCGGGTGTCTTATCGCGATGGCCGTTTGCGCGAATATGTCCGCGTCGATGCGCGCGATATCGAGGTGACGCGCCAGCACCCGACCGGGCATGTGCGCCGCTACCGCCTGCCGACCGGCTGGGCGCGGCTGCAGCATCTCAATGCCGGCAAGCATGACGCCCAGGTGGCCATCGGCTCGCACGGGCGCTGGCTGGTGCTGGGCGCATTTCTCAGCCCGAAGGAGCGCGATGAATTCGCCGCCGCGCTGGGGGATGCGATTGGTCGCGCCCGCCGCTTTATGCCGCAAGAAACGGGTGGCGAGCCGGGCTGAGCGGCCTAAACTCTCCCCATGACCGCTGAAATCTACACCCTCGACGCCGCCGCCCGCGATTTTGATCGCGTCTCCGCCGCCCTCGCCTTTCTCGGTGACCATTGGCAGGACCATCCCGACCTGGATGCCGCTGCCCGCGCCGCCGGTCTGTCGCCGCACCATTTCCAGCGTGTCTTCACGCGCTGGGTCGGGGTCAGCCCCAAGAAATATGTCGGCGCGCTGGCCCATGGCGCCGCCCGCGCCGCCCTGGATGAGGGGGCTTGTGTGCTCGATGCCACATTCGAGGCTGGCCTGTCCGGCCCCGGGCGGCTGCATGATCTCTTCATCGCGCATGAGGCGGTTACGCCCGGCGAGGCGCGGCGGCGCGGGGCGGGACTGGAGTTTGTCTGGGGCGCGGCGCCGACGCCGTTTGGCGAGGCCGTGTTTCTGATCGCGCCGCGCGGGCTGTCGGCCCTGGCCTTTGCCGACCCGGATGTTGAGGAAGGCTTTGCCGACCTCAAGGCGCGCTACCCCGCCGCCAATTATCGCCGTGATGATGATCTGGCGCGGCAATGGGCCGAGCGCGTGTTTGCGGCGACGCCGGGCGAGCCGATCCCGCTGGCGCTATACGGCACGCCCTGGCAGCGTCAGGTCTGGCGCGCCCTGCTCTCCATCCCGGCCGGCGCGACCACCACCTATAAAACCATCGCCGACGTCGTCGGTTCGGCCAAGGCCTCGCGCGCTGTGGGAGCCGCCGTTGGCGCCAATCCGGTCTCCTGGCTGATCCCCTGCCACCGCGTCCTCGCCAGCAATGGTCTTCTGACCGGCTACCACTGGGGTGTAGACCGCAAGCGCGCCATGCTCGCCTATGAGGCAGCGAGGGGGTAAAAGGGGGGCATGAATCTGACCCTCTATATCATTGCCCTGCTGATTTTCACCGTCTCGGCCTCATTGCTGTCGCGATGGGTGGCGGCGCGGATCAATCTGGCCGCCGATGCGCGGGCTGAATATGCCGAACGGGTTCTCAGCAAGCCCGGCACGATCAAGGGTGTCGAGGAAGCGGTTTTCGTGAAGCTCTATGTCGGGGCGCATGAGCCGCGCTGGGCGCTCTACATGCCCATCGCCTTGTTGACCGCGACCCTGGCGACGCCGCTGGCGGCAATCGCCCTGGTCGCTTTCTGGCCGGTCTTCACCTCAATGCTCGATGGCGGACCCTGGTATGATGTCGGCTATTACCCGTGGATGTTCTACATGTTCTTCGGGTTTTGCGGCTTGTGGGCCCTGTGCGCCGCGATCGTGGCGCGCATCCATCATGCCCGCGCTCCGGAAGCCTTCCAGCCGGCCCTGGCGCGCGCCCGCGGCGAACCGCTTGATGATGTCGTGATCAAGCGCGGCCGTCCGAAATGGGCTGTCCGCGCGCGCCCCAACCCGACGCCCGAGCCCAAACCAACACGCGAAACAAAGCCCGCCACGGAGCCCGAATAGATGGAATTCCTGCACACCATGGTCCGCGTCTCGGACGTCGATGCCAGCTTGCGCTTCTATTGCGACGGGCTCGGCCTGAAGGAAATCAGCCGTTTCGACAGCGAGCCCGGGCGCTTCACCCTGATCTTTCTCGCCACGCCAGACGATATCGCACGCGCCGGCTATACCGGCGGCCCGATCCCGACCGGCCTGCCTTGCGTCGAGCTGACCCATAACTGGGATCCGGAGACCTATGAGGGGGGCCGCAATTTCGGGCATCTCGCCTATCGCGTCGCCGATATCTACGCCACCTGCGCCCATCTCGACGCCATGGGCTATCTGATTTGCCGCCCGCCGCGCGATGGCCATATGGCTTTCATCCGCTCACCCGATCTGATCTCGGTTGAATTGCTGCAAAAAGGCGAAAGCCTGCCGCCACAAGAGCCCTGGGCCTCGATGGAGAATACCGGGAGCTGGTAGGGCGCGCCGCTCAGCCCGCCCGCTGCATATCCTCGAACCGTTTGCCGACCTCGTCTTCGAAGCTTTCGGCGAGGACGGTGACGCGTTCGATTCTGTCAGTGCGGAAATGGCGGAAATCATTTCGCAGTTCGCACCAGGCTGTCAGCAGCCAGATACGGCCGAAACAGGTCAGGGCGAGCGGGCGGATGATGCGCGTTGTCGCTTCATCCTCGAGCGAATTATAGCGCACCCGCAATTTGCGCCGGTTCGTGATCGCATTGCGCACCGGGCCAAAGGCTTCCGGACGTACCGTGTCGTCGAGGAAGGCGGCAAACAGCGGCGCCGATTTCAGCCGTTCGCGATGCGTGTCGGGCAGGGCGTGTTCGATCTTCGACAATGCCTCCGAGGCCGCCGCGGCGAGATCGCGATCGCCGGTCGCGCGCACGAAGCGTGCGCCCAGGGCCAGAGCGTCGAGTTGCTCATAGCTGAAGGTTATCGGCGGCAGATCGAAGCCGGGCCGCAGCACATAGCCGACGCCGGCCTCGCCATCAATGGGCGCGCCCGAACCGATCAGATGCGCAATGTCGCGATAAATAGTGCGCTCGGAGACATCAAACTTGCCGCCCATTTCCTGGGCGGTGACGGCACCGGGTGCGGCCTGGCGCAGGGCCTGGATGATGCGGATTAATCTTTCGGCACGACGCACTGACATCTCCTGACGCCATTTTTGTATGGCGGCAAGGTGTCAGTATTTGTGGTCAGGTGCAAGCCAGGTTTTGCGTGCGCCCGTGGACGTGCAGCCCGTTGAATGTCTCCTGACGTCAGGCTGTCAGTTGAGCTCGTTTAGGGTCCGGCCTGTCGAGACACAGGAGACTGGACCATGACCGTATTCGAGATCGTGACATATACTGTCAAGAATATCCAAGCCGCGGAAATAGCACGGGAAAAGGCCCGCTCGGCGCTCGCGGCCTATCCAGGCTTCATTGGCTGGACCCGCTACGCAACGGCTGAGGAGAACCGGCATTTCGTCGATCAGGTTGAGTGGGCCACGCTCGCCGATGCGAAATCGGCGCAAATTGCCTTCATGAGTGACCCGGTAATGGCGGATTTCATCGCGGCGATCGACACCGTATTGGCAATGTCGCACGTGAAACAGGTAAGCTAAACCTTAACAACATCCTGCATCGAATACAGACCGGGTTCACGGCCCTGACCATCCTTGCACATCCAGCGCGCAGCCGAGATTGCACCGCGGGCGAAGACGCGGCGGTCATGGCTGCGGTGGGTGATGGAAATGTCCTCCATGTCCGAAAGCAGACGCACTTCATGCTCGCCAATAATGCCGCCACCGCGACTGACCGCATAGCCGATCGTGCCGGGCCGGCGCGGGCCGGTCACGCCTTCGCGGGCCCAGACGGCCATGGCTTCGTGATTGATGCCGCGGCCGCGCGCTGCCGCATGCCCGAGCAGGAGCGCGGTGCCTGAAGGCGCATCGGCCTTGAGCCGGTGGTGGGTCTCGGAAATCTCGATATCCCAGTCCTTGGCCGGCAGGATGGCGGCCTGTTCGACCAGTGCCTCGACGACGGCGATGCCGAGGGAGAAATTGCCTGCAGCCAGGATGGGGACGCGCTCGGCGGCGGTCTTGAGGCGCTCGGATTGTTCGGTGGTAAAGCCGGTCACCCCGGTGACCAGGCCGCAACTGCGCGCCTGCACGGCCATACGTTCGGCGACCGAAATCGTCATGGTCGGCATGCTGGCATCGATGACGATATCGCTCAGTTCAAGCGCATCCTCGAACGGAACCGTGGTGGCGCAGCCGACACTGTCGCGGTCGAGCATTTCACCGACATCCTCGCCGAGATAGGCAGATTGGCTGCGGACAATGGCGCCGACCAATTTCAGGTCGGGTGCATCGAGGACGGCGGCGCAGATGGCGCGCCCAAGCCGGCCCGTCGGGCCCAGCACGGTGACTTTGGTGACTGACTTCAAAATACGCCTCCGGAAAGCATGCGATCCGCAAATTTTTCAAACAGATAAGAGCCCAGAATCGGCAGGATCGGAATCAGGATATACAGGCTGAAGCGCAGCGTGACCGAAGTCGAGATCGGCCATTCCCGGCGGCGCTCGACCCAGACTTCATAATCGGTCAGCCCGGCCAGCGCCGAGGCGGCCATGTCATCGCCGGCAAAGGCCCGCTCGCGCGCCTGCGCCATGTGCCGGTGTACTTCGGCCAGTTCCGCCGTCTTGGCCGCATGGACCTTGCGCTGGATCGGGCGGACCGCATTGGTCAGCGCCATCACACCGCCCAGCGCAGCCAGTCCGATCGCGGGCAAGGCAATCCAGGCCTGGCGGGGGTCGGCAATGAAGAGCAGGAGCACGCCGGCCATCACCAGCCATGAGCCGGCTGCAGCCAGCCCGATGCGCCCGAAAATATCCAGCCGTTCAAGATGATAGAGATCGATCACAACATGGCTGTCGATCAGTTTGCGCATTTCCCGGCCCTCGCGTGCCAGGCTAAGGCCGGCGCGCATGCCGACGGCATAGAGCCAGGGCGAGAACACCAGGAACCACAGGCCGATCGACTGGATATATTCCCCGGGCGTGACGCCTTCGGCATCGGTCATGATGATATTGAAGATAATGCCGCCAATGAAGCCGAACAGGGTGAGCAGCCAGTAATGGCGGCGCCAGGAGGCGGGGACCCCGTCGCACAGCGCATTTGCGGCCTCGCGGCCTTGCGGATCCATGGCGGCGAGCAGGCTGACGCGTTGGGTTTCCCAGCGGCGGCGGCCGATCTGGGTCAGCGCGACACCGGTTGTCAGGATCATGGAGAGCACGAAACCGATCCAGCTGACCGTGTTCAGCTGCCAGGCGCCCGCGGCATTCACATAGCCCAGATGCGGACGGCCAAAGGTCTCGGCAATCAGTACAAACGAGCCAAAACTGATGATGAAGACGGCGAGCGTCGTGCCCCAGAAACCCAGTGGCGACCAACGGTAGAGCGCGGTCTCGGCCGGGGTGAAGCGTTCGAGGTCCAGGGCAGGTTCGGGGGCAGAGTCACTTTCAGTCATGCCCGTCACATTAGGCTGCACCGGATGGTTGTGTCACCTGCCCTTTGAGCCAAATCCAGCTAGGCGTTCGGGCGGCCGTCATCGGTGGTGACGTCGCTCCAGAATTGCTTGACCTTGTGGAAGAAGCCATCGCTGTCGGGATTGCAGCCCTCTCCGGAGAGCGAGCAGAATTCCTTCAGGAGCTCTTTCTGGCGATCGCACAGATTACGCGGAGTCTCGACGAAGAGCTCGATCACCATATCGCCGCGCGGCCCGCCGCGCAGGCGGGGCATGCCCTTGCCACGCAGGCGCATGCGGCGGCCGGTCTGGGCGCCGGCGGGGATTTTCAGCTCGGCCTTGCCGCCATCAATGGTCGGCACCTCGACCGTCGCGCCGAGCGCGGCAGAGACCATGGAGGCCGGGGTGCGGCAATAGAGATTGGGTCCGTCGCGCTCGAAGATCTCGTGCGGCTTGGCGGAGAGGAAGAGGTAGAGATCGCCGCGCGGGCCGCCGCGCGCCCCGGCTTCGCCTTCACCGGCGAGGCGGATGCGGGTGCCATCCTCGACGCCGGCCGGAATATTGACGGTCAGGGTGCGGTTCTTGCGCACGCGGCCGACGCCATCACAGTCCTGGCAGGGTGTCTTGACGTATTGGCCGCGGCCGCCGCACTGCGGACAGGTCTGCTCCATCGTGAACAGGCCCTGGGAGCGGCGGATGCGGCCAGCGCCATGACAGGTCGGGCAGGATTCCAGATCGGTGCCGGGCTCATTGCCATGCCCGTCGCAGCGCTCGCAATTCATCGCCGTGGGGACGGTAATGGTGGTTTCCTTGCCGTTGAAGGCATCTTCCAGCGAGACTTCCATGTCGAAACGCAGATCATTGCCGCGCGCCGGGCCGGTATGGCCACCGCCGCGCCGTCCGCCACCACGCCCGAAGGCATCGCCGAACACCTGCTCGAAAATGTCGGCAAATTCCGCAGCGCCGCCAGCGCCAAACGGGCTTTGGCCGCCAAAACCACCATTGCCGCCGTGTTCGAAGGCGGCATGGCCCATGCGGTCATAAGCGGCACGCTTGTCAGCATCGGACAGGATGGCATAGGCCTCGCCGACTTCCTTGAACTTGGCCTCGGCGGCGTCATCGCCCGGATTGCGGTCCGGGTGAAACTCCATCGCCAGCTTGCGATAAGCGACCTTCAGGGCCCTCTCATCGGCGGTCTTGGAGACACCAAGGATTTCGTAGAAGTCACGCTTGCTCATTACATTTCATCCGATTTCAGCACCAGCACAGCGTTTTGACGCATCTGCCTTGCCAATTCATAACCATTCCGCAGGCACAGGCCGGCCGCACCCTGTGCGATCCCGGCTTCATGCCGGGTCTCCAGCAGGATCATACGGGGCCATATGGTTCGGGGCGCATCCCCAAAAAAGGCCTCAAGGACAATTTCCTCAAAGCCTTCAATATCCATCTTCATGATGTCGACCTGATCGACACCGGCTTCATGCAGGGCGGCGCGCAGTGGCCGCAGGCGAATGCTGCTGCCCTCGCCGCCGGCCTCGATATGAACTTCGCCGCGATTTTTATCGGACTGGACCAGCATGGCTTCACCCTCATCGGCGCCAAGCGCGTAGGGCAGGACCGTGACATTGTCTGCATTCGAAGCGGCGAGATTGAATTCCAGCCGGCGCCGGTTTTCGACATCCGGTTCGATCGCGACGCCCCTGATCGGGCGGCCCAGGGCATGGGCATCGGCGATTGCGGACAGGGTGTAGAAGCCGGCATTGGCACCTGCATCGACGAAGACGAAAGCCTCATTGGCCGGCTTGGCGGCCATCATCTCGCGAATAGCGGTGCGTTCGGCATTGTCCCAGGTTTTGGAGCCAACGAAGACGCGCTTCTCGCAGCGATTATCGCGCATGTGCAGGCGAGCGAACTGGCCGGGGAAGACCTCGACATCGGCGATATCGCGTCCGCCCGACATCAGCATGCGGCGCACAACAGATTCGGCACCGCGCCGCAGCCCGTCTGTTGGCAGGCTCATGGCGAGCCGTCGCAACCACTCCTCGCGAGAGGTCAGTGCAAATGCCCCGAAGGGCGCGGTCATGGGATCGGGGTTGGACATCATCACGCTTTCCAGACCAGCCCGGGACGGTTCTGCACGTGCAGAACCGTCCCGGTTTGATGGGCTTTAAGCGTCTTTCTTGGCGTCGTCGTCAACCTCGGAGAATTCCGCGTCGACAACATCGTCATCGGCCTTCTCCTCGGTTTCGCCTTCAGAGGCTTCCGATTGCTGCGCCGAGTAGATGGCTTCGCCGAGCTTCATCGAGGCCTGGACGAGCGCCTGGGTCTTCTGCTGGATGGCTTCGAGATCCTCGCCATCCTTGACCTCTTTCAGTTCAGCCAGTGCCGTCTCGATCAGCTCCTTGTCGGCGGTCGGGACCTTGTCGCCGAACTCCTCAAGCTGCTTCTCGGTCTGGTGCACCATGGCTTCGGCACCATTCTTGGCTTCGACCAGGGCACGGGCGGCCTTGTCGCTTTCGGCATTGGCCTCGGCGTCCTTGACCATCTGCTCGATGTCGGCGTCGGTCAGACCACCGGAGGCCTGGATGCGGATCTGCTGCTCCTTGCCGGTTGCCTTGTCCTTGGCCGAGACGTTGACGATGCCGTTGGCGTCGATGTCGAAGGTGACCTCGACTTGCGGCATGCCGCGCGGTGCCGGTGGCAGGCCGACCAGGTCGAACTGACCCAGCAGCTTGTTGTCGGCGGCCATTTCACGCTCGCCCTGCGAGACGCGGATGGTGACGGCGGTCTGGTTGTCGTCGGCGGTCGAGAAGACCTGGCTCTTCTTGGTCGGGATCGTCGTATTGCGCTCGATCAGGCGGGTGAAGACACCGCCCAGCGTTTCGATACCCAGCGAGAGCGGGGTGACGTCGAGCAGCAGCACGTCTTTGACGTCGCCTTGCAGAACGCCGGCCTGGATGGCGGCGCCCATGGCGACGACTTCATCCGGGTTGACGCCCTTGTGCGGGTCCTTGCCGAAGAAGCCTTTCACGACTTCCTGGACTTTCGGCATGCGCGTCATGCCGCCAACCAGCACGACATCATCGATATCGGCTGCGGTCAGGCCGGCATCCTTGAGCGCCTTCTTGCAGGGCTCGAGGGTGCGCTTGACGAGGTCTTCGACCAGGGCTTCCAGCTTGGCGCGGGAGAGCTTGATATTCAGGTGTTTCGGACCGGAGGCATCGGCAGTGATGAAGGGCAGATTGACTTCATAGCTGGTGGCGGAAGACAGTTCCTTCTTCGCCTTTTCAGCTTCTTCCTTCAGACGCTGCAGGGCCAGCTTGTCCTTGCGCAGGTCGATGGCGTGTTCTTTTTTGAACTCGTCAGCGAGATAACCCACGATACGCATGTCGAAGTCTTCACCGCCGAGGAAGGTGTCGCCATTGGTGGCTTTCACTTCAAACACGCCATCGCCGATTTCCAGCACGGAAACGTCAAACGTACCGCCGCCGAGGTCGAACACGGCAATCGTCTTGCCTTCATTCTTGTCGAGGCCGTAGGCGAGCGCCGCTGCGGTCGGCTCATTGATGATGCGCAGGACTTCAAGCCCGGCAATCTTGCCGGCATCCTTGGTCGCCTGGCGCTGGGCATCGTCGAAATAGGCGGGCACGGTGATGACGGCCTGGTCGACCTTCTCGCCGAGATGCGCTTCGGCGGTCTCTTTCATCTTCTGCAGGATGAAAGCGGAGATTTCCGAAGGCGAATATTTCTTGTCGCGGCCCTGGACCCAGGCGGCGTTGTTTTCCGACGGGACGATCTTGTAGGGCACCATGTCGATGTCCTTCTTGACCGTCGGGTCGTCCATCGTGCGGCCGATCAGGCGCTTGATGGCAAAGAAGGTGAAGTCGGGATTGGTGACAGCCTGGCGACGGGCCGGCTGGCCAATCAGGCGTTCGCCGTCAGCGGAAAACGCGACAACGGACGGGGTGGTGCGGGCGCCTTCGGAGTTTTCAATCACCTTTGCGGTGCCGCCATCCATGACGGATACGCAGGAATTGGTGGTTCCGAGGTCGATGCCGATGACCTTGCTCATAGGTATATTCTCCGTTTTTTTCAGCGGGATCGCCACGCGGACAGGGACCTTGAGACCAAGCATCCATTACCCGGGTTGACTGCCCCCTTCGGGATCGTCGTTGAATGTCCGGCGGAGCCGCCACCGGACGTGGTTCGTGTTCAGCGGGAATAACCCCGCTCTTGGTAGGCGATTTAGGGAGCGGCGGCGGCAAGTGCAAGTGCGGGTTCAGCTACAGCGCAGGCTTTCGCTGATTCCGTGCTATCTTGAGCAGGTGAACGGCAATGCGGTGAAAACGGGAGACGGATATGATCAAAACCGGTTTGAGTCTGATTGCGGCACTTCTACTGTCCGCCGGAATCGCGGCGGCGCAGGAAAGGCCGCTTCCGGAAAGCAATAGCCAGCCCGCGCCGGAGGCCAGCCCGGAGCCGGGACCGGCTCCCCAACCTCGCCCGCAACGCGTGCGCACCGATCGGCAACCCGATGCGTCCGGCCCTGCTCGCCGTCCGGCCGGGCCCGTGACTGACGAGCTGGGCCATGTCTTGGTGCCCGGGGCGGCCGAGACCCCGCCGGCATCGCCCGGGACCGATGACGAACCCGGCCCCGACCCGGAAATGGGCGGCCGCGCCTGATCGGCTGACTGTGCCGCTCTGCCTGTGCCTGCCGCATATTCCGGGTGGCCGGGGCGAGCGGAGTGCGGCAGGTTCAGGCCCATGACTGCATCCTTCTCCCTGCCCGATGGCTTTCGCTATCTGCCCGGCCATTTCGACCGGACCGCCCAGGCGGCGCTGATCGAGGCTGTGATCGCTGCGACCCGCACCGCGCCCTTCTGGCGCCCGGCCATGCCGCGTACCGGCCAGCCGCTCTCGGTGATGATGACAAACTTCGGGCCGCTCGGCTGGGTGACCGACAAGGCAAAGGGCTATCGCTATGAGCCCTGCCACCCGCAAAGCGGTCAGCCCTGGCCCGCCATGCCCGCGGCCCTGCTCCGGCTGTGGCAGGATTTCGCCGGCTATCCGGCATTGCCCGAGGCCTGCCTGGTGAACTGGTATGCGCCGGACAGCCGCATGGGTATGCATATCGACTGGGATGAGGAAGCCACCGATGCGGCGGTGGTCTCGGTCTCCCTCGGCGACAAGGCACGTTTCCGCATTGGCGGGCCCCGGCGCGGCGGCAAGACCGGCTCGATTGTCGTCACCTCGGGCGATGTTGTCGTGCTCGGCGGCGCCGCCCGGCGCTGCTATCACGGCGTCGACCGGATTTATCCCGGCACATCGACCCTGTTGCCGCCGGAGCATTTCCCCGGCGGTGGCCGGATCAATCTGACGCTGAGGCGGGTGAAGCTGGCCTGATCGCAGCGGAAAGATATCGGGCGCCTGGGCGAAATCTTTTTCACCCTTTGCCGGTTTTGCCATGATTTCGACAAGCGCGTGCTATTTTATGATCGTGGCCGTCAGCATCCGGCCACCAAAATGATGCAAGCGATTCACCCGGCGGGGCCGGTTCGGGTCCGCCCAAACAGAGAGACGACATCATGTTTACCAAGATTGTCACGATTTCCCTGACCGCGCTGGCCCTGACGGCCTGTGGTGCGACCACCCAGGGCGCCCTCGCCGGCGGAGCCATGGGCGCTGCAGCTGGTGCCATCATCGGCAATAATACGGGCTCGGGCGATGCCCGGACCGGCGCCATCATTGGCGGCGCTATCGGTGCTGCAGGCGGTGCCTATGCCGGTTGCCGCAGCGAAGGCACTTGTGTGTGGGATCAGAATAATGCCCACCAGTCGCGCCTCTATACCGACCAGCGCACCGGCGGCCAGTATTATTTCGACGATCGTGATGGCTGTTCCTACTGGCGCAATGGCCAGC
>TARA_R110000744_G_scaffold157711_6_pt1 | contig 24210 bp, 18 predicted proteins | sample TARA_R110000744 | Tara Oceans TARA_R110000744 (sample SAMEA4398083) | marine metagenome | biome: Polar Biome; feature: [DCM] deep chlorophyll maximum layer (ENVO:01000326); material: water (ENVO:00002006), including particulate matter (ENVO:01000060) such as... | depth 36 m | reverse complement strand
TTGTTCATCTGTGGGTTCCCTCTGTTCATTTCCATTTGATTACCGAACCCGTCGGGGTTTACCCTTTCCCCAAATGCCCTTTTCCATTTCAGCCGGATCATGTTTCTCGGCGACGTATTAATACTAAAAGTACGCGGATTTAAAAGGACTACCATTTTCTTCAAGTACCGCTGTTTGTCGGGAGTTTTATCGAGCCACGTTTGGAAGTTATTAAGTGCTGTTTCAGACAGTTTTACGTTATCATAGTAAGCACTGTATAGGATAGCGAAGCCTAGAATTGACATTATATCGCTGAGCACTGTAGAAATTAAATGCATTCGGGAATCATTATTCACATCGAGCTCTGGATCCGCGAATTTGAAGTCCGCAGCCAAAAATGAAAGTTGCATCAACATTGGAAAAATTTTGTTCAGTTTGTTTTCATCGTTCTTTTCAAGTGCTTGGATACAGGCCTCTGCAAGCTCGAAGTATATTTGCCCAAAATGGTCTGGCAATTCATCATTGTGCTCCAGCTTAAAGATATGTGCTACAAGGCTTGGCTGACCAAGCATAGCAATTGCCTCATCCCTCTTTGCGATAAGTCGCTCAGCCATATTTGTAGTGTTGATTTTCGGCAAAGCATAAAGCTTTTCGGAGTAATGACCGTACCCGCCATATCTATCTAAGAGTTGAGATATTTCTTCGAACCACTGGGGTAACTGCCAAAGGTCATGAAGGCTTGCGAGAATTACTTGGGTTGCAGCTTCCGTCATCTTCATTTTTGTCAGAGAGTCAACAAAACCCGTCACTATAATTGTGTGAAAATCACATACATCTGGCAGTATCTTTGCATAATGCTGCAACAGCTTTTGTACCGCCAACTGTTGAACATATTTGGGTTGAGACAGTCTCCGTCCTTCTATCTTTTGTTCAAAGTCGATACGCTCAATAATGATAGCTAGTTCAACTTGCAAAAAAGCAGGCAGAGTTTTTAGAGACTTCTCCGTCCAGACGTCAGAATTAAAGAAGTGCTTCAATTCCTTCTCAAAAGTTATCATGCGCCTCAATGTTTCAAGGCAGAGACTACTACCTAGCGAGGCCCACGTATGCGCAATTCCTATTCCCAGAGTAGTGCCTTCATCTTCCGCAACTATATCAGACGAAGCAAAAGCTTGTTTAATGAGGCCCTGTATTATCTGGAGCTCTTTCAACCCGACGTCGAATTGAAGCTGTTTGGCGTAAGTTAATATTCGAGATGATAATCGATTAATGAGAACCAACCCTAGTTTCAAGTCACCAATATCTAATGCGAGTTTGATGTGACCAGCCAACCGTTCGATTATCTCATTCTCTAGCCATTGATGATTTGCTTCTTGTTCGACAGTTAATTGGTTACTCGTTTGTAAAGCCGAGGATGTCGCTAAGTCTCCTGCGAAAAACCATTGTTTATGTTTCTGTCGTCTAGGGAACCAGTAGCTTTGATGGTCGATCCTATGTTTCTGATAAAGGTAATGCCGAAGTAATGCCGTATAATCATCACTCAGAGCTGGTAGATTATCGCTAAGCCTTACTTTTTCCCCCCTCATGTGATCATCAATATAGCAGAGTTGTTCAAAGGCCAAGTGAGCGGCTTTCGAATGATGATTGGCCAGAGAAATCGAGTTATTAGGATTGGCCGCGTTTTCTATGTGGCGAGCGATACTAGGGAGAATCTCACTACGAGCCAACTGATTTAAGTTAAAGAAATTGAATAACCTTTGACCTAATGGAAACAAAGCTAGCGAGCTTATAATCGTTAAGAGCGTTCCAATCGCATAGACGAAGTGGCCTGGTTCTATCCCGAACAAGTTGAGAGAGGTAGCACTTAGGCAGAAAATCGCTGCAAGCACTATAACTTGCGAATATACATTACCAACCTGCTCTTTCGTAAGTAGCTGTATAATGTCTTGCCGATGCCTAGTGTAGCCAGTACTTAGTATAATGCCAATTGTAGCGAAGTAAATTGAGAATATCGCTGTAAGCAGCTGTGCATATAACCTAAGTTGCTCGATATTAAATTTTTTGTCTTCTGCACTGAGTGGATTAAGTAAATTTGTGTTGCCTTTAATGTAATCTTCAACAAAACCAAGAGCATATAACATCAATGCAACCCAGAACAAACTACGTAAACCAATCCATGCGAATGAACCAAGAATGCGAGCGTTAGCTTTCGCCTTAGAGGTAGCCTCGCGAAGTTTGTAGGCGCTTCGCTCAAAAAGAAAACCAATTTTCACAAAGCTAGACCTGCACTTCCAGAACCAAGATTGGGAAAGTAACCATAGCCTTATTTGAACAATCAAAAACCCTGCCTTCTTAGTTAACCAGAAAATATATTTGCATCTATTGGATATTACCAGAACTAATAATTAAACGGCTGGTACGCTTTACATCTTTGAATTTACAGCTAAAAGACGGACTGAGTCAAATCGACTGAGGGCTTCACAAGGTCAGGAGTAGTTAAGTCTTCTACTTTTCGTTATTACATTACACGTTGTCCTTCCTGTTACGAAGACGGTTGTTATTTTGCCCCACTACCGAAAATATCATAATTTTGGCTTATGGAAATTTACGATAAGATTGCTCTAACTTATTTAGGGATAAATATGAGTCAGAAACGAGTGTCCGCATTTGGTTCAGGCTGTGTAAAAACGCTTAGCTACGACATGAACTTATTCCTCTGCGTTTTTGACTCATATTCAAGAATATTAGGTTCACTGCTTTTACTCAGGGCAATTCAACATTAATGTCAGTTTTTTAGCCTACGCCTTAAAAATTGATAGCCAATGAGCCTAATGACAGCCTTTTAGAGAGATTTTCTGATTACTCGCCATTATTCCATCATGGCGGTTATTAATGTCGGCACTCCGACTATCGACATCATTCGTTTGAGACTTTAAGCCAAAACGTGAAGGCTCATTTCGGTACTGACATTCTTCTTACTTTTCATTAAAAAGTGACTCGCTCCCATCCATACTTTTATCGTGCCAAACGGGTGCTCCACGGTTTGCTTTCTGATGACGGTGGTTTCAGGTGCAGCATCTAATCTTGCTTGCATCGCTTCAATATCAGCTTCACGTATCCAACGACGCATTTTCCGACGGTCGGCTTTTGATTGAGTACATTGAGCACGAATTTTATAATCCCTACAGGCGATATGATTAACATAAACCTTCTGCTCTAATCCACTCTCAAACGTGTTTCGCCTGTGTGGTAGCACCACACCAGCAGGGCAAATATAAATATCCTTGTCTTTGTCATATTTGAATAATGATTTGTTAAATATGTCTTTCTTCTTTGAACCAGATGTATCAGTTTGAGGCGACCAATACCGTCGCGCCTAAATCTTGTGTGGCTTTGATATCATTGCGGCCTAAGTATCCTTTGTCGGCGATAACTGTGATGTCCTTCCTATTCAATGCCTCTTGAGTTTGCATTGTGACAGGCGTCAATTGGCCTCTGTCTGTCGACATCGTGAAGTCATAGATGCTAACGCTAATAAAAAAATTGGCGGGAATTCACGATGTTAAACTATTATGTGTTATTGAAGCCTCTATCCCGAGGAATACAGGAAGTATGCAGTATGTATTTTTCATACTTAAAACAAAATGGAGATTTAAAATGAAATGTAAATTCCTAATAGCGTTATTCATATTGATAAACAGTTCTTTTATTCATGCAGAGCCTAACCAGTGCAAGTTAGCGCGAAATGATGGTTATTCATCGGTAAATGAATACTATAACCCTAGGATTAAACAAATTAGTGACTCAATAGCTGAGATTGTAGCCGCTGGCGGTGATCCTAGTTCTATTGCTATAAGAGTTGGAGATAAGTTTTATACCTTACCTGAGATATCTGCAAAACTGCGGAAAGAAAAAAATATTGGCATGTCGTTAGTTAATCAGCAGGTTGATGAATGTGCAGATGCAGTTAAACCTTATCAAGATTTAGTAGATGGCTTTGTCAACATCAGCACTGGAGGTATAGCTAAATTATTGCCCGGAAAAATGGGGTACGTAGATGCTTCAGATATTTTAGCGGGGTACCCCTTAGGTGGGGAAGGCGCATTTATACCTAAAGCTCGAGAAGATATTTTGAATGCTATGGGTATGGGAGGAGCCAATAACGAAATTGGAAAGCGCATAAGAGATCCGTTTAGAGATGTAAGGTGTATTTTTGGCTGCTAGATCTGATCACTCAGCCATCAAGCTATCGCATTTTGCGGTGCTTGATGGCTGTGTTACTGACCGTCTGCAATTGGCACTGAGGCGACGGGCAACTTTGAGCCTAAAAACAGACGGTTGAGCGTTTAATCTGACGGTGAAGTTCGCTTCAAAATAGGATCTACAAGTGGCTGTTGCCGAACGATTCAAAATAGCAGATTATAGTTATTAAAGCTTGGAAGACTTTCTTAGGTTTCCAAGTAAAAAGTGCCTACAGAGCCAGGGGAAGATCACGCTCATTATCTGATTAGCCTGAGAGGAAGATCCTGCGAGAGGTTTATATACACATCGATACGGCTCCAAAAGCGATAATTGACTGATCTTCCCCCAACAACCTAGACCCCATATATTTAAATTGATGAGTGGTCATTGTTTCGTGCGAATCAGTTTCAAACATTAATACCACACATTTTAATTTGGATTAAAGTGCAGGTTTCGATAGTTTCAAACATTATAGAAGCGATAGAAAATCGACCTACTCCAAACCGTGAGATTTACGCGGTTTCGGTTTCAAAGTGCTTCAACCTATCGCTTATGATAAAAAGAAAGTTTAATGCGGAATTGATGCTAAACCTCCAAACGACAACTAAAAGTAACTCAAAGAGTAACTACAAAGAACTGCTGCTCAAAATGGGGCATCATAACGGCTTCACAACACTTTTTGCAGGGTAAATGCGCCGCGAATATCACCTACGGTGAAGCCCAGTGCTTCATCATAAGGGTACAACGCATCAATTTTTTCTTTCACACTGGGCGCTACGCTGCTGCCATGACAATTTAAACACAGCCCGCCGGTTGGAATGGCTTTCATATAGCGAAAGACAGTTTGCCCTTTGTCTTGTATCGTTGAATACGTATCGATATTGCCTACCGGCTCACCCGCGTCTTTACGTTGCTCGAAGCGTTGTAGGTTGGCTAACTCCCAGTTATCAGGACTATTAAGTGCATTGCGAGGTTTTAATGAAGTACGTTCAACCTTCCAGTCTGACTGCGCTGCGAGCCGAGATGAAATAGCGGGGGCCTCAATATGACACGCATCCAGCGCATTAGTTAACCCACCCTGCTCAATGGCGGCAGACAGTGTGCTTTTAAGCGTTTGACTGAATTCTTTGATCAATAAACGCGCTTCTTTTACCTCGCTCTCTTGAGCCGATACCCCTGCGTTAACCGTGCCTGCATTAACAGTGAACGCGCTAAAGCAAATCGGCAACGCAAGGATAATGGTACGGATAAAACGAATCAATGTAGTCATGTGATTTCCTTTTACTATGAGCCAATGTTCAATATCGTATTTGCGAAACGTCGTGACCGGATAATAGCGTAGCCGGTAAATTGCGTAGCCGGTAAATAGCGCGACCGGACAATATGCTGACAGCCCAATACCGCGGCAGCCTATAAATGCCCTTATGAGATGAACACACTACTTGAGCTTAGCCAAAAATATCTCATCCCATTTGATTTAGAACAATTTGTTAGTGCCTGTACAGTCTAATGAACTTTACTACTGTAAATAATGTTTACTGGGCCAAAAACCGAAACCAAATACGTTCACCCACTTCATCATACTCACGCACCTTGTTTCTAAATTGCTGACGAAGTGCCACATCAGCAAGCGGTGCAGGAAGCAGCGGATCAAATACAAGTTGCTGCAGTGCGTTGTCACCCACTAAATAAGACTCTTTAGCTGCCTCATCTAGTGCCAGAGTGGGTAAACGATCTAAAGAATCCTCAAGCTCCTGCAAACCTTGACGATAGCAGGTTTCAAGGGCGTTCACATCCCATAGGGTTTTCGCTTTTTGTTGCAAGTCTGATGCGAAGTCGCTGGCGCGAAATACAGGTGCGGTGGGCTCTAATCCGAGATCTAGTAACTTTGTACGCACAAAATCAGTACCTTGCGCAAAATTACTCGGCCGTACGTACAGATCGTGTATGAGCTGTTGCATACCCATCATGTGCAAGGCTCGCTGGCGTATTCGCAAAGCACTGCGATTAGTTTTTCCTAAACCGTTGGTTGTGGCTACAACCCAATCACCTTGCCAATCACATAAGCTGGATTCTGCTTCTCGCCACGCGTTAACCTGTTTGGCTAACTGCTGACCTTTCTCGCCGAGCTGATAATCACCTCGCTCGACGATTTTTAGCAAATGACTCGACACTAACCTTGTGAGTGTGACGCGAACATTGTTTTCAGAAATACCAAACAACGCCCCCACGCGAACTGCATTAGCGGCATTCATTTTGACGTTGCCCCTGGAGCCAATTAAATTCAGTAAAAGTGACCTAGGCCTAGGTTTTATTGACCTTATGGGTTTCGATTGAGGCAACATAAATGCACAGCACTCTGGTTATTATGGATACAAGTAAATTCAAGGTTTAGTTAATAATTTGAGCTTTCACTTCAAGCCAAAGCCTATTAATACGTGATGACTAAACGCTGATGGGTGAGCGCACAGGTTAATACGCAAACGGCCTGAAAACAATTTTACTCTTCAGCATGAATAACTTGCGGGTGATTCAAAGAAACGTTCGTTAACGCATAAATACATTCGACAAAACATATGTGTTTTAACCCATCATAAACGCGACCAAAGATACATTACAATTATTGACATATTAATATTGAAAGTGTAATTTTGTATGATTCTCGTACACTGGAAAGCGTTATGTCAGATTCTGATCTCTATGCAACTCATACGGTTGAAAACCAGCCTCAGGTACTTTTACCTTATAATCTTTGGTCTGCTGATCGAATGTTGGTGCATGCGGTGCAGCAGAACCACAGTGACTTACCTACAAGTACATTAACGGACTTTGGCAATATTGCCGGTGACCAGCTCATGAATGCTGGCGAATTGGCTAATAAAAACAAACCACACTTTCAGCCATTCGATCGCTATGGGCGCAGAATCGACAACGTTGAGTTTCACCCGGCTTATCACGAATTAATGGGCGAGGCGATGACTGCCCAAGTACATGCTTACTCATGGAAAAACGAATCTACAACAGGTTCACATGTGATTAGAGCTGCTTTGCTATTTATGCACAGCCAAGCGGATGCGGGAACTACTTGCCCACTCACCATGACCCATGCAGGTGTGGCTGCCCTGAGAAACGCGCCCGACTTGCCACGCTACTGGGCAGATAAAGTGATCAGTGGCGAATACGACCCTCGTCCAATACCAGCAAGTCAAAAGCGTGGTATTACCTTAGGCATGGGTATGACAGAAAAACAAGGCGGCTCTGATGTACGGCGTAATACCACTCGCGCAGACATTCAAGCTGACGGAAGCTACCGGATCACGGGGCATAAGTTTTTCTTTTCGGCGCCCATGTGCGATGCCCACCTAATTTTAGCGCAGAGTACAAAAGGCTTAAGTTGCTTTCTGCTGCCGCGCATTTTAGAAGACGGCTCGCTAAATCACGTTAGAATTCAGCGCCTGAAAGACAAATTAGGGGATTGGAGCAATGCCTCCTCAGAGGTGGAGTTTCAAGGTGCAACAGCACATCTAGTAGGGGAAGAAGGACGAGGTGTGCCCGTTATTATTGATATGTTGTCCCTTACTCGCCTTGACTGCATGATTGGCTCAACGTCTTTAATGCGCCAAGCATTAGTGCAGGCGCTGCATCACACTCAGCACCGAGAGGCCTTTGGTGCAAAACTTATAGAACAACCATTGATGAAAAACGTAATGGCGGATCTCACCTTAGAAGTCGCCGCCAGTTTAGCCTTAACCATGCGCGTTGCTCGCGCCGTTGATTTGGCTAAAGCCAATCAGCACGAAGCGCATCTTTCACGCATTGCCACTGCCATCGGAAAATATTGGATATGCAAACGTACTCCTGCCTTTGTAAATGAAGCGCAAGAATGTTTAGGCGGTATTGGCTATGTGGAAGAAAACATTCTGCCGCGTTTATATCGCCAAGCGCCCTTGAACTCGATATGGGAGGGCAGCGCCAATGTACAATGTCTCGATGTGCTTCGTGCGCTACGCAAAGAACCTGAGGCCATTAATGCACTGTTTGTTGAACTGCAAAAAGCTGTCGGTAAGAACAGCGCATACGATAAGCACATAGAAAATCTTAAAGCTGCCTTTGACGAGCAAGAAACCCTTGAAATACGCAGTCGTTTGTTGGTGGAGCAAATGGCACTCGCACTGCAAGGTGCCTTGCTGTTAAACGCGGATGACAAAGACATGGCTGAGGCATTTTGCCTAGCTAGATTGGGCAAACAGCAAGGGTTGGTATTCGGTACGCTTCCCGCTAGCGTGCCTTTTGATGAAATCATACAGCGGGGCAAGCTCGAAAATTGAATGGGTATATTTGACAACCACATACCGAGAAATGGCAGCGATTTTCAGCACGACGAGGTCACTTTCCCCAGTTGAAAGTTGCTGAAAGGGCAAACACTGGCGGTTCATTTATTGACTAAGATTGGTGTAGCTTCATTCATTAGCAAATCCTGTTGTCACCCTACCCGCTACCCTGCTAGCATAGCGCCAATTTGGTACCACAGCGCTTATTCGCGCGTTATTTACACCCATTCTTTAAGGAGCGATTTTGAACAAAAGTATCCTAACCAATGTAGTTGCCCTGCTATTACTGATTTTGGGTTTAGTGTTAGAAAATATGATGGTTACCACCATAGGCGTATTTGCTTTATCTGGTGCAGTAACGAACTGGCTTGCGGTACACATGTTGTTTGAGAAAGTGCCGCTTTTATACGGTTCAGGTGTTATCCCGTCACGCTTTGAAGAGTTTAAAGCTGGAATACGTGAACTGATGATGACGCAGTTTTTTACTGAGCAAAACATTGCTCGCTTTCTAAACAGTGACAACCAGCAACTTAAGATTGACTTAGCCCCAGTGCTAGAAAAGGTCGATTTAGAGCCCACGTTTGACTCCTTAGTTGAGGTCATTAATGCATCTTCATTCGGCAGCATGCTGGGTATGTTCGGTGGCGCAGAAGCCCTTACTCCGCTGAAACAGCCCTTTGTGGAGAAAATGAAAACTTCCCTGATTGAAATAAGCCAAGATGAGCGCTTTCTGGAGACGTTAAGCAATCAGTTAGAACAGCCAAATGTGATGCATGACGTGCAACAAAAAATTGAATCGATTGTTGAGCAACGCTTAAATGAACTTACCCCTAAAATGGTCAAAGACATTATTCAAGCCATGATCAAGAAACATTTAGGTTGGTTGGTTGTATGGGGTGGTGTATTTGGTGGACTCATAGGGCTAGTGGGGTTGTTTGCGATGAATCTAGCTGCCTAGAGCAATGAAATATGTATAACCTTCCGTAAAGCTCAAGCCGTGCATATCTTGCGGGCGCTTTATGGAAGGCTTTTTGAACAACTTAAGCAACTCCTATTAGGTGCTCTTTGTGAGGACACGCTTTAAGGACATTTTTAAACGCTATTTCGAAAGCCCATTTTTCGAAAATACTCATGTTTTCATTTCGCCCTTGCTATTAATGCCCTCTAAGCTGTTTATCAGAGCACATCGACCGCTCAAAACCCCCTTCCATATGAGAGGCAGACACAGACATATCAAACACCTTGCCTCATATTCGACTAGTATTTTACATTAACCCTCAAATGCACTTGAAAACAATTCTCATTTAGATTAAATTAATCTTGCCTGTTTGATACTGAGTTTCACTGGTCCTGGCTTGGTGTCACATTTGTGGCAGATATTTCAAAATGAAATATCTGCCATTTTCTCCCCCGTTTTTTCTAAACGGGTAAGTAGCACACTCTTTACAATAAATTTAATCTCCATATATTGAAATTTAGTCATCCGAGGAGTACGGTGCAGAGTGTGGTATGCAGTGGCAAATGAATTGCCCATACCTGCCTCAAGAAGCACTTAAACGGATGACATGGAATGAAGTATCTTGCTAGTGGTAAAATGGCTAATGTCGTTTTTTGGTTAACCTTCGTGGTGGGTAGTGCCATCGGATTATTGCTGTTCAATCAGGGGGTATCGTCTTACCGTACCCAAGAGCTGAACCATGCTCAACAGCACTTACAGCAATTTGTCGCCCGATACGATGTGGCCCTGCAACAAACCATTGAACGCAGTACTAAACTGGCTGATGCGGTACATCTCAATAGCCCCTTAAAAGCGGCCCAGCTAAGTCAATTTATTCATTTGGTTTATCCCAAAGTCAATGATGTCGCGGAAATTTACCTGTTTAGCGATAATGTTGCTCTGCCGCGCTTTCACTATGCGCCTGATACCGGACTCAGTCAGCTCGTTGATGAATTAGCACCCTATATTCAACCTTACCTTATTGCCGCTCGAAAACTGGGGACAACCCAAGTTTCGCCTATCATTGCCGCACATAATTCAGCGGTTAAATCTCCGATGATTGTTGTAGTAAATCCTATTGCTGAAGGAGTGGGAGAGGAGAAAGCTCTAAACGCCGTAACTTTTCTGATCACCGTTCATCAAGTGGCATCCCTGACAGATGCACTTCCTAATGAGGCGGGTCGCGAACATTTCGCCTATATTTTGGCCGATCACGAGCAAAATCACTATGTCTTCCCCGATAACAAAATGCTCGACAGTGCGCCTAGTGTTGATGCAAAGCGTACTGACATTCCAGACTTAAATGTACCGCTTAATATACTCGGCAATCAGTGGCAGCTCTGGGTATATCCGCCAACAAGACACGTTAAACCGGTTGATTTTATTTATTACGTGTATTTGGCCTTATCTATTGTAGGTAGCTTTGTAGTCGGTTTTTTATTGCGCTATGCATTACAACAACACAGGAAACTTTACCTACAACTCTTGCGACAATCACGGGAAGTTAAACGCGTTACGCATTCGTTAAATGACACTGAAATAGCGTTAGCAGCCAGTGAAAAAACTGCAGCCTGGGCAGTCAGCGGACGAACGCAATTCATGACCACATTGAGCCATCAAATCCGTACCCCTGTAAATGGTATCTTAGGTATGACCGATTTGTGCATGCAAACTGAGTTGAGCCTAAAGCAGCAAGACTACCTACGTAAAATTACTGCTTCGGCTGAACATCTCAATTCAGTGTTGGGGGATTTATCTGATTTCGCGTTGTTGGAATCTGGCGAACTGCAACTTGCTGAACAACCATTTTCATTGCATGAAATTGTAGATAGTTTATACGCCATGTTGTCTAAAGAGGCACAAGATAAAGGGTTAGTGTTTAATATTACATTGCCTCACACAGTGCACTGCGATCTCATTGGAGATCGCAGACGATTGAGCGAAATTATGCTGAATCTATGCATTAATGCAATTGAGCAAACTAGCAGTGGCCATATTCATTTAGTCATCAGCACAGACAACCAACAAACAGAGCAAGACTCACTTCTACATGATAGTGATTACACGTTAAACATCATGGTCACCGATACCGGGGCTGGCATAAATCAAGAAGATATCAACCAACTCTTTAGCCAAGGACAACCTTTAAAGCAGAATCACAATGCTGGTGGCAGACTGGGCTTAACCATAAGCCAACAATTGTGCCAGTTGATGGGCGGTGAAATTGTTGTATCAAGTCAGCTTGGCATCGGCAGCTGTTTTACTGCCAGCGTTAAGTTGAAACTCAATAACCTGATTATTACGTCACCAGAAAAAGTCATGCAGCTATCGGCGCCACAACGCATCGTCGTCATCGATGACAACCCTATTTCTTTAACTATGTTAGAAAATGCACTCAGTATAATGGGCGCCGAAGTAGCAACCTTTCAATCCGCCAGTGATGCGCTTGAGGCCTTAATAGAGAATGACCAGCCTGACATTATTTTACTTGATTGGGTGATGCCACAAGTAGGCGGTTTAGCTTTCCTATCTCGATTACAGCAGTTAAAAGTACAGATCACCAGCCGAATACTGGTCTTAACCGCCTACGATGCAAAAAGTATTTCGCGCATGACGCAGCAGTTTTCAGTTGAGCGCATTTTAAGTAAACCCTGTCGCAATGAAGAACTGTTTCACATCATTGAAAATACGGAAATGATAGCAAGCGAAGAAGACAACAGCCCATTGGATGGATTAGTCGTGTTAGTCGCTGAAGACAATATGATTAACCAAGAGATCATTAGTGAGCTTCTGCAACAGGAAGGAGCCGAGGTGCTGCTTTCGAACGATGGCCAACACTGCATAGATGAGCTCAAGCGCGCAGAAAAAGTGGATATTGTCTTGATGGACATCAATATGCCCGTCATGAACGGCCTTGCTGCGTTGAAAGTGATCCGCGGGGAATTGGGGATGGCTGACTTACCCATTGTTGCCCTTACGGCCAATATATTCGAGCAAGATAAACAACAGTACATACAAGCTGGAATGAACGAACATCTAGGCAAGCCTTACGACCGAGGCGAAATTGTTCGATGTATATTGCGCCTCACGCAAAAAGCATAATTAATCTATTTAATCGACTGTTGCACTGAGCCACGTTAATAAGTGAGCACTTATTAACGTGGAATGATTTTAGATTAAATGGTCGGTTTTCTTAGCGATTTCAATAAACGTGTTCTGATATTCAGGTCTTGCTTCACCGGCCCTAAACCCCAAGTGAATATTCTTAAATATTCCCTTTTTACCCAATCTAACGGGCACAATAGGTAAATCTTTTTGATGCTGTTCCACCAGCCATTTGGGTAGTGCAGAAACACCTCGCCCCGCACTGACCATTTGCAACATGATTTCTGTTGTTTCAATCGTTCTATGTCGCTTAACGCTCGCACCTGCTGGGGTTAAAAATTGGCTGAATATATCCAAGCGACTTGCCTCTACGGGGTACGTTATTAGCACGTCGTCACTGAGATCCTGCGGCTGCACCCACGATTGCCCCGCAACAGGGTGCGATTCAGGCACAACTAATACGTGCTCGTATTCAAATACTGGTAAGTACTCTAAACCTTTTTGAAATAATGGATCTGGGGTGACCAGCATATCAATATCGTAGCCCAGCAACGCCCCTAACCCACCGAATTGAAACGCTTGGCGCACATCAACGTCCACGTCAGGATATTGCTGCAAAAATGGGGATACGACTTTCAATAACCATTGATAACAGGGGTGGCATTCCATACCGATGCGCAGTGCGCCGCGTTGGCCTTGGGCAATCTGCTGGATCACTTGTTCACTGTGTTCGAATTGCGGTAACACCCGGTTGGCCAAATTGAGCAACCCCTGCCCTGCTTGAGTTAAACGTAAGCGGCGACCGTCTTTTTGCCACACTGGCGCACCTAAATGCACTTCAAGTTTTTTGATACCATGACTCAAAGCCGATTGCGTCAAATGCAGGGCATTGGCGGCTTCGGTTAATGTGCCATGTTTGTCAACAGCGTGGATAATGGCTAAATGATGGCGTTCTAGCATAATGGCTGAACCTATGAGTAAAATTCATCTAATGTGAAAAATATACCATTAATTTCACTTGGGACTGTCTAAATTTACTGAACAAATGTTAGATACTAGAAACCAAATGCTCAGGACTAGTCTTACGTTTTACGTCCGTGCTGACTTCTTCAAACCTAACGCCCGCCGGCCTTTTGCTTTGATCACTCGCCAAGGCGTTTGCGGCCCTCTGGGTACACTGGCCTGTAAGTGCTGGTAATCAGCATCGTTCAATTGCACTTCACCGCCGTGAGCCAACAAAATAGATTCTGGGCGCATTGCCATAAGCCGCTCAATTGAGTTTCCATACACTTCGGGGAAGAACACTGGAAAAGGCGGAATAAAGCGACTTTTCACTTTAACCACCAAATCAGCCACGTACATGCGCTGACTTGGCATATGCATAACCGATAAATCACGGTCTGTATGCCCTGGTGTTTCATACACGCACCACTCATCAAAGCCCGGTATAGTCTGCTTATCAACAAGTTTGATGTCTGGTTTAAGAGTTTTGGCGTACCACATACTTCTGCGCTCACGCCCCATTCGGTTGGCGACCCAACGTGCAAGCATTAAATCTGTGACGAACATAAGCCAACCTGTTACGCCTTTATACCAAGAGTGCTCAACGTCACTAGCGATTATCTTGCAACCAACCAGTTTTCTTAATGTGTGCGCTGCACCAGCGTGATCTGGATGCATGTGAGTAACCACTACCACTTTCAAATCACTGAAAGGACGATTCAACTCTTGAGTAATAAAATCTCGCAGGGTATCGACATCGGCACGGGTACAGCCGTCCAGCAACATAAGGCGGTCTGGGTATTCAACTAAATATATTGACTGAATATAACCCTGTAAATGATGTAACTTCATAACTCTAACTGCTCTTTTAGCTTTATATTGCGCAGTAACTAGCATACTGGTCATGCCAGTGAAATCGAACTTTTTGTTGTAAATAGTTAAGCCAAATAAAATGATATAAACCCGATAGCACAATGGCTGCAGTGAATATAAGACTCACTTCCAACTGCTTACATCAGTGGATATTTCATCCCCAGCGCAGAATCTTCAGCCATTTTACTGTGCTACCCTTCTCCACTTCGAACAATACAACGTTTTATCTGCAACTCTTTTAAGGAAACGACCTTGCATCAATCTCAAATTTCTACAGCGCTGCACGTAGTCGTCGGCTCTCAAAATCCAGTGAAAGTGAACGCCGCCAAAAATGCTATCAGTATGCTTTACCCTGAACATGAAATAACGTGCGAAGGTATGCATGCCCCCTCAGGCGTAGCCGAACAGCCCATGACCAGTGAAGAAACTCGCATAGGTGCTATTAATCGGGTCAATTATTGTCAAGCCAATGCAAAAGCAGATTTTTATGTGGCGATGGAAGGCGGCGTCGATAAATTCGAATACGGCCCAGCTACGTTTGCTTATATCGTTATCGCTAATCACCAGCGCAAGTCTATTGGCCGGGGCGCAATTATGCCTATTCCTGAATCTGTTTATCAAGCCTTAGCCAGTGGCGAAGAACTAGGCCCGTTAATGGATAAGCTATTTAACACCAACAACGTGAAACAAAAAGGTGGAGCGATAGGGTTGCTGACCAACGGAAATGCCACTCGAGAAGGCAATTACACTCATGCAATGGTGTTAGCAATGGCGCCATTTTTACACCCTGAACTGTATCCTGTTAAAAATTGACAACAGCTATGGGCAATAGGGTGTCTTGTCAAATAACAGACAACTTATTCCGTTAAAAAAGCAAAGACACCCGCACACCCAGATGCTCGCCCGTTTCTAAAGTGCGGTTTTCTATCTGAATATCACCACCGTGAAATTGTGCGATGGCTTTGGCAATAAATAGTCCCAACCCAAGGTGCGGCTGAGATGTAGCATGCTCAGGGCGTACCGACACCATGGAATCAAATAGCTTACCCTCCATATCATTCGGTAGCGGTGGGCCATCGTTTTCAATGGTAAGTAAATGCTTACTTGCATGCTGTCTAAGCTTAATAACTATAAGGGAATGCTCAGGACTAAACTCAAGGGCGTTGGCAATGATCTTATCCAGCATTTGCCCAAATAAATCACTTGAGCCGAGCAGCAGTACATCCCCCGCCTCATTTGCATAGGCAAACTTATGACTAGCGTAGGTCATTCGATAACCTTCAACATAGCCGCTGAGCAAGGCGTTCACAGTAAACTCTTCCCGCTCGTTACTTTGTACTGCCTGCTCCAATCTGGTTGCTTCACTCATGTTATTCAAAATAGTGCTGAGGCGTTTGATACCAAGTTGCGCCCGTTCGATGTACTGGGCGTCTTCATCTGTCTGCTGACTCAATTGTAGGTTTTCCAAAGACGATTTCACTATTGCCACAGGGGTGCGCAACTCATGAGATAAACGTGCTGACATATTTTGCAAATAAGCGTTGTACTGCCCAAGTTTGCCCAGCACGATATTGAACGTATTTGCTAAATCACCGATTTCATCTCCCGCGGTGGCACTGGGAATTGTGCCAATGATTTTACCGTGCTGATCAATCGCTGCTTCCGTTTGGTTTCTAAGCTTGCGAATGCGAAACGAGATCCTAGAGGCGAATAAAAACAGTGCTAAGGTCCCTAACCCCATCACGGCTAATATGACATGAAATAATTTTTCGAGGGCCAGATTTCTGAGCGTGCGAATACCGTTGGTGGTTTGTTCAACGACCACAGCGCCCATCACCTTTTCATCTATAAAAATGGGGTGCGCTGCTGACAGAATAACCGCTTTGTTATCTGGGCTTAAACGCCATAAAGAGGCTGGTGTCCCCATTAGCGCTTGATCAATATCTTGCCCTTGCAGCGCATACGCATCTTGCAAGTCATCAATAAAATCCGCTGGGGGCTTGGTCAAAATTTGATAATACAGGGGTAATAGCCATTCCTGCTCTATGCTTTGCCACCAGCTAGCCTGCTGGTCGCCGTTTGATGAATAAGCGCTGCTGCTTAAACCAACCGATTTATGAATACCGCCAGAACGAGCGAGCACCCGTTTGTGTTTATCAATGACCCATACCCTTGCGTTTGAATATTTTAGCCCTTTAATAATGTTCTCTATCTCTGGCGATGGCACCAATACCGTGCCAAGGGCATCGCTCTTGTTCGGGTTGGCGGTGCCTATGCGATAGCGTATTTGCCGAGTTTGAGGGTCGTCTACATCCGTAATGGCAAAGGCGATTTTGCTGCTCATCATGGCCAAAGGAAATCGCAACTCTATGTTGTAGCCGTTAGCTGTGTTTAACCATCGGCCTTGAATTTGCGTTTCAAGTGAAACAGGGCGCATAGAGTCCACAGATTCAGATAGCAAATACGCGTTAACCCAGCCAGCCTCTTGCGGTGCCACAACATAGCGTTTAAAGCTACCGTCAGGGCCGGTCATCGCTATTTGCAGATAGTCATTCCGGTCCACCCGCAGACTGTTTTTAGACCGTAGCAATACATTCTCATCGGTGACTTCGAACATGGCATACAGGTACTCACCAAATTGCCCCACCATATGCCGAAAATGCAAGCTGCTACGCTGGTAATCGTCGCTGTCATTCAGGTAATCGAGTAGATGCGCTGGCCCATACTCAAGGCTTAAATGCTGATAATCCAGCCAGTCATCCAGCTTGCCATCCAAGCGGATCGGGTCGTGAATTTTATGGGCGTATAAGTCGGTCCCAGGTTTTACATCGGTAAGGTAAGCACTTTGGGTATCAAATAATGTGGGCCGCTCATGCAAAGCCGTCGCAACTGCACGCGCAGTGCCAACCATGGTTTGCTCCTGCCCAATACGCAGATAACTTTCTAGCTCCCACACGTATTGATACCCAAGCCAAGGAATGGCAAACAAAAATATCGATAAAGCGAGTAATTTTAAGCGAATGCCGAAACGGAATCGAAACCGCCCCTTGTTGCGAACATGACTTACTTTGTGACTTTTAGCTAGACTGGTAGAACGACTCATTAAGGGTAATGGCTCATGCCGTTTTTCCAGCGATAGCCCATGCCATAAACCGTTTCGATACGATCAAACTGGCTGTCGACTTGCAGGAATTTCTTGCGAATACGTTTGATATGCGACGTGATGGTGCTGTCGTCTACAACCATTTTTGACTCATCCATCAATTGCTGGCGGCTTTTAACATGCCCTGCATACTTGGCAATGGCGTGTAGCATCCAAAATTCAGTCACAGTTAGCTCAATGCCTTGTGCTTGCCAACTGACGGTCATGCGCTTGCTGTCGATACTCAATGCACCAGTTTGTATTAGGTCTTCTGACAATTGGGGTTGATTCAACAGCGCCACTCGACGAAACAATGCTGCGATGCGCGCCAACAAATGAGGCAAACTAATGTCTTTTGTTAAGTAGTCGTCTGCCCCCATGCGTAAACCGCAAATGGTGTCGTAGTCGTTATCTCTGGCAGTGAAGAAAATAATCGGCAAGGTTTTAGATAAACTGCGTAGTTGCTGGCAAACCATAAAACCGCCATCGATCTCGTCTTGTAAACCAATATCAATAATGGCCAGGTCAGGCAGGCGCTGAGCAAAACCTTGCTCAGCCTCCCGCCGATTAGCATAACAGATAACCTCGTATCCTTGTTTTTTGAGGGCTGCGGTATAGTTTTCTCGAATAGCGAGATCATCTTCCACTAGCGCAATACGTTGAGACATAACCACACTCATATTATTCAGTGACGCACTTTACTCGGTCGCGCCACTTTATTCGGTGACGTCACTATATCCTAAAAATCGCGCATTTTGCTGACATCAGGAAATTTCCATTTTTTCGCCACAATTGCTCCTAAGATTGCCATTTTTCACTCATTAAATAGCCGTAAATTCGCTGTGTAATAGCGCAACCAAAAACGCCAACTCTCTCTAAAAAATAAAGGAACTATCATGAAATATAGCGCTATTGCACTCACCTTATCACTGCTCATCAACCACGCTTTTGCCCCACTTATTTACGCGCAAACACCGGCGCACGCACAAACAACACAGGAGAAAACTGCACCGTCAAACACTCGAAATGATCTCGCTGGTTTTGGCTCAGGCGCATTATTAGGTACTGCAGTCGGCGGGCCAGTAGGCGGCGTAATAGGCGGTATAATGGGCCTGTTTATTTCAAATGATGTGAACAACGACAACGCTTTAGACCAAGTTCAGTCTGAACTTAAGCAAAAAGAGCAGAAATTGGCCGCCCTACAACATGCTCAGCAGCGCATGCATCAGCAAGAAAGATCCGACAATCACACCATTCTCACCGCGAGCTTAGAAAGTCATAACGATGTAGCGCAGCAAAGCACAGAGCAAACAATTGAGCCTGACTCCATAACGCCAATTGAAACAAATATTCAATTTCGCACCGGCTCTCATGCTGTTGAAACCCATTACCACAGGCAGTTAGATTTAATTGCGGCGCTTGTACGTCAAACCCCTGATCTGCAAATAACCTTAGCGGGCTACGCCGATGAACGCGGCGATTCTCATTATAACCAAGCGCTTTCTCAGCAAAGGGCTATCAGCGTTAAACGCTACTTAACAAAGCAGCACGTGCCTGGCGCACAATTGCACACTGAATCTTTCGGTGAATCCACCTTCAGCAATATGGAAAGCCACCCAGAGAGTTGGTTTTTCGCCCGTAAGGTCACGCTGTCGATCCAGGCTGCATCTCATACATCGTTAATGGCCGCTTCGGCAAGTAAATAGCGCTAAACCGGAGAACAGGAATGTCCCTATTACTTAAATTCAGCGGGCTGTTATTGATTGTTAGCACCATAGGGGTGTTGCACAGCGCAGCTTCTCAATACCTTATTCAGCCTGACGTTGAGGAAAACAAAATGTATAACAAACAACGTAACGACGGTCTTGTTGGCAGTATTAGTCGCCCAGAAACTGGGGACGACAGTGCTTCCAGCGTGTATGTGGACTCTATTAATCAAGTCGCCCAAGGCAGTCTGTTTTACTTACGTGACTCTTCAGAAGCACGCTCGCGCACGAACGGAAATGAAGGCAAAACAGGCAATCCTCCTAGTGAAAACAACAATGATGATCCCAGTCAACTTCATCAAAAACGCCGTTATCAGCTTAGTCCGCTGTTAAGTACCGATGTAAAAATCGACATAACAGGCATGATAGCCAGAACCAAGGTTACTCAGCGTTTTCATAACCCTAGTCAAGATTGGGTAAATGGGATTTACGCCTTCCCTCTACCTGAAAATGCCGCCGTTGATCATCTCGATATGCGCATAGGTGAGCGGAGGATCAAAGGCAAAATTATGCCCAAAGCACAAGCTAAGGCGCATTTCGAGCAAGCTAAAACTCAAGGTAGAAAAGCCAGTTTAATTGAGCAACACCGCCCTAACCTTTTCACCAATACTATTGCCAACATTGGCCCAAATGAATCCATCAGCATCACGATTGAATATCAACAGGTGGTTGGGTTTGACGAACAAACATTTAGGTTGCGCTTTCCCATGACAATAACGCCGCGATATTCACCCAATGACGCGACTGACAAGAGTACAGTCGCCACGGTCAATACTCAGGGTTGGGGGCAAAGCGTGACAGCAATGAGCCAGCAAATAAAAACAGCTGATGAGCCCGCCAACCCAGTCCGTATCAGTGTTGAGTTAGACAGTGGCTTTGCACTGACCGCTGACGACATTATTAGCGAACATCATCCTATCAACATCAGCCAACAAGGAGAGAGAAACGGTGGCTATCATATTGAATTGGCTCAAGAGCATATCGCCAACCACGACTTCGCTCTAACGTGGCAACCCGCCCCAGGCGATGCTCCCAGTGCAGCACACTTTAGCGAAACCCAAGGCAAATATCGTTATGGGCTAGTGATGCTTACTCCACCTGTGCAAGATGCATCTCATTCCACTGACGGTGCCGTCGCCAAACAGATGACCCCAAGAGAAGTGGTGTTCTTACTCGATACCTCAGGCTCTATGGCTGGGGAATCGATTGTACAAGCAAAGCGCGCTGTAGACTTTGCCTTAACGCAGCTGCGCCCAGAGGATAACGTCAACATTATTCAATTTAACGACTCACCCCAAGCGTTATGGAAACGTGCCATGCCCGCCACAGCAAAACATATTCAGCGCGCACGAAATTGGGTCGCCAGCTTACACGCAGATGGCGGCACTGAAATGGCACCCGCCCTGACATTGGCGTTAAACAAACCCTCACTCCATAGGGACGATAGCGATTCACTTGGCTCGCATAAGCTACGCCAAGTGGTCTTTATCACCGATGGCAGTGTCAGCAATGAGGATGCCTTAATGAGCCTGATTGAAAACAAGTTGGCTGACAGTCGCTTGTTTACTATTGGCATTGGTTCGGCGCCCAACAGTTACTTTATGACCCAGGCCGCACAAGCAGGCCGGGGCACCTTTACCTATATTGGCGACATTCAACAGGTACAACACAAAATGACGGCACTGTTTAAAAAACTGACTCGCCCTGTGATGCAAGATATACATATTGAATTCGCCCGAGAGACTGAGTTTTACCCCAGTGTTATTCCTGACTTATATGCCGCCCAGCCATTGGTTATCCACTACCGAGTGCCAGTGACACACCTTGAAAATGGCATGCAGGTGCAACAACCCGACAATGCACTTAAGGTAACGGGTTGGCAGTCAGCACGAGCGGCATCAAGCAAACCTTGGTCAATCCGCATGCCCCTTAGCCCCACGGCCAAACGCGCTGGCTTAGGCGTTGCTTGGGCGAGAGAAAAAATCGCGCAACTCAGTCATACCTTGCGCCGTGAACGCAACAGCGATATGCGCCCAATGATGCGTAAGAAATGGCAAGATAGCATCACAAATATTGCCCTTGAGCATCATATCGTAAGTCAGTTCACTAGCCTTATTGCCGTGGATGAAAAGCCGCCTACCCCCCAAGACGTTAAACCAGAGCACGAGAACAGCAAAGACACACCCATTAACCACAACGCACCTGCTGGGCTTGCTATGGCTGGGTTACAAATGGTTGGCCAATTGCCTCAAACAGCCACCAATACCCCGCTGCATATCACCTTAGGGCTGTTACTTTTGGGAATTGCACTGTGCGCGCGCCAAAAACGATTGTCATGATTTCAGGAGCTGAACGAAGCACGCACGTGTGCGATAACGAGGCAAAGTGGACTGTGTGGTTTAGCCGAGTGAGTCTAGAAAATGCTCTTTTAAGTGCTATCTGGCTCACATGCCTAGTTGGCGGCGGGCTATTGGTTTCAAACGGTGTGTACATGTGGGCTAAGGCACAATTAGCACAAGCGCTTATCGCCAGCGCTTGGCAACACAGCGTGCATGCCGCTGAAGCTAATGCTCTTTCCCATCACGCTAATCAAGCACTTGAAGATCAAGCCATAAGAACCAAACCTTGGCCCTGGGCTGATACCTATCCTGTGGCCAAACTCACGTTTCCGAGTCAGTTAATAGGCTCGTTATCAGAAGATACATTATACGTTTTAGCGGGAGCATCAGGGAGCACCATGGCATTTGGGCCCGGACATATGAGTACCACCCCTCTGCCATTTGAGAGCGGCAATAGTGTCATCACAGGCCATAGAGATACACACTTCGCCGCGCTGCAATACCTCAACCAAGGCGACTTGATACAGGTGCAAACCCTTGAAGGCCAAGGAGAGTATCAAGTCACTGCCACTTTCATTGTGCATCAAAGCCAAACCCAAATCATCGAGTCACAAGGCGCAGATCAACTCACATTAATCACCTGCTACCCGTTTAACTCAATGATACCCAACCCGACCCTGCGTTACGTAGTAAGTGCTAATAGGGTGCGATAACACTCTGTTGCCGCACTGTCGTTTTTAACGGCAAAAATCATCCTAAAAACACTTTATGACTAACAACAAAGGCAGCTTTCTGGCCCGAAAAAGAGGTTATTTTTTGGCTTATTTATTGCTATTTATAATTGATTACACAGTCCAGTTTATCTCATCGACTAAATTTGTGGCCGGCGCGCTCACTTTTACTCTATTTTAAATTGAGGATCTTATGCACATAAATAGCTCTGACCAAGTCAGTCGTTTTTACCAAATGAGCAATAGCGCTACTTCAGTCGCCACAAATTTGAATGTGGCCAATACAAAACAGACAACAGATAAGGTAACGCTCAGTGAAGCGGGGCTAAATGCCGAAAGTAAATTGCAGGATATCGCCGCCAAGTATAATCCAAACAATATGTCGTACAATCAATTGGTTAGCATGGGTGCAGAGTTGCTCGAAAATGGATTAATAACGTCCCAAGAGAGCCTAGCCTTAATGGCTCCCCCTAGTCGAAATTTTGATCCCGATGAAAAATACGACACCGTCGCTTTAGCCAAGCAGTCAGTGGCGTTTGATCAGTCCCTAGGCAATACCCATAGCAAAGATGCAACGTTAAGAGCAAGCGTGCTTGAAATGTTGCAAACGATACAGAGCTTAGCGGGCAATAGCGGCAAGGAAAGCAGCCAAGCTAAAGAAGTGTGACGCCTTAAAATGGCATATTCCTAGCGACTCATATGGAACATGCTTGGTATTTACGCTAACTTTCGCATTTAGATTTCACCTAATATCACGCTCAATTCAGGCAAGGAAAAGCATGAACCTCGCTATCTCATTTATTTTTGTTCTTTATTGCGTCAATGCTGTCGCGAGTGGTGTTTACAACGAAGTACCCGTATCTATCGACCCAAACGCACGTTATGTTTTTTACTCTCACGGTTTGATTGTCGAAGGCCTTGATACAACGCCAGAACATCCATCTTGGGGCACTTATGATTTCCCAGCAATACTTGAGACATTTTCAAAGCTAGATGCCTTCATTATTGCTGAGCACAGGGCGAAAAATACCGACCCTTTTGAGCATGCCAAGAAACTTCAACATCAAGTTCAGTATTTAATTAAAAATGGCGTATCCCCAAGTAATATAACGCTAGTGGGGTTTTCTCGCGGCGGCTTTATCACCGCTATCACCTCAAGCTACCTAGCTAATAGTGATATTAATTATGTGATTTTAGCTGCTTGCACTAGCAGCCTTGCCACCCATAATGATGTGATTTTGCAGGGTAATATCTTTTCAATTTATGAGACCTCAGATACCGTTGGCTCCTGCAATAAAGTCATACAGCGCAGTGGTGGTAAGGTGACGTCATTTGAAGAAATTTCGATTTCTACAGGGCTAGCACATGGCGCTTTCTACCGACCATATAACGCGTGGGTTGAACCACTTAAAAAATAGTTAGACAAAGAACCCGAAAAAATCGCTTATACCATCTCCAGAAGTGAGGTAGTTGAACTGGAGGAGCCTATTTCAAAAAGAGTTTATCCGCTTTTCATCAAACTTCCTCGCTCTTATCGGACAAATAAAAGCAAGCATTACCCAGTGATATATCTCACTGACGCACCCTACAGTTTCCCACTGGTTTCTGGCGCTACTCGATTCCCCATGAACAGTGGCACAATGGAGGAAGCGATAATTGTAGGCATTTCATACTCCAAAGGTTCGAAAGGTGCATCAAGCAGA
>TARA_R110000744_G_scaffold311980_1_pt1 | contig 24318 bp, 22 predicted proteins | sample TARA_R110000744 | Tara Oceans TARA_R110000744 (sample SAMEA4398083) | marine metagenome | biome: Polar Biome; feature: [DCM] deep chlorophyll maximum layer (ENVO:01000326); material: water (ENVO:00002006), including particulate matter (ENVO:01000060) such as... | depth 36 m | reverse complement strand
TTATTGTTGAGAGACTACGATGAGTAATAATAATTTAAAAGTAAGCAACTTAGATTTTGATGATATTAAAACAGATATCAAGACATTCATGTCAGCTCAGGATAAATTTCAAGATTATAATTTTGAGGGTTCTGCGCTAGGTACTGTGATTGATGTATTAGCATACGTAACACACTACAATGCACTGTCAGCTAACATGGCATTGAATGAGGCGTTCATCGATTCTGCTCAATTAAGAGAATCTGTTGTATCGCATGCAAAGCTGTTGGGATATACACCAAGATCTGCATACTCTGCTGTTGCATACATCGACGTATTAATTAACAGCCCAACAGGTATTGATGGTGGTGACGGTACACTATTACCGATGACTATGGATAAGGGTACACAATTTTCAACCAGTATCGATGGCAAAACATACTACTTTGTAACTGATCAGACCTTGACGATAGAGCCTGATATCAATGGTGTGTACAAATACAGTAATGTTAAAATTATGCAGGGATTATTCAGAGATAGCGACTACATATATGATGTAGATACGTCTGAAAAGTATATTATGCCATTTGCTACTGCGGTAACGTCTTCACTTACAGTAACAATTCAAACATCATCATCTAGCTCTGAATATACAACCTACGTTAGATCTACAGATGTTTCTGCTATTGATGCCGCGACTGAGGTTTATTATCTCACAGAAGGGCGTGATGGTTATTACGACGTTTCATTTGGTGATGGTGTGTTGGGCAAGAAGTTAACTAACGGTAATATTATACATCTTAATTATATAACCAATGATACATCTGCAGCCAACGGAGCAAGTTCCTTTACATTGAATGATACCATTCAGAGTAACTCCGATGTGACTATCACGCTTATCCAAAAGGCATTGGGTGGATCTGATAAGGAAGATATTGAGTCTATCAGATTCAATGCACCATTAGGTTTTGTATCTCAGAACCGTGCTGTGACTCCTGATGATTATAAATCAATCATTGTAAATTCATATGCTAACATTGATGCTATATCAGTGTGGGGTGGTGAAGACAATGATCCACCAGATTACGGTAAAGTTTATATATCGATCAAGCCTAAGGATGCAGAAGTAGTTCCTGACGCTGATAAGGTTACTATTATTTCACAGTACCTTAAACCTAAGAATGTGGTTTCTATCACACCTACTTTAATTGATCCTACGTATACGTATATACATCTTGAGACTTATTTTAAGTACAATCCAAACCATTCTGACCTATCGGTAGATAGTTTAGAGAACTTAGTTCGTACAAGTATAACCACATATAACAATAACGAGTTGAAGAGATTTGATGGTGTGTTCAGACATTCACAAATATTGAAACAAATTGATGCGTCTTCTATAGCTATATTGAACTCAACGTGTAGAGTGTTCATGAAGAAAAGATTTACACCAGCGTTGAATACTGAAGCTAAGTATACACTCGTGTTCTCTTCTCCTATATTAAAATCATCTTCTGCAGATGCTATATTAAAATCAACTGCATTCACTTATAAGACAAAGCAATGTGTTCTTACTGATACATTAGAGAATGGTATTAGGCATATTCATATTGGATTAGAAACTGATCCAAAGACTATTATTGTAAACAAGATAGGCACTATTGAAGAGTCTACTGGTAAGGTTATATTAGATGTGTTTAACCCAACTGCAATCATCGGGACATATATCGAAGTTACGGTTGAGCCTAACTCTAATGATTTGGCACCAAAGCGTAATGAGCTATTAACTATTCTATATAATGAATCTGTAATACAAGGTGAAGTTGATACTATGGTTACTGGCGGAACAAGCGCTGGTGTAAACTACACTACTACAGCGAGATCATAATATGGCTCATGTTAGCACCAATCTAGGTCTGAAAAGTATAGTCTCCACGATTATACCAGACCACATCGCAGCTGATAATCCAGACCTTGTAGATTTCATGAAGGCCTATGTTGATTTTCTTGAGACTGAAAACAAGGCTGGTTATTATCAAAATAACATTGCGATGCAGCGAGATATCGACCACGTAGATGATGTGTTTCTTAGCAACATTCAATCTGAGATTGGTGCTGCTATTCCTGGTAAGTTTGCTGCCACACCAAGTATATTGTATAAGGACTTGGCTAACCAGTATAGATCATCAGGAACTCCTCAATCTATAGATAGCTTCTTTAATACTCTGTATGGGGATAGTGTTGAATTATACTTCCCCCAAGATGATATTCTAAAGCCTTCTGATGGTAAATGGAACAACCTGAAAGCTGATACAATAGCAAATCCAGAAAACTATTCACCTATATTTACATATACATTGAGTGCAGATACTACTACTATATCTGGCCTGGATGATGCTTCTAATAAACTATTATTCGATGATGTTTTGGTATTTGTTAATGGCGTTCATACTACAGACTACAAACCAGTTACTACTGTTAATGATACTAATGGTAATTTAGACTATTCATTATTATTCAATACAAGTCTTGTTAGTGGTGACGTTGTTACCATTCGTAGAAGTGGATCATATTCAACGGATGATGGTTTCATATCAGCTAAGAAATATATCCAAGATTCGTATTTCTATCAAAAGTTCTCGTATGTATTAAGAACTGGACAGAATGCTGATATATGGAAGAACGCATTTAACAGATTGATTCACCCCGCAGGCTTTAAATTCTTTGGTGAAATACTCTTATATTTAGATGCATTAGGCCAATCATCACCAAGCAGCCAACATGGTTATCAGTCTGGTGGATTACCGATACCGATTATAATTCCGGTTGTTGGGTTATCATCGACGTTCGTTAAAACAAGAAACTCAGCATTTGCTTCTTATTATACTAAATCATATAAGCCACAAAATCATACTAATGATTTAGGTCCGCAGCAATGGTTGGATAATATTAAATTCAATTTAACATCAGTTATTGGTGAGTTCTCGAATTACACCTTTGAAGATGCTATAAATAATACCATAGACGTGAACATGGATTCCGTCATTGAACTATCAAACTAGGAGAGCATGTTAAATGACTGCCATCATCACTAACCAATTTAGATTAAACGCAACAAAAGAGTTTGCTAATGATCTATTGAATACATCAAACTATTACCTTTTCATCGGTCGTACTGAAGCATGGCCTGATGACTCTGTACCAACCACCCCTGCAGATGCTGAGTATTTTACAAAGACTGACGCCTGGCAGAGAATGACAGCCATGAAGAAGGTAACAGCTACTGATATTAAATACGCAACACCAAGACATCAATGGATATCACAAGTATATTCTGAGTATGACTCTAAGGATGCTGCATTAGAATCCAAGTCGTATTACGTAATTTCTGATAACAATAACGTATACATTTGTTTGAAGGCTGGTCCATCTAACTCAACAAAGAGCCCAGACTTAACTGGTGTTCAGACAGCCGGCATTATTGATTATACTGCAGTTGATGGATATATCTGGAAATATTTATTCTCATTATCTGTTGATGGAGCTACTAAGTTCCTCACATCAGCATTCATTCCTGTAGATCATCTTACTACAGATCCAGGTGTTGCTGCGGATACTGCATTAAGAAACCAATGGGATGTTCAAAATAACGCTGTTGCTGGTGCGTTTTATAATATCAAAGTAGCTAATGCTGGTACTGGTTATACATCATCTCCTACAGTTACTGTTGTTGGTGATGGCACTGGTGCTACAGCCACAGCTACTGTATCGGGTGGTTTACTTACAAATATAGCCGTAATTAATGCTGGTTCTGGATACAATCACGCCAATATCGTCATATCTGGTGGTGGTGGATCTGGCGCGTCAGCTTATGCAGTATTACCTCCTGCTGGTGGATTTGGTTCAGACCCACGTCAAGAACTAAGAGCTCATTATGTTACAATCAACGTTAATCTAGTGTATGATGACGGTGCTGGTGATTTCATTGTAGGTAATGATTTCAGACAAATAGGTCTTGTTCGTAATCCAACAGATTTCGGGACTACTACTGTAGCAACAGCTGATACTTTAATGGCAACCAAAGCATTAGTAATAGCGCTTGGTGGAACCTTTGCACACGACTCGACAATCGAAGGCACTGTTACTGGCGCTAAGGGTATTGTAGATTCATATGATTCTGCTAATGGTATTATTAAATATCATCAAACAGATGCAACAGGATTCACTGAATTTTCAACATCAGATTATGTTAGACCATTAGGTGATGCTGGTGCTGGGCAAGATGTAACCACTATAAATAACCCTGAAGTTACACCATACTCAGGTGAAGTTATTTTCCTAGAGAACCGTACGCCAATCACAAGAGCTGGCGATCAGATCGAAACCATAAAGCTAGTTCTTGAATTTTAAGGCAGATAGACATGACAATTAAGTTTAATGTAGAACCATATTACGATGACTTCGAGACTGCTACAGCAGTCGACGGGCTAACGCCTAAAGAGAAATACAATAAAATTCTCTTTAGACCAGGTCACGCTGTTCAGGCACGTGAATTAACCCAACTACAATCTATTTTGCAGAACCAAGTAACTCAGGTTTCTAATAATCTGTTTAAAGAAGGCTCCCTGGTCATTCCTGGCCATAGCACTATAGAAGGTTCTTTAGATTACGTTAAACTTGATTCGATCAATGCTACGGATATGACTCAATTAAAGAGTTTGATCTTCACTGACGGTCATGTATCATCTCCCCTAACTGCTAGAGTAGTTCATGCTGAAGCCGCATCTGGTCTAGACCCAGTAACGTTGTATGTTAAGTATACAAGTACTGGTAATGCGGGTAAATCTAAGTTTGTTTCATCAGATTCAATTACTGCATCAACGTTTACTGGTGTAGTAGCAGCTACCGCTCCAACAGGTTTCGGTTCTATAGCGTCTATCGAAGATGGTATATATTTCATCAAAGGTCATATGGTAGTTGTTAAATCAGACACTATAATCCTAGACAAATATACATCCAATCCTTCATACGATGTTGGCCTAGAAATATCTGAAGCTGTTCAGACGTCAGCAGGTGATGAATCGTTGAACGATAACGCTAATGGTACTCCAAACTATGCTGCTCCAGGAGCTCATAGATATCAGATATCAACTAAGCTTATTAAAGAAACAATTGGTGCAGTATCATCTTCTAACTTCCTATTGCTAATACGTATCACTGCCGGTGCTATATCTCATCACGTTCGTGCTACCGAGTATGCTGTGATTGAAGAAACGTTAGCTCGTAGAACCTTTGATGAGTCTGGTAACTATACAGTTCGCCCATTCTTGATGGATATTAATGAGCATACTACTGTTAATACTCCAGGAGATACTACTAAATTATCATTAGGTATGGAACCCTCTAAAGCATACGTTCGTGGATACGAAATTGAAACATTAGCTACTACACAAGTTGCTACCAACAAGGCAAGAGAGTCTACATTATTTGAAGCAGCATCTGTTCCAGCTCAAGTTGGTAACTACGTAGTAATCAATGCGATGACTGGTTTGCCATACATCAACGATTTCGCTAGAATATCCTTAAAGAATGCAAGTGCTGGTATCATAGGTTTTGCACGAGCTCGCTCTATTGTTTATAATGGATCAGGTGCATATAACCTATACTTGTTTGATATTGAAATGAATGCTAGTGAAGTATTCGATAGCGTGCGTACATTATATACAGCAGGAAGCCCACCATTTGATGCTACTGTAGTATTAGATTCAGGCAAGGCAATCATCAAGGATCCTAGTAGAAATACTATGGTATTCCCAACACCATTTGATAGAGTTAAGACATGCGATTCATCAGCTGATAACGTTGCAGATGACTTTAACTACGTATACTATTGCAACCGACTAATAGGTACTGATACAGTAGCCTCTGGTAGTGTTATATTCAGTACAGTTGGTACTGCTGAGCAATTTGAACCTCATGATACTGAGAATTGGATTCTATCAGCTGCTGATGGTACTATCATTACTATAACATCAGTATCTATAGCATCGGGTAGCCAATCAGTGACAATCTCTGGACTTGGTGCATATGATGCTACCAACGTAACATTGATTGCTGGTGTTAAGAGATCGTTAGAGCATAAAGCGAAATCGCTTACAACTGCTGGCTCTCCTAACGTGAATCAGTTCACAATTTCATCGCCTACTACTGATATGCAGTTGGATAGAGCTGATGGTTATAAACTATTGAATGTGTATATGTCAGCTAGTATGGGTGTAGGTGCTACATCTTCAGATACTGATGTTGCTGAATATTACGACTTCGATGACGGTCAGCGAGATAACTTCTACGCACTTTCAAGAATTAAATTAAAACCAACCACAGCGTTTGTACCTACAGGCCAACTGATGGTGAAATATGAGTTCTTTACTCATACTGGATCAGGCGATTTCTTCTCCGTCGACTCTTATGATAACCTAGTCGATTCAACCGGCAATGCTGTTAGGTACGAAGACATTCCTAAGTTCACATCATCTAGCATTGGCAAGACTGTTGAACTAAGATCATCAATCGACTTCAGACCTCGTGAATCAAATGCTGGTGAGAACTTCTCTGGTACTGGTGCTCATCTAACTGTATGTCCTGAACCACAGACTACATTCACTACAGATATTCAATATTATCTAAACCGCATCGATAAAGTTTACATCGACAAGGGTGGTAACTTTGGTATCGTTGAAGGTGTATCATCACTGAATCCTGAATTACCAGAAGATCCAAAAGATGCAATGGTTCTGTATAACTTATTCATGAAGGCATATACTGAAGGTCCTTCTGAAGTTGTACCTACTATGATCGACAACAAGCGATACACAATGCGTGATATCGGTCGTATAGAAAAGCGTGTTAATAATCTTGAGTATTATACATCATTGTCATTACTTGAGCAAGATGCTTCTAGTAGACAGATAATTGATTCTAGTACTGGTGTTCAGAGAGTTAAATCTGGATTCATCGTAGATAGTTTCACTACCCATAATATTGGTGATGTTTCTAACCCTGAATATAGATCAGCTATTGACAGAGATGATCATGTACTGAGACCTCAGTTTGCTGCAGATAACGTTACATTGAAGTATTCATCTTCATTATCAACTGGTGTTCAGAAGACTGGTGATTTGGTAACATTACCATATACAGAAGTATCATTAGCTAACCAAAACCAAGCATCTGGCTGGATGAATGTTAACCCATTCGACGTGTTCTCTTGGGTAGGTAATATTGAATTATCACCAGCAACTGATGAATGGCGTGACACTACCCAACGACCTGCACTAGTTATAGACCAAGAGGGTGTATATGATGCAATGATGGGTATTCTCGATGAAACTAATGCATTGGGTACCGTATGGAACGATTGGCAGACTAACTGGTCTGGAAGAAGCCCAACGAGCTCTACTTCTAGAGAAGGTAGAAAAATAACTACTACCACTACTACATCATCTGGACAAAGCCGAACAGGTATCAATACGTTTGTTGTGCCGGATACTATATCCACTAACATTGGTGATCGAGTAGTTGATGTTAACTTTGCTCCGTTTATTAGATCGAGAATTGTTGCATTCAAAGCCACAAGATTGAAGCCTAATACGCAGGTATACGCATTCTTTGATGGTGTATCAGTAGCCGATTATGTTCGTGAAGAATCAACATTTTTGAAGCATACTGATCTTGACAATCCTGTGTTAACTGGTGTTAACGGATATACTAGCCACCCTGTTGGTTCTAGCATATTAACTGCTGATGCAAATGGTGAAGTTATTGGTTCATTCTTTATCCCGAATAACGCTGTTAGATCATTCAAGACTGGATCAAGATTGTTTAAATTGACTGACTCAGTAACCAATGGTCAATCAGAGACTTCTTCAGAAGAGAACTATAACGCTAAAGGTCTTATTGAGACAAAAGAGAACGTTACTATATCAACTCGTGTTCCTACCATAGAGCGTAGAGAGGTTCCTGATAATAGAATAGTACCAGTATCAAGGGTGACTGATGTTAGATGGGTAGATCCGCTTGCTCAGTCATTTGTAATAGACGAAACTGGTGGAGCATTCATTACATCAATTGATTTGTTCTTCCATACTAAGGATGTTGGCGAGTCAGTTACACTACAGGTTCGTGAGATGAGTCAAGGTATACCAACTCAGGTTATCGTACCATTCTCTGAAGTTACTCTTTATCCTGCTGATGTGAATGTAGTTGACTTGAATACAGACACCCCATCTCCTGCTCTTAGCACAAACTTCTTGTTTAACTCTCCTGTATATCTACAGGATAACCAAGAATATTGCTTCGTTATATTGGCCAACTCAAATCAATATAATGTATGGTATGCTGGTATTGGTGAAGACGATTATGTATCTGGTAAGAGAATATCTAAGCAGCCGTATGCTGGTGTGTTGTTTAAATCACAGAACGCATCTACATGGTCTCCTGATCAGAATAAGGACATTAAGTTCAAGATAAATCGTGCTGAGTTTGATACATCTGCTGCTGGTGAACTTGTTATAGTTAACGGTTCAACTGCTGATAGAGCGTTAATTAAACATGCTATTATGTCTACCTCTGGATCTACGATCGTTACAGTAAGTCATCCGAATCACCAGTTCTTTAATACTACAGGTTCAATTGCATCTAAGGTTACAATATCTGGTGCCGTTAACTTTAATGGTCTTACCACTATTAACGGAACTCATACAGTATATGATGTTGAGATGGATAGCTACAAGATCAATCTTACAGGATCAAGTAATGCAACTGGTACGGGTATCGGTGGCGGGGCTAACATAGTTGCTTCTCAGAACCAATTGATAAACACATTTATGCCTCACATTCAGAGCATTACTTTACCAGGTACTAATTCTACTTGGGGTGTTAAGTTATCAACTGCAACTAACCTTGGAGCTTCAACTCCTACACCTTATGTGTTAGATAGCTCATATTCTCCAGTAATTATTAACCAGAATCATTATGTTAGTAATCCTAAGGTTATTGCTTCATCTGATAATAAGGCAACAAGTACTATGGTAGTGCGAGGTGTGTTATCATCTACTGTTAGTAATATATCACCAGTCATTGACTTGGAGAGATGTTCTATTATTACAGTTGCTAACCGCATAGATAATCCTGAGATTATATCAGGTACTGATTCTACTAAGAATAACATAGAAGGATTTATTGCTGAGACAGCATCAACTGGTGGTTCATCTAAGGCTAAATATGTATCTAAGACAATCACATTGCAAAAAGCATCAGATGGTCTTCATATGTTCTTAGACACTAACAGACCTTCTCAGACTCACATTGATGTGTATTATAAAGCAGATGATTCTGAAGATACATTAGGTAATAGTGACTGGGTATTAGCTTCTCCTGTAGAGCAAATTCCATACACAGATTCGGCATTATTTACTGAGTCTGAATATGTGATAGATCCTACTGGTACATTCACTTCATTCAAGATGAAGATAGTGTTGCGATCATCTAGCAGTTCTAGAATACCTCGTTGTAGAGATATGAGAATTGTCGCGATATTGCCATAATGGGTACTATGGATAATATGATTCCAGTTGAGGGGCACTCGGGTTTATTCCGAGATCCCTCTTCAGGAGTTATTATAAATACTAATGAATCCGCAGCTAAGGCATCACTTAGTGCTAGAGAAAGAATTAAAACACAAGACCAAGATATTAAAGATCTTAAATCAGATATGAAAGATATCAAAGATCTACTAACAACACTATTGAAAGAGAGATAGCAATAATGGCCAATATTAATGTAACCAAAACTGATACATTTGAATCATGGAGACTGAAGACTAATGAACTTGGTGCTAATCTTGGTGACTACTCTTCATTATACAAGAACGCAACAGTTAGCTTTAGTGGTATAAGTGGACAGCCACCTACTGGTTATGGTGGCGCTACTGTTGCTGTATTTTCAATATCAGCAATTGCAGGTACCTATTCAGTAACAGCAATAAGCACCGCGGGCTTAGGATATAACGTTGGTGATGTTATCAATGTATATGGTTCTGATCTTGGTGGTATTATTGTAACAAATGACCTTGCTATCACAGTAGCCACTACTGATGGATCTACTGGTATTGCTACAGTCACATTATCTGGTATTGCCGCGTCAAACCTTCAAGCAGAATCAAATCTTATCAGAGACGAAATAGGATCAGCTTCATTAGATCTTACAACAACGGCTGCTGATATTAAAGGTGCAGTTAATGAGCTTGATCTAAGGCAAGGTAATGCAGCATTAACAACAACTGCATCTAACCTATCTGCTGCTGTTAATGAGTTGGATCTAAGGCAAGGTAATGCGTCGTTAACAACAACTGCATCTGACCTATCTGCTGCTGTTAATGAGCTCGATGCCAGTCAAGGTAATGCAGCATTAACAACAACCGCATCTGATATTAAAGGTGCAATTAACGAGTTAGATAGTCGTCAGGGTAATTCTACATTAACAACAACTGCATCTAACCTATCTGCTGCTGTTAATGAGTTGGATCTAAGGCAAGGTAATGCGTCGTTAATAACTAGCGCTAGTGACCTATCGGGTGCTGTTAATGAGTTAAAGACATCTACTAATAAACTTGGTACTATATCTGCTGCTGGTATGGCAACAACAGCAACCACAGTATCTGGTGCTATAACTGAGGTGGGTAATGTAGCAAGAGCTGCCGCTGTAGATATTGGCGGGAATATGAATGATGATTATGATGGAAATGACCCATCAAATCCCGGAGATGCAAGAGGAACAGCAAAGGTAATTGATGCTCTTAATTCACTATATAGTGCTTCATCATTAGGCACGTTGGATGGTGAGTACGTTAAGAGAGATGGCACTAACTCTATCGATACTGATAAGTTTCTATCAGTGTCTAATAAAGGTTTAACTGCTACTAGTGGTGACGAGTTGGTGTTGAATACTACAACAACTGCTAATTCAGTTATAACAAATACACCAAGATTGAGAATAGATCCAACAACTGGTAATATTGGTGTAAATAAAGCACCGACTGCAGCTAATAGAATAGACGTTTCTGGTGTAGTTAAAGCCACATCATTTAATGAGAATGGCACTACATTATCTACTAAGTACGTATCGAAGTTAAGTACCAATGCTATAGGTGGTAATAATACATTCACTGGTGATGTTACTATATCGCCTGCTGCCGGTAAGTCGGTAATAATCGGTGGATCTACAGTAGCAACAGATACATCAACATTGTTAGAATGGGTACAAGATACTGCTGCTGATATGTTTGATGGCACAGGCGATCTAACTAAGTCTTATAACGATACAACTGGTAAGATATCATTCACTGTAGACAACAATAGTCACAGTCATACATCATCAAATATATCAGATTGGACAGAATCAGTAACAGATACTGTTGGAGCAATGGTTGCGGGTAACACAGAAACAGGTATCAGTGTACTATTTGATGATGCTTCAAATAAGTTAAACTTTGCTATTACTGGTGGTATTGGTATTACTACTGACAGTAATGGTGTTTCTCTGACAGCTGGTGGTGTTGGTGCTACTCAATTAAATGTGGCTGGTAATGGTACATCATCTCAATTCTTGAGATCTGATGGAGATGGGTCATTTACATGGGTAGTCCCTACAGATACTACTTATTCAGTTCAAGATGGGCAGTTATCACAGATTAACTTCACATCTGCAGACCACATTAAGTTAAATGATATTGCTACTAGTGCTACAGCTAATGGAACAGTAACAGGTTCTGGTACTACTTCAGGAACCAACACTGGCGATAATCCAGGTGTTACCTCTGTAGCAACAAGTGGAGCTATACTAGGCGGAACAATAACAAGCACGGGCACTATAACTCACAGTACGGCAGCTGGTAATAAACATATCCCAACAGGCGGAGCTGCCGGTAACTATCTTAAATATAGTTCAAGTGGTACAGCGGCATGGGCAGACTTTGATGCTGCAGTATCATCTAAAGTTAATAACATGGTTGATCCCACAAACACAGAATCTGGTATATCTGTAGACGTCGATGTTAATGGCAAGTTATCATTTGATGTTAATGATCCTACTATCACATTAACTGGTGATGTTACTGGTTCTGTTGTTATGAACAACCTTGGTAGTGTTAGCATAGACACTACAGTAGTTACTGCGGCGACCTTAAACGTATATGATGTGAACGGATCTCGTCTATACCCATAAATCTATAGGATAATATTGTGTCAAGACCATTAAAAGTAAATAACACATCTCCTAAAAGTTTAAAGGAGATGTCAGATGTAGAGATGAATTACATTGCTAATAAAATTCTCGCGGCTTATCAGTCGAGCGTTCTAGGGGCAATAACTGTCAACTCTAATCCTGGTGGATATACAAGTACTGGGTCATTTATAGATACTAAGTATCCAGGAGCTATAGGTGACCATCCGGCGTCGGCTGTAAATAGTTCAACGTATGATTTTAGACAGAACAGACAAACTGGAACAGAAGCTCATGCTGGGCCGATGGTATGGGATGCTGCATTAGATGGCATTCAGCAGGGAAGTAGCTCAAACCTAGATAATGATATAAATCGCAGGGCATTTGAAATCATGTCAGCTGGCGGTTTAGCAAGTTATGTTTTGCAATCAAGTGCTCCTGTAGGTGGTACATGGACTAATAGAGCCACCATAACAGATAGCTCTATTAGTGGGTCGGCTACCACTAAATTGTGGCAGAAGACATCAGATACAACTCCAAGTGTTGTTAGGCCATTGTTATGGAATAGTGCACTAAGTGGGATAAAAGAAGCAACTGATGCAGAGATATCTTTACTAGCTGTACAATATCATAACTGGTTAATGGCTAATAATAAAGGACATTATCACGCATCATCCACAGCACCAAGTACAGGTACGTGGGTTCAAGTAGGCGCCGTATTTACGGACACTCGCCAACAGCTTGTTAATACTAACTATGCAGGGACCTATACCGGTTCTTATGCAGGGACCTATACTGGTTCCTATACTGGTTCCTATACCGGTTATTATACTGGTTCTTATGCAGGGACCTATACCGGATCATATATAAGATATTATGCGGGAATTAATTACGGTACATATACCGGTTCTTATGCAGGGTCTCGTAACCACACCTATGCAGGAGCATATGCAGGAGCATATACTGGTTCTTATGCAGGGTCTCGTAATAATTCATACACAGGAACATATTCTGGTGCTACAATTCAAGCTGCAAAAGAAGATATATCAACTATAAAGCTTTGGTTGAGAACTGCATAATATAAGGGCTCCTAATAACTTTATATATATATAATACTAGAAAATCTAAAGGCATAAATGATGAATGTAATATCAAAGAAATATAGTGATCCAGTATGGGGGAATGTTGAAAAAAACCAGGTCCTAGTTACTATCACTACAGAGATAGATGATGGCAATATATTAGTGCAATCTGCTTCTGTATCTAAAGATGACAATAATCCCGATTGGGTAGCTATAATAAAAGAATATGGTGAAATAGGTATAGACAATAATTCTAAAGCTGATGTAGATGCACATAAAGAGCATATGATAACCCAAGACATTACTCGAAAAGAAGAGCGTGCTGCTTCATTAGAGCGAGGTAAACAAGAAAAATTGTTTGAAACAAAACTCGCTATCTTTGGAATTGAAAATATCAAGAACTCTAAAGATCGTAAGATCAAGTCTTTAATCCGTAAAGCCCCCACTGAAGTTGAAGCTATGGCATATGCCAGTGCTCTTTTATTGAGTACTATTAATGAAAAACCAGAATCAAAACCATAATGGTTATCTAATAGTAGCGACTCAGTCTAAATATTATTATCAAAGTGCTATAAACTTAGCTGAGTCTATATTAGATCATTTCCCTGATGCAAAGATTGCATTGTTCACTGAAGAGGTTTTATTTGAAGATATTCATCTAGATCTATTCGACCATATAAATTTACAGACTCCATCACATTGCCGTGGTAAGCTATGGGCTTTGTCGCGCACTCCTTATATCAATACTATGTACATCGATGCTGATTGTGAAGTATTGCATGAAGATATATCTACAGTATTTAATCACACTAAGGGTGATATCACACTCACTAGCATTAGACCATACTCTGGAGCACAAGTTAAATTTAATAATAATTCTGAAGAAATGATATACCATTGTGGTGTCATGTGTTATAATAATGATACATTAACAATAGAGTTTATGAAAGATTGGTGGGAAGAATATGAATATCAATATGAAATACAACCGTGGCCGTATCCAGATGATGAATCTTTAAGGCCATGGGATCAGTACACCTTCTGGCGTTTATTAAGGATGGATAAATATAAAGGAATAGATATCAGTATATTTGAAGATGACGCCAGATGGAACTTTGTTAATAACTATAAAAAAGAAGAAGCAGTAGGTGAGATTATAATATTCCACCATACTTTAAATGGAGATAAAGTGAATGAGGGTTCTATCAAAAATTAACCCAGAATTATTAGATATTTTAGATTGGTGGAAAGAATGGGTATTTTCTGTCGATATAGAAGATAATGCATCCCTTGCAAGGCAGGGGCCGTATGATTATGAATATGGAACAAGCGATCAATACTTAGAGCAGCTTCAGGAGGGAATACATCTTGGTTATCCTGAATGTGCTAAAGGTGTCTCATTAGGAAGTGAACCACCAAGGCAGTATCCTATAGAATGGGAACCACGTATAAGGGAATGTGATAAGAAGCTTATTAGTTTTCTTGGTGCTAGAAATGGTGCTGTTAAGATGTATTATCCAAGAGGTGGTTTCTTAGGTTGGCATAACAATGCCAACGCACCTGGTTATAATATCATTATGTCATATACTGAGGCAGGTGGTGGGTATTTTAGATATCAAGATCCTATCACAAAGGATATAGTCCAGATACATGATCCAGGTGGCTGGACAGTTAAGGTAGGATATTTTGGTGCGTATGATGAACCTGATGATATATTCTGGCATTGTGCTGGTACTGATGTACCAAGGATTACGTTAGCTTATGTGATACCAGATAAATGGATGTGGGAAGAGATGATCATGGATATAAGTGATGATTAAGTTCATCATACATCCATGGCTCAGTAGGCCCATTGAACATACATACTAACGCATCTTCTATATAATACAAATCTATTTCATCATATGGTAACATTTTAGTTTTAACTTTATTCTCGAAAGTGTTATGCTTCCCGTTGTAATCTGCAGATATACCATTCAACCTGGAGTATATTAATCCTTCTGGAAAATACTCTAGGTTGAATCCTTCATGGAACAAAAACCGATCAATACCTTTATACTTAATCATATAGTAATCAGCATTAGCATCAAAGTAATCCCATATATAATCTAAAGACCCGGCTTCCCATACAAGTACACTGGAATTGACATACATATCATATCGTTCTTTATGCTTCAATGAAGACCCATCTGTGACTAAATCCCCCTTCCAATATGCACGGATCATTCTAAGATTATCACACTTATATTCTAACAATGGTTCTATATTGTTTTGAATAACAGTGTCTATATCAAAGTATATGCAAGTGCCTTTCACGAAATCCTTCTGGAACATTGCTAGCTTGTTCCAGTAAATTTCCAGGTCATTTTCCAAAGGCATATATATAACATCACAGTCAAGTCCAGAAGGATCTTCTGTATAACACCAAAATTTATGGGGCACATTAAGATATTTCAGCACATTCATTTGAAGTCTATTGACGTCATCAGCTGAATACTTAGTACCCCATTTAACACATATAACATTTATCATAGGTTTATTTATATGTTCGTAATGGACGCGGCCACTCAAAAGGCTATTAAGAAATACCCACATCGTGCTGTAGATATAGCTCAGTCGTATGATGAGAAACAGATTAAGTGTAAAGAATGGCTTTGTGAACATATTGAGATGGCTAACATACCAAAGGTTAAACGTATCTATGTTGCGGGAAGTTGGTATGGTAATGCGCTTGTCCCACAATTAAAAGAAATATTCCCAGACACAGAAATAAGATTACACGATATAGATGAAGAGGTTGTGGGTATATCAAAAAATATATTCTTTAAAGATGATGATTTGGTTAAACCCGATCACATAGATTGTGCTGTGTATGAATATAAATATTTGGTGATTAATACATCATGTGAACATATGGCTCCACTTAAAGTGAGGCCAGGATCATATGTGGCATTACAGAGCAACAACTATCGTGAAATAGAAGACCACATTAACTGTGTAGACTCAGCTCTTGAATTGGCAGAGCAATATGGGGTCAAAGATATAATCTTTGCTGGTGATTTGGAGTTTGAAAAATATACAAGATTTATGGTTATAGGAAGGGTATAATGTACATCAGGCCAATTGAAAGAATTCATTTTGAAATTACGAATAGATGTAATGCTGCGTGTCCTGCGTGTCCTAGAACTGGGAATTTTAAGGGTAAACTAGCAGGTCATATGATCCAGGCAGGATGGAAGGATCTATCATTAGATGATATTAAAGAAATCCATAAACAGGTCCCTACACTTAAACGGGTTAATTTGTGTGGTAACTTTGGAGACCCTGCAGCTGCTCCAGACTTTTTTAAAATAGTAAAGTATTTTGCAAAGAATAACGTTAAAGTTATAGTGTCAACCAATGGAGGACTTCGCCCAGTGAGTGATTGGGCCAGCATTGCCTTTCCAAATGTTTTAGTGCAATTTCATATCGACGGAGATGAAGATACAAACCACATCTATAGAGCAGGCACCAAATGGAATAGGATTATGGCGAACGCCAAAGCTTATATAGATGCAGGAGGAAAGGCTAACTGGACATTGATACCATTTAAACATAACGAGCACGTCATCGATAAGTGTGGTAAAATTGCTATGGAAATGGGATTCGATAAGTTTAAAGTTAAAAAGACATATCGCGTAGGCAACAACGATGCTACATCACAGCCTATTGAGATGCCTCTTAATATAAAGTATCTGAATGAATTTGTACACAAAAAAGAGGAGAGGGAGATTAGCTGCCTTGCTAGTAATACAAACGAAATATATATTGCAGCTGATGCTGATGTATCACCATGTTGTTGGACTGGCACTAATTTATGGCAACAAAAATACAAACACCCTGAAAAGAAGGCGCCTAGTACAGAGTATAATTATTTTGTAGATTTTGATAATAATTTTAGAACGAATGATCTCAAGAATATTATACAATCATATACTGATAGAACCGACAAGTATGAGTTGGCATGGGATAATAGGGTATTTGGTACGTGTAATAAGAGCTGTGGTACCAACAAATGGACTGATAGGTATGTGGATGGTATATCATGAAAAAATTAATAGATGATATTGAAAGTGATAAGATTTGGTACTGCTCCCTTCCGTTTAATCATATATATTCAAATTCAGATGGCTCTTGGATGCCTTGTTGTCATTCCAGAGGCAGTAAAAATTCAGATGATGTGCGATTAACTACAGCAAATACTGCTATGTTAGATTGGTGGAAATCTGATACTATGAACAATATACGTGATGAGATGCTCGGTAAAAGTAGAGGTACCAAATTAACCGACCATTATTGCCACAAATGTAAAAAGCAGGAAGGTGATGGCGTTAAATCTTCAAGGATGGAATGGCGTGATTCTGTTATAGAGCGTCTGCCCCATTCAGATCAGGCCAGAAACACTATTATAGCTACTGATGCATATAATGATTATAATGAAATGGATTTGAATGATGTTGATAGTAGATTTTTAGAATTAAAATTAAGAATATTCGGCAATCTTTGTAACCTGTCATGCTATATGTGTTGGCCTACAAATTCTACTGTTAGAATTAATGATATCAGTAAAATGTCAAAAGAAACACAACTTGATTGGTTTAGAGACAGTAACGACACAGACGTAAAGAAGCCTAAACTCATAGCGAAAGTTGATGCTGATCAATTCACTAAATCATTAGAGCAAATAAAAGAAATATCCCGTTTCGTTAGTGTTATTAAAATCACTGGTGGTGAACCCATGATCATGGATAGCCATTACAAATTACTTGATATATTAATCGAATCCGGCGACGCTAAACATATAGATTTATTTTACCAGACCAACTTTACTAAATTTAGTAGAGGAGAGGATGCATTTTTTAAATATATGAAAGAATTTAAATCTGTTGGGTTGAATATTTCTATTGATAGTGTCGAGGAATATGATGAGTATATTAGAAAGAATGGCAATACTAGGGTTGTTGATAAAAATATTAAAAAACTTAAAGGTTTAAAAAATGTAACTATAGGCATATCTAATACAGTATCAATGCTGAGCATATTACAACATGCAGATTTTAATAAGAAATACTCTAATTTTAACCCACACTACTTTGTATTGACTAAGCCCACCTATCTCAATATTAAACACCTTCCAGATAAAATTAAGAATAAATTATTAGCTGAAATAGATCATGAAAACATTGTAAACATGTTAAAACAGCCTAGAGATGATAATGAATTTCAGAAGGCCATGGAATATTGCCTAGAGTTAGATCTAATATATAAACGAAAAAGAGGTCTATTTACACTTTGGCCTGAACTAGAGGAGTATTACCATGTACACTAATGAAAACTCAATGACATTGCATGCTGCTGATCAAACTGCAGTGATTTACATACCAGAAGTCCATAAGAAGATTATAGTGAATGTATCTGGGGGTGCTGACTCAGCAATGCTTCTGTGGCAGGTACTTACTTATTTAAGACAGCAAGATAGAATTTTAGATGAAATTAGAGTATTGACTGGGGTTGATACATTCAGGCCAGCAAATGAGTGGAATGCTGTTGAAGTATATCTTGCTATAGAAGAACAATTTCCAGAGCAGAACTTTTACCATGATATTTTTAAGTATGAGAAGCGTGGACTTAAACGTGATTATCATGTTGCTTATGAATTAATATTAAAAGAAGAGCAGGGTTTTTATTGTATGTTGCATGGGCGTACAGAAAACCCACCAATAGAAGAACAAAAACTTGTAACATATAATGCATATGGAAAAAACCCAGGAACCACAATGTATACCGATGCATCCAGACCTAGCGAAAGGGAATCAACAAGTACTATCAAAAAGTCTATAAGTTCATGGTATAGCTCTGACTTAAAGGCATACCAGTTTTGGTCGGCTCCTTTCGATAATGTCAATAAAAAATTTATAGCAGAACTATATAAAAATGAACCATATATGATGGAAGTTGTGTATCCCTCGACTGCCAGTTGTGTATCTGACGTCATGAAAGATACTAATTATTGGCAAGCTCCATGCAAACAGTGTTGGTGGTGTCAAGAGAGATATTGGGCGTTTGGGTCATTTGATGGTGGGGTTCAATGATCCACATACTTACTCTTAAAGTGGGTGCTAAGTATTCTGTTGATTATGTTAATAGATTATATAATAGCATTAAAAGAAATACCTCAAAAGAATTTAAACTTTATTGCTATACTGATGATGATAATGGATTAAATCCTAATATCAATGTGATACAACTAGATATTCCAGAAGAGTTTAAACTTCAATGGCATAAGATCAAATTCCACAAATCTGGATTTGGTGATATACCTGTGGGTGATAAGTGTCTTATACTTGACATTGATTGGATCATTACAGGTGACATGGATGCTATATTATCACATGATCTAGGAAAGAATAGCTTCGGTTGCTTTGAAAGATGGTGGTCTAACTTAACACATCTATGTAAGATCAACGGCGGATTTCAAATGTATCATATGGGTGATACCGACCATCTATGGGAAGAGTTTATAAAAGATCCAGAGTATTGGCAAGAGTATTTTATAAATAATGGTCTTGCACAAGGTCCAGTCAATGGTGAACAAAACTTTATTGATATGCATGTAGGGATGGATAGAGAATGGTTACCTATGGAATGGTTCGCAAAGTATCAAGAAGCCCGACTAAAAGGTTTACAGAGCAATTGGAGTAAGATGCATAACACATCAGAACCATTCTTCATGGGTGGTGAGTTTCATGAAGATATTAAGATGGTTCATTTCTCCGATGCTGATAATAATATGGAATTAGTGAAGGATGATTGGATTAATGATTACTGGTACTAATAAATAATAACAATACAAATAATTGAAACGGCATCATCTATATGAACTACTACGAACAAGAACCTGGATATAATAGTTTTAAGACTGTATCTATTCCACTGACTTATAGATGTCAATTGAAATGTAATAACTGTTATCTTGGCACTATGTTAAACAATACTTTAGAGTACCCTGATGTTGATTATAATAAATTTATAGATTTTATCACTGCGTTACCTAAGAGATGCGATATTAGATTTATTGGGGCTGAGCCAACAATGCATCCTAACCTAACAGACTTCATCAAAGCTACTAGAGCAGCTCGTGGGCATAGACCATCGTTGCTCACAAATGGGGTGAAGTTAAAGAGTTTGAAGTATACACAAAGCCTAAAGGATGCTGGGTTAAATATGCTAGGTTTAAGTATGAATGGTGGTATCGATGATAATATGTACATCACGTTTGATGGTGGCCCATTCGCTAAAGCTAAAATGAGAGCATTAGAGAACTGTATAGCTGTTGGTATTATACCGCATATAAACGTAATTATATCTCCCACGAATATACATGTATTAAAACCTCTATTTGATTTTGTGGTTAATACTTTAGCTCATTATAACGTTAGATCCAGTACTGTTAAATTTCCTCTAGCCTTTCGAATTAAGTCTATAGGAAAGATGGGCAACTTTATGGAAGACCAATCATATAGTCTGGGGGAGTTAGTCGATACATTCTCACGTGAGTTAGGTGTAGAGTTGAATAGCATAGATAATAATATAGATGGATACAATGAGTGCAACTCGTTACTAGCTAAGTTCGATACAGACGTCGGCCAGATGTTGGTGAAGTTCACGGACTGGACAGTTGATGAGCATGGGTTGCCTGATGCTGATAATCAAAGACGTGGTATAATGACTGATGATTATAAAGTAGCTCCATTCTTTGAATATTATCATAAGGAGGGTGTCGATTAATGATTATGGAACAAACTAATTATATCAAAATCGATTTAGATATGATAAAAGAAATTATATCGAGAAATGGTAATAATTTTTATTGCCCATTCTCTAGAGACACGAGTTACCTATCAGTATTCGATCAAGATGGTTGTAGTGCTGAATTTTTAGACATACAGTTATGTGATTATAATAAGGGCCATGATAACAGAAAGGGCAAGGCATACATTAAGACAGTGTCTAGAGGTATGGCTAAGTCTGGGAGGGTTTCTGACTCTAAATTCCTATTAGATAATATCGACGATTTCTCTAAAGAAACTAATGAAGCTAATCACGTAAAGGATATATACGATTATATATCACCTAAGATTATACACCACATAGAAGATAAATTTGGGTCTGTTTGCCGCACAAGAATAGTCAAGTTGGCTGCTGGTGGTGAGATGCCATGGCATAAGGATGAAACTTCCAATGAATTTAAGCGAGTGTTGTGTCCTATAATAACTAATGATGAATGTATCAATATGTTTGATGTTGATGGTAATATCGTTGAAAAACATTTACCGGCAGATGGTAGGTGTTATGCATTCGATTCAGGTAGGATATCCCATGCTGTATTTAATAGGTCAGATAGTGATAGATACGTTCTTATTTTTACTATCATGAATAATAGATCTTTGAAGGACTATGATAAACATTATAGGCTACGGAAATGGAATTCAAACTAATTACGGATTATGATGAGGCTAAGTTTATATTCACACAAGGATATCTGACAGACGATCGCAATTCATATAATCATTCCATAGATCAATTTGAGAAAGGCATGAAACAGTGGTTGGGTTTCTTTGTATTATATGATTGTAATGATCCTGTATTATTTACGGCCATTCGTGAGTTTGGTAAATATGCTAGAATATTTGATCGCTATATGGTTTTCCCTGAATATAGAGGTAGAGGGCTTGGTGATAATGAGTGGAATCAATATATAATAAATCCGTTACTAGATCATGTCGGAGATCATATACCATTTTTCTCTATTGAAAGGGTTAATAGACGAGGATCAATAGACAAGGCAACAAAGAGTATTAATAAGGTGCTACCTAAAAGTAAACAGTTCCATGTACTTGATGGTATGCATGAAACTGTCCCTAATAGCAGACAGCATATATCAATACAAAAACCACATACAACGATTAACCTATTGGGGATATAAATGTCTGATTATGCACACTTCATTAAAGTAGATTTACCCCAACATAAAAACTTATGGGAGGAGTTTAATGAAATGGACATTAAACTTAAAGGGAATCAAATATGCATTAATGCCCCCTCAACCACCCCAAATGATTATCATAGGGGGTGTGGAAGTTTATTTTATAATTGGGGGACTGCAGTATACAATAACAAGAAGGAATTGATTCAACTAGATGAATGGGATGATCCGTTAAAGGAATCAGATTTTACAGATATGTGCTCAGTGTTTAGTGGGACATCATTCGAGAAGGTATACAATGATATGAAGAGTCAATTTAATATTGGTCGTGTCCGTATAATGAAGCTACCTCCTGGTAAGGTAATGTCATGGCATGCTGATGACAGTAAAAGATTACACTATCCTATAAAAACCCAGCTCGGGTGTTCAATGGTTATTGATGATGAGGTTATGCATATACCTCAAGATACTTGGTGGTTAACCGACACTACACTAAAACACACAGCCTTTAATGCGAGTAGGTCAAACCGATACCATATAGTGGCCGCTATTATTTGAATCTACCATCAATCATTGGCGTTAATATTTCAGCTATTTGATCGTAGTTGGTAATCAATGAACTATAATCATGATCCAACTTAGTTGGCATATTAGTGGGGCGTAAAGACTTCCAACTTTCATTACCAGCAATATTAGATACACAAGCATCAACCTTTTCTGGCGTATCTATATCTTCATAATACACCACATTCAAGTCTGGATAATCATTCCGTAGATTATATAAAGCACCTATCTTATCTACAAATCCACCCAGTTCTTGTATAACATCATCACTCACGGTGATGTTACTGGTTCTCGATTCATAAATACCTCTATTATTATCACGCAGATGAAACAACTTGGTGCTTGTTGCAAATAGCATACTACACACAAGCTCTATAACATCATGCCTAAGTGTAAGGATTATATCATAATCAGAAAAGAAGTCCATAACCTCATCGATGGCTTCCGATATGTTATAAGTTCCTTTAATATAATATTCATTACCTTTAGCCTTAGCCTGTTTTAGTAATTCAAGCTTCTCTAAAACACTAGTCTTATTATCCTTATATATCCACGGATATATATAATGTATATCCATAGAATGATCAGTCATTACTGGATACATTTCCATTAGATGAGTTTTGTTGGTGCTGGAGTCAATAATTGTTTTATTCTGTAATGTATGTAGAAAGGGTTCACTGTGCCCAACCAGAGGCAATAACGAGGTATGCTCCTTGACATATGGTTTTAGGGATTCATAAAGTATAGTACTTCTGGTCCTTGGTGGACTGATAAAAAATGGCTTTTTCATGGAATATATAGTTAGCCCTTGGATATTATAATTATAGATTTAAGTTTTACCAGCAGGCCTTATAATCAAAGCGACTCTGGGTCTGGTGATATTCATAACTCGGTGTGGGGTTTTAACGTCAATTTTAAACCAACTATGTATATTCTCTTTCACCTCATATACTTTCTTTCTACCAGCAATGGGGAATGAACCACCAACAATAGGATCATTTTCTAATGCATCCCAAAATTCAGTGACAACATCATCTCCTCCAGTATCAAGAATGTAAATATACTTGTCTCTACTGACACCCCAGTCATAATGTAGTGGGAGATCAGCTGTAACAATTTGCCATCGCACATGAACTTTTATATCAAATAAAGACTGATACATAGACTGCAATTGAGGTGAAACGTCATATACAGCAAAGATGCTTTCTTTATTGGGATCTATATCAGCTGTCGGGCATATATTTCCATTAGATCTTATATCTGATATACTTAATATATATGATTTAGGAACGTCGGGTAAATGATCCACTGCTGTATAATATTTATCCAAACTCGCGCCAGTTTTCTCGAATCTTGGTTGCACTGATCAATTCAGTTTCCTTATCAAGA
>TARA_R110000744_G_scaffold170264_2_pt1 | contig 24828 bp, 35 predicted proteins | sample TARA_R110000744 | Tara Oceans TARA_R110000744 (sample SAMEA4398083) | marine metagenome | biome: Polar Biome; feature: [DCM] deep chlorophyll maximum layer (ENVO:01000326); material: water (ENVO:00002006), including particulate matter (ENVO:01000060) such as... | depth 36 m | reverse complement strand
GATTTTTAAGGAATTATTATGTTTATAGTTGGTGGTAAGTTTGATAACGATGGTGGTAAACCTTCTCACTTTATATCCGAAATGATGAAATTTTTGGGGTGTATGGGAGTTAATGGTGGGTATGTAAAAGATTTGAGTGCAGATTTTGGAGCTTTTACAGATATTCTTATATGGATGCCTGAAGTAGATAACAACGAAGATAAAATTTTACCTACTATTAAGGTAAAAAATCCTCACACAATTTTAGTTCAGTCTAAAAGAATATCTGAAGGTAACTATACCGAATCTGATGTTATCGGGCGGTTACTGAAATCACACTCTCTTTTAGGGATAGCAATAGAAAAACTTGAAAGCGGTTACTGGTTCAAACTACTTGACCCTTTAGGCAATATTCACTGTAGTACAGACAGCCTAGAAATTTTGTGTAGTACATTAAAAAAACGTGTTACTAAAATAAAAAATATGACACGTTTAGGAAGTAAAAAAGTAGGCCCTGTAAAAGACTTTGTTATAGATAAAGACTTTGTGGAAGTGGTAAAAAAATTCGGAAAGCAGTTCTCAACATTCGTTAACGCTATTAATCCTAATCGTTTACTCGGAAATGCATCTACTAGGTGTGCAAGTGGGTTTCCTGCTGTTAAAGAAGGTGAACGAATATTCGTATCAAAAAGAAACGTAGATAAGCAAACTCTATGTTCTAAAGACTTTGTAGAAGTATCTCTGCCAGGTGAATGTGTGGAATTTTATGGTGACAATAAACCATCAGTGGATACACCAATACAGTTATTACTCTTTAGCTACTTTCCATATATAAAATATATGATACACGGACATGTGTATGTTAAAAATGCTCCTATGACTGAGCATAAAATACCTTGTGGATTTTTAGAGGAAGTTATTGATGTGCTGGCAGTAGTAAATGATGCGGAAGTAGAAGAATTTTCTATAAATCTACGTGGCCATGGTTGTTTAGTGTGCTGTAAAGATTTGTCATATTTTGACAAAATTGAGTTTGTAGGTAGACCATTTCCTGAAAGCTAGTGAGGGAATGTAAAGATTAATTAAATTAGACCGGTTCGTCTCCCGAGACGTAATCCATATGGGGGATATATATTATGCGCTAATTTACTCGTGACACCAGATGTCTAGGTGTAAAACAATCCGATATAAGGAACACTGAAATAATATTTTACAAACTAAGTACAGCGTTTATTTCGTTGTAAGAGAACCTCTCATATCAGGATGATGAATCCATGGATTCAAATAGAACTATAGGTAAGTTAAATCTCTAAAACCTAAAGACTTGATTGTCGGTGAGGCTATCTTCGGATTAGCCGATATTCCAATACCTATTTGAGACAGTATGTATTGAAATATTAATAAAAGGTAAATATTATGAAAATAGAGATGGGAACGTATGTAACGGGACCGCTAACAGAAAAAGAGTTTGATGGTGTAAAAGCAGCTTTTATCAGAGCAGGTGCTAGAGATATGGCTTCAACTATATACTCCAGATACCTAGAGCACACAAATATTCTTTTTGATGATGATGGTACTGTCTGGGTTTGTATTAGTCAAAATGCAGAAAGAGTTCACCCTTATAGATTTTTGTATAAAGCTACTGTATCAGAAATACTTAATAAAACTGAAAAGTTTGAGGAGGGAGATTCTTCACGTACTCTGGCTGATTCTTTGTATAAAGAATTTTTAGCTGCTGGATGGTCTAAAGAAGATATAAAAGAACTTCACCCAAAAACCGTAAAAAGTCACTTGTCTGACACAACTACTGAAAAAGTAGATTTCAATAAAGTTTGTCAGATGGTGAAAGAAATAAACGAAAGTCTGTGTGAAACATCAAACGCAGAAAACAAAAATCAAGAAATTCCTGAAACTAAAACTGAAGAAGAGAGCGATATGAAATTAACTACATTGACATTACAAGTACCTACCAAGCCTTTGCACTTATTAAAGCCTATAACACTTATCTATGGTAAGTGTGTTAAAGGTTTTGACGAAGAAGGGTTGTATGCACTGCTTGGCCGTATTGAGAAAGACCAAGAAGTACTAAAAAAACTTGGCACAGGTAACGCAAGTGAACGCGTAAAACGACAGATTAGTGATCTATCCGATGCTCGAAGCCACGTAATTAAGGCTATCGATGAACTACCTGATGACGAGTATGAAGAAGAAGCGAAGTAGTAGAGGTACATTAAAAATTTAAAGGAATAGACATGGCACATGCAGGATACTACCCAAAAAAACGTATTTGGAAATCTAAGGTACCTGATACTGTCATGTTTAACTTCTGGTCATGTTGTGGAACAGTAGAGATAAAGGTACGTGACATCATTACGGATGGTGATACCTGTATATTTAGTTGTGGTTGTAAGCCTGCCATCAACATATGGGGTAATTACCATCAACCAATACATCTGCCGGCATATAATGTTTACTGGCGTATCCTGAGTATATGGCAGTATGGTACCAACCGAAGGTTGGATACTGAAGGTAGAAAGGACCAGGTACTTAAACTACTTAAGTGGGTTGACGATAATAGGAGCTATTTATGAAATTCCAAAAATATGTAACGTTTGAGACACTTGGAGACAGTCAGCACATTATAGTGTTTCCAAACTTCATACAGCATTCAGTATTCGCAAGTTGTATACGGAGATCAAGTCCTCACTACCCAATGAATCCCATATCTGCGGGTTTTGTAGATGATTCAAAATGTTTTGGTGAAAGTGAGTCTTTGCGGTTAGTTAGTCGTCCAAAAGAAGATACAGAGCTTATTATAAAGATGTTAGGTATTTCAGAAGAGAAATTGCTGGAAGTAAACCTGACAAAAAGTATTAAAACAAAAAACCAGCTCAAACGCCAAAGAAAAAAACAGTAAAGTGGTATGGAACTTATTAGATCTAGATTAATATTTTTGAGACTTTGCGGCTCTAACTACCATATAGGAGGTAATCCATGAAAGGGTACTTCTCTATAAATTGGGATTATTGTACTGATGAATTACAGTTTTGTAATCTGGATGTTGAGCGTAATGGTTTAGGTCATATGAGCGACGTACTTAGAAGCCCTTCTCGTATAGGAAGTCTTATTGCTCATGATGTTGTTGAACATAGCCTAAGCCATAGAACAAAAACATATGTTACCTATGAAGACGAAATGAAAGCAGTAGGTGCTGTTCAGTTTGTACGTATGGGCGAATTTGATATGTACCAAGAACTACTTACTCAATGTGTTTATGCTAATGACTCTAATAGACAGCTTAAACCTGTTCCTTATACTATCGGTCAACATTTAATAAATAACAACTGTATCAGTGCTGACACTATTCGAGAGCTTATAAGTGATGGTATTTCTCCTGATGTAGCCCGTAAAGCTGTGTTCCATTGTGAGTGGGGTCACCTAATGAAAGAGTGGCAGTTTAGAGGTCATCATGGAGCAGCACACTCAGCATTTCACTTCATAGAGTATAACGCACCAGAAGCGCTTAAAGCACTCTCATATGAAGAAGCTGGTGCTACAGGTGTATCTATATATTTTGATACAGAAATGCAGACTTTTAGGTATCAGATGAAGCGACAGTATTAGTTACTGTTTAATTTTAACCGTTAACTGAGGAATACATATGTTAACAGAAATAAACGAGGATAGTCCTGAAGAAGTTGTTGGTATCTACTGGAACAGATTCTACGGAGATGTATTTGTAGATACTGAGTATGATGGTAAACAGATGTTGAAAGACATTAAACTACCTCTTACTGCAGACTCTTTCTATGCCGCAATGAAAAACCATAAGTTTTTTGGGTGGGTGGATGACAAGTACCAAATGTGGGAAGATTTCCATGTAGGTATGGAAGCATTACTCAGATTGCATCCTGAACTATTTACCATTGAAAAAAAGCCTGTACATTTAAGAGACTTATCTCCTGCACCTAAAGTGGGTGATTATGTTTTGTGTACTCATGGGTGGAAGGGTACGTTCATAGAAGGTAATTCTTACGTAGTAAAGACAAATAAGTATGGTCTTATACTAATAGCTGAAGATAATGATACGTATGTAGGTAATGGCTGTGGAGTAGGTTTTGCTCTTATGCCTGAGAAAACACCTGAAACTGTTAAACCTGTAAGCTTCGATGAACTGCAAAAACTACGCCCTGTTAAGGAAGATGACTCCTTCCTGTGCCATAAATCTTGGAGTAGTGTATTCGCTAAGGGTCAAACTTACAAAGCTAAGTGGTTTGGCTCAAGATACAAGCTTATTGGTAAAGATGGTAATGATTGGGCAGGTACAGATAGTCTGTTTACAGCAGTAGTTGACCTATCTTCAACTACTGTACCGAACACCTTTGAAAAACCTTACAGTCCTGAAAACTTTTATGAATATATCAAAGATAAATTTTATATTGATGCAAATAAGAAAACCTTCAGTGTTGTACCTTCCGACAGTAAAAAAGAACCATATACTAAAAAGTTTACTGATGGTGGTTACGGTTGCAACTACGGTCCAAAAGAAGTGCTTAGACTTATAAGAGCTACTAGTTGGAGAGAAGTACCAAACCCTAACAACACTACAACTACTGAACCTAACCCAACCCATGACGATTTCGTCGAAAGTGCCTCTATAACTGCTGAGGCACTAGAACAATTAAATTCAAACCCTAACGACGAATCTTCGTCAACAACTAATGGAGACATTAATATGTCACAACGTATTACAGTAAACGTATCAACAGCACCATTCGCACAAAGAAACCTTGTAACAGTATTTGGAAATGATGTTTCACTTATGGGTGAAAGTACAATTCGTGAAACTTTACAACGTGTTGCACAAGAAAGAGCAAACCTTAAAGCTCTTGAATTAGGTAAAGTAGTTGTAGGTTCTTATCAAGACCGTGAGCTTAAAGCACTTGATGCTGCTCGTGTTGCCTTGATTGACGCTTTAGATACATTAGCAAAGTCAGAAGACGAAGCTTAGTAATTAAGTAGTTATTTAGAAAAGCTATTCTTTATAGCTTTTTTATAATAGTTATTTTTAATAGGATTAAGACATGATTGTTATAGGAAGTATTTACACAGTAAAACCTGAATCAGACAGACCTTGGAGAGAGCCTATACTAACTGTTAAGGCTGTGTATAAGCTTCAGATTATTTTTAACGAAATGAAAGGGTGTTGGAGTGTAAGTCTGCTGTCCGATCATTATAATTTACTCGATAAAGGTTAAACACATGAAAACTTTATGGCATGCAGTGCCAAACAAGTGTTGGTTTAGTTGAAATAATGCTTCCGTTTGACTTAACAAGATATACAGTAGGTAAGCAAAGTGGTGAATATAGACTTTATGGATTAGGTGAGCTAAAGCCCATCGACGCTTGAAAGTTACTGCACTTTGTACCATCTTAAAAACATTTGTCGCTAACGATTGCAATCTGGATGATTAAATCATGGATAAACTAACTAAAAGTCAAAAGAGACATCAAAAATTAAAAGCTGACTCTGAAATAATCCCTAAATTGTTTATTATGATTGAGTCTTTAACAAAAGAGGTGTCGATAATTAAAAAGAAAGTCAGTTCTTTTGGTGATGATGAGTGGTGCATAAATTATGGGTCTTATCATAAAGACACGCTTTATAAAGTAAAATATCACAACGGAGAGACGCAGATTGGTTATGGTGGCAATTTAGATTGGAGTACATTTGAGACGGATTTAGAGCGTGAAAGCGAACGCCATTTCGATTCCGATGCGTCAGACGAGCCTTTTACATCGGCAATCGAAAGTGATAACTATATTGAATATTACCAACTAGCAGAGATTAAATTAAGTAGTAAGCTAAATGAAAAGCTCAACTCAATAGAAGAGTTACTTAGGAGGTCGATTAAATGAAACTAAGTAATCACATAACAGAACATCGCAGCGGTAATACAAGCACATTCGCACACACAAGACGTTAGGCAAGATCAAGTTGCAAGGTGGCTTAAACGTGATTGTGTGGTGATTGATGGTAAGGTTTATTGTCAGGTTAACAAAGCTAAAAAAGGAATGCAAAAATGAAAGATTTATGTGATGCAGTAAACGAGTTAAAAGGTGATTTGAATAATACTTACTTATTTAGTGATTCCGATTTGTATTTAAAATACATTGATGCTGATGGTACATGGTTGTGTAGTAAATCTAAAGAGCTTGATGACGGGTTTGTTTTAATTAGCACTACCACTGAATTTCGCCAGTTAGTCGAAGCTATGAAATACAACTTTGGTAAGTGTGACGTTGACGCTGTTGCTAATTACTACTCTATTAAAAAAGAACCACTAGAGCCTATTAGCACTCCTTTAGCCTACACTCAAGAAATGGCTGATAGAGATGTAATGCCTAGTGTTGGTATGAAGTGTATTTCTAATACTTCGAGGTGTGAAGTTTTAGCAATGAATGATTTTCAAGCATCCATAAGGTTATTAGACGTCAATGATAATTACATGATGGTTGTAGCAATCACAGAGTTAAACCCTATCGACACACGCACAAAGAAAGTAGAATTAATTAATGGTGAAGCTTATCAGTTTATGAATAGAAATGGTGTCATATTAAATGGCATTTACGATAAAGCTACGCGCGTATTTAATGTCCTACAAGGTCGGTATTTTGACGTGATTAGCTGCACCAATATCAAACACCTAACAGTAGCAGAAGAATAGCATGAATAGCCGCATAAACGATAAAGCAGGAAAGGCACATGCTACAACCGTGAAAGTATTACAAACCTTTCTTGTTGCTGCCATGACTGTTGTGTGACGTGTTAATTGGTAATTGGAGAATAAAGTGAATAAGAACAAGACGATTAAAAACTGGAAGTGGTGGTTATTACTTTTACCTACTTTGTTTTTGATGGGCGTAGCCTCAATACCTGCGTTTATTATATTTTTACTTGAGTTGACTGTTGCAGTTGTTCAGCTAATTAATGTTATAGATAGACCGTTTCCACTAGGAAAAAGAATACTTGAATGGGTACATAAAGACACATAACACTGTAATTAAGCGGATTAAATCCGTCTTTCACACATTAGACCATGTTAGTTAAATCACTATTAAGTTTATCGATTTAAAATACATCATGATTTATGCGTAAAAAGGCGGCAAATTATAATTAGGATAATAAATTTAATAACTGACTTGGATATATAAAATGAACTTAATTAAAAATAGAAAAGTGTTAATTCTATTCTTGGGTGTGTTGTTGATCTGCGCTGGTTGTGAAAAGCCATTTCATAAAGTTTACGGAACTGAAAACCTAAAGGTTTACGCTGTAAATATTGCTGATAGTAATAAATACGGAAAATACGAATACTGGATAACAGACGGGACGGGCAAAGGATGGGTATTGAGAACCGACAAAAAATACAAGATTGGCGACTACCTAGAGATAAATGTAAAAGCAAAGTAAATCGAATGTACTAATAAGAATATTTCTTACTGTCTGCTGATGTATTATCGCCTTCAACTAAAAATGAGTAAATACTATGAGTAAACTTACAATACTACCTGAACTTGTTAAAACAAAGTGGATTGAAGCATTACGTTCTGGTAAATATAAACAAACAACTGAGACTTTGCAAGACGGTACAGGTTTATGTTGTTTAGGAGTTCTATGTAAAGTAGCACAGAACGAAGATATTAAAGTAGATACGTGTGGTACTTATGTAACTGGCGAGGACCTAAGTAGTTCACAATATGATGTATATGAATGGTCAGGTCTTAACTCAACTACGGAAACTGATCTTGAAGAGATGAACGATAATGGTGAGAACTTCAACACAATAGCAGATTTTATTGAAGAATACCTATGAGTGAACGTGAAATAGCTATGTCTTCATTAGCAATGCTCTGCTACATGTGCTTATGTAAAACAATATAATGCGACTAACAATCAAAAGGCAGGGGTTACTCCATAGCCCAGTGAGCAAGCTTGGTCTACTTGTTGCCAAAAACAGACCACAAATTGACAGAGGTGGTATATGAAAGTATCTATGAACAGTAGCGGAGAGTACTTAGTATATTATGTTTGTGACGTTGGAGGATTCTCTACAGATAAACATATAGAGCATTACTGGACTAAAGATATAAATAAAGCAACTGCATCAGACAGCTTGCCTGGTACTTCTCGTCTTAGAACTAAATGGGAGTCTAACCCCTTAGAAGAGATAGTGGCATCTCTTGACGTTGAGGTGGTAGAAACAAGAACTGTAAAAATTATAAAACCGAACAACGAGGAAAAACTATGAGCGACACTAGTGAAGAGTATAACGAAAATATCGAAAAAATTTGTGAATCGGTTACCGGACTAATTGTAGATTATAGTGTGAAAGAAGGTATTTCTCCTTTAGACGTATTTAATTCTATTGCGGTGTGTCTAATGGATCTTGACTTCAAGTTACGTGAAGCCGGTAGTGCTCCTTTAGAGCCTGAGTATAGGGTATCAAACCTGAATGGTAATTTAAAATCTACTATTTCTATATACCACGAAGAAATTAAAACAAAACATTAACAGGAAAAATATGAATATTACAGTAAAAACAAAAGTATCTACCGTAACATGTGTGCAAGCTTCAAGATGTGCACTGACAGGTAAGAAAATATTCACCTTAGAGCTAGAGTACCCAAGACCGATACATGCTCAGCTGTTAACACATGGTGTATTCAGTAAAAATTCAAGCTCTACTCGTGCTGTACCGCTTCATGCAGCAATTAAGCAACTACGCGAAAATCCTGCTCAGTATGTTTGGACTATTAACCAATCCGGTATGCAAGGTGTTGAGCTGAAAGAAGAAGATACATTGATGCCAGATCGTGTAATGGTTATGGCAAGAGAGTCTGCTATAGGCTATGCACAATTTTTAAATGATGCCACTGATCTAGGTGGTTTAGGTATCCATAAACAAAATGCAGGACGTTTACTAGAACCTTTTCAGAACATTAAAATTGTTCTTACATCTACTGAATGGGAAAATTGGGATTGGTTACGCAATCACGAAGATGCCCAGGGTGAAATTGCTGATTTAGCTAGAGCAATCAAAGAAGCTCGTGATAGTGCTGAAGTACTCAACCTAAAGGCGGGAGAGTGGCATGTGCCATATGTTGAACGTATTCGTCATGAAGGTGGTTTATTAGAGTATGGAATAGCCGATTCAGAAAATGGTTGGGTTACCCTTAGTGTAGAAGAAGCTAAAAAAGTTTCTATGTCTGTTTGTGCTCAAATTTCTTATCGTAAATCTGATACAGATCTAGAAAAAGCAGACCGTATGAAAGGTAACCTTGTAGATGGTCATAGAGTTCATGCAAGTCCTTTTGAACATCAAGCTACTCCGGTAATTCAGTACTCTGAAGAATTAGGTTTAAATGATCTTTACGACTTCGAAACGTGGGAAGATGGTGTTACACATCTACGTCGAGATGGTGTATTTGGCTCAGGAAATTTTGTTGGTTGGATTCAGCATCGTCAGCTTATACCTAAGCATGATAAGGCACTATTCTAGTAAGGGAATGTAGTGGAAGAATTAACATTTAATGAGTTCTTAATGAAACAGACTAAGAACAATACGCCTTTTTCTCTGAGCGATTTAAAAAGAAGATATCCAAAACACAAAGATAGGATATCTGAATATCTGTTTTTGGGTCTAATAGCGCCAGTAGATATAGAGTTTAAAGACTCTGTACGTGCTCACATACACAGGTAAAATTATAAAGGAGGGAGTTGTGATAAAAATGTTTAGTGATTTATCTGGATTCTCTCACTTCATATTTGTAGATATTAATATTTTGACTGTAGTTGTTAAAATACCATATGTACAAATGAAGGTAAAAAATATCTTATGTTTTATTGTACCGGTAACACTAGTACCACAGTTCTTAAGGTTCTGTAAGGTACGTCTACCCGACATTATATAAGGCTAGAGAGGTGCAAACAGCAGCACAATAAAAAACAGGCTTGGGAACGATTCCTCCTCGCTGTAGCCGAGGTAAAACAACTTGCAAGCAAACCTCGTAGAATGCCGACTTGTCGATGAGAAGCGAGCGTCAAAATGGTTTTGGTAGACGTTAAACAAACTAAGTGTTAGGATACTAACTCTTTAAGGTGCGTACTAGGTCAGCTGCCGAAAGCCTCACTCTGGAGGTTGTGCGTATTTTTAAACTCAGAGAAATTATTTAGAGAGTAATTATGAAAAATAAGTATGGGCTAGGAACGGAACATGTAACAAACAACCACGGTACAGTAAAGGTCGTTATGTACAGGTCTTCTAAAGATATAGACATAGAGTTCCTGTCTACGGGTAATACTAAAACAGTAGACTCTTCCTCGTTAAAAAGAGGAACCATTAAAGATAGCCATTCCAGCATTAAACCTGAACATTTCGGGGTCGGCTACGTAGGAGAAGGTAAACACCTTTCTTCTATTAATGGTAAACAAACACTTGCATATTCGAGATGGAGAGCAATACTTCGTAGATGTTATTGTCCCAAACAGCAGAAAATAACCCCACAATATATAGGATGTACTGTTGCAACTGAATGGTACAATTTCCAAAATTTTGCTGAGTGGTTTACAAAACACTACATAAAAGGTATGCAGTTAGACAAAGATATTATTATAAAGGGAAATAGAGAATACTCCCCTGATAAGTGTATTTTTGTTACCCCACAAAGAAATACTGAAGATGCTTTAGCTAAAACTTGGTACTTCACTTCGCCTGATGGTGAAGAGGTAGAAATATATAACCTTGCTAAATTCTGCAGAGAAAACTCTGTAGATAAAGGCTGTATGGGCAGAATATACGGAGCTAAGAAAGGTTCCTGTAAAGGTTGGCGACCTACAATTATGTAGACGTTAAATGTTACCAATCCCTATATTGGTTTAATAATTTTCAGAGGTAACCTACCAAGGTTCCTGCTTCGACCAGTAAAATTAAATAGGGAGCTATGGAGTAGAAGGGTCATCTTTTGAGTGGCTGAGGTTCTAATACCGGTAGACGTAGGTTCGACTCCTGCCTGCTCCTGAGACACCCCTGTTTAGCGGCAGGGGTGTCAATACTTACATATAAGTGCATTCTCCAGTTAGTGCGGTTGTAAACGTAACTATGCCCCTTTATGGGAGTAATCTAGTTGGGTATAGTGGTATCCACAGACTGAGTGTATTTATATATACGTAATTAAATAAGGAAAATTAATGGGCTTAGATGTAGAAAATCTTACAGTATCTGATTTAGCACAACTTTTAGTTGCAGCTTCAGATAAAGAGTCAGAAGATTTTAATACTCTTTATGACGAATTAGAACTATCAAACAGTGAAAATCTATTTTTAAAAATGCAAATATCTACCCTAGAATCGAAGTTAGAATCTACATTAGAAGACCTGTCTAAGATGACTGAACGTTTTAAGGTTCTAGAATCTCAATCTGGCCAAGTAATGTCTAATGGAGAAAAACATCTTACAGTAGCTAAACAGGCTTGCCGTGAGAAGGAACAGTTGCAAGGCAAATACGACACCTTAAAAGAACAGATGGCCCCTTATAAGTTGTTAGGATCTCCTAAAAAGATTCGTGAAAAAATTAAAGAATACCAAACCAAACAAGCTTCTAATCTTTTAGCTATAGGTAAAGCTAAAGAACTAATAAAAGAATACCGTAAAGAGATTGATGGCCATATAAACGTAAATCGTTCGCTTAAAGCAAATGAGGTACAAGAAAGTATGACATCTATATGGTCAGAAAATGGTGACAATCTTATGCTGTTTCCTGCAAAACTATCTATGCAGATAGGGGATCATGTAGAAAGACAGATTACCTTACTTTATATGACAAAATCTGGATGCGGTAAGCTGATAGGTTTAGACGAAGATGGTTTGCCTGCAGTATGTAAAATGCCTAAAGGCGGAATGAAGCCTAAAGCAAAAACCTTAGAAGTTGCAGGTGAGATGCTTAGAAAGTGGAGAAGACAAGACTGGAAACTTACAGTAGAGGATCTTGACTTAGGTAGTAAAAAGTAAGACAAAAGAGATTTATATGCGTGTAAGATTCGTAAGTAGTGAAATGTTTATTTTTTACTGTGGTTAGTTTTTCTAAACATTAAGCTCAGATGACCCGTATAGATGTGAGTAAACACTAAATCCGTGCTTCCTTCTCGTTAAAAGGCGTACTAACAAGCTACGGTTAGTCTGAAGAACCTTAAAGTGCCGTCAGAACTGTATGAACAGAAGCCATGTAAAAGTGGTTATAAAGTCATATAAAGACGTTAAAACTTCGGCTACACTTCCGTTAGGTGTGATGCATAACTTGGGTACTCAACGCATCTAAAGCTACCAAGAGCAACACCTGTATTCCTTAATAGTTGGGTGTTTAAAATGGACGCAGATAAGTGATAATCGTACAGTTACGTATAGTGGTAACCAATTAGGTGCAAAGCCTATTCAAATTCAAACGTAAATGGCTGCTGGTCAATTCCGGCTTAAATCCTCTGCAACCGCATGCTCATGTGGGAGGTGTCGTGAGCTACGTTGAATAAGTGTAGGTATAAACTTGGGGCGGATAAAACCTCTTTTAATTGATACTAGGTCAAGTGCGAATCTTGTTCAAATTATGGGTGTAAAACCCAAAATCAGAGACAACTGCAAACCATCATTCTGTAGGATGTAATACTATCAGATCTAGGCTAGTGCCTAAGTGACTTTTCAGAAATTTTGCACTTAAACTAAAACAAGGCTGGCAGAACGAGACTGTTTAAAACCGTCCAGGAAATGTAGATCACCCGTAAGGCAGTATGTTACTCCTGACAGTTTGGGAAAGACCAACATCAGTAAAGATCAAATCCGTTGGGTTTGTGCAGTATGTATGCCCGGCATGGGGAATGCACGTACTGCTGCGTGGATACGATAAACTACGGTTATAAAGAATTATAGGTACAAGGTTTCCGATAGAATTATAACATAGGTAATTCTAATAACCAGACAATTGACCTACGATCAGGTGCAAAGCCTGTTCAATTTTACAGGCGTACATGGTGTTCCACAAACTCTGCCGATGAAGTTCGAATCTTCAGGTTACGAAAAACCGCTGCTAATTACAGTGTAAGTATTCAGTAGATATACTGAAAGTAGTCCACGGTGTCCACAGAGATTGTTAATCAGGTTCGAGTCCTGAACGTCTACCAATTCTAACTGGGTATATATTATGAAACCAATTAAGTTATCTACTGAGTGGCAATTAGGAAATTTAGCTATGATACTAAACATCCTTTCTGTATTGCTTATAATTATGACTGCTTTGATAGGTTTTGAAGAAGGTACACCTATTAATAGTATATTTTGTTGGCTTATTGGTGTGTACTCAGTAACCATAGTAGTGCTATTTCATTACTGGGCAGATAAATTTAACTATATAGAGGGTTGATACCTTCTACCAAATCTATAGGTACATGTATGGTTACAGTATTTAAGTATACAAACGGGATGCCTACGGCGTACTTTAAGACACACAGTTCGGCTATAGCAGGTATAAGGACAGACATACTCCAGATTGGGGATTATGCCATTATGAATACCTACTCCAACAACAACAGCAAATCTGGCGGAATATACGGTAGAGTCTTCCGGTACTTCAAAGACAAAAACTAAATAAAACAACGGGACATAGGTAATAACGGACTTAAAACCACCGCGTTAGGCGGGGACGGGTGACTACGTAATCCCGTATGTTCCACCACTTTTAAGGAGATAGTATGTACCTTTATAATTTAATGTGTAAATACCAGTGGGTATTCTGGCTGTCTGTTGTAGGGCTGATGTTTGTCGGTTGTCTGACTAAAGCAACGTACAGAGAACATAATGTACACGGTGAGATAGTGACATATGAGCAAACACGAGGGGTGCATAGAAGCCCCAGATACATATGCAATGAACACAATGTTCTGTACGAACAGGGAACCCATTCAAGAACACCTGTACTTAAGGCTTTACCCGCTGGAGAAGTAATGTATGTCCAGTGCATCCATATAGAATAATAACGTAGATTTTCAGGCTATCACACCTGTTACTAAAACCATCAAAAGGGTGGGTCTACACCATTTTAAAGGTAAGTAAAATGTTTATAAAATATAGAGACATATCAGAAAAAGGTAAATTAAGAGAAAGTATAATAAAAAACATACTTCCTAAAAAATCACTAGTAGACAGTATGCTCATGCCTAAAATAGATGTTCTTAAGCCTTTACTGCTTAGAATGCTTTACGCAGAACTAGAAATCTACCGTGCTTATCCTAAAAAACCTTTGGAAGAGTCTGGAAATGCAAAGGTAGCACTTAAGACATTTGATGCCAGAAACCATACTACATGTTTTCAAGGAAAGGCTTTTGACGTAAAAGACCATACTTGGGGTGATGCCGATTTAAGAGATTATCGTAGAGCAATAGGTACGTTTAACCATGCTGAATGGGGAGATGCTACTCTGATGGAGATTTGGGGTGGTGACCACATGAAAGATTACTCTGAAATGGTTAAACAGGCTTTCAAGTATGGTGCTAACCTAATAAATAAAAGACCAGTTCTTAAATTCCACGTAAATCCTATATTTATGAGTGTAAAGTCTGGAAAAACTAAACTTACAAAAGAGCAAAAAATCCATAAATACGATAACGATTTGCTTCTTGCAAAGTCGATGGTGTGGGGAGCAAGGACAGAAGCTGAAGCGAGAAAAGCTGAAAACTCAAGAAGGTTAAGAAGCGATAAGCAACAAGAAAAAGTTGATAGAGAGTACTATGAATTGAGAAAAAGTATGATAGGTATATAAGCAGGTGCTTTCATTGGCGAGATAAGCGGTTTCCAAAACCGTGAGTGTTAAAACTCTTTTAGGTTCAATTCCTAACACCTGCGCCATTTTTAATGGCCCTATAGCTCAGCGTGTAGAGCATCCGACTCATAATCGGAAGGTCACTGGTTCGAATCCAGTTGGGGTCACCACATTAACTTTAGAGCATATTATGGAAGATCTTAAACTATATTTCTCTAGAGCAGATGAGATAGAAAAACTCAAAGAAGAGAATAGAAAACTTAAAAACTTAGCTGTTCAGTGGAAGTGTAAATATAAAAAAATACACTTAGAAGTTAAAAAAAGAAAAGTACTTAAAAGCAGAACTTATAAAGCCAGACAAAAAATAATCTCTATCATTGATGAAGGTTTTGAAGGTACTGTCATATCTCAGATACGGGTAGTGGCAGAAGAGTTTAATTTAAGTATTCATCATGCAAAAGACATATGGTATGAAGTAAATAAAACAAAAACGGAGACTGATCATGGAAAACTACCCTGATGATGTAAGAAGTTTTTTGTGCAACTCATGTAAAGAATTATCACCAAACTGTGTTTGTAGCGAGAAGGAAGAGAAAAGACTATACGAATCAGCACTCTTTGGTGATGATTTTGATACATACTTAGGTATATTTGACAGTGAAAATTCCTCTGACCTTATAGAGGTAATACGAGAATTTCACAGTAACCCTTCAGAGACTTTAAAAAGCGTACTAGTAGATATGCTAGACCAACTTCTCATTGAACAGATAAAAACTAAACTAAACTAAAAGGTATACTAAAATGAATTTATCAGAAAGATTAAACAAAATTAACAACAGTCTTGGTACCGTAGGTGAAGGAAAAGTAGATTTAGCTACTATGCTACTTGAAACTAAAGTATCTGAACATTGGCCAAGCACTACTTATAAAAGCTGGAAAAACTTCTGCAGTACTGAGGTGGCATTATCACATTCTGCTATCTACGTTTATTTGAACACGGCTCAATTGGCAAAAGATAACAATTTCCGCATTACTGATATGAAGTATATCGTCCAGGCTATTGGATGGTCACGTTTACGTATCGGGCTTTCAAAACTTGTTAAATCTGAACCGGTAAATGTCATTACTTTTATTAAGATGTTTAAAGACTTGAACCTTAACCAACGTGTTACGTACGAAGATAGCGATAGTTCATTAGTAAACTTCACTTTCAGTATCCCCCAAAAGTACGCAGATACTCTAACAAATGAGTTATTGGTTCGAGGTATGAGAATGACAAATAAAAGTCGTTCTAACATGTCATCAGCAATGGTTAAACTTGTAAAAGAGTTGTTGGTGTAGAGGTAAGGAAAATCTTATGTTAAACAGAGCAGAGTTTGAGATAGGTTCAAAAGTACATTTCTGGAATGGTAAGAATTTTGTAAAAGCAGTTGTTACAAACCTAAACCTTAATCCAATAGATAATATAATCGAGTACAGATTATTCTATAGAGAAGGGACTGATAGAGGTAAGAGAAGTAGAATCTACCTTAACAGTACTCCTATGTTTATTCGAGAATCTGTCCACTTCAAAGGTAAATAATATGAATCTATCTACCCTAGATGCAGATGAACTTATTATGGTTGTTGATCTGTCAGAAAATGCTACAGATATGGAAAAGGTTATGGCAGTTAGACTTTCAAACTACCAAAAACTTCTCAAGAAACTATCAGAAGATATTGAATCTATGCTGTAGTAAGGTAAATAACAAAGTTAAGGTAATAAAATGGTACGTTACACAGGTGAACAGGCAGATACGCTAGATCACATGGTACAGAATGACGGAATAACACTAGTAGAAGCTGGTGCCGGTACCGGTAAATCATTCATGTCGAGACAGATAGTTCAAGAATTGCCTATAAAATCTGGTATATACACAGCTTTTAATAAAGCAATTGTTGAAGAAGGTGTAGTACGTTTCTCAGGTACACCAATACAGTGTAAAACATTGCACGCACTTGCCTACAAATATGTTATGCCAAAACTCGACATTAAAAGTTTCAGTTATAAGTGTATTACAGAAAAAATTACATACAGTGAAAAACGTAAAATAATTGACGGTCTTGATACATTTTTCGTATCAGCATCTACGTGTATGTATGACTACTTTACTGAGTTCTTTGTCGGACATCCAAGATTGGATTACATGGCAAAAATAGCTACTAAGTATGTTCAGGCTATGGCAGATGGGGAAATGAGTCCTACATTCAATTTTCTGCTAAAGTCATTACATCTAATGTTAGTGGAAGGAACAGTAGAGATAAAAGTAGATATTGTGATATTGGATGAAATAAACGATGTTACTGCTGTATCTCTTGAAATATTTAAACTAATAAAAGCACCTAAAAAATTAGGTTTGGGCGAAACTAATCAGGCCATCTACGAATTTTTGAATCTTGTTAACGGATTTGAAGTTCTTAAAGATGAGGCTACTACACTAAAATTTACACAATCTTACCGGTGTAGTGTTGATGTTGCACAAAGAATAGAAAACAAGATGCGTAAAGTAATGTCTAGTGACTTTAGGTTCAAAGGAACAGAAAAGCCTGTAACTAATGGTAAAACGTTATATTGTACGCTTACAAACGCTATGATAGTCGATAAGATACAAAAACGTTTGGCAGAAAGTAAAAGTTTTACGCTACTGAGAAAACCTTCCGACATATTTGCAGCACCTCTAGCAGTACTGTCTGCAAGTACGGGAAAAAGACCATACCAATCAAAATACGAATTTTTAGTTGATGTTTTTGAGGAATATAAAGCTCAAAGCAAACATAAAACGTATTTTAAATTTTTACTTAATGAGGTAAACGATGAAGAAATTAACAATGCTGTTAAACTACTTCAAAGACTATCTTCAGAAGGTATAAATCTCTATAGCCTTTACAAATCGGCTAAAGAAGCTAAACCTGATAAGAACTACACAATATCTACTGTGTTTACTTCTAAAGGTTTAGAGTTTGAAACTGTTTACATAGCTGACGATCTTAACACAAGATTTAATGCTGCTTGTAACGGAGAACTAAGCGATGAGGAAGCTATAACAGCTATGCGGTGCTATTACGTTGCTACAAGTCGTTGTGGTGTTAATCTTCAGAATTCATTACTATAAGGTGTAAACTTGCTTCACCACTTTAAGCAAGTAATTAGGAGAAAAAAATGTCAATTACAAAAATTTTAGGCAATAAAGAATTAGAAAGTAGCGTTAAACTTACACAGGTAGCAGAAATTATCGGTACTCTGCGTAAGTCATACGGCAATTCTGATTCAAAAATTCCTTCAGTAAAAGTAAATACTACTCATGGCAATCTGCCTTTTGAGCATTTAGAAGACAATTCTAAAGTTGAAATTTTGTTGAATGAAGCTTTGAATATCAAAGCAACTGCTATTGCTGATGTTGAAGCAAATCCAGGTGTTATGCTGAACAAAAAAGTTGAAGAGATGTTAGCTACAAGTCCATTGTTTGCAAACGCATCTGCAGAAACAGAGTTCGACGTTCTTTAATACTTACTACGATCACTAAAAAATCCCTCTATATACTAGAGGGATTTTTATTTAGGCAAGGATAATAAAATGTCCAAATTTTTACCATTCATAAATGAAAATTCTACAGAACATGCCGTATTTAAAGCTGTTTTGCAGAGGTCTAAAGGTTCTAGTCTTACAGCACTAACAGACCTATTTTCGGTACTTTTAGGTTTGGGTATTGAAGAAGCAAGAAAGAGGATTGATGCGTTACCTAAAGAATTAACGGTAACAAATAAAATAAAAGAGTTGGTTGCAAACCACCCACAGTATCACATAAAAAAGAGTGTACAACTTTTCTGGTCATACATAACAGATTTCGAAAGAAGAAATGTTGGTGAAGGGTTTAAAGACTACTCGAAAACAGAAATAGAAGTGTTCGTATCCGTATTGGCTATAAGAAAATTAGAAAGACTTCAAGAATTAGGTTTCCAGGTATTTACAGAAAGTCTAGAAAGCTATAAAAAATACTCTCAAGAAGATTTTAACCCTGATGTTGCAGATATTAACGGGTTATTGATAACAGAAAGTTCTTCACAACTTTTAGGATTTGTTTGCTTAGAAGAGTTAAAAGCTTTTATAGCAACTAAAGAAAATACGGATAGCGTATACAACTTTATGCCTGTCTTTATAGATGTAAAACGTGAAGAACTTACAGAAGATGCTTACTACAGAAACCACTGCGTAAGCCCTTACTAACGGAAATATTTATGAGACACAGTAAACACTTCGAAACTACCACACTAGTGAAAGCAGGAGTACCTGTTCTTCTTACAGGAGAGAGAGGTTGTGGTAAAACTACTCTTGCAAAAGATGTATCTGCTGATTTAGATATACCATTTTTTAGTATGTCTATGACAAGACAAACTACCCTATCTCACCTATTAGGTTTTATGAATGTTAATGGTGTCTACATACCAAGTCAGTTAAGAACAGCAGCAGAGAATGGTGGTCTATTTCTTTTGGATGAAGTTGATGCATCTGACCCTAACGTAATATTATGTTTGAACACAATAGAAAATGGCTATATCGCTTTCCCTGATATGGTTGTAGAGATACACGAAAATTTCAGGTTAATGGCAACTAGTAATCCTCAAGGTGGTCACAGAGAGTATGTAGGAAGAGCGAAATTAGATGCTGCAACACTAGACAGATTTGATATCATAGATGTACTAAAAGATGACATACTAGAAAAAAGTTTAGTGGATTTTCACACATACTCTAATATGGAGCTAGTGAGAAAATGCCTAAAAGAGGTTAATTCGCCTACCTACATTTCTATGCGAGATTCTATAAGATTCCAAAAACGTAAAGATTTAGATCTTTTGGACAGTTTTGTAGATCGTCTACTAAAAAATGACCGTATGGCACTAGAGAAGTACGAAGAACTTAAAGACAGTATACCAAAAGTCAGTAATGTAAAAGAGTGTAAAACACTACTAGATGTGTGGGATCATGTATCTTCAAGTAAAACTAGTACTCCACATGAAGATGATACACCTTTCTAACTAATGAGGAACTAATATGAGTACAATAAGAGAAAAATTTGATACCAGTAAGCCGTTGCCTACTATACTTCCTAACTGGTCGTTTAACAGTAATGACAACTTAATATTTGACAGTCTTGACCAGTTTGTATTTGCTGTGTCAAAGATCACACAAAAACAAGACGGCTACTGCGATATGACGTATGAACAAGCGTTAAAAAAACTTGTAAGAAAAGAGTCAGATTTTCCTGTAGAAGATCAGGAAAGTATCAGAAACTTGGTTAGAAATAATCTACTGAAGCGTGGGCTTATAACTGAAGAAGTTTACGAGAACTTTAGATATTCTACAGATGGTACAAACGTTGGAGTAGATGTAGGAAAGTATGCTGCTGGTGAAGCTGATTGTGTGATAACACCATCTAAGCAATATGTAGATTTCTTCTACGAGATGTATATCAGCATAAGCTACTCTTCAGATGTATCAAACAGCAGAGTGAGAGAGAACGTAGCAAAGCTATTAGCTACTGTGGAAGAGCTTGAGCGTAAGCACATATTCATAAAAATAAATGCTATTCTGCCTATAAATGCCGCAGCGCACATTGACAAAGGTGTTAGAAATTTCTTCTCTATTATACCTTTGTTTTCAAATAAAGATTTTAAGTCTGTAGAAACGATGTCTGCTGTAGTAAACGACAGATTGTTGCGTAAGTTTTACTTCGCCATTCTAGAAGATTTTTATGGTAATAATATTGCAGGAGGTTATGGCAGACCAGTATCACTAGATAAAACTTTGAATATTGGAGAAAATCTAAATGAAGTTGATTTGTTTGAATCAATAGTGAAAGAGGTAGGTGCATAAAATGGACACCAAAAAACTATTAGGCGACTACATAGAAAGTAGAACGTCTAAACTTGATTCATACCCTGATATAGTACGTAAGGGTATGGACACAATTCAAGGCAGTATACCTTTTAAGCTTAAATTGGCTATTACATTGTCTGAGTTGATTACATTCAGCTCACATCTACGTAAGCCGATAAAGCTTCATGATGGTACTATTGTCCCTACAAATGCTATTGTTTTTGCTTTGGCAGGATCAGGATTAAGTAAAGATAAATCTTTAAACGCTGTTAGAAAATCTCTCAGTTTTGGTTACTCACAAATAGAGGACCAACGTAAAGAATTTGCAAGAACTAAAGCAGAAAGTGCGGCCAGGCTTGAAGGTGATGAAGCTTCTAACTGGGCCAAGTATTATAGAGCACCTAAACCTCTTCAAACAGGATTAGGTACAGTAGAAGGATTAATGCACCATTTCGCAGAAATTGCAGAAAATCCTACAGGTGCAGGCTCTATCATGTCATCTGAGATTGGCAGTGAATTGCAGAATAATGGCTCTATGGTAGATATCATAAAAACTATAGCTGTAGCGTATGACTTAGGCAATATACCACCAAAAATTGTTAAGTCTCACGAAAATCAGACAAGTGAAATTAAAGGTTTACCCATTAATGCACTATTCTTCGGTTCTCATGAAGCATTACTTTACGATAATCAGATTAAGTCTAAGTTTCGTCTTGTTTTCAATACACAGTTGGCAAGACGCAGCATATTTGCATTTACACCAGAAGCACCTGAAAAACTTCATATCGAGTCTGTAGACGACCTATACAAACTACGTGAAGATGAACGTAATCGTGTCTGTAAGGCCCAAGAAGACCTTAATACGATAACAGGAGAATTGGTAGACAATACAACAAATATACCTTTAACAGTGAGCAGCAATGCTATGAAGCTGTTTGATGTGTACTTGGAGTATAATGCACTTATATCAGATGAAATGTCTAATAAGTTTCCTATATCAAAACTGAGTAGACGACATAAGCAGTGGTTAGCACTTAAGCTAGCAGGTAACTTCGCTATATTATCAAACGCTGATTATATCTCTGAAGAGCATTACTGCTACGCTATCAATACTGTAGAGCTACTGTCGAATGACTTGAGCAACTTTGAGTATGAGCTTGTTAAAGAGCCTTATGAACAACTTGCAGATCTGTGTAAGATCAATGCAGAAGACGGTGAATATGTACTAACAGTTCATGAACTTCGTAAGTTGTCATATGTAACCGGTACAGGATCTTCGAAAAGTAAAGTTGAAGAATTGTGTAATCTTGCTAGTAGTTACGATAGCGAAGGTTCATACTTTTCTGATGATGCCGGTATAACCTATAAAAAATTAGTAAAAACCGATGTTGTCGGTGTAAGTTTCAAAATATTTGAAAATCTTAAGCTTGAAGGCAAGAAGCTAAAAGACCATATGAATAGAAACTCTACTGATGGTTATGAGTTTTACGAGACAGATTTTGAAGATATTGAAAATCTACTTGTTGAAGATGCGGTATATTCCTGCTTCCAGTTTAAAGATGGAGTACACACTAAAGATAATCTTTTTGGTGGTACAAAATTTGCCATACTTGATATCGATAAGTCAGTAATTACTGATGAAGAGGCTCATACACTTCTCGAAGAGTATAACCACTTCATAGCAAGAACAAGTGACGCTGATAACGAGTTCAAATTCCGTATTATTATAGAGTTGGACGCTGTAGTTGACGTTGACGCTATTACCTGGAAAGCTTTTATTCAGGAAATTGCTAGCGAGTTGGGTTTGATAGTAGATCCTATCCCACAAAGTCAGATAGTACTAGCTTACAAAAACCGTAATATCTTAAAGCAGCTTAGTGGTAAAGCACTGAATGTTAAAACTCTACTTGATAGAGCTGCTGTAAGCGTTAAGGACAGACCTAAGCTTCCTAATACATTACCTGTAAAAGAACGAGAAGCTAAACTAAGTGATGCTAGAACAACGTTTGCTTGGGCTTATGAAGGTGATGGAGAAGGTCGTTCAAACATTATGTACCGAGCATTAGCACTTGCTATAGATCTAGGTGCTGATGCTGAATACGTTGAAAATCTTGCAAAAGATATAAACGAGTACTGGAGTATTCCTATGGAATATGAACGATTACAGCGTACTTTGATAGTGCCAGCCCTTAGAAGAATATAGGACAGATAAGCGTTATGTGGTTTTATAAAGAAGAAGAGATAAAATCCCATGATGACCTTTTACCGGAGTGTACTGATATAGTTTACTGTATCTACTACGCTTCTGGTAAAAAGTACGTTGGGAAAAAGGTTGTTAGGTCTATGCGTAGACTCAAACCTACTAAAGCGCAGTTGGCCATACGAAAGAATTTTAAACGTGTAGAGAAAAAAGATTTATCTTTTGTTGATTATACAGGTTCCTCAAAAGAAACTACAGGCGAAGCAGTAATCAGAAAAGAGATCTTATATCAATGCTCTACCAAAAAAGCAGCTACTTATATAGAAGCAGGTATTCTCTTTAATGAAGATGCTATATTTTCAGAAGATTACTTAAACCTAAATATTATAGGTAAGTTTTTCGACTCAGATTTGAAAGGGTTGTTGGACACAGAGTAATTTAAAATATCGAGTAAAAAGATGATAAGAATTAATGGAAAAGATGTTAAAACATTTAACTTTTCTGCAGGAGAAGTAAACCCAACACTACCAGAAGATTTAAAATCTGGTCGGTTTAAAATACTAGCTTACCTACAATCTAGCGACGACATTATGAATTTAGTAATGGTTGTTGATGCACTAAAGAGAAACTTTGGTGACTACCCAATAACGTTGACTGTCCCTTATCTACCCTATTCTAGACAGGACAGGCTATGTAACAAGAATGAAGCTGTTGGGCTTAACGTTATTATAGGAATGTTATCAGGTTTGGCAGATACGCTATTCAGCTTTGATATACATAATTTTGAAGCTTGTGGAATGGCTGGTAGTGCTGTTATGCAGATGGATATTACAAATATTCCTGTAAGCAGAATACTATACAAAAATACTATAACTACCAGGAATACTATTCTAGTGGCTCCTGATCAGGGAAGTATATCAAAAGTACTAAAATTATCAGCCGAACTAGGTACAGATTATGTACTAGGAAGCAAAAAGAGAGACACAGCTACCGGTAAGTTGTCAGGATTCTCTGTTAATACGTTAGGTGTTGACTGTGAGGGAAAAGACCTCTTAATCGTAGATGATATTTGTGACGGTGGTGGTACGTTCCTCGGACTTTATGAAGAGCTTGAAAAGTTAAAACCTAAAAAAGTAGATCTGTATGTAACACACGGAATATTTTCAAAAGGATACGAAAGTCTTCTAGAAAAATTCGATAAGATCTACACAACAGACACGTTCTTAAAAGATCACCACGAATCCATAACCGTTATAGAGGTAGTTAAAGATGTTCAAGTATAACCCGCTACATGGTCTAGATTTTTATAAAACTGGACATATGCCACAGTACCCTACAGGTACTGAAACTGTATACTCAAACTTAACAGCACGTTCAAATAAGCACTTTAGCTGGAAACAAGCAGGTAAGGGTTATGTTGTGTTGTGGGGCATACAAGGTTTCCTGCAAGAATTTTTAATTGATGGTTGGAATGAAGGTTTCTTCAACCTACCAAAAGAACAGTGTGTAAAAGCCTTTAAACGAAGAATGGAAAACTCTGTAGGCCCAATAGATGCCTCTCATATTGAAGCACTGCATGATTTAGGTTATCTACCCATTAAAGTAAAGTCTTTACGTGAAGGTACATTAGTACCTATCGGAATTCCTATGTTTACAGTAGTAAATACATTAAAAGAATTCTTTTGGCTAACAAACCTGTTAGAAACTATAATTTCTACAGAGCTTTGGAAGCCTATCACTACAGCTACTATTGCCTATGAGTATCGTAAACTTTGTGAGAAGTTTAGTGATACTACTTGTGATAATAGTGAGCACATTATGTTCCAGTGTCATGACTTCTCTATGCGTGGTATGTCAGGTTGGCATGATGC
>TARA_R110000744_G_scaffold125730_8_pt1 | contig 24922 bp, 17 predicted proteins | sample TARA_R110000744 | Tara Oceans TARA_R110000744 (sample SAMEA4398083) | marine metagenome | biome: Polar Biome; feature: [DCM] deep chlorophyll maximum layer (ENVO:01000326); material: water (ENVO:00002006), including particulate matter (ENVO:01000060) such as... | depth 36 m | reverse complement strand
TCAGTCCGCTGCGCGGACAGCTCCCCCGCAAGACGGGGGAGCAAGAATACGCCCTGCCTCCACCGCAAGGCGGGACAGCGTGGATAGGTGATGACCGCATTCGCCGAGCTGGTCGCCGCCAGCAATTTCACCTTCCTGACCGGCGCCTCGCACGGCGATGAAATGGTCGCCCAGGCGAAGGCGCTCGGCCTGGCGGCGATCGGGTTGGCGGATCGCAATTCCTTTGCCGGCGCGGTGCGCGGGCATCTTGCCGCGAAGGAGGCCGGGATCAAATTCCTCGTCGGGGTGAGACTGGTGACGACATGCGGCTTCGAACTGGTCGCCTATCCCAGACACCGCCACGCCTATGGCGCCCTGGCGCGCATGCTGACCGACGCCAATTTCCGCTCGAGGAAGGGCACATGCGAGCTGTGGCTGGAACAGATTGTCGAGGCCTCACAGGACCAGGTCTTCATCCTGCTGCCGCCCGATCCCCTGGATGCGGATTGGCAGGCCAGGGCAGCGGACTTCTGCGCCCGCTCGCAGGCCAGCCATCACCTCGCCCTGAGCCGCCGTTTCGATGGCCGCGATGGCGAACGCCTGCACGGGCTGGCCCGGTGCGCCGCCGGGCTCGGGCTGGACTGCATCGCCACGAATGACGCGCTCTATCATGTCCCTGAACGCAAGCCGCTGGCCGATGTCGTCGCCTGTATCCGCGAGCATGTGAGGATCAAACAGGCCGGCTATCTCATCGCCGCCAATGCCGAACACCATCTCAAACCGCCGGAGGAAATGGCGCGCCTGTTTCGCGGCTATGAGGCGGCCGTCGCCAATACCATCACCCTCGCCGGCAGCATCAATTTCAGCCTCGAGGAACTGGTCTATCAATATCCCAGCGAAGTGGTCGGCGATCATGAAAGCCCGGCCCAGACCCTGCGCCGGCTGACCGCAGAGGGGCTGGAACGGCGCTATCCGGATGGTCCGCCGGACAAGATCGCCGCCGCCATCGCCCATGAACTGACCCTGATCGAGAGCCTCGATTTCCCGGCCTATTTCCTCACCGTCCACGATATCGTCCGCTTCGCCCGCAGCCAGGGAATCCTGTGCCAGGGGCGCGGCTCGGCGGCCAATTCAGCCGTCTGTTTCGCCATCGGCATTACCGAGGTCGACCCGACCCTGATCGACCTGTTGTTCGAGCGCTTTGTCTCGGCGGAACGCGGCGAGCCGCCCGATATCGATGTCGATTTCGAGCATGAGCGGCGCGAGGAGGTGATCCAGTATGTCTATGAGAAATACGGTCGCCGCCGCGCCGCCATGACGGCAACGGTCAATTGCTACCGGCCGCGCGGTGCCATTCGCGAGGTCGGCAAGGTATTCGGCCTGTCCGGCGATGTCATCGCGGCCCTGTCGAAGACGCTGTGGGGCTGGTCGACCGATGATCTCACCGATAACCGTATCCGTACCGAACTCGGCCTCGATCCCGACACGCCCGATATCGCGATGACGCTGCATTATGCCCGCGAGCTGATGGGGTTTCCGCGCCATCTCTCGCAGCATCCCGGCGGTTTCGTGATGATGCAGGGCCGGCTCGACGAGATCGTGCCGCTGCACAATGCCGCCATGCCCGACCGCACGGTGCTGGAATGGGACAAGGAGGATATCGATGCGCTCGGCCTGATGAAGGTCGATGTGCTGGGCCTTGGCATGCTGAGCTGCGTCGCCCGCGCCTTCGACCTGATCGAGCGCCATTATGGCCGCCCCCTCACCATGGCCTCGATCCCGCAGGCCGATGAGGCCGTCTATGACATGATCTGCAAGGCCGACACGGTGGGGGTGTTCCAGATCGAGAGCCGGGCCCAGATGACGATGCTGCCGCGCCTGCGGCCGCGCTGTTTCTACGATCTGGTGATCGAGGTCGCCATTGTCCGGCCCGGTCCGATCCAGGGCGATATGGTGCATCCCTATCTGCGCCGCCGCTCGGGGCTGGAGGCGGTGGAATACCCGTCAAGGGCGCTCGAGGAGGTGTTGGGCAAGACGCTCGGTGTGCCGCTTTTCCAGGAACAGGCGATGCGCATCGCGATTGTCGCCGCCGGTTTCACCCCGGCCGAATCCGACCAGTTGCGCCGCTCGATGGCGGCCTTCCGGCGCTCCGGTTCGATCCATGAAATGGGTGAGAAGCTGATGAAGGGCATGATCGCGAAAGGCTATGAGCCCGATTTCGCACAGCGTTGTTTCAAACAGCTCGAGGGCTTTGGCGAATATGGTTTCCCGGAAAGCCATGCCGCCAGCTTCGCCCTGATCGTCTATGTTTCCTGCTGGCTGAAGCACTACTACCCGGACGTCTTCGCCGCCGCGATCCTCAATGCCCAGCCGATGGGGTTTTACGCCCCGGCGCAACTGGTCCGCGATGCGCGCCAGCACGGCGTCGAGGTGAGACCGCCCGACATCAATCATTCCGACTGGGACTGCACGCTGGAGCCGGCCAAATCGGGCCCCCATTTCGCCCTGCGCCTCGGCCTGCGCCAGATCAAGGGCCTGCGCGAACCCGCCGCCGCGCGCCTGATCGCAGCACGCAACGAAGGCGGCGCCTTCACCAGCGTGCCCGATCTGGCCCGCCGTTCGCGCCTCGATCGCGGCACGATGGACCGGCTCGCCAATGCCGATGCCTTCGGCTCCATCGCGCTCGGCCGCCGCCAGGCCGGCTGGACGGCGCTGGCCCAGGCCGGCAAGCCCTTGCCGCTGTTCGAGCACGCCGATGAGTACGGCCATGAGGCCGCCACCGCCCTGCCGCAGATGAGTGCCGGCGAGGAAGTGGCCCAGGATTACAAGACGCTGCGGCTGTCGCTCAAGGCGCACCCGATGAGCTTCTTCCGCGCCGAGCTGGAGGAGAGCGGCCATGTGTGCGCCGGACAGCTGGGCGATATGCGCGATGGCCGTTGGGTCAGCCTGGCCGGCCTGGTGCTGGTACGCCAGCGCCCCGGCTCGGCCTCGGGCGTGATTTTCGCGACGCTGGAGGATGAAAGCGGGGTCGCCAATATCATCGTCTGGCCGAAATGCTTTGAACGTCACCGCAAGATCGTGATGCGCTCCAAACTGATGGCCGTCACCGGCCGGCTGCAGAAGGAGGGCGAGGTGATCCACATCATCGCCAGCCGCATCACCGACCAAAGCTGGCGCCTCGCGGCGCTGGCCGATGGCGAGGAGTTCTCGGAAGCCCTCGCCCACGCCGACGAAATCGCCCGCCCCCAGGATGACCCCCGCCTGATCGCGATCTATCGCCGCGTCATGCAGGGGGAAAGGCTGGAGGATGTACTGCCGAAGAGCCGGGATTTTCATTGAGGGGGAAGGGACGGCGCGCCATTTGCAAACAAAACCCTGACACGCCTGACCTGTTGCGAAGCGGGTCAAGCGGTTGCAGATTGGGAGCGGTCATGAGCGAGCCACAAAGCCTGAGCGAAGACGAAGCCCATGCCATGCGCCTGTTATGGGATCGTGGCGGTGCCTCGGTGAGCGAGCTGGCGCAGGCGAGCCGGCAACCGGCCAGTGCGACGCTGTCCATCCTGCAGCGCCTGCGCCGCAAGGGTGCGGTCGAGCGCCAGCAGCGTGGCCGCGATATCCGCTATCTGCCGCGCCTCAACCGCCAGACCGCGCCGACGCATACGCTGGGCCGGCTGCTGGCCGAACCGGCGGGTGATGATCGCACCGGCCTCGGTGTCGTGGTGCTGCGCGAAAGCGATATCGACCCAAAGGACTGGGCCGATCTACAGGCGGAAATCGCGGCCAGATCAGCCGGAAAATCCACCCGCTAATCGGTGTTATTGCGCCAGGAAAGCCCGGACATCGGCGACGGTGCGCGCCGGATCCTCTTCATGCAGGATATGGCCGAGATCCTCATAGGTGATCAGTTCGGCTTGCGGCAGATCGCCGGCAATGCGGCTGGCCTGCTCGACCGGGATCATCACATCCCGCCCGCCCCACATAACCAGCGTTGGTGCCTGCACCCGCGCCAGAGCGGCGGTCGGGTCGGGCAGGGTGAAGACCTCAAGCCGCTCGACCAGGGCCTGGCCGACGCCGGGCGTGTTCATCAGGGCGTGCACGCGGGCGGGCAGCGCCGGATCCATGCGGCTGACATCGCCGAACAGGCCCGCTGAAGCCGCGGCGACCATCGCTTCGGGCGCACTGGTGAGATAAAAGCTCACGGCCATCGGCACGGCGACGGGTTCTTCAGTGACGCCATTGATCGAATAGGCTCCCGGTGCGACCAGCACGAGGCGGGAGACGAGATCGGGGCGCTCGGCGGCGAGGCGCCATGAGACGAGGCCGCCGAGGGAATTGCCGGCCAGGGTGACATGGTCGAGGCCGAGTTCATCGAGAAGACTGCCGAGGAAATCAACGGTCTGGGGTACAGAGTAGCGTTGCTGCGGATCGGGGCCGGTCAGGCCATGGCCGGGCAGGTCCAGGCGGATGACGCGGTAGTCGGCGCCGAGATCCTCGGCCCAGGCGTCCCAGCTTTCCAGCGAATAGGAAAACCCGTGCACCATGACGATGACGGGCGCATCGGCCGGGCCCTCGCTGCGCACGCGCGCCATCACACCATCGACATCGACCAGGCGGTCATCGCCGGTCCAGTAGGGCGAGTCGAGCCGGGCGGCCTGATCCAGCGCCGGCTCGGCACCGGGGCGGGTCAGCATCCAGACCAGGGCCCCGGCCACAAACAGGGCGGCAAGGAGGAGAAATGCGATCACGGTGCGGGACATGGGATTTCCTCGGTTTCAAATAAAAACGGCCGACGATCCCTGATGCTCAGGAAGCGCCGGCCGGTCAAGTGCGGCGAGAGCGGGTTTGGGAGGTTCGCGCCCGCTCTCGTCGATTCGCCTAGTAGCGGTAGGCCAGCGTCGCCGTGATGGTGCGCGGATTACCGTAATAGCCCACCAGCGTACCGGACGTGCCGAGCTCTGGTGCGAAGGTGTCGTTATTGACGAAGTCATAGCCGGAAACCCGGTATTCCTCATCGGTCAGATTGCGGCCGTGCAGGCCAAGCTGCCAGGCACCATTTTCGCTGTCCCAGACCACCGAGGCGTTCCAGAGCGAGTAGGCTTCCTGATCGAGCGCCGGGAAGGGAATCTCGAACTGGCTCGAATCGCCGCGGTAGGAAACCGTGGCCTGGGCATTGAGATCACCGCCGGCAAACGGTGTCATATAGCTCAGCGTCGTGCTGAGCGTGGCTTCAGGCGTGTTCTGGATTTCCACCTGTCCGGAAATATCGACACCAAAGGCATTGATGAATTCATCGTAATTGCCGTCCAGGATGCCGAGCGACCAGGCCAGGTTCAGGCTGTCGCCGCCGGTGAAGACGTCGGAGCCGAGATCCAGCGTGCCTTCATATTCAATCCCGGTAATGGTCGCGGCGCCGGCATTGGTGGTGACGCCGGTGAAGGTGTCATTGAAGCCATCATTATCGGTGTCGGTACCGACCGAGCCAGGGACCTGGATGTCGGTGTAATCCATGTGGAAGACAGCGACGGCATGGCTATAGCTGCCACCCTGGTATTTCCAGCCGAGCTCGAAGCTGTCGACGGTTTCCGGATCGAAGGACATGAATTCAAAGATGTCTTCCGAGTCTGCAACGCCATTGGTGGTCAGGCCAATACCATTGCCGTTCAGGTCCGGAGCCGCGGTCGACTGGGCGCGCGGATCGAAACCGCCGCCTTTGAAGCCCTGGCTATAGGTGAAGTAGAAATTGTTCGAACTGCTTGGCTGCCAGGCCAGCGAAACCGTCGGGCTGAAATCATCCCAGGAATTGGTGCCGAGGAAGTCGGACGTGGTCGCGATGGCAAAGCCGGCACCGCCGAAATACTCCGAGAAACCACCCAGATAGGTGCGACGCAGGACTTGCGATGTGCGTTCGTCTTCGGTGTAGCGGCCACCCAGGGTGACGCTGATCGTGTCAGTCAGGTCATAGGTGAAGTTACCGAAGATCGACCAGGTGGAGGTGTCGACATCGCCGAAGGTCTGGGCATTGAGACCGGCCAGGACATTGTCGAGCAAGACGTCGAAGACGGTCGTGGCATTGGCTTCGAGCGAGTAATAACCGATCACACCGGCGAGACGGTCGCCTTCATAGAGCAGCTGCAGCTCTTCGGAGGTTTGCTCATTGGTGTAGATCGCCGGAACGTCGAGATCGCCTTCGGGAAGGTTATCGAAATCGATCGGGGTCGTTGAATCATCCTGGCGCTGGGACAGCACATTCCGGAGGGTCCAGTTTTCATTGATATTCCACTCGGCCGTCAGAGCCAGGCCATCGCTCTCGACGCTTTGATCGACCACGTCGAGGCCGGCGCGGGTATCGAACACATCGGACAGGACCGGATAAGCGGTCGGATAGGTCGCCGGGGTCGCCAGCAGGCGGTGACCGCCACGGGCATTGGAGCTGTCCTCGACATTGTCATAGGCGAGACGGAAGAACAAATCGGCCGTTGGCTCCCATTCGGCGCTGACACGATAGCCGAGCACGTCCTTGTCGTAGTTTTCTTCGCCCGTGGTCAGATTGTCACCGAAACCGTCGCGCTGAAGATTGGCGACCGAGCCACCGACGCGGAAAGTATCACCCAGCGGCATGCTGCCGGAGACGATTTGATCAAGCTGGCCGTAGGAGCCAACATTGAGGCGCGCGGTCAGGGATGGAGCATCCGGATCGAGGCGGCGGGTGACGTATTTGATCGCGCCACCAATTGTGTTGCGGCCATAGAGCGTGCCCTGTGGGCCACGCAGTACTTCGATGCGCTCGACATCATAAATGTCCAGCACGGCAGCCTGTGGACGGTTGAGATAGACATCGTCGACATAGATGCCGACACCGGCTTCAAAGCCGGCAACCGGATCCTGCTGGCCGACGCCGCGGATGAAGGCGGAGAGCGTTGAATTGGTGCCGCGCGAGGCTTCGAGCGTCACATTCGGGGTGGTTTCCGCGATCGCCAGGATGTCGACGGCACCCATGGCTTCCAGCTGGTCACCGGAATAGGCGGTGACCGCCAGCGGCACGTCCTGCAGCGATTCCTCGCGGCGGCGGGCCGTCACGGTGATGACGTCGCTGGTCACAGCATCGCCGGCTTGTTGAGCCTGGACAGGAGCTGCGATCAACATGGTTGATGCGATTGTGCTGAGCAGAAGCGCTGCCCGCGTCATTTTCTGGGTCGGTTTCATGATGGTTTTCCCTCGGTATTATGGTGGGTGACCGCCGCCGCATGCACGCGGTTGGCGAATTGTGTGACCGCACTGGCGAACTCTTTCGGTTCTTCCAGGTGCGGAGCATGTCCCGATTTCGCAAAACTGATGGATTGCGCATCGGGCAGAGTGTCGACGAGATACCGGCTCGTCCCCGGGCCGTAGGCTTCACTGCGCTCGCCAGAGATGACGAGCGTCGGCAAGTTCATGGTAGGCAGGGCTTCTCGCAGATCCTGGCTGGCCATTGAGAGCCAGAGATCGGCCATGGCGTCGCCGTCACGTAGGCTGAGACGTGCGACGATATCGGCAATCATTCCGGGTTCGCGGGCGGCCCGGCCGCGAGCGAACATGCGTGGCGCAAAGGCGGCGGCATAGGCCTGCCAGTCAGTGCGCATCGCCTCGATGGCGCGGCCGCTGCCGGCGATATCCATCCCGGTCGACATGCCAAGCGCCCAATCCTGGGTATTGAGGATGCGCGGGCTCATATCCTCGATGATCAGCCCGGCGAAACGGGCATGACCGTTGCGGGCAAACAGCTGCCACAACACGGTCGCCCCCATGGACCAGCCCAGCGCCGTGATATTGTCCAGCTCCAGCGCGTCGATCAGGGTCTGCACGTCATTGGCGAGCAGATCGATATCAAGCGGCCCCGTGCCGGCCGGCGTCGCGCCATGGGCGCGCAGGTCTGGAATGACGACCCGGAACCGGGCGGCCAGCTGGTCGGCGACGGAATCGAAGAAATCGCCCGAGGCGGCCCAGCCATGAACCAGCAACAGGACCGGTCCGGCGCCGAGATCACGATAGCGCATGACGGAGCCATCGCTCATGCGACAGGATCGCAGCGCCGTCTCCGCGCCCGGGGCGCCCTCTGATCTGATATTGAGCACTGCGCCGATCTCTCCCGGATGCATCACACGCCGCGGCTTTCGTGCCATATTGCGTTACCGGCAATTTTGTGAAAACTGAATCATATGTCAACTTCACTTTCTTCCTCCTCCCCGAAAAGCCCGAAAACCGCGCGCGGACAGCGGACACGAAATCGCCTGCTGGATGCCGCCGAGGAATCCTTCGGCGAGAACGGATTTCACTCGAGCTCGATCGGCGATATCACCCGCCGCGCCTCGGTCGCCCTGGGCACATTCTATGTTTATTTTGATTCAAAGGATGAGATATTCCGGGCACTTGTCGCACATATGGGCGAGATGACCCGGAGCTGGATCGCCGAACGCGTCAAGGGCGCAACCGACCGGCTCGATGCCGAGCACAAGGGGCTGGTGGCCTATATCGAATTTGCCCGTGCCCACCCCAATCTCTACCGCATCATCGAGGAGGCACAATTCGTCGCCCCTGATGCATACAAGGCACACTATGACAGTTTTGCCGATCGCTACCGGCGCAATCTGGAAGAGGCCGCCGAGCGCGGCGAGATCAGTGCCGGCAACCAGGAAACGCGGGCCTGGGCCCTGATCGGGATGAGCGTGTTTCTCGGCCTGCGCTTTGGCATCTGGGAGCCGGCGCGCAGCGCTGACGACATCGCCCGCGAAGCCTCAGACCTGATCTCCAGGGGGCTGACGCCATGACCGGATCCGCCGCCCATTCCGAAATTCTGGTGGCCCGGACTGACGGCGTCGTGCGGCTCACGCTCAACCGGCCCGGACGCGGCAATAGCCTGACGACCAGCCTGCTGGACAGCTTGAGCCAGACCCTGCATGCGGAGGCCGCCACGGCCCGTGCCGTCGTTCTGACCGGCACAGCTCCCTGTTTCTCGACTGGCGGCGATGTCACAGCCATCCGCGAGCACGCCAGCAGCGCTGAAAGCCTTCAAGCCTATAGCGACGCCCTGGTCGGCGGGCTCAACCGTGTTCTGCTGCAATTGCGCGCCCTGCCCTGCCCGGTTATTGCCGCCGTCAACGGACCGGTGACCGGCGGATCGCTCGGCCTCATGCTCGCCGCCGACCTGTCGCTGATGGTGCGCACGGCTTTCATCCAGCCCTATTACGCGCAAATGGGCTTTGCGCCCGATGGCGGCTGGACCGCGCTGCTACCGGATCGAATTGGCCGGGCCCGCACCGCGCGCTGGCTGGCCCTCGACCAGCGGGTCAGCGCGGATGACGCACTGGAAATGGGTCTGACCGACCAGCTCGCCGAGCCCGCGGATTTCGACCAGGCGCTGGCAGACATGCTGGCCAGGCTGGTGTCCCATGATGCCAGCGTGATTGCCACAAGCCGGCGCCTGGTCGATGCCCAGGCCGGGGCCGGCGGGCTGGCCGGCCGGCTCGACGCCGAACGCCAGGCCTTTCTGGTACAGATTGCGCGTCCGGAAACGCGCATCCGGATGGACCGCTTTCTCGCGGCATCCCGAACGCCGGCCGAGATGGAGGCCCACGCGTGAATTCCCTGCTCGACATCACCGCGCGCCGCGCCGCGATCGATCCGGATGCCATTGCCTTTCATGTCGTCCAGACCGGCGAACAGATCGATTATCGCAGGCTGGAACAGCGCAGCGCCTGCGCCGCCAGCCTGCTACAGGAGCGCGGCGTCTCGGCGGGCGATCGGGTGGCGGTCCTGTGCAGAAACCGCGTCGAATTCTTCGAACTCCTCTTCGCCTGCGCCAAGCTGGGCGCCATTCTGGTTCCGCTGAACTGGCGCATGCCCGCAGGCGAGCTTGTCCTGCTGCTTGAGGATTGCACGCCCGCGCTGATGGTGACCGGCATGGAAGACCGCGAGACGGCACTCGCAGCGTCGGACCCGATGGCGATGCCCGTTCTCGATCTTGACGACGACTATACCCGCTTGCGCGATGCGGCGCGGCCGCATCCGGGCCGTGACAGCTGGCCGAGCCAGGAATGCTGGTATCTGATCTACACCTCGGGCACGACCGGCAAGCCGAAGGGCGTGATCCAGACCTATGGCATGGCGCTGGTCAATTCGATCAATATCGGCCAGGCGATCGGTCTGCGCGGCACGGATTCCACCCTCAACTTCCTGCCGCTCTTCCATACCGCCGGCATCAATCTGCACACCCTGCCCGTCCTGTTCGGCGGCGGCACGATCCACATCCTGCCCGGTTTCGAGGCCGGTCCGATGCTCGAACTGATCAATGCGGGCGCGCTCGACGTCTTCATCGGCGTACCGGCCGTCTATCGCGAACTGACCCTGCATCCCGATTTTGCCAAGACCGATTTGACCCGGCTACGCCACTGGTCCTGTGGCGGAGCGCCCCTGCCGGACATACTGGTGGAGACCTTCGCGACGCGCGGCGCCATCGTCTGCAATGGCTTCGGCATGACCGAAACCGGTCCGACCGCCTTCCTGGTCGATGAAGCTCATGCGCTCGACAAGATCGGCTCGGTCGGCAAGACCCAGATCCTGGTCGAGGCCCGCATTGCCGGCCCCGATGGCGAAGTTCTGGTGGCCGGCGAGACCGGCGAGATCCAGTTTCATGGCCCGGGCCTGACGCCGGGCTATTGGCAACGCCCGCAGGAAACCGTCGAACTCTTCACCGCCGATGGCTGGCTCAAGAGCGGCGATCTCGGGCGTTTCGACGCGGATGGCTATTGCTTTGTCGCCGGCCGTATCAAGGAGATGTATATTTCCGGCGGCGAGAACGTCTATCCGGCCGAAGTCGAGAATGTACTGGCCGACCACCCGGCTGTGCAGGAAGCCTCGGTTGCCGGCGTGCCCGACGAAAAATGGGGTGAGGTCGGTTGCGCCCATATCATCCTGCGCCAGGGGGCAGGCCGTGATGCCGAAGCCCTGACGGGCTGGTGCCGCGAGCGCCTCGCCGCCTACAAGGTGCCGCGCCATATTCTGTTCGCCCATGATTTCCCGCGCACCGCCGCCGGCAAGGTCCAGAAACATTTATTGCCGCAGCCGGGAGAGAGCGAATGAACCGGACCGCTTCGCTCGAGCGCAGCTTCTCACAGGCCGATTTCAATGCTTTCGCGCAACTCTCCGGCGACAATAATCCGATCCATGTCGATCCGGAATTCTCCGCCCAAACGCGGTTCGGCCAGACCGTCGCCCATGGCGCACTGCTATGCGCGGTGCTGCGCGGCCTGGTCGAGGACCTGGTCCCGGGCGGGCGGCAGATCCGGCAGGCGACCCAGTATCCCGCCCCCTCGCCGGTCGATCAGCCGCTGCGCTTCGATGCAGAAATGATAGCCGAAAACGGTTCGGTGACGACGATCCGGCTGAAGGTGATGCGATTGTCAGACATGGTCGTCACCTGTAGCGGCGAGACCGAGGTCGAAGCATGAACGGGGCGGCGAAATTGCCCCTGGCCACCGGCCGGTCGGCGCAGATCACACGCACATTCAGCCCGGCCGATATTATGGCCCTTCACACCGTTTCGGGTGCCCCGCTGAGCGGCGATACAGTGCCGGAAGCCTTGATCAATAGCCTCTTCTCCTGCCTGCTCGGCGTCGATCTGCCGGGCCAGGGCACGAATTATCTCAAGCAGGAGACAGAATTCCTGCAGGCCGCGCCGATCGGCGAGCCGCTGACGGCCCGCGTTGAAATCACCCGCCTGCGTCCGGAGAAACATCTGGTCGACCTTGCCACCACGTGTCATTCGCCCTGCGGCGCGCTGATCGCACGCGGCCGCGCCCTGGTGCTCGCACGTGATGTCGCCGGGGCTTTCGCCTGAGCCACAACCTGCGATTTGCATTTACCTTTCCGGTTTCATGTGGAAACTGCCGGCCATGGCAGCTCCGCGCAAATCGGTCTCACACCCCACTCCCGACCAGGACATCATCATCGTTGGCGGTGGCCATAACGGTCTCGTCTGCGCCGCCTATCTCGCCCGGGCCGGCCTGAAAGTCACAGTGCTCGAACGCCGGCATGTTCTGGGCGGCGCCGCGGTCACCGAGGAATTCCATCCGGGCTTCCGCAATTCCGTCGCCGCCTACACGGTGTCGCTGCTCAATCCGAAAGTCATCGCCGATCTCGACCTGCATCGTCACGGGTTGAGAATCATCGAGCGCAAGCTCGGCAATTTCCTGCCGCGCGAGGATGGTTATCTACTGGCAGGCGAAGGGATGACCCAACAGCAGGTTGCCAAATACTCAGCGCGTGATGCACAGCAACTGAAAGCGTATGAAACGCGACTCGAGATTATCGCCGACACGCTGCGCGCCCTGGTGCTGCAAACCCCGCCCAATCTGCGCGAAGGCGGCTGGGCCGGTGCCATGCCGGAAGTGTTCAAGGCGCTCAATCTGAGCGGAAAGCTTGGCAGTCTCGACCTCACTGCCAAGCGGGATCTGCTTGATTTATTTTCCAAATCCGCAGGCGACTGGCTCGATGGCTGGTTCGAGAGCGAGCCGATCAAGGCACTGTTCGGCTTCGACAGCATTGTCGGCAATTACGCCAGCCCTTACACGCCCGGCAGCGCCTATGTCCTGCTCCACCACTTGTTTGGTGATGTGAACGGCAAAAAAGGCGTTTGGGGTCATGCCGTTGGCGGAATGGGGGCGATCACCCAGGCGATGGCTGCGGCCTGCCGGGAACGCGGCGTCGAGCTGCGAACCGACGCGCCCGTGAAGGAAATCCTCACCGACGGCCACACCGCACAGGGCGTGCTTCTGGAGTCCGGCGAAGCGCTCTATTCCCGCGCGATCGTGTCCAATCTCAACCCGAAACTCCTTTTCGGTTCGATGATTGATCCCACTGTTTTACCGGCAGATTTCAACGAACGCATCGCCCATTACAAATGCGGCTCCGGCACATTCCGGATGAATCTCGCCCTGTCGGAACTGCCCAGTTTCACCTGCCTGCCAGGCCCCGGCGACCACTTGTCCGCGGGCATTATCATGGCCCCCTCACTCGACTATATGGACCGCGCCTGGAGCGATGCCCGCCGCCATGGCTGGTCGCGCGAACCGGTCATTGAAATGCTCATCCCCTCCACCCAGGATGACAGCCTCGCCCCGCCGGGCCAGCATGTCGCGAGCCTGTTCTGCCAGCACGTTGCGCCGGTCCTGCCGGGCGGTCGCAGCTGGGATGATCACCGCGAGGAAGTCGCTGACCTGATGATCGAAACGGTCGATAAATGGGCGCCGGGCTTCAAGAAATCAGTACTCGGCCGTCAGGCCCTCTCGCCGCTCGACCTCGAACGGGTCTTCGGCCTCACCGGCGGTGATATCTTCCACGGCGCGCTCAGCCTGGACCAGCTGTTCTCGGCACGCCCGGTGCTGGGCCACGCCGATCATCGCAGCCCGGTCGCCGGGCTCTATCAATGCGGATCGGGAACGCATCCGGGCGGCGGGGTGACCGGCGCGCCCGGACATAATGCGGCGCGTGAAATCCTGAAGGATTTCAAACGGGGCTGAGCAGCCGTCAGGCCTTGCCCGTCTTCTCGCGTTCAATCGCTTCCAGGATCAATTCGCGCGCCCGTGCGGCATCGCCCCAGCCCTCGACCTTGACCCATTTATGGGGCTCGAGATCCTTGTAGTGCTCGAAGAAGTGCGTAATGCGCATGATGAGCGGCTTCTGCACGTCGGAATAGTCAAGGATATCATCGTAGAACGGCGTCAGCTTGTGATGCGGTGCACACAGGATCTTCTCGTCCATGCCGCTTTCGTCTTCCATCAGCAGCACGCCGATCGGACGGGCGCGAACGACGCAACCGGGCATCAGCGTCGTCTGACCGAGCACCATGACGTCGATCGGATCACCATCTTCCGACAGGGTGTGCGGCATAAAGCCGTAATTGCACGGATAGCTCATCGGCGTGTGCAGGAAACGATCGACGAAGACGGTGCCCGCCTCCTTGTCCATCTCGTATTTGACGGGCTGGCCGCCAACGGGGACTTCGATGATGACATTGATGTCTTCAGGCGGGTTCACACCCGCGGCAATTTTGTCGATCCGCATAGTCGTGCTCCTGGCGCGAGGATTTTGCGACCTCTTACGCTGATAAGGCCCGCGATCCAATCCCGTGCTGCACTGCAACACGGGCCTTGGGCATCAGGCGACGCTCGAAGCCGGCAGACCGGGTTCGGCCACCGTCTCGCGCCGCACGGCTTCCTCGCCGCGAATATGGACAAAATGACCGCGCTCAACATCCCAGTCCGCGAGCAGGCGCTGTGCCCGCGCCGAACCGGTCTGCTGCGCGTGTTGCTCGATCAATTCTCGGCACCGGACTTCTGATTCTGGCGTCAGGGCAAAGGCCACAACCGTATCGGTATTGAGCCGCGCATCGAGGCGGCGCTCCGGATCATGGACGAAGACATCGCCGCCCGTCATCCCGGCAGCGAAATTATCGCCGACCGGGCCGATGATGACGGCGGTGCCGCCCGTCATGTATTCACAGCCATTGGCGCCGCAGCCCTCAATCACGGTCACCGCCCCGGAATTGCGGACCGCAAAGCGCTGCCCGGCCAGACCGGCCGCGAACAGGCGCCCCGATGTCGCGCCGTAAAGACAGGTATTGCCAATGATGGCACTGCCCGTCGTCTGCTCGCGCGAACCGCCGAATGGCCGTACCAGTATGGTCGCGCCGGACAGGCCCTTGCCGACATAATCATTGGCATCGCCATCAAGCTCGATCCGCAGGCCGGCGGTCGCGAATGCCCCCAGCGACTGACCGGCCGAGCCGCGCAGTTTCAGCGTCAGATAATCATCGGCCAGACCGGCACCGCCAAACACGCGAATGATTTCCGACGAGGTTCGCGTCCCGACAGCGCGGTCGGTATTCTTGACCGCATAATCGAGCTGCATCTTCTCGGCACGGGCGAAGACCGGCGCGGCATCCTTGATGATCTGCTCATCCAGGCTTGGCGCGACAGGATTGCGTTGCTCACGGGTCGAACGGGCCGGACGTTCGGCCGCATCGGCCCGCGCCATGATGGCGCTGAGGTCGAGATCATCGAGCGCTTCGGAACCGCGCGAGACCTGGTCGAGCAGATCGGTACGGCCGATCACATCCTCCAGATCCTTTGCGCCGAGACCGGCGAGGATTTCGCGCACATCCTGGGCCAGGAAGGTCATCAGATTGACGACATAGTCCGGCGCGCCGCCGAAGCGCAGGCGCAGATCGTCATCCTGGGTGCAAATACCCACCGGGCAGGTGTTGGAATGGCATTGGCGCACCATCAGGCAACCGAGCGCCAGCAAGGATGCGGTACCGATGCCGAATTCCTCGGCGCCGAGCATCGCCGCGATGACGATATCGCGGCCGGACCGCATGCCGCCATCGGCGCGCAGCGTAATGCGTTCACGCAAGCCGTTCAGCGACAGCATCTGGTGTGCCTCGGCAAGGCCGAGTTCGAGCGGTCCGCCGGCAAATTTGATCGAGCTCAACGAGGCCGCACCGGTGCCGCCGACACTGCCGGAGATATTGATGATGTCGGCATTGGCCTTGGCAACGCCGGCCGCGACCGCACCCACCCCGGCAGAGGCCACCAGCTTGACGCCGACCCGGGCGCGCGGATTGATCTGCTTGAGATCATAGATCAGCTGCGCCAGATCCTCGATCGAATAGATATCATGATGCGGCGGCGGCGAGATCAGCGAGACGCCCGGCGTGGCCAGACGCATCCTGGCGATGAAGTCGGTGACTTTGAAGCCGGGCAATTGCCCGCCCTCGCCCGGCTTGGCGCCCTGGGCCACCTTGATCTCGATCTCGCGGCACTGGTTGAGATATTCCGCCGTGACACCAAAGCGCCCGGAGGCGATCTGCTTGACGGCCGAATTCATATTGTCGCCATTGGGCAAGGGTTTGTAGCGACGCGGATCCTCGCCGCCCTCACCGGACACCGATTTGGCCCCGATCCGGTTCATCGCGACATTGAGTGCACCATGGGCTTCCGGCGAGAGGGCACCGAGCGACATGCCCGGTGTGACGAAACGGCGGCGAATACCATTGATCGACTCGACACTGTCGACCGGGAGTTTTGGTCCGAGCGGGCGCATGTCGAGCAGGTCGCGCAACTGGATCGCGCCTTGCGCGTCGAGCGCTTCGCGGTAGCGTTTCCAGGCTGCGGCATCATTGTGTTTGACGGCCGATTGCAGCTCGGTGATCGAGTCGGCGGTCACGGCATGCCGGTCGCCGCTGGAACGTTGACGGAAGAAGCCCCCGATCGGCAGACGGGCTTCGCCGCGCCAGGCGGTGCGGTGCAGGTCGACGGTGCGCGCTTCCAGACCCGGCAGGCCCAGACCGGATATCCGGCTCACCACGCCCGGCAGATAGGCTTCGACCAGCGCACGCGACAGGCCGAGCACTTCGAAATTGCAGCCACCACGGTAGGAGGAAATGATCGAGATCCCCATTTTGGAGATGATTTTCAACAGGCCGCCATCGAGCGCCAGCTTGAGCCGTTTGGCGCGGATGCGGGCGGCACCGTCTCCGCCGGAACTGTCCTGGCCCGCCGTCACGGTTTCGAAGGCGAGATAGGGATTGACCGTTGTCGCCCCGAGACCAATCAGCACGGCGGCATAGTGCGGATCGAAACACTCAGCCGAACGGACATTGATTGAACAGGCATTGCGCAAACCGTGGCGGGTCAGGCGCGAATGGACGGCGCCGGCGACCAGGATCATGGGCAAGGCACAATGATTCTCGTCCGACTTGTGATCCGTCAGCACGAGGTGTGCTGCGCCATCGCGCACGGCATAGACCGCGGCCTCGATCACCTTGTCGATCGCGGCGCCGAGCGCATGGCCATCGCCTGTCGCCTCGGCAACTGGCAGCAGACAATCAATCTCCTTCACGCCCCCGCCCATCATTTCGCGCCAGCGCCAATAGGCGCCATTGGTCAGGATCGGGCTTTCAAGCACCAGGACATTGGCCCGGGTCTCTCCCTTGGCGAGGATATTGCCGAGATTGCGAAACCGCGTCTTGAGCCCCATCACCCGGCCTTCACGCAAGGGGTCGATTGGCGGATTGGTCACTTGCGCGAAGGTCTGACGGAAGAAGTGCGACAGCGGGCGGTAGGTTTCCGACAGCACGGCAAGCGGCGTGTCATCGCCCATCGAGCCGACCGCTTCCTTGCCGTCCTCGGCCATGGCCGCGAGGACGAGTTCGATCGCCTCGAAACTGAAACCGGCCGCGGCCTGGCGGCGCAAGCGTTCATCAGCATTGAACTTGACCGGTTCCGGCCCCAGCCCAATCGCGGGTTCGATATCCTCGACCTCGCCGAGCCAGCGTTGATAGGGATGGGTCTCGCTGAGCGTGTCGAGGATTTCGTGCTCGCGATAGAACCGGCCCTCCTCGAGATCGAGCGCAATGAGGCGGCCCGGCGTGATACCGCCCCGTTCAATGACACGCTCCGGCGCGATCGGCGCCATGCCGGTTTCCGAACCGGCGACGAGCAGCCCGTCATCGGTGATGGCATAACGCATCGGCCGCAGGCCGTTGCGGTCGAGCCCGGCGATTGCCCAACGCCCGTCAAAGGCCGCGATTGCGGCGGGCCCGTCCCAGGGCTCCATCACCGAGTTGAAATACTCATACATCGCGCTCCAGCCATCGGGCATGACGTCGGAACGTTTGGACCAGGCCTCAGGGATGAGCAGCGTCTTGGTCATCGGCGCATTGCGTCCGGCGCGGACCAGGATTTCAAACACCTGGTCGAGCGCGGCAGAATCCGATGCGCCCGGCTGGATCACCGGCGTCACATCCTGGCGCGCGTCCTCGAACGCGGTTTCAGCAATGTGAATCTCGTGGCTTTTCATCCAGTTGGTATTGCCGCGAATCGTATTGATCTCGCCATTATGCGCCAGCATGCGGAAGGGCTGGGCCAGACGCCATTCGGGGAATGTATTGGTCGAATAGCGCTGGTGGAAAATCGCAAAGGGCGACACGAAGCGCTCATCCTTCAGGTCGAGATAGAAGGCGTCGATATCCTCGGCGCGGAACAGGCCCTTATAGATGATATCGTGCGGCGAAAGTGAGCAGACATAGAGCTCGCGCAAATTCTCTTCGCGGGCGCGCCGTTCGATGCGGCGCCGGATGATGTAGAGCGTATGAGCGACACAAGCCGCATCGCGCCCCTGCGGATCGCGGAACAGGACCTGTTCAATCTCGGGCAGGGTCGAGCGCGCCTTGGTTCCGAGCACGGAGATATTGGTCGGCGTCTGGCGCCAGCCGTAAAAGCTGAAACCCTGGCCGAGAATCTCGGCCTCGATGATGGCGCGGGCGCGCTCGCGGGCCGCAAAATCGGTGCGCGGCAGGAAGATCATCCCGACGATGACATCGCCGCGTTGCGGCTCATGACCGGTGCGCGCGACGGCAGCCTTGAAAAAGTCCTGTGGCACGCCGAGGCGCAAGCCGGCACCGTCGCCCGTGCGGCCATCGGCATCGACCGCGCCGCGATGCCAGACGGATTTCAGGGCGTGTATGGCCAGTTCGACAATCTCGCGCCTTGGCTGGCCTTTCATGTCGGCGATCAGGCCGACGCCGCAGGCATCGCGTTCGTCTTCCGGACGGTAGAGGCCCGACGCTTCGAGAAGTTCCAGCCCCTTGCGGTGCCGGGCTTCAGACCAGTTTGAATCTGTCATTCGGCGGCTCCGAGCACGGCAAGGCGATTGTCGAGATAGTTTTCAATCGAGCGAGCCGCATCGAGCCCGTCGCGGATGGCCCAGACGACCAGCGAGGCACCGCGCTGGATATCGCCGGCCACGAAAACCCCGTTCAGGCTGGTCATACTGGAATCGGAATCGGACTCGACCGTGCCCCAGCGGGTCAGATTCAAATCGGGCGCCTCGAAAGACTGGCTCAGATTCTCGGGCTGAAAGCCCAGCGCCGAGATCACCATATTTGCAGGCAGATCGACGGTCTTGCCGAGATCAGCCTCCGGCATGCGGCGTCCGGAGGCATCGGGGGCACCCAGCCGCATCCGCTGGACGCGGACGCCGGTCACATCCGTGCCCTGGCTCAGGACCGCAAGCGGCGCCGAGAGCCATTCAAACACCACGCCCTCTTCCTCGGCATGGCGCACTTCGCGGGCCGAGCCGGGCATATTGGCGCGGTCGCGGCGATAGAGACAGGTGACCGAGCGCGCCTTCTGGCGGATTGCGGTGCGGACGCAATCCATCGCCGTATCACCGCCGCCAATCACGATGACATCCTTGCCCCCGGCCGACAGCCGCCCATTGGCCGCAGCCGGATCACCCAGTCCGTCACGATTGGAGCGGATCAGATAGTCGAGTGCCTGCACAACCTCATCACCCGCACCGGGGCAGACCAGCTGGCGGGCGGCGTAGACGCCGGTCGCGATCAGGACGGCATCGTGTTGCGAACGCAATAGGTCGAGCGAGGCGTCACGCCCGATCTCGAAATTCAGCTTGAATACCACACCGCCCGCCGCAAGCCGGTCGAGCCGGCGCTGAACCACATGCTTGTCGAGCTTGAAGCCGGGAATGCCATACATCAGCAGACCGCCGGCGCGATCGGCGCGCTCATAGACCGTGACCTCGCAGCCCGCCTCGCGCAGCCGTTCAGCGGCAGCCAGCCCGGCGGGGCCGGAACCGATGACGCCGACACTCTGGCCGCGCGGCGCGCCCGGCACGACCGGGGTGACCCAGCCCTCATCCCAGGCTGTATCAGTGATGAATTGTTCGACAGCACCGATCGTCACCGCGCCATGGCCGGACTTCTCGACGACGCAGCTGCCTTCACACAATCGGTCCTGGGGACAGATACGGCCGCAGATTTCCGGCATGGTCGACGTCGCGGCAGACGCTTCATAGGCCTCCTGCATCCGGCCGGTACCGGCCAGCATCAGCCAGTCGGGAATATTGTTCTGCAGGGGGCATCCGGTCTGGCAGAAAGGCACGCCACATTGCGAGCAGCGTGAGGCCTGCTCCGCCACTCTGGCGATCTCGACAGGTTGGTAGATCTCAAGAAAATCCGTGCGTCGCTCAGCTTCCGCACGCTTTCCCGGATAGGCCTGTTCGATGTCGACAAATCGCAGCAATGGATGACCTCACAGCTTCATGGTTATTCCGCAGTGCAGCACACTCTCGATCGTCACTCAAGAGCCCGGCCGCGACCAGATTGGGTAAATTTTTCCACTTGATTGGATGATTATAGCATTTTGAGATTATGATAGCAAAAACATGGATGGTTATTGGGATGATTTGCCACGATTTCAGGCTCAGGATTTTTGCTGCATCGCAATAGAAATGACGCCGCGAAGTGGGGCCGGGAGCTGCCGCTCAAGGACAGCGCCTGCGGGGGCATGAGGGGCGGGTCCGGTCGAGGTGACAGGCCGCCGCCGGCGGGTTAGCGTCTCGTCAAACCGGATCAGCGGAGTGGGTTCCATCATGACAAGTTTGCGCAAACTGGCAGCCAGCCTGGCGATTTTGATCACTGCAGCGGGCGCACCGGCCCTGTCCCAGGAACAGCCGGCCAGCTATTCGGAATCGATCGCCGGCCTGACGCAGGCCGCCGGCCTGTTCACCCTCCATGTCGATGATCGTGACGGCCGGATCCTCGCCGAACTGGAGCCAACGGAAGACGGCTCGCTGGGCCGCATGATCTACACCGCCTGGCTCGCCTCGGGTCTCGGCTCCAACCCGGTCGGGCTGGATCGCGGACTCGGCACGCAATCGGAAATCCTGCGCTTTTTCCGGGTCAATGATCGGGTCTTCGCCGAGTTCGAGAATAATCGCTATCGCGCGATCGGCGCCGAGGCCGACGAGCGCCAGGCGACGGAACAATCCTTCGCACGCTCCATCGTCTGGAGCGGTGAGATCGTCGCGGAACAGGATGGCCGCGTGCTGGTCGATCTGGCCGGCTTTCTCACGCGTGATCCGGTCGGGACCATCGCCCAGCTCGCCGCCGCAGAACAGGGCAGTTTCTCGATTGATGCGGATCGCAGCGCGGCATTGACCGATAGCGTTCGCGCCTTCCCGCTGAATGTCGAAATCGATGCCCTTCTGACCCTGACATCGAGCGATCCGGGCTCTGAAGTCCGTGCCGTAACGCCAGCCGCCGACTCGGTGACACTGACCGTGCACCACTCCTTCGCAGCCCTGCCCGAGCCCGGTTATGAAATCCGTGAGGCCGATGACCGGTCCGGCGCGATCACAACCGAGATCTATGACATGGCCGCACCACTCGATGCGCCCGTGCGCCGATATCTCGCCGTGCGCCACCGGCTGGAACGGGTTGATCCGGCAGCGGCTTCCGGTCCTGTCGTCGAACCGATCATCTATTATGTCGAACGCGGCACGCCGCCATTGATCCGCGACGCCTTGATCGATGGGGCGAACTGGTGGTCCGACGCCTTTGCCGCCGCCGGGTTCGAGGACGCATTCCGGGTCGAGCTTCTGCCCGAGGGCGCTGATCCGCTCGATGTGCGCTACAATATTATCCAGTGGGTCCACCGCCAGACGCGCGGCTGGTCCTATGGCGGTGCCGTAACCGATCCGCGCACCGGCGAGATCCTCAAGGGCCATGTCATTCTGGGCAGCCAGCGCATCCGCCAGGACCGGATCATCTTTGAAGGCCTATTGGGCACGGACCAGACCGGCAGCGGCAGTGCCAGCGACCCGCTCGAGCTCGCCCTGGCCCGCATCCGCCAGCTCTCCGCCCATGAGGTCGGGCATACGATCGGCCTGATGCATAATTTCGCCGCCAGCGCCAATGACCGCGCCTCGGTGATGGATTATCCAGTGCCGCACGTCTCGCTCGATGCCGATGGCAATATCGATGTCAGCGACGCCTATTCGCAGGGCATTGCCGCCTGGGACCGCGCCGCGATCAGCTGGCTCTACGCCCAATATGCCGACCCGGCCAATGAGGCCGACGGACAGGAGGCCATCCTCGCCGCAGCCCGCGCCGACGGCCTGCTCTTCATCTCCGACCGGCACGCGCGCGGCAATGATTCCGGCCATCCACTGGCCAATCTCTGGGATAATGGCAGCGACCCGATCCAGACCCTTGATGACATCATGGCCGTCCGGGACACAGCACTGGCCAATTTCGGGGCGCAAGCCCTGGCCCCCGGCCTGCCTGCGAGCGAATTGCGCGCCGTCTTCTCACCGATCTATCTCTTTCACCGTTACCAGGTGGAAGCAGCCGCCAAGACTCTGGGCGGGGTGTATTTCGAATACAGCCTCAATGGTTCCGGGGTTGAAGGCCTCAGCCCCGCACCGGCCGCGGACCAGCGCCGGGCCCTGATCGCCCTGACCGCCACGCTCGCGCCGGCGGCGCTGGACATCAACGACACGACCCTGTCTCAGCTGACCCCGTCGCCCTATGTGGACTACGACGCGGCAGCGACGCGTGAAATCTTCGCGTCCTCGCAATACCCGGCCTTCAGCCGTAGCGATGCGGCAGCGGCAGCCGCCCGCATCACGCTCCAGGCCATGCTTTCGCCGGCCCGTCTGGCGCGGATCGGCGAGCAGAGCGCCCGCGACCCGGATCAGCTTTCGCCGACCGAAATGCTCGAGACGATGGAACGCGCCATCTTCACCGCCCCGCGCGATGAAGCCGCTCGCCTCGCCCCGCTCCGCAGCGCCGTCCAGGGTGAATATGTTGTGCAATTGCTGGCTGTGACCGCAAGCGGGCCTCGCTCCGCATCGAACCAGGCGAGAGCCCGGCTTGAAGCGCTGGCTGCCGCCTTGCCCAGCGGCCGGGCAAACGCGGCCGGTCCCCGTGAGGACCGGCTTGGCCTGGCGCGGCAAATCGAGGCCGGGCTCGCCCGCATCGATCGCGGTGAAGAGGTGGGCGGTTTCGAGACCGAAATCCCGCCCGGCAGCCCGATCGGGGCCGCGACGTGCTGGCATTGCGACAGCGCCCAAATCCTCGGACTGGGACGGTGAAACGGTTCGGCGTTACGGTTCTGGGGGCCGGACTGGCCGCCCTCAGCGCCTGCCAGCCATCGCCGCGCCATACGGTGACCGGCATTGACTGGACGATGCAGGAGAGCGGCGTACAGAGCAGCTTGCGCGGGCTCGCTGTGGTCGATTCGGAGATTGCCTGGATCGGCGCTCCCGACGGGGTGGTCTTGCGCACTGTGGACGGCGGCACGAACTGGAGCCGGAGCCGCATCGAGGCTGCTGCCGGGCTGGATTTGCGCTCAGCCCATGGCTTCAACGCCAACCACGCCCTCTTCTTTACGGCCGGCAGTCCGGCGCGCCTGTTCGAGACGCGCGATGGCGGCACCTCCTTCACCCTGCTTTATGAAGATGCCTCCGATACCGCCTTCTTCGACGGCCTGGCCTTCTGGGACGAGATGCGGGGTCTTGCCTTCTCCGATCCGGTCGAGGGCGTTTTTCACATCCTGCTGACTGACGATGGCGGCCAGAGCTGGAGCGAAGCGGAAAACCTGCCCGCACCGCTCGAGGGTGAAGCCGGATTTGCGGCCTCCGATACCGGCATTGCGCTGGGCGAAGCAGGTCGCGTCTGGATTGGGACGGGCGGCGGGGCGCGGGCCCGTATCCTGTCGAGCCGGGATTTCGGTGCCAGCTGGGGCGCGCTCAACGCTCCCCTCGCCAGCGGGCAAGCCGGTGCCGGAATCTTCTCGATCGCTGCGACCGGAAACACGCTCGTCGCGGTCGGCGGCGATTATACCCGTCCCGATGCACGGGAGGGCGTCGCCGCCTATTCACTCGATGGCGGCCATGTCTGGTTCGAGCCGGAAATCCCCCCAACAGGCTACCGGTCGGCGGTGGCGTCCATCCCGGGGCTGGGTGGGCATTTTCTGGCCGTGGGACCCAATGGGAGCGATCTGAGCCGCGATGGCGGGCGTGTCTGGGAAGGAATTTCCGAGGCCGGCTATAATGCCATCGCCTTCGCACCGGGCAGCCTGGCAGGCTGGGCCGTCGGGACTGACGGCAGGATCGCAAGGCTGACAGTGCGCCAGGGTAGCGAATGAAGACAGGACGACCCGATGGGGAGGCAACGGGCCGTCCTGCCGCCTTCAGCTAGCCGCCGAAGGATTGGGAGATGGTGAAGACGAAGCTGTCATCGCCACCATCGGACAGGGAGTGATAACGCACATCCCAGCCAAGCGTCTGCAACACCGTGCCCGAGACGCCGATCTGGTAATCCTCGTAGTCGGCAGCGGGAAGGTCGTCGAATGTGCTGGCCGCGATGCGGGCATCAATGGCGACACCGGCCGGAAATTCATAGGCGAGACCGGTTTCGAGATAGGTTGCCGAACCGCTCTCGAGATAGAAATCCGGCGACCAGGAGAGTTTCGCATCCCAGGCCAGAGGGCCGAGCGCGTGACCGACACCGGCATAGAATTCCCAGAAATTCTGGTCACCTCCGGCACTGGGACTATCGGGGTAGCCGTAGAAGATGCCGCCGATATCGAGATCCCAGCTGCCGAGCGTCGTGGCATAGCCGCCATAGAGGTCGAGTTCCATGGTGGTGTCGTCGCCGAAATCGACGCTTGAGCCCCAGACACCGGCATATAGCCCGCTGTCGTCAGCGACATCGAAACCGCCGGAAATGGCCGGACCGCCATCGGTCTGGGTGACGCCGCGGAAGATATAATCGGATGTCAGGGCAATATTGCCCTCAACCGTTTGCGCCGAGGCTGTGGCTGCGACCGTCGTGCCCAACAGGGCCGCAAGGGCCAGGCTGGCGAATTTTGCATTGGCTGTTTTCATGACAATTACTCCTCAAAGGTTTTCTGTGCTGGATCGCGGCCGCCTTTGATGCGGCCGGGATCTGGGTGCTTCCGGTGCGCGCAAAGCGATCGGAGGCGATTTCAAACTCGGCCCGGTAGTGGGGCCGGACCGCCTGGGCGGCATGCGTTTTTCG
>TARA_R110000744_G_scaffold145205_6_pt1 | contig 24991 bp, 29 predicted proteins | sample TARA_R110000744 | Tara Oceans TARA_R110000744 (sample SAMEA4398083) | marine metagenome | biome: Polar Biome; feature: [DCM] deep chlorophyll maximum layer (ENVO:01000326); material: water (ENVO:00002006), including particulate matter (ENVO:01000060) such as... | depth 36 m | reverse complement strand
ATCGCGCCGCGCCGTGGGTGACAGAGGGATATCACCGCTCTAGCTGGCAGCAGAAGCCCGGATTTCGGCCGCCAAGGCCCCCTTCGGCCCCTCAACGCAGCGGATGTGCAGCATTTCACCGGGTTGGACATCTTCAAGCCCGGCCCGGCGCAAGGTCGCCGCGTGCAGGAAAATATCGCCATCGACAGCTTCGCAGGTCACGAAACCATAGCCGCGAAGGGCATCGAACCATTTGACGACCGCTTCATGGAAAGGCGTATTGACGACGGCATGAGGGTGAAAACGCCGGGGACGCGCCTCGGCCTCATCATCACCACCCGTCATTTCAAGAATTTCGACCGCCTGGCGGCCTTTCTCACCCTTGACCGCATGGCAGACCACCATCGCATCAGGGAGCGCCGCCCCCTGGCCATATCGGCGCAGGCAACTGGCATGGATCAGGATGTCTCCGGAACCGTCGGTGGCATCAATGAAGCCATAACCCCGCGCCGGGTCATACCATTTAATACGTCCCTCAAGCCGGACGACTTCCGTATCCTCAAAAACGTCGTGCGCTAGAACCATCACATCACTCGCTTCAACAACCCTACATGAACGTTTTTACACAAATTCATTCATCAAGAGAAGTTTAATCGAACAATTGGTTGCGTAAACGATCCGCAATATCTTGCCATTGCCACCCGATGGCATAAGAAAACCCACAACATTTAGTGTCTGTTGGACGCGCAACCCGCAACCAAATGGGTCTTTTATGTGACAAGGCCGCCAACTGCTTTTCGCCTGTCAGGCGAGTAGGCGTTGTGGAAAATTGGGTGATTCGCCGGGGTTCATCCCCCGTCTCACCGGCCAATCCACCCGATTTGACCGACAGCGTGCACCCAGTGCCGACTCAATCTGGAGTACCGGCACCCGTCTCGATCGCAATCCGCAAACGGTCAGCCTCCGCGAGGCGCTCTATGGCCGGCTGGCTGCGATAGATTGCGCTATTGGCGCCATGCTCGGAACACTCGACTGATTCGACCCAGCAACGCCCCTGGGTCGCCTCACGTACGATCGCGTCAGCGCGCTGGAAGGTGAGCTCTGCCATGCGTTCGCAACTTGTCCCCTCAACGACGCGGACGCGGGCGATGCCGCGCGTGCCGAGCGCTTCGAGCGCCGGACGTTCCGGATCATCGCGGGCCACCAGCAGGGTGTGATCGAACATTTCGTGCAGCCAGTCACGAATCAGACCGAATCCGCCGCGCCCGAAATCGAGCACCCAGCCGCGCGCATCGAGTTGTTCGGCAGCGAACACAAAGTGAAAACCGAAGGAATAGCCATGCAGAAGGTGGCAATCGCTGTCGGCGGCCCATTGCCGCGAGCAGCAGGACAGTCCGCGGTCATTGCCATAGGTCTTGGTTGAAAGATGGGCCATGCCCCGCTCTCCCTGCCTGACGGCTCGATTAGAGCCGGTTTTCGCTATGCCGGTTCCGACAGCCCGGTGCGGGCCCCGGCCGACCCGGTCCCCGCAAGGGGTGATATCACACACATAATCGGGTGGAGGATCGCGTGGTAGGCCCTAGGGGAGTTGAACCCCTCTTTCCAGGTTGAAAACCTAGCGTCCTAACCGATAGACGAAGGGCCCAACGCGATGAGGGCCGTCTAATACGTAAGCCCGGGGCGTGTGGCAAGACGTTGATGTGAAAAAACTTCAGCGAATTGCTGTTGCCATGTCCTCGAGCTGGAATTGGGCCCGGTTTCGACCGTTCCATTGATCAAGTTTAACACGCCCTGCAACATGCCAGCGGCGCTCGTCAGCCGCCAGCAGGGCCTCGCCGACCGGCCCGTCCGCAGTGCGAAAAGAGATGCCCTGCAGGGTCGCGCCGCCACCATCGGTCAAAGTGAATCGGACATGATCCTTGCCGACGCGCTGGGCAAAGCTCACCCGCAGGTCGGCGAGCGCGAATCGCGGCTCCGAATTGCCCTGTCCGAACGGAGCTGCGGCCTGGAAGCTGCCGGCGAGTTCCGGCGAGACACCGGGCGCCGTCAACAACCCGTCCAGCCGCAAGGCCATCGCGTCGGTTGCTGCTGCCAGCTCCGGTGCCAGCCGCTCGTCCAGAAACGCCACCAGCTCGTGAATGCGTTCAGCATCGACCGTCAGGCCGCCGGCCATGGCGTGGCCACCGCCGGAGATCAGCAGGCCGGCCTGCCGCGCCGCCGAGATGGCGCCGCCGAGATTGACGCCCGCGACCGAGCGCCCCGACCCCTTGCCGAGGACGGGCGAGACGCCGGTATCGAGCCCGATAATGATCACAGGCTTGCCATAGCGTTCCTTGACGCGTCCGGCGACGACGCCAATCACGCCGGCATGCCAGCCCTCGCCGGAGGCGACGAGAATGGCACGGTCCTGGCCCTGGCGTTCGATCTGGGCCAGCGCCTCTTCCATCACTTCGGCCTCGATGGCACGGCGTTCCGTATTCAGCGCGTCCAGCTCGGCCGCAATCCCTGCGGCTTCATCTTCATCATCCGTGGCGAGCAGCCGCGCGCCGAGATCGGACCGCCCGACTCGGCCGCCGGCATTGATTCGCGGCCCCAGCAGAAAGCCGGCATGATAGGTGGTGGCCGTGTCGTCCTTGATACCGGACACTAGGGCAAGCTGTCTCAGGCCCGGATTATGCCAGCTGCCCATCGCCTTGAGCCCCTGGGCCGTGAGGGCGCGATTAATCCCGCTCAGCGCGACCACGTCGCAAATCGTACCCAGCGCCGCCAGGTCGAGCCATTGCATCAGATCCGGTTCAGGCGCGTCGTCAAACCGGCCGCGCCGGCGCCCTTCCCGGTTCAGCGCGACGAGAAACACGAAGCTCACGCCCGCAGCCGCGAGATGTCCGCAGCCGGATGTGTCATCGGGCCGGTTCGGATTGACCAGGGCTGCCGTTGGCGGCAAATCCCCGTCCATCAGGTGGTGATCAATCACAATCACCTCGAGACCGATCTCTCGCGCATGCTCGAGCGGGGCGTGGGAGGTCGCGCCACAATCGAGCGTGATCACCAGCTCGGCGCCCTGCCCGTGCAGGATATCGAAAGCCGCCGCGCTGGGCCCGTAACCTTCCGCGACGCGATCGGGGACATAGAGCATGGCCTCATGACCGACCGCACGCAGCCAGCGGCGAAGCTGGGCCGAGGAGGTCGCGCCATCGACATCATAATCGGCAAACACGGCGAGTGACCGGCCGGCGTCGAGCGCATCCCAGACGAGGCTGGCGGCGCGGTCCATGTCCTGGAAGTCGGACGGATCAGGGAAGCTGTCCTTCAGGCGCGGACGCAGAAATTCTGCTGCCGCGCCGGGTTCGACCCCGCGACCGGACAATACGCGCGCCAGACTATCAGAGATCTGCTGCTGGCGCGCGATGACCGCGATATCGGCATCATTGACCGGTCGCGCAATCCAGCGCCGCCCGGTTAGCGAACGCTCAACGCCGAGATAGGCGGCCGGCAAGTTCTCATGAGGGTTAGAGTCCGGGTTCATACCGTGCGCGCGCCTCCCGCCCGATCAGGCCTCCGGCCGGGCGCTGCGGACGCGGCGCACCGAATGGTCGGCCGAATCGAGCACCAGCGTATGGGTGTGGACCATGCCGTCAGCGCGGCGCACCGCATCGACCAGATCACCCTGCGTCACGCCAGCCGCCACGAAAAGGCACTGACCGGACGCCAGTTCATCGAGCTCATATTTGCGATCCAGATCGGTCACACCGATCCGGCGCGCCCGTTCGCGCTCATCATCAGTGCGGAAGAAGAGCCGCGCCTGCATCTGGCCGCCAATACAGCGCAGCGCTGAAGCGGCCAGCACACCCTCCGGAGCGCCGCCGCGCCCGATATACATATCAACACCGGTCCCCAGACCCGCCGCGCCCATAATACCGGCAACATCACCATCGCTGATCAGCCGCACCCGGCCGCCAACGGATTTGACGCCATCGATAATATATTGGTGCCGCTCCCGCTCGAGGACACAGACCGTGATTTCCGACGGCGAGACACCCTTGGCGCGGGCCAGGTTGACGACATTGTCCTGGGGCGAGGCATCGAGATCAATCACGCCGGCCGGCAGGCCAGGCCCGATCGCGATCTTGTCCATATAGGTGTCCGGCGCATTGAGCAGACCGCCGCGCGGGCTGAAGGAGACCACGACCAGCGCATTATTCATGCCCCAGGCGGTCAGGGTCGTACCTTCCAGCGGATCGAGGGCAATATCAATCTCCGGCCCGGAGCCGGTTCCGACTTCCTCACCGATGAACAGCATGGGAGCTTCGTCGCGCTCACCCTCACCGATCACGATGCGGCCACGCATCGGCATCGCGTTGAGCCCGGTACGCAGCGCATCGACAGCCGCCTGGTCAGCCGATTCCTTTTCGCCGCGGCCGATCCAGGCCGAAGAGGCAATCGCCGCCGATTCCGCGGCATTGACCGCCATCAGTGCCAGATTGCTCAGGGCGCGCGTATCACTCATGCTGACTTCTCCCGTGGGGCACCGGCTCGTCCCGGCGCCTGATTCTTCGACAAAGGATAAATGCGGATCACTGAGGCGGCGCGGTTCGCGTCCGGCCTTCGGCGACAAAATCTTCGGCCGCGCGCCGGTCCTCGGCCTCGATCGCCGCGATTTCGGCGGCCTGCCGGGCTCGGCGGCGCATCACTTCGGCAGCATCCCGGTCAAGCTCAGCCGCATCCGCGGCTGTCAGATTATTGGCAGGAACGGCGGGCGGTGCCTTGCGGCCCTCGACATCATCGACCAGCCGCTCGCGCATCCAGGCCGGGGTCGTGCTCTGATCGGCCAGGGGTTCGAAGGCCGTACAGCCGCCAAGGACGAGGCACACTGTCACAACCGGTAAAACCGCCGAGCGAAGGGGCGAAGTCATGCTATCTCCTGACGCTGGACGCGTGTATGGCTTTCTATACGCTCATCATCTCCTGAGTCACCACTCGAACACAAGGAATCGGCATGACCAACGGGTCCGGCAGCAATGACAAGAGCGATCCCAACCATCCCTGGGCGAATCTGACAGCGGCCGAGCTCGAGGCGCTGGACACGGTTTCGCGCAATCTGATGCAGGCTTCGCTGCACTCCCAGAAACTGATGTCGAACGTCATGCAAAAGGCGCTCGAGGGCGAAGCGGTGATGCCGCAGGCCGATCCCTTCCATTCGGCACCCGAGTTCAAGGAAGTCTGGCAGCACATTGCCACCCAGCCCGACCTGATGATGAAAGCCCAGGCGGAACTCGCCAAGGGCTATCTCGACCTGTGGACCAATACGACCCGGCGCGTCTTCGACGGCCCCGTGGAACCGACGATCAAACCCGATCCCGGCGACAAGCGCTGGCGCAGCGAGGACTGGTCGCAGAATCCGGTCTTCGACGCGATCAAGCAATCCTATCTGATGAACCAGAATTTCATGATGGGGCTGGTGCACGGCGTCGAGGGCGTTGACGAGCGCACCAAGCGCAAGGTCGAATTCCTCACCAAACAGATGACTGACGCGCTCTCACCCACCAATTTCGCCCTGACGAATCCGGACGTGCTGCGCGAGACCATGCGCACGCATGGCGCCAATCTGACGCAAGGACTGGAGAACCTGGTCGAAGATCTCGAGGCCGGCGGCGGTGGCCGTCTCGCCCTGCGTCAGACGGATATGGACGGTTTCCGTGTCGGCATTGATCTGGCGACGACGCCCGGAAAAGTTGTTTTCCAGAACGAGATCATCGAACTCATCCAGTATGCGCCGACCACAGAAACCGTGAAGGCCCGGCCGCTGCTGATTGCGCCGCCCTGGATCAATAAATTCTACATCCTCGACCTGCGCGAGAAGAATTCAATGATCCGTTGGCTGACGAAACAGGGCTTCACGGTTTTCCTGATCTCCTGGGTCAATCCCGGTACGAAATTGAAGGACAAGACCTTCGAGGACTATATGCACCAGGGCCTGCTGGCCGCGATCGATGCGATCGAGGACGCCACCGGCGAGACCTCGGTCAATACGGTCGGCTATTGCGTCGGCGGCACATTGCTCGCCGCGACCCTGGCCTGGCTGGAGGCAAACGGAACGCCGGAGCGCATCGCCTCGGCAACCTTCTTCGCGGCCCAAACCGATTTCGAACTGGCTGGCGAGCTCCTCCTCTTCGTCGATGATGAATGGATTGCCGAAATCGAGCGCCTGATGGATGCCCAGGGCGGCGTGCTCGATGGCCGCACCATGGCCGACACTTTCAACCTCCTGCGCTCGAATGACCTCGTCTGGTCCTTCGTCGTCAATAATTACCTGCTCGGCCGCCAGCCGCAGGCCTTCGATCTTCTGTTCTGGAATGCCGACCAGACCCGCATGCCCAAGGCGCTGCACCTCTGGTATCTCAAGAACATGTATCGCGACAACAAGCTGGCCAAGGGCGAGCTCGATTTCGACGGCGTCAAGCTGACGCTCGGCGACATCAGGACACCGGTCTATATGCAGGCCTCACGCGACGACCATATCGCGCCCTACCCCTCGGTCTATCGCGGCGCGAAACTGTTTGGCGGACCGGTGCGCTACATGATGGCGGGATCGGGCCATATCGCCGGCGTGATCAATCACCCCGACGCCCACAAATACCAGTATTGGACCAATGACGCGCTGCCCGGCACGGTCGAGGAATGGATCGATGGCGCCACGGAAACGCCCGGTTCCTGGTGGCTCGACTGGCGTGACTGGCTGTACGAGCGCTCCGGCAAGGATGTCGCAGCCCGGCAGCCGGGTAGCGGCAAGCTCACGGTAATCCGCGATGCGCCCGGCGAGAATGTACTGGTCAGGAGCGATGCGAAGGACGGGGTGAAGGCGCAGGCGCCTGCGGCCAAACCCGAGCCGAAACCGGCGACGGCGGCGAAGCCAAAGACTGCTGCAAAGCCACGGTCCAGCTCGAAGCCGAAAACGGCGGCCAAGCCAGGGGCGGCAAGCAATAAGCCCGCGAAGCCACGAACCAAAGCGCCAAGCTCCTCATCCTGAGCCACTCAGGATCATCTCATTCGCCAGATCGCAATGCGGCGCGTTCAACCGGGGACGCACGCAAGTCTGCCAAGCTGGGCTGGCCGGGCATCAGGCCCCGCATCTGACCGCGTGATCGCGGCAGGCAAGCGCTGCCAGATCGATACAGAACGCGAAATCCGTGTCACGGAAAACCGCTTTCTGCCATCCTGCCATCCTGTCACAAGCGCCCGGAATCGCCTTGCAGGACAGAGGGTTGCCAATGGTTTTCCCGTGGCAGTCAGCCTGTCACCTGTCACTGTCTGTCACGCGAAAAGCACTCGCCAGGACGCGCTGCCGGGCTCGGCGGGCGAGAAATTGGGGTGGGGCCGACAATGTCAAAGAGCGCGAAAACTCATCGATCATAGCCTGGCGGGGCTTGGCGAGAATAAGTTTGCTCTGAAATATTTGGTACCCGGCAGCCGTTTCCCGGCGGAAGCCTTCGATTTCGATGCCCCGGGCGCCAACCGGCCATCGCGGGGCCACCCCCTGAAAACCATGCCGGCATCCGGCCCGGGGCCCTGCTTGGCAAGGTCTCCAGGGCTGGCTCTGCCCGGCGCGGGCCGGGGGTGAGCTTGGAAATTCAATCGGTTTTATCGGCGCTTGGCTTGCGGAAATGGGTGCCTGTCAGCGGATTTTTTTTTGCCGTAGAGCTCTTTGATTTCGAGCTCCCGAGTCTCGTCGGGGTGACGCAATTACCGGGAATGGCTTGGCTGCTCTGTCTCAGTCGCCAAACGCTTCCAACGCTGACCGCAGCCCCAACCCGAACAGGACCAGCATCACGCCCTGAACCGTCAGATCGACGGCCAGGATCAGGCCGAGCAGCCATAGCCCGCTGGCGGGCCAGCTGAAGGCGATGATCAGGCCGATCAGGCCGGTGACGGCGCCGCTGAGCGCGATCAGCTGCCAGCCCGGCCCTGGGCGCAGCTGCAGGCCGAACCAGATGCGAAACGCTCCGGCTGCGATGAAGGAAACCGCCATCAACAGCGTTATCACCGTCGACGCCAGGGTCGGATTGATGAAGGCGAGCAGGCCGGCGAGCGTATAGAGGCCGCCGCTCAGCGCCCAGAACATCACATTCTGCCAGCCGCGCACCTGGAAAGCGTGCGCCAGAAAAGCGATACCGGCGATGCCGATCAAGAGCCCGAACACATAGACCGAGGCAATGGTCGCCGCGACCAGATTGCCGAAAGCGATCAGGCCAAACAGAAGAAACACGCCGCCGAGCCCGGCAAACCAGCCCCACTGCCGGTTGAGATCGAACACGCGGACCTCATCGAGGTCATTGCTCATGGAGGCCTCCAGTCATGACTACACCCAGTATAGCGCTAGGCCACCGTGCCGTCAGCGCATTTCCCGCCGCCATATCGTCGCACCACAAAACGAAAACGGGCGGCTCCCGTAAGGAACCGCCCGTAATCGGTGTAGCCGATAATCGGGTGACCGATTAGCGCTTCGAGAACTGGAAGCTACGACGGGCTTTCGCGCGGCCGTATTTCTTGCGCTCGACGACGCGGCTGTCGCGGGTCATGAAGCCACCGGCTTTCAGGACGCCACGCAGGCCAGGCTCGAAACAGGTCAGAGCCTTGGAGATGCCGTGACGCACAGCACCGGCCTGGCCGGACAAGCCGCCGCCCTTGACGGTGGCAATCACGTCGAACTCGTCGACGCGCGAGGCGGCTTCGAGCGGCTGCTGCAGCAACATGCGCAGAACCGGACGGGCAAAATAGGTTTCCTGGTCGCGGCCATTGACCGTGATCTTGCCGGAACCGCGCTTGATCCACACACGGGCAATCGCGTTTTTGCGCTTGCCAGTGGCGTAGGCACGGCCGAGGGCGTCGATCTGGGGTTCGACAGGAGCGGTTTCAGCTTCAACCTGGACGGCATCGGCTGCTTTCATGACGACCTTCAGGTCGTCGAGCGAGCGGGCTTCTTCAGACATATCAGCCTCTCGAATTCTTGGAGTTCATGGATTTGAAATCGATCAGCTCGGGCTGTTGGGCCTCGTGCTTGTGATCGGTCCCAGCATAAACGCGCAGCTTGGAATACTGCTGGCGCGCGAGCGGGCTATCCTTGGGCAGCATGCGCTTGATCGCATTTTGCAGAACGCGCTCGGGGAAACGGCCGTCGAGCAGTTTTGCCGGGCTCGTTTCCTTGATCCCGCCCGGGTGACCGGTATGGCGGTAATAGCGCTTGTCTTCACGCTTCTTGCCGGTGAAGACGCACTTCTCGGCATTGACGATGATGACGTGGTCACCGGTATCGGTGTGCGGGGTGAAATCCGGGCGATGCTTGCCACGAAGACGGGTTGCAACAAACGCAGCGAGACGGCCGACAACGACCCCCTCCGCATCAATCACGATCCACTTGTGGACGACATCCGCGGGCTTTGCGGAAAAGGTTTTCATAATTATCCTGCCTCATGCCTGCTGGCGTGGGTTTGGTTTCGAGCGCGCGGTGTAGGGTGCGTTTTACGCCCGGTCAAGCGGCACGCGAATTTCCGCTGCGTTTTTATACAGCTAGGAATGCGGTTATATAATACCGCACAGCGCTGTGATCGTCATCTTCCCGTCGTGATGCGCTTGTATTAGCAAAGAATTCCTGATTGCCCCGGAGCGTCCTCATGTCCCTCACCCGCCGGCTTTTCCTGCGCAACACCATCGCCACATCAGCTGCATTCACAGGCCTGGCTACACTGGCTGCATGCCAGTCGCGCGAGGTCGGCGGCTATATCAACCAGGTGACGGGCTACGGCCCGCTGCGCGCGGATCCGGCCAATCTGTTCGATCTGCCCCGCGGGTTTTCCTATCAGGTGCTCTCGACGGTCGGTGACGAAATGACAGACGGTCTTCTCGCGCCGGGTGATTATGACGGCATGGGCTGTTTCGCCCGCGATGACGGACGCATCGTGCTGGTGCGCAATCATGAGCTCAACCCGGGACAGGTCGAGGTTTCGCCCTTCGGCCCGGCCAATGAGCGCCTCGGCTTGATTGATCGCAGCCTGGTCCATGACTGGACCGCTGACGGCCTGCCCAATCTGGGCGGCACCAGCCATCTCGTGCTCAACCCCCTGACCCTGGAAGTTGAGGCTGAATATCTCTCTTTGATCGGCACGTATAACAACTGCGCCGGCGGGGTCACGCCCTGGGGCAGCTGGATCACCTGCGAGGAAACAACAGTCGGCGTCGGCGACGCCGCCCAGGTTGAACACGGATACTGTTTTGAAATTCCGGCTTCGGCGACCGGGCTGGTCGCCCCTGTTCCGCTCAAGGCCATGGGCCGTTTTCGCCATGAGGCCGTCGCTGTCGATCCTGAAACCGGCATCGTCTACGAGACCGAGGATGAATATGCCGGGTGCTGCTTCTACCGGTTTTTGCCGCATGTTCACGGCCAGCTAAGCGAAGGTGGCCGGTTGCAGGCCCTGGCCGTGCGCGGCCGGCCGGGCCTCGATATTCGCAATTGGGCCGAGGCCGGCCCGAATGTTGCCGTCGGTGACTGGATTGAGGTCGAATGGATCGATCTCGATGATGTCGAATCACCCAATGCAGACCTGTGGATCCGTGCCGTCGCTGCCGGCGCCGCCCATTTCAGCCGCTGTGAGGGCCTGTATTGGGGCGATGGCGAATGCTATTTCACCTCGACCGATGGTGGCCCGGCCCATATCGGCCAGATCTGGCGCTACCAGCCGAGCCCGCTTGAAGGCCAGCCCGGCGAAAGCGCCCACCCTGCCCGCCTGCAGCTCTTCGTCGAGTGCGACGACCCGGAAATCATGGAAAAGGCCGACAATATCTGTGTTGCGCCATGGGGCGACCTGATCGTGCTTGAAGACGGCAGCGACGATCAATACATCCGCGGCGTGACGCCTGCCGGTCAGGTGTATACGATTGGCCGCAACGCCGCCTCCGGCCCGGATGGCGAAAAGAGTGAGATTACCGGTCCATGTTTCAGTCCCGATGGTTCAACCCTGTTCTTCAATGTGCAACGCTATCCCGGTCGCACCTTCGCGGTGCGCGGCCCCTGGGGCGATCGCTCCTTGTAGCCGCAGCCTTCAGCGCACTGGCCGCTTGCGGTCCCACGCCTGAGCAGGCGATCGAGGAAGCGGCAGCGGTCGAGGCCGCCAATCGCGAAGTCCTCGTGACGGCGGCTTTCGTCAGCGTCCAGGGCGGCGCAGCAGCCCTCGCCTTCCTGCCCAATCGCGATGCCGCCTCGCTCGGTCTGATCGTCTCGGCCCCTCGCGAAGGCGGGCTCGACCTGTTTGACGCCGATGGCGAACTGCGTACCCGCCATGCCGGCGCGCGGCTCTCCGGTCTGGCGACGGCGCCGGGCTTCCAGTTGCGGGGCGAAAACCTGCCGCTGATATTTGGCGCCTCGCCCGACAGCAACTCCGTGCTGGGATTTGCCGTCGTCACCGACGGGATCCGCGTCCTCGACCTGCCGCTGGCGCAAACCACGCCGGCCGATGGGGTCGCCGGGCTCTGCCTCTATCGGGAAGGCGTTGGCTATGTCGACCTGGTCATCCTGGGGAATGGCGCCAGCGCCCAGATCTGGCGCGTCCGCGATGCCGGCGATGATGTCCTGCATGTCGAGCAGCGGCAGAACTTTGCCCTGACCGCACCGGCCCGCCATTGCGCCACACTGGATGGCGATATCTATCTGGCCAGCCCGGCCGGCGGCATTACCCGCCTTGGCCCGGACGGCGTCATCGAAGCCGAGAACAACCAATCCGTGGTCAGTCTGGCCGTCGGCGATTTCAATGGTTCGCGCCTGGTGCTGGCCACGGACGGTTCCACCGGCCAGGTCCACACCTTTTACGGTCTCGATCTGATGCCGGCTACGGAGCTGACCGTGGTTGACGGGTTGAGCACGCCGGGGATCGAGCAGCCTTCAGGCATCGCCGTAACACCGGAATCCTACGGTTTCACCGCTTATATTTCCGGGATGATTGCGGTGTTCGATCAAGAGGACCAGCGGATCAAGGTTATCTCCCACGATGCCGCCAGCCGGGCGTTGATCAGCGCGGACTGATCGCACCACAGCCGGATTCTGCCCGGCTGGATAGCCCAGATGCATTGAGGGCCTGTCCAAAGCGGACGGGCCCTTTTTGCATCGCCGGAGCTACATGGCGCGGCGCGCGGTCCAGGTGGCGGCGAGTGTGGCTATGAAGAGCAAAATCGCACCGCCCTGATGGGCCAGGGAAAGCCCGAGCGGCACCACGGCCAACAACGCGGCAATCCCGAGTGCGATCTGCCCGATCACGAGGGCCGGCAGCACGATCATGAAAGGTTTGAGCGCCACGCGCGGCTCGCGCCAGATCGCGACTGCAAATGCAAACACCGCCAATGCGACCAGATAGCCGATCCAGCGATGGTTCATCTGCACCGCCGCATGGCTCTCGAAGATAGCCTGCAGGAATGACAACCCCGCAAGATAGTCCTCCGGCACCAATTGGCCGTTCATCAATGGCCACGTATTGTAAATCCGCCCGGCATCGAGACCGGCTACGAAGGCGCCCAGCATGATCTGGGTAAAGACCAGTACCAGCACGCCCGCTGCCGCGCCCACCAGCCGTCCCTGGCGCACAGGCGGAGGACCGGTGCGCGCGGTCAAACCGAACCAGACGCTGGCACCAAGGATGAGAAATGCCATCCCCAGATGGACCGCCAGCCGGTATTGGCTGACATCAAGCCGGTCGACCAGACCACTGGCGACCATCCACCAGCCAATCCCGCCCTGAAGTGCGCCGAGGCCCAGCAGGGCGAGCAGGCGGGGTTTGAGGTGGGCGCTGATCGAACCGCGCAGCCAGAAAACCAGAAGCGGGAGGCCGTAGACCAGACCGATCATTCGGCCAAGCTGACGGTGGGCCCATTCCCACCAGAAGATGGTTTCATAATCGCCCAGGGTCATGGCAGAATTCTGTTCCTGGAATTCCGTCGTCTGCTGATAGAGGCGGAAGGAGGCCTCCCAATCGGCTGCCGTCAATGGCGGAATCGCGCCCGAGATCGGCTTCCATTCCGTGATCGACAGGCCACTATCGGTCAGGCGGGTCGTGCCTCCGACCAGGATCATGGCGCACACCATCAGGGCGACGATGAAAAGCCAGTTCGAAACCGCCTGGCTGGACGTGGAGCGATAGGACATGGAGCCTCCTGCAATGGAAGGCTTGGTAACGCATCACACGCCGGGGACAAGACGAAATGGCGGCGGTTTGATGTCGCAGGGCCGGCCAAACCGGCTGGCTGGCCCATCGGGACGGGGAAATCTTCAGACCGGGAAAACGTCAGGCAAGGAAATGGTCGGAACGGCGAGATTCGAACTCGCGACCCCTCGCCCCCCAGGCGAGTGCGCTACCGGACTGCGCTACGCTCCGACTTTCCTTGATCAGGCGGGCCAAAGCCAGCCTTAGCGGGGAAGCCGGTTATAGGCAAAGGCCCCGGTGTCGGCAACTGCGCGTTCAGCACAAACTCAGATCGGCGCGCAAGGCCGGGCCGGAGCGCTCCCGCGCCTGCCCGGCCCCGCGCATGCCGCTTATTTCACGCCGCTATTGCCGGTGATTTCGAAACGCTGGCCATTCGCGGCGCAGATATCGACCTGGTATTCCTCGAAGACATCGCCATCGGCGAAATCATAGCGCAAATCGTAGAGACACTCGCCGTTCTCATTGCTCATGGTGACGACGAGATCATCGCCGGGCCAGACCTGAGCGGTGTCGAGCGTATTCTGTCCCCAGTCCGGCTGGCTGGACGGACCGACAAAGACGGCGGTGATGGCAACACCGGAGTCGTTATAAACCGTGATCTGGCTATAGACAGACTGGGCACTGGCAGAAGCAGACAGGGCCGCGGCGGACAGCAGTGCAGCGGCAAAAAGGCGGATCGTCATCGGGATTTCCCTTGGGTGAGAGCGACAGCGGTCGCTCGCCAGTCCCCGGACCGGCGCGCCATCATTATCCCTCTCCCAGGAGCGTGGAAATCGAATTCTCTTCGGGTGCTGCGGCCGGACGGGCGGGACTGCCCGGCGCTATCGCGGGTCGAGAACCGAGCGCAGTTTGGCACGGGCATCCTCGAGATCCTCCAGCACATCGGCAATGCCGCGATGCGGGCTACCCGGAACGCGCAGGGGATGAGCCGGCGATGCAGGCGTCTCGAGATCGGCCGCGTCGATCGCTGCCGGTTCGCGTGTCATGCCCCCCTCGGCGGGATCGAGCAGGGCAGCAACCCCCTGATCGGCTATGAATTTCCGGGCACCCTTGATGGTGAAGCCGTCTTCATAGAGGAGGCGTTTGATACCGCGCAGCAGGGCCAGGTCGCCAGGCCGGTAAAAGCGGCGCCCGCCCGCCCGTTTGAGCGGGCTGATTTGCGGAAATTTGCTTTCCCAGAAGCGCAGGACATGCGCAGGCACCTCCAGCTCGTCAGCGGCTTCGCTGATGGTCCGGAAGGCTTCCGGTGATTTGTCTGTGACCGACATGTTTGTCTCGCATCGGCCCTCGGCTCCAACCGCTGCTAGTCTTTCGACAGAGCCGAGTCGACACGCTCCTTGAGCACTTGGGATGGTTTGAAGACCAGAACCCGCCTGGCTTCGATCGGAACTTCAATCCCGGTCTTCGGATTGCGCCCGACCCGGCCGCGCTTGTCGCGCAGCAGGAAGGAACCGAAGGATGAGAGTTTTACCGAGTGTCCCGACGCCAGCGTGTCCGACATCAATGCGAGTACCGACTGCACCAGATCTGCCGATTCCTGCCGGGATAAACCGACCTCCCGATAGACTGCTTCAGCCAGATCTGCACGCGTTAGAGTTTTATCTGACATAGTAATCCCCAAATCAGAGTCCTGAGTTAAGCCCGCATTCGCCTGCGGGTCAACGCCAAGGTCTTGGTTCGGCGTGTGAAACTTGAAATAATTGAATTCAGACGCGTGCGAGCACGGCTCCCCACGTAAAACCGCCACCCAGCGCTTCCATCAAAACCAGGTCACCCGGCTTGATCCGGCCGTCCTGCACGGCACGGTCAAAGGCCAGGGGGACTGAAGCCGCAGACGTATTGCCGTGATCGGCGACGGTGGAAATCACTTTATGGGTCGGAATGGACAGTCGTCTCGCCACCCCTTCGAGAATACGCTGATTAGCCTGGTGCGGGACGAACCAGTCGATATCGGCGATCTTGATACCTGTACGGGTCGCGATCGTGCTCATCGACTCGGCGATATTGGTCACGGCGTGGCGGAAGACCTGATTGCCGAGCATGCGCAAATGCCCGACCGTGCCGGTCGAGGATGGTCCGCCATCAACGTGCAGCAAATCCTTGAAGCGGCCGTCCGAGCGCAGATAGGTCGCCAGAATACCCGGCTCGGAAGCGGCGTCATGGCCGGGCTCGTGCGCCTGCAGCACCATGGCCCCCGCCCCGTCCCCGAACAGGACGCAAGTCGAACGATCCGTCCAGTCGAGAATGCGCGACATGGTTTCCGCCCCGACCACCAGCACGTTCCGGGCCTGGCCACGGGCAATGAAGTTATCGGCGATGCTCAGCCCGTAGATAAAACCCGAACACACGGCCTGGACATCAAATGCAGCACCGCCGCTGACGCCCAGACGGGCCTGCAACAGGGTCGCGGTCGAGGGAAAGGTGAAATCCGGTGTGGTGGTGGCGACAATGATCAGATCGATATCGTCCGGCGTCAGGCCAGCCTGTTCGATCGCCCGTCGCGACGCGGCTTCGGCGAGATCGCAGGTCGTCTCATCATCGGCCGCGATATGGCGTTGACGAATGCCCGTACGCTCACGGATCCAGCTATCGCTGGTGTCAACCATGCTCGAGAGCTCGTCATTGGACAATATCCGGTCCGGCAAATAAGCGCCGACCCCGGCAATACGCGCTCTTAATTCACTCATGACGCCGCAGCGATATCCTGTTCTTCGAAGCTGGCGAACTTGTCCAGATTCTTGCGTATCTGACTCATGAAGTCGCTCTTCGCCATGACCTGGGCGAGACCGAGCGCGGAGGCAAAACCTTCGCCATCGGCGCCGCCATGACTTTTGACCACAATGCCTTTGAGACCGAGCAGAACGCCGCCATTGATATAGCGCGGGTCCATGCGCCGCTTCAGCCGGTCCAGCGCGCCCAGGGCGAGAAGGCCCGCCGCGAGTTTGGCGAAGAAAGAACTGGTCAGGGCTTCGCGCACCCAGCCGGCGACCAGGCGGGCAGTGCCTTCCGCCGTTTTCAGCGCGATATTGCCGGTAAAGCCATCAGTGACGACGACATCGATGATACCGGCGCTGATATCATTACCTTCGATGAAGCCCTGATAGGCCATATCGAGGCCGGAATTCCGGATCAACCCGTCCGCTTCGCGAACGATATCATTACCCTTGAGTTCTTCCTGACCGACATTGAGCAGGCCCACGGTCGGATGCTCGCCGCCGAAGACGGCACGGTGATAAGCCTCGCCCATTATCGCAAATTCAACCAGCTGCGTGGCGCCGCACTGCACATTGGCACCGACATCGAGCACGACGGTATGGCCTTTGGGGGTGGGCCAATTGGCGGAGATTGCCGGGCGGTGAATGCCTTTTTTCATCCGCAGAATAACCTTGGATATCGCCATCAACGCGCCGGTATTGCCCGAGGAGACGACCGCATCGGCCTCGCCGGTCTTGACGCTCTGGACCGCATTCCACATCGAGGAACCGCGTGACCGGCGCACAGCTTCCGACGGTTTGTCGGACATCTGGACCATGGTGTCGGTGTGGCGCAGCTCGCACACGGCAGCCACTTTGGGATTCTGCGCCAGCAAGGGTGCGAGCGCAGCTTCATCCCCGTGGAGCAGATAACGGGTCTGGCGCTCAGGCCAGCGCTTGAGGGCAAACCCGATCCCCTCGACCACAGCCTTGGGACCAAGATCGCCACCCATGGCGTCTACGGAAATCGTTGTTTCAGCGTTCATAGACAAACAAATCTGTCCCAGACGACGGCTTCAGCCGCCGGACGATGGCGGAACTTAGCCGATGACCGATGAGATGCAACACGCGATCTCGGTTGTCAGGAGGACAGGAATGCGGGCAATTCGCCTTGCGCCAGCGCTGCACCGCCTGTGGAATCAAGCGCGGCGACCACTGTGCGAACATGGCCAGCGAGCGCTGCAGCCCGCGGATGAATGGCCTCGCTGGCGAGCAGATTTCGCGACAAAACCCGTTCGAGTCCGGCCGGGTCGGCCTCATCGAGGGCCGTGGCATAACCCTGGGCCCGGCCGTAGAATCCCTCCGCCATGAAGCGGATTTTCTTGCCAACACCGGAATCGCCGACGCCAAGCTCACGCATCGCGATATCGAAATCCTCGAACATGGTATCGAACAGCACCTGGCTCACTGCCCGGCCCGGCTCACCGCCATCGCGGCGCAGGACGCGGATTGTCAGCGCCGCGTGCAGCAGGATTAGTTCCAACCGCCCTTCGAGCGTGTCGGCAACCCCGGCCTCGCCATACAGCGCCGGCTGCCGCGCTGCCTGAACGATGCCCGCATAAAGCGCTTTCCCGATCGCCTTTTCAGGCCGGGGCCTGAACCAGTTCCGCCACATGTGATCGGGGCTCCCTAATCTTCGTGCTTGAAGCTAAGCTGCAGCTTGTTTAGGTCAAGGTTGGCATACAGACCGCCGGTGCGGTCTCGAGGAGTGTTTCATGAGCCGTCGCGTTCGCCTGTCCGTCCTGATTGCAGCCTGCGCCCTGGGTGTGTCGGCCTGCAATCCGATCCTTCGTTCCCATGGCTACCGCTATACGCTCGGCCAGGAGCCCTCGATCATGCCCGACGAGGACTCGCGCGATTCGGTCATGCAACGCCTGGGCAATCCGTCCATGCGCGGCACCTTTGACGAAAACACCTGGTTCTATGTCTCCGCGACACGCGAATCCCTGGCCTATCTGCGCCCGGTGACCCGCGACCGCCGCATCGTCGCCATCCGCTTCAATGACGAGACCGGCATGGTGACCGATGTCGTCGAATACACGCTGGAAGACGGCCGCATGGTTGATTATGTCAGCCGCGAAACCCCGACCCGGGGCCGTGAGCTGAGCCTGCTCGAGCAATTGCTCGGCAATATCGGGCGCCTGCCCGGCCAGCAGTTCGGCGGCGAGGAAAACCTTCCCGGCGGTGCTGGCGGACCACGCCGCAACCAGTAAGCGCTTCTGAGCCAGACATGAAAAAGCCCCGGTCCTGCGACCGGGGCTTTTCTGTCTGTAATGAGGAGCGCGTGGGCAGGACGCAAGGCGCCCTGCCCGTATCCGCTCTAGCGGGCCAGGAAAGCCAGCAACAGCAGAGCCACGATATTCGTGATCTTGATCATCGGGTTGACCGCAGGACCGGCCGTATCCTTGTAGGGATCGCCGACTGTGTCACCGGTGATGGCAGCCTTGTGGGCTTCAGAGCCCTTGCCGCCATGATTACCGTCTTCGATGTATTTCTTGGCATTGTCCCAGGCACCGCCGCCGACAGTCATCGAGACTGCAACGAAGAGACCATTGACGATCACACCCATCAGCATGGCGCCGACAGCTGCGAGGGCCTGTTCCTGGCCGGCGAGCGCGTCAATCGCAAAATAGAGCACGATCGGCGAGAGCACTGGCAGGAGGGACGGCACGATCATTTCCCGGATCGCGGCCTTGGTCAGGATATCCACGGCGCGGCCATAATCCGGCTTTGCCTTGTATTCCATGATCCCCGGAATTTCCCGGAACTGGCGACGAACCTCGGCGACAACCGCGCCTGCAGCCCGGCCAACCGCCATCATCGACATGCCGCCGAACAGGTAAGGCAGAAGCCCACCGAACAGGAGGCCGACGATGACATAGGGGTTTTTCAGGGAGAAGTCGGGTGCGAGGTGGAGCAAGTGTTCCACATCGGTCGTATAGGCCGCAAACAGCACCAGCGCACCGAGACCGGCGGAACCAATGGCGTAGCCCTTGGTCACGGCCTTGGTGGTATTGCCGACCGCATCAAGCGTATCGGTGGTGTTGCGCACGCTTTCATCAAGCCCCGCCATTTCGGCGATACCGCCGGCATTGTCGGTGACAGGACCGAAGGCATCGAGCGCCACGATCACGCCGGCCAGCGCCAGCATGGTGGTGACCGAGATCGCAATACCGAACAGTCCGGCCAGCGAATAGGTCGCGATGATACCGGCGATGATGATCAGGGCGGGGATCGCAGTGGCTTCAAGCGAAACAGCCAGCCCCTGGATGACATTGGTACCGTGACCGGAAACCGAGGCTTCCGCCACCGAACGCACCGGACGGTATTCCGTGCCGGTATAGTATTCGGTGATCCAGATGATGGCACCGGTGACGGCCAGGCCGACCAGGCCGGAGAAGAACAGGTTCTGCCCCGTAATCATCAGACCAGACACTTGGGCGATTTCGCCCATGCCGTTTGGCAGGAAATAGGACGTGACCAGCCACAGGCCGCCAACCGACAGAACACCGGCGGCGATCAGACCCTTATAGAGGGCGCCCATCACATTCGTGCCCTTGCCGAGACGGACAAAGAAAGTCCCGATGATCGAGGTCACGATACAGATCGCTGCGATGGCGAGCGGGTAGAGCATCATGGTAACGCCCAGTTCCCCGGTGAAGAAGATCGAAGCCAGAACCATGGTCGCGACAATGGTCACGGCATAGGTTTCGAACAGGTCCGCTGCCATGCCGGCGCAATCGCCGACATTGTCACCGACATTATCGGCAATCGTGGCCGGATTGCGTGGATCGTCTTCGGGGATGCCCGCTTCGATCTTGCCGACCATGTCACCGCCGACATCCGCACCCTTGGTGAAGATACCGCCGCCGAGACGGGCAAAGATCGAGATCAGAGATGCACCGAAACCAAGCGCAACGAGGGAATCCACGACCATGCGGTCAGCCGATTCGAAGCCCATCAGATTGGTCAGGATCCAGAAATATCCGGCGACACCCAGCAGGGCCAGGCCCGCCACCAGCATGCCGGTGATCGCACCGGAACGGAAGGCGATGTCGAGACCGGCGGCCAGGCTTTTGCTTGCAGCCTGGGTCGTGCGCACATTGGCACGAACCGAGACCAGCATGCCGATAAAGCCGGCCGCGCCGGACAGGATCGCACCAACAAAAAAGCCGGCAGAAACCTGCCAGCCTAGGAAGAATGCGATCAGGACGCCGACGGCGACTCCGACCATTGCGATCGTGGTGTATTGGCGCTTGAGATAGGCATTAGCGCCTTCCTGGATAGCCGATGCAATTTCCTGCATCTTCTCTGTACCGGCACTCTCCTTCATCAAACGTTGCGTCTGAACGACGCCGTAGATGAGCGCGAGAATGGCCGCTGCAATTGCTAGTAAAAGCATGTTCATGGCAGGTAGCCCCGTTTTTATTTCTGCGGATTGGTCGAGAAAGGAAACGGGAAAGCACAAACGTGAGAATCACGTCGACCTATTCATACCTCCCCGATGGGCCGGACTATGCCCAAAGCCTTCGAGCGGCGCAACACGCCTTGTGGGGAGATTGAAATGCCGTGGACCAGGGTGGTCCGGGCGCTTGCGCTAGCGGCGCAGCATGCGGGTATCATCGCCGCTGACACGGATTTCCGCAATCGATGACGCGCCATAATACTCGCGCAGGACATGGCCCCAGACCTGGGTCGCCAGATCGCGATCGAGGCCGGATCCGTCGGCATTCGACAGCGATACACGCGAGGCAGCCCGCACCATGGCGTCAAGCGCATAGTGCGTGCGCTCCTGCATATTCCAGATATTTCGCCCGTCCGCGGCACGGACATGAACCCGCACATAGGCATAGCCGGTCAGACGGCCATCGACCGACAGCGGCGCGACCACGGCCGGGAGCGTAAATACACGGGGGTCCTCCAGCATTTCCGCTTCGGCGTCGGCGCGGTCTTCAGCCTCGGTGCTCGTCAGATTGAACAGGGTCAGGAAACGGTTCACGGGGCCGGAATCGCTGGAACTGCCACCCCCGCCGCCACTGGCCAGCGCCGACGAAGCGAAACAGGCCGACAGGAAAATCGCCAGGAGAATACGCATGGTCACCTCACCCTCAGGCCGGCACTATGCCTGACGGACGTCAAAAATGCGTGAATCCGCCTGAGCCGGTTTCGATGGCGCCGCCTTCCGAGTCGAGCAGGGCGACCCCCTGCCCGGTGATCACCGCCCCGATTCGCGTCAATGGCAGACCGAGCGATGCCGCCAGGCCGTGTACAATTTCGCGGCGTGATGCCGGTGCGCAGAAGAACAGCTCATAATCATCGCCCCCGGTCACAAGACCTGCCAGGTCAATCTGCCCGGCTTTCACCGCGGCGACTGCCGATGGGGACAGGGGAATCTGGCTGGACTGCAGCTCGATGCGAACGCCATTGAGCTCGGCAATATGGCCGGCGTCGGCGATCAGGCCGTCGGAAATATCCAGACAAGCGCTGGCGAGGCCGCGAAGGCGCTGGCCCAGCGCCAGACGGGGTGTGGGGCGATGATACCGCTCAAGCAGAGCAAGATCCGCAGCCAGAATGCCGCGCGCGATATCGAGCCCCAATCGCGCATCGCCAATTGTGCCGGACACCCAGACATCATCGCCGGCCTCGGCACCGCGGCGCAGGAGTGCAGTGCCGCTTGGCACCTGTCCCAGCATGGTCAGGCTGATCGTCAGTGGCCCGGGGCCGACTGTGGTATCACCGCCAAGCAGGCAAAGGCCAAAGGCGTTTTGGGCCTTGGCGAGGCCGGCGACCAGACCGTCACGCCAGCGCTCTGACACGCCAGCCGGCCAGGCGATCGAGCTGAGATAGCCCAGCGGCTGGGCACCCATCGCAGCCAGGTCGGAGAGATTGCTGCGCACACAGCGTTCGGCGGCGATTTCCGGCGCATCGGTCTCGAGAAAATGCACGCCGGCCACGAGCATGTCACTTGCGATCACGAGCTGATGTCCGGGCTCGGGGTCGAGCACCGCCGCATCATCGGTCAGATCAAGCGCTGCCGGGTGGCCGCCGGCGAGCGGGGCCAGACGCGTTCGTATAAAACCGAACTCGCCGCCGCCCGCCATCCCTCAGAGCTCGCCGGGGCGAGCCTGGCGCGCGCACTTGTCGAGCGCGGCATTGACGAATTTAGGCTCGGAACCCTCGAAGAAGGCATGCGCGACGTCGACATACTCATCGATGACCACACGGGCCGGCACATCGGTTTTTTCAAACAATTCATACCCGCCCGACCGCAGGATTGCCCGCACGGTCGCATCGAGACGCTCGAGGCGCCAGCCATCGGCAAGCAATGAATTGATCGCCACATCGACCGTCGCCTGTCTGGCGACCACGCCCGCGACCAGGGCGTCGAAAAAGTCTTCGTCGGCTTCGACAAATTCGGGGTTTTCGCCCTCATGTCCGAAGCGATGTTCGCGAAATTCGGCGATGACATCGGCGGCGCCTCGTCCGGAGATTTCCATCTGGTACAGGGCCTGGACAGCAGCAAGCCGGGCCGCCCGGCGCAGACGCGCTCGGTTGTCTGATGGGGTTTCATTGTTCTGCGCGCTCATGGAGCTCTCCTGAACCGGTCTCTCAGCGCGATCAGTGCGAGGCAGGCCCCGGCCACATCTGCGCCCTTATCCTTGTCGATCGCCCGCTTGAGCGCCTGGTCACGATTTTCAACCGTCAGAATGCCATTGCCCACCGCAATACCGCGCAGGGACAGATCCATCAGGCCGCGCGCCGACTCGCTGCAGACATAGTCATAATGCGTCGTCTCGCCACGAATAACGCAGCCCAGCGCGACATATCCGTCAAAACCGGCTTCGCCAAGCACGGCCTGCGTGATGGCACCGGGAATTTCCAGCGCGCCGGGCACTTCGACGATCTCGAAGCTGGCGCCAGCCTTGGTCAGCGCCTGGCTGGCGCCGGTGACCAGGGCGTCGGCAATGTCGCGGTAAAAGTTGGCGGCGATGATCAGGATGCGCGGCTGGCTCATCACAGGGTCTCCGGAAAATGGCGTTCTTCGCTGACACTCAGGCCGTAGCCTTCAAGGCCGACGATGGTTTGCGGTTTGGTCGTCAACAGGATCATGTCGCGCACGCCGAGATCGAGCAGGATTTGCGCGCCGACACCGTATTCACGCAGACGCCGGGCGTGGCGCTCATTTTCCGGCAGGGCCGGATGCGCGCCCAGCCGCTCGACAATCGCCGTATGACTGGTCTCGCGGATCAATACCATCACGCCGGGCCCGTCATGGCGGGACAGGGACCGGATGCCCGCTTCCACCAGACCGCCGCGGCCGCCATCATCATTGAGCACATCATCAACAAAGCTGACCTTGTGCATGCGCACCATGGTCGGCGCGTCGGCCGAGGGCTGGCCCTTGACCAGCGCGACATGCTCGGAACCATCCAGCGTATTTCGGAAGACGACCAGTTTGAACGGCCCGCCCCACGCGCTTTCGAATTCGGTTTCAAGGCGGCGCTCGATGAAACGGTCATGCTTGCGGCGATAGGCGATCAGATCGGCAATGGTACCGATCTTCAGGCCGTGCAATTGCGCGAAGGCGACCAGGTCAGGCAGCCGCGCCATGGTTCCGTCTTCATTCATGATCTCGCAGATCACGCCGGCCGAGCCGGCGCCGGCGAGGCGTGCGACATCGAGAGAAGCTTCGGTATGGCCGGCCCGAACCAGCACGCCGCCATCGCGGGCGACCAGCGGGAAGACATGCCCTGGCGTCGCAATATCATCGGCACCCAGCGCCGGATCGGTCGCGACCTGGATGGTGCGCGCACGGTCATGCGCAGAGATGCCCGTGGTGACGCCTTCGCGGGCCTCAATTGATACCGTGAAGGCCGTCTGGTGTCGCGAACGGTTATCCGATGCCATCAGCGTCAGGCCGAGCGCATCGCAGCGCTCCTGACTCATCGCCAGGCAGATCAGGCCACGGCCATGCTTGGCCATGAAATTGATCGCGTCGGGCGTCGCGAACTTGGCCGGAATGACCAGATCGCCTTCATTCTCGCGATCCTCGGCATCGACCAGGATGAACATGCGCCCGTTACGCGCATCCTCGATCACATCTTCAATCGGAGACAGGGGGATATCACTCACGCGGAAGCCTCCGGAAATTCACTCAGACGGGCGGCGTAGCGCGCCATGAGGTCAACCTCAAGGTTGACGCGCGCCCCGGTGGGCAGCTGACCCAGTGTCGTGGCGTTTGCCGTATGGGGGATAATCATCACTTCGAAACTGTCGGGCGTGACGGCATTGACTGTCAGCGAGACGCCATCAATCGTGATCGAGCCCTTGCGGGCAATGAAGCGATTGAGCGCAGGCGGCGGTGCTACGGTGAAGACAATCCAGCTGCCCTCCTCCCGGCGCGCCCGGATTTCCCCGACACCGTCGACATGGCCCGTCACGAGGTGACCGCCCAGCTCATCGCCGATTTTCAGGGCACGCTCAAGATTGACCGCACTGCCGACGGCCCAGTCGCCCAGCGTTGTCAGGCGCAGTGTTTCCGGCGAGACCTCGACTGCATACCAGCCGCCGGACCCGGCCGGCCCCTTGTCGACGACCGTCAGGCAGGCACCAGCATGGGCGATCGACGCGCCGAGCTCGATCCCGTCAGGGGCGTAGGGCGCCTCAATCTCGAACCGCTTCACGGCCTCGCCGCTGATCGCTCGGATGCGCCCGAGCGCTGTGACAATTCCGGTAAACATCAGGAAACCCGCTCATAGCTTTCGTGCAAATCAGGCCCGCGCTCGACCAGGCTCACACGGTGGAATGTGGGCGCAGCGCCCAGCCGCTCAAGGCCGAGAGCTGCGATTGCACCCAAACCGTCACCGCCGAGGACCACCGGCGCGCGAAACCATTCGATACGGTCGACCAAACCGGTCTGCAGCGCCGCCGCGGCGATCGCGCTACCTGCTTCGATCATCACACTGGCATATCCCGCCATGGCAGCACCCAGATCGCGATCACGGAAGATACGGACCC